>Ga0181524_10000260_pt1 | contig 63647 bp, 54 predicted proteins | sample PEATcosm2014_Bin_34_FD_119761 | JGI IMG/M metagenome (GOLD analysis project Ga0181524, IMG submission 119761) | Peatland microbial communities from MTU Mesocosm Facility, Houghton, MI, USA - PEATcosm2014_Bin05_60_metaG | ecosystem: Environmental > Terrestrial > Soil > Wetlands > Peat | place... | reverse complement strand
CCCGGCACTTGCAAAGCCCTTGACGGTCCGTAGAGGGGTCGTGCCATGGCTCATTGCCGATCAAGGTGCCGATACTGCTTCCACGCTGCCTGTCGGCTGATGTGGAGACAGCGGGCGATCTCGGCCCACGAAATGCCGAAGGTGCGGAGTTCGGCGATGAATTCGGACCGAAGCTGTTCGAGATAGCTCATGCGCTGGGTGAGGCGACCGAGGTCGTAGACGAGCGATCCGACAGCAGCTTCCTCCGCCGACGGCAAATACTGATCCTCTTCGGACTCGTGCAGTTCGCCGGGGAAGGGTGGAGGGATGGTCATGGTGTCAACCGTAGTTGACGCCATGACCATCGTCAACCGCGGTTGGCAGATTGCGCCAACCAGAGGCTTATTTACGGCTTTGCCTTGATGGTGTGTGGTGGGGGTGAAAGGCGGGACAAATGTGCGAGATCTGCGAGGCGTTAGGTCAATGGGTCTGTTACTGCGGGAACATCGTGACACCTCGGGACGCGCGGTGCGCGATCTGTGGGTGGGCACTGGCAGATGAACCGCCGCCGAAAGTGGAGACCTTCTACCGCAACGGTGTGAAGTGCGAGCGATACGTCTTGGACAGGGACGACCGTGCGTAGGCATTCGGTCGTGCGGTCGCCTGGTGGGGTCAAGTTGCGGTCCCACTGGGAGGGCGGGGCACCGATGAGTGATGGTGGCCGGCTGGGCCGAGCCGGCGGGCGCGCTGGGAGTCCAGTCACGGCATTCACGCCGAAGGCGAGGCGGCAGATGCGGTGGGTGTGGAATGCACTGCCGTGGGATGAACTGCGACGCCTGGCACTGTTGACGTTGACTTACCCAGCCAACTGGCGGGCGTGGTGTCCGAATGGAACGGTTCTTCGGCGGCACTTGCGGGCGTTTCGGGAGCGATGGCGGCGTAAGTGGGGCGCACCACGTGGGACGTGGGTACTGGAGTTCCAGCCGAGGGAGGAACGACCCGTAGAGGAACGTGATGCGCCACACTTTCATCTGTACGTGGACCTACCGGAAGCGGCTGTGTTGGAGAAGGACGTTACAGACGGGCGTGACGTTTGGGATTGGGCTCGGCAGGCGTGGTGGGAAATTGTGAGATCGGGCGAACGAGCGCATCGATTCTGGGGCGTGCACGTGCGGCAGTGTTTTTACGGTGGTCACGGGGAGGCCCCGGCGAACGCTAAGCGGGTGGGTGACTACCTATGGAGGGAGTCGGGGAAGCTCGCGCAGAAGTCCGCGCCTGAAGGCTTCGAAGGAGTGAAGTGGTGGGATGTGTGGGGAATGGAGCCGGTTGAGATGGAACGCGAGATCGGGCGAGCGGAGTTCGTGAAGATGCGGAGGGTGATGCGGCGGAAACGGGATGAGGTGGCAGGAGTGAAAGTGCGCATCCGAGATGCTGGGGGTCGCCTGGTACCCCGTAACAGGGAGAGGTCGGTCGACGGATTGTGCGTCACCAACTTGATCGATGGGTTCGGATTTGGCGACAAGCTGTTGCGCTGGGCGCAAGCGGAGGTGGCAGGTGGCTAGGGGCGGGTCATAGCTCTCGGGAGCCGTCGTCACCATTCTCCGACTGGCGTCTGCGGGCCTGGGGCTGTTAGTGGCCTACCGATAAGCGGCATGTTCGAGCGGCCTGAATTCTCCCAAGGACCGTCGATGCTTGACATTTACGAGTGGGCTCGTGTTGGTAGGGGCACTAGTGTTACTCCTTGGGGTCCGGCCGCTGGACGGCGGGTAGACCCGTATGACGTACGCGCAAACCGGGCCGCGCACTAAGGGTTCGGAGAAAGGGGGCCTGCAAGTGAGCAGGGTCCCAGGAATGGAAGAATCGCCTACGTTCCATGTCGCAATGGCAGTGGAACTGATCGACCCCTCCCTCCCTTTTCCAGACCGCTGGAGGCCGGGCAACATCCGTCAGGCAAAGGTGATCGACGCGGCGCCGTATCGCCAAGGGCAGTTCAACTGGGCCACAGTCCCGGAATGGGGTCAGATGGAGAGGGCCCTCCTGGGCAGGTAGTCCCGGGAACCTCATAGTTTGAGAAGGATCCGAATGGAACGGACCTCAACCGTTGTGAAGTGGCGTCGACTTAAATGCCTCTTTGTGACCTTCCTGCTGGCTGTCGTGCTCGCTGCCTGTGAGTCTGGTGTAAGTCACGGGGCTGACAATGCGACGAAAGAAACAGCAACCACGACGACCGTGGCCCCAACCACTACGATCCCCGCTCCCATCCCTGCTGCCCAATGGCTCACTACCTACGGCGGCATATTCGCCACCCTATTGAACGATCTTGCAGCCGCGAACACGAATCAACCCACGGGTAACGAGACCGGTCTTTCTGTCCTGCAGGCAGCTTGCCGGCAGTTACAGACCGACGTAAGGACGACGTTGAGCTATCCACCAAACGCAAATCAGGCAGCGGCAGCGGCCTTCAATGCGATGTTGAACCAAGACATATCAGGGCCGTCCCCCCTAGGACAGACCATTAATGCCGGTACGCTGGCAGCGGCTCCCGCCGCTTGCCTCTCCGACCCTGATCCATTGGATACGTACGGCAAGCAATCTCCCAACGATCATCTTTTCACGATCATCGCCGCCGCCCCGGCACTCATCCAAGCAGCCGAACAAACGGCGGAAGCGGCGGCGCCGGGTGTTTCAGCGCCGGCTTCCAAGAACCCTGTGGCCGTGGTCCCGCAGGTCCTTGTGAATCAGTCTGGCTCTGGAGCCGCTGATCTGCCGGTATTCACAGTCCCGAGCAATTCACAAGGCTGGACCCTCGCCTGGTCATACAACTGCTCAAGCTACGGCAGGCAAGGTAACTTCATAATCTCCATCTATGTGAGCAACGGTGGCGACCCCTACAACCAAGGCTCGCTAGATACATACGATCCTGGCGTGAACGAGTTGGGCAGTAGCGGAAACAATATCGAGAGCTACACGGATGCCGGGACCTTTGCGTTGAAGGTGAACTCCGAGTGCAGCTGGACCGTAAAGGTCGCGTTCACGCCAGCGTCGGCCTACGGAACCTAGGGACGAGCACATACCGGTAGTGAGAAAGGCGTCTGGTCACTAGCGCAACAACTGCAAATTGCGGTGATGACTGTATTCGCGTGTCGCGCGCTGGACGTGCCGATACCGGGGGGCCGGGTGCGAACCCTGTAACACAGAACCCGCGGAGCGCATTTGGTGCCCCCAAGAGGCCCTCCGCAAGAACCGCCCGGGGTTCCTCGCCGTCGTGTGGGTCCGGGCCTGAGGGCCCCGAGGGGCCTGAGGCTTGACGAAGGCCTCGGGGCCCCCAGCCCCGGGAACCGCTCGGCGTGGGACCGGAGAACGTCTTGCGGGGGTCAGTCGAGGCAGCGGCTGGCTTTTTCGATGACGGCGGTGTCCATGGGGTCGAGGTACGAGCGCATGGTCGTTGCCGGGTCGGCATGGCCGAGCACTTTCTGAATGTCGAGTAGGTCGAAGTGATGGGCACCGGTGCCATCGGTGCTGCGGTGGAGGATGCCGGCGGCAGAGCGTCTGAGGTCGTGCGGTGAGAGGTGTCCGAGCCCGGCCTGTTCGGCCCGGATGCGGACGATCCGCTGGACGCTGCACGTGCGGGCTATGGGGTGACCCCAGGAGACCTGACCGTGTCCGGTTCCCGGCTTCGCCCGGCACACGACCGGATCACTGGGTTGCGGCGGGTGTCCCATGCGTTCTGCGTACGTGCTCAGGTACCGACACAGAAGCGCCACCAGGGATCGGCCGGGGACGAGCTGGCGTGAACGGCTGGCCTTACCGATCCAGGTGATCTGGGGCGGCTCCTGATCGAGGTGCAGGTCCCCGATGCGCAGGTTGATGATCTCGGCTGCTCGCATACCGGCCAGGCCGAGTCGGAGAACGAGTTCGTCACGCATGCCGAGCTCTCCGTCGGTACATGTGCCGACGAGCGTGGTGAAGGCCTCGTCGTATGTGAGCCAACGCGCGGGGTAGCGGCCCTGCACCTTGCCGTACAGACGTGGAGTGCGCCGGAGCGGGTTGTCACGACTCGCCAGGGCCTCGACGAGCCTGGGGTCGGCCTCACCGGTCCTCACGCACCAGCGCAGGAAGGTGCACACCCGCGAGAGGCGGTTGCGGATCGTGTTGTTAGCCGGACGCTTACCGTTCCCACCGCACCAGGAGAGCACGTCGGCCTCGGTCAGCTGACGGGGATGAGAGCACCGAGCCGATGCGAACAGGTTCCTCAGCTCAACGACGTACTGCTCGCGGGTCTTGGCGTTCGAGTAACGACGGGCGAACTCGGATACGAGCGCATCAGCTGAGGGACGGCCCCGTAACGGGACCACCACTCTGTGCGTTAAGCGTTCTGTATCTTGATCTCGATGTCGACCCCAGCAGGCAGGTCCAGCCGCTGGAGCGAATCCACGGTCTTCGGTGTCGGCTCGACGATGTCGACCAACCTCTTGTGCACCCGCATCTCGAAGTGTTCCCGGCTGTCCTTGTACTTGTGCGGGGAGCGGATCACCGTGTAACGGTGCTTCTCGGTCGGTAGCGGGATCGGCCCCTGGACCCTGGCTTGGGTCCGCAGCACCGTCTGGACGATCTTCTCCGTGGACTGGTCGAGGACCTCGTGGTCGTAGGCCTTGAGCCGGATGCGGATCTTCTGCCTGGCGGCGTCGGCCATTCCCCTGCTCCGTCCGGTCCCCGTCGGCTACTTGATGACCTTGGTGACCCGGCCCGATCCCACGGTGCGCCCGCCTTCGCGGATTGCAAAGAGCAGGCCCTCGTCCATGGCGATCGGCTTCTGGAGCTCCACGGTCATCTCGGTGTTGTCGCCCGGCATGACCATCTCCGTCCCCTCGGACAGCGTTATCGACCCCGTGACATCGGTGGTCCGGAAGTAGAACTGGGGGCGGTAGTTGTTGAAGAAAGGCTTGTGGCGGCCGCCCTCCTCCTTCGTGAGCACGTAGACCTGACCGGTGAAGTTCGTGTGAGGAGTGATCGAACCGGGCTTGGCCAGCACCTGGCCGCGCTCGACCTCCTCCTTCTTGGTGCCACGGAGCAGGACTCCGATGTTGTCGCCGGCACGACCCTCGTCGAGCAGTTTGCGAAACATCTCCACCCCCGTAGCGACCGTGCTCTGGGTGGGACGCAGTCCGACGACCTCCACGGGGTCGCCCACCTTCACGATGCCCTGCTCGACCTTGCCGGTGACGACCGTGCCCCGGCCGGTGATCGACATCACGTCCTCGATCGGCATGAGGAAGGGCCTGTCGAGCGGACGGTCGGGCTCGGGGACGTAGTTGTCGACCGCGTCCATTAGCTCGAATATCTTTTTGACCGCCTCCGGGTCTCCCTCGAGCGCCTTGGTGGCGCTCACTCTCACCACCGGGATTTCGTCGCCCGGGAACTCGTACTGGGTGAGCAGCTCTCGCACCTCGAGCTCTACCAGGTCGAGCAGCTCCTCGTCGTCCACCAGGTCAACCTTGTTCAGCGCGACCACGATGCAGGGCACCCCTACCTGGCGAGCGAGCAGCACATGCTCCCGGGTCTGGGGCATGGGCCCGTCCGCAGCAGAGACCACGAGGATGGAACCGTCCACCTGCGCAGCGCCGGTGATCATGTTCTTGATGTAGTCGGCGTGCCCGGGCATGTCGACATGGGCGTAGTGGCGCTTGTCCGTCTCGTACTCCACGTGGGCGATCTGGATCGTGATGCCGCGCTGCTTCTCCTCGGGCGCCTTGTCGATCTGCTCGAAAGGTGTGTAGACCACGTTCGGGTTCTTCTCCGACAAGACCTTCGTGATGGCCGCCGTGAGCATGGTCTTGCCGTGGTCGATGTGGCCCATCGTCCCGATGTTGATGTGCGGCTTCGAGCGCTCGAACTTCTTCTTGGCCATGACGTCTCCTTCTACTCCCCGCGTGCCCGGGCAATGATCTCACGGGCGATCGAGTCCGGTACCTCGTGGTACGCGCTGAACTGCATCGTGTAAGTGGCCCGACCCTGGGTCCGCGAGCGCAGGTCGGTAGCGTAGCCGAACATGTCGGCCAGGGGCACGAGGGCCCTGATCACCTGGTTCGCACCCCGCTGCTCCATGCCCTCCACCTTCCCCCGCCTGGAGGACAGGTCGCCTATCACGTCACCCATGTTCTCCTCTCGCGTGACGACCTCGACGGCCATCACCGGCTCTAAGAGCACGGGCCCGGCCTTGCGAGCGGCCTCCTTCACAGCGATGGACCCGGCGATCTTGAAGGCCATCTCCGACGAGTCGACCTCGTGGTACGAGCCGTATGTCAAGGCGACACGCACATCGACCACCGGGTAGCCGGCCAGCACCCCACTCGTGAGGGCGTCTTGGATCCCGGCGTCGACAGCGGGGATGTACTCCTTCGGGACCACCCCGCCGGAGATCTTGTCGACGAACTCATAGCCCCCGCCCGGACCCGTCGGCTCCAGGCTTATGACCACGTGACCGTACTGCCCCCGGCCACCTGTTTGGCGAACATAGCGGCCCTCGACCTTCTGCACCGCGTGGCGGATCGTCTCCCGGTAGGCCACCTGTGGCTTGCCCACGTTGGCATCCACGCTGAACTCCCGCAGCATGCGGTCGACAAGCACTTCGAGGTGTAGCTCGCCCATGCCCGAGATCACGGTCTGGCCCGTCTCCTCATCGGTGCGCACCCTGAAGGTGGGGTCCTCCTCCGAAAGGGCGTAGAGGGCCTTGCCCAGCTTGTCCTGGTCCGCCTTCGTCTTCGGCTCGACGGCGACGTGGATCACGGGCTCGGGGAATTCGAGCGCCTCCAGGAGTACGGGATGTGCGGGATCGCACAGCGTGTCGCCGGTGGTGGTGTCCTTGAGCCCGACGACCGCGACGATGTCGCCGGTGAAGATGGCGTCCTTGTCCTCGCGGTGGTTGGCGTGCATCTGCAGGAGTCTCCCGACGCGTTCCTTGCGGCCACCCTTGGTGAAGTTCACCACGGTCGCCCCCTTCGCCAGGGTCCCGGAGTACACGCGCACGTACGTGAGCTTGCCCACGTACGCGTCGGTCATGATCTTGAACGCGAGGGCAGCAAAGGGCTCCGCGTCGTCCGCCTTTCGCTCGACCACCTCACCTTTCTGCGAGGTCCCCGGCGCAGGCGGGACGTCGAGGGGGCTCGGAAGGTAATCGACCACCGCGTCGAGAAGAGGCTGGACGGCCTTGTTCTTGAAGGCAGACCCGCAAAGAACCGGGACCGCCTGACTTGCGATGGTCGCTTTGCGCAGCGCTCTGCGCAGGTCGTCGGCGGTGATCTCCTGGTCGGCGACGTAGCGTTCCATGACCGTGTCGTCGAAATTGGACAGCAGATCCACGAGCTTATGGCGCGCCTGCGCTGCCTCGCCGGCGAGCTCCGCCGGGAGAGGCTCGGTGCGCCATTTCTCTCCCATCTCGTCGTCCCACACGAGAGCCTCCATGCGCAGGAGGTCGACGACGCCGCAGAACGTGCCCTCCACCCCGATCGGCAGCTGGACAACGGCAGGGTCTGCGTCGAGGCGGTCGCGGATCATCGACACCGAGCGCGCGAAGTCCGCCCCGATGCGGTCCATCTTGTTCACGAAACCGATCCGGGGCACCGAGTACTTGTCCGCCTGACGCCACACGGTCTCGGTCTGAGGTTCGACTCCCGCGACCGCGTCGAAGACCGCCACGGCACCGTCAAGCACACGGAGAGACCGCTCCACCTCGACCGTGAAGTCGACGTGGCCGGGTGTATCGATGATGTTGATCCAACAGTCGCGCCACTTGCAGGTGGTGGCGGCAGAGGTGATCGTGATGCCGCGCTCTTGCTCTTGGACCATCCAGTCCATGGTGGCGGCGCCTTCGTGGACCTCGCCGATCTTGTAGTTCTTGCCCGTGTAGTAGAGGATCCGTTCGGTCGTCGTCGTCTTGCCCGCGTCGATATGGGCCATGATCCCGATGTTGCGGGTCCTGGCCAGGGGGAATTCGCGGATGGGGCGTGGCTCAGCCATGTTCTTCAAGCTCTCGGGTGGTAACTGGGAGGTGGTCCTGAACTGACCGCTGCCGTCGGTGTCGCGGGGCCGCCGGGCGTGCCGACGGAGCCGTTGGCCCTACCAGCGGTAATGGGCGAAGGCCTTGTTCGACTCGGCCATCTTGTGCATGTCCTCACGGCGTTTGACGGCGGCACCGGTGCCGTTGGCGGCGTCGAGCACCTCGCTCGCGAGGCGCTGTGCCATCGTCTTCTCCCGCCGTTGACGGGCGAAGGAGACGAGCCAACGGATCGACAGCGTCGTGGCCCTGCGTGGCCGCACCTCCACCGGCACCTGGTACGTGGCCCCGCCGACACGGCGGCTCTTGACCTCGAGCTCGGGACGGGCGCTCTCCACGGCCTTCTTCAACACAGGCACCGGGTCGGCACCGGTCTTCTCTTGCACCGTGGCGAGCGCGTCATAGACGATGCGTTCGGCCAAGGACCGCTTGCCGCGCGACAACACCTTGTTCACCACCTGGGTGACGAGGACCGACCTGTAGACGGGATCCGGTGCAAGCTCACGACGGGTCGCCGGGCCGTTGCGTGGCATTTCCTCAGGCCTCCTTCTTGGCGCCGTAGCGCGACCGGGCCTGACTCCGCTCGCGAACACCCGCCGCGTCGAGCGCACCTCGGATGACCTTGTAACGGACACCGGGAAGGTCCTTCACACGGCCGCCGCGTACGAGCACTATCGAGTGCTCCTGGAGGTTGTGCCCCACGCCGGGGATGTAGGCGCTCACCTCTACGCCGCTCGTGAGCCGCACCCGGGCAACTTTCCGGAGCGCGGAGTTCGGCTTCTTCGGGGTCGTGGTGAAGACGCGCGTGCAGACCCCGCGGCGCTGGGGAGCCCCCTTCAGCGCGGGAGTCTTCGTCTTGGACTGCTTCGTGGCCCGACCCTTTCGGACGAGCTGCTCGATCGTGGGCACGCGTGACCTCTCGGGCTCGAACGGCGGAGATATCAGGTTACCTGTTCATGTGCCGGTGCCGAGCTGGCTCTCGCCCTCGGCGCTCGCGGGCTCGCTGTCGGCCCCCGCCCCGCCCCCGGGAACGCCACCCGTGGGCCAGGTGAGAGAAACCGGCTCCCCGGGGGTCAATGGCTCCCAGGCGTAGGAAGCCTTCTCGCCGTCGCCGGCGAGGTCGTCGCCACCGGATGTCGACTCGGCTCCGGCGCCCGAGCCCCCGACGTCACGGAGCCACGCGGCGAGGTCCTCGGTCGCCTCGTCGTAGCCATAGCTGCGCAACGACACCCCGGCCGCCTCCGGCAGGTCGACTTGGATCTCGCGGTAGTGGTCCATGCCGGATCCCGCGGGGATCAGCTTGCCGATGATGATGTTCTCCTTCAGCCCGAACAGGCGATCGGAACGGCCCTCGATGGCAGCTTCCGTGAGAACTCGGGTCGTCTCTTGGAACGACGCTGCCGAGAGCCACGAATCGGTGGCCAGAGACGCCTTTGTGATGCCCATGAGCTCGGGGCGGCCCTCGGCCGGTCGCTTCTGCTCTTGGACCAGGTTCCGGTTCGCCTCCGCGAAGACCTGGGCGTCGACCCGCTCACCCGGCAGGAACGGCGAGTCACCCGGCTCGGCAACGAGCACCCGACGGAGCATCTGGCGAACGATCAGCTCGATGTGCTTGTCGTGGATCGAAACACCCTGGTCCCGGTAGACCTTCTGGACCTCTTCCACCAGGTACTGCTGCGTGTCGCGAATGCCCTTCACCTCGAGCAGCTCCTTCGGGTCCTTCGGTCCCTCTACGAGGGCGTCGCCCGCGACCACCTCCTGACCGGCGGACACCTCGAGGTGGGCGCGAGCAGGTACGAGCACCGACTCCTCGGCGCCGTCCTCGGTCACGACCGTGACGCGACGACCACCTTCTTCTTCCTCCACGCGCACGACCCCGGAGTCACGTGCCAGCACCGCGGCGCCCTTCGGCGTACGGGCCTCGAAGAGCTCCACCACGCGGGGAAGGCCGTGGGTGATGTCCTCGCCCACCACGCCGCCCGTGTGGAAAGTCCGCATGGTCAGCTGTGTCCCCGGCTCCCCGATCGACTGGGCGGCGATCACTCCCACCGCCTCACCGAGCTCGATGAGCCGGCCCGTAGCCAGGGACTGCCCGTAGCACATGGTGCAGACGCCATGTTCGGCCTCACACGTGAGAACCGAACGAACCCGGACTCGTGAGACCACCGTGTCGTCACGCAACTTGGCCACCAGCTCGTCGTCGAGAACCGTCCCGGTCGACAGCACCGTCCCGTCCGAGAGCTCGGTGTCCTCTGCGAGCACCCTGCCGTAGGCGCGTGTCTCCAGATAAGAACGCCGACCAGCTTCATCGGGAAAGAGGTCGTCGAGCCAGATGCCTCGGGCGGTGCCGCAGTCGTTGACACGCACGATGAGCTCCTGGGCGACGTCGACGAGTCGCCTGGTGAGGTACCCCGAGTCGGCCGTGCGCAAAGCTGTGTCAGCCAGGCCTTTGCGGGCACCGTGGGTGGAGATGAAGTACTCGAGCACCGACAGACCCTCGCGGAACGACGACTTGATCGGCCTGGGTATCATCTCGCCACGGGGGTTGGACACCAGGCCCTTCATCCCCGCGATCTGGCGGATCTGCTGGGTGTTCCCTCTCGCCCCGGAGTCCACCATCATGTCGAGGGGGTTGAAGGCCATGGAGGAAAGGGTCTTCTCCATGGCCCGGCCCACCTCGGAGGTGGCCGACGTCCAGATCTCGATCTCCTTCTGACGTCGCTCGTCGTCGGTGATGATCCCCCTCTTGAACTGGGTCTCCGCCTTCTCCGTCTCACGCTCGTAGCGCTCGAGGATCGGCTGCTTCTGCGCTGGCGTGCGCACGTCGTCGATGGAGATCGTGAGCCCCGACTGCGCCGCGTAGCGAAACCCGAGGGCCTTCACCCGGTCGAGGCTCTCGGCCACGACGTGCTTCGGCTCGGTGGCACAGATTTCTTCGACTATCGCCCCGATGGGCGTGGAGCGCTTACCGACGACATCGTTCACGAACCGGAAGCCTTTTGGCAGCGCGCTGTTGAACAGCACCCGGCCCGGCGTGGTCGTGATCTCGAGCGTCTCCGCCCCGTCGGTTCCAGACGGCGTCCCGGCGCGCTCACCAGCTCCGGCTCCGCCGGGCTCGACTGACCCGACTGACTCGGTGGAGGACTCAGCGGACGACGAAGAGCCACCCAGCGCTTTGGCGACCGCCGCGTGCAGCGACGAGCCGGGGAACAGACGCAGAACGATCTTGGCGTGCAGGTCCACCACCCGCTCGTCGAGGGCGCGTTCGACCTCGTAGGCGTGGCGGAAGACGAGGCCCTCGCCCTTGGCGCCGTCCACCGCGAGGGTCAGGTAGTACGCACCGAAGACCATGTCCTGGGTGGGCACCGTGATCGGCCTCCCGGTGGCCGGAGACAAGATGTTGTTGGCAGACAGCATCAGGACGCGTGCCTCGGACTGGGCCTCCGAGGACAGCGGAAGGTGGACCGCCATCTGGTCGCCGTCGAAATCAGCGTTGAACGCGGTGCACACCAGAGGGTGCACCTGGATGGCCTTTCCCTCGACCAGCACGGGCTCGAACGCCTGGATGCCCAGGCGGTGCAGCGTGGGAGCCCTGTTCAGCAGCACCGGGTGCTCCTGGATGACGCCTTCGAGCACGTCCCAAACCTGGGGGCGGCGGCGCTCCACCATGCGCTTGGCCGATTTGATGTTCTGAGCCAGCTCCGTGTCGACCAACCGCTTCATGACGAACGGCTTGAATAGCTCGAGCGCCATCAACTTGGGCAGACCACACTGGTGCAGTTGCAGGGTGGGGCCAATGACGATGACCGAGCGCCCCGAATAGTCGACGCGCTTGCCGAGCAGGTTCTGCCGGAACCTGCCCTGCTTGCCCTTCAGCATGTCCGACAGGCTCTTGAGCGGCCGGTTGCCCGGGCCGGTCACCGGCCGACCGCGCCTGCCGTTGTCGAACAGGGCGTCGACCGCCTCTTGGAGCATCCGCTTCTCGTTGTTGATGATGATCTCGGGGGCGCCGAGGTCGAGCAGCCTCTTCAGCCGGTTGTTGCGGTTGATCACACGGCGGTAGAGGTCGTTCAGGTCCGAGGTGGCGAAACGACCACCGTCGAGCTGCACCATCGGCCGCAGGTCGGGCGGGATCACGGGCACGACACCCAGGATCATCGCCCGCGGATCGTTCACACGCCGGCCGTGGTCGTCGCGGCAATTGAACGCCGAGACGATCTTGAGCCGCTTTATGGCCTTCTGCCGACGTTGGGCCGACAACGGCCGGCGGCCGGCGGTGGCGTCGATCGCCTCGCGAAGCTTCGTCTCCTCGACGTCGAAGTCGATGCGGTCGATGAGCCCTGAGATGGCCTCCGCCCCCATCCCCCCCTCGAAGTAATCGTCATATCGGCCCTTGAGCTCCCGCCACAGCAGCTCGTCCTCGATGATCTTGCGGGCGTAGAGGTCGCGGAACTCGTCGAAGGCGCGCTTGGCCAGGTCGATCTCCGCGTCGGTCCGTTCTCGGAGCGCGCCGATCTCCTTCTCCACCAGCCGCTGGCGGGCCTTGAGCTCTGTCTCCTTGGCCCCCTCGCCTTCGAGCTCGGCGAGCTCGGTCTCGAGGGCCTTGAACCGGCGATCGATCTCGAGGTCGCGCTGGCGCTCGAGCTGGGACAGCTCCTCGGCCAGCTCGCCTTCGAGCGCGGGGATGTCCTCGCGACGGCGCTCCTCGTCCACCCAGGTGACGAGGTTGGCAGCGAAGTAAATAACCTTCTCGAGCTGCTTGGCCTTCAGCTCCTCACGCGCCTCTGTGCCCATCAACAGGTACGCGAGCCAGCTCCGTGTGCCGCGCAGGTACCAGATGTGCACCACCGGAGCGGCGAGCTCGATGTGGCCCATCCGCTCGCGCCGGACTTTCGAGCGCGTCACCTCGACACCACAACGCTCGCAGATGATCCCCCGGAAGCGGACGCGCTTGTACTTCCCGCAGTAGCACTCCCAGTCCTTCGTGGGCCCGAAGATCTTCTCGCAGAAAAGCCCGTCCTTCTCCGGACGCAGGGTGCGGTAATTGATCGTCTCGGGCTTCTTGACCTCGCCGTTGGACCAGGAACGGATGGACTCGGCAGTGGCGAGGCCGATCCTCAGCTGGTCGAAGTCGTTCACGTCGAGCATTCTCAGAAGCTCCTCTCCGCGGCGCGGCGCTCGTCCTCCTCGTCCGACCCTCGTTCGGGCCGGCTGATGTCGATGCCAAGCTCCTCGGCGGTCCGGAACACGTCCTCGTCGAGCTCTCGCATCTCGATCTCCTCACCCGTCGTCGACAGCACTTCGACGTTCAGGCAGAGCGACTGCATCTCCTTTATGAGCACCTTGAAGCTCTCGGGGATGCCCGGTTCGGGGATGTTCTCCCCCTTCACGATGGCCTCGTAGACCTTGACTCGTCCGAGCACGTCGTCGGACTTGATCGTGAGCAGCTCTTGCAGCGCATATGCGGCGCCGTACGCCTCGAGCGCCCACACCTCCATCTCACCGAAACGCTGCCCGCCGAACTGCGCCTTCCCCCCGAGGGGCTGCTGGGTGATCATCGAGTAAGGCCCGGTCGAGCGGGCGTGGATCTTGTCGTCGACGAGGTGAGCCAGCTTCAAGATGTACACGTAGCCGACCGATATCGGGTTGTCGTAGGGCTCGCCGGTACGACCGTTGTAGAGAGTGGCCTTGCCGTCGAGACCGATCTGGCGAGTGCCGTCGGCCGAGTCGGGACGCAGTAGCTCGAAGAGCCGGCGTATCGTGGGGTGCCGGCCTGCTTCGTCCTCCTCGTCCCAGTGAGCCCCGTCGAAAGCCGGCGTCGCCACCCAAACAGCGGGCTCGGTGCGCGGGCGGGTCTTGGCACGACCGTCGCTCCCGTTGTGGACGGCGCCGCTTGCAGATCGCGCTCCACCCCTGGGAGCCGCGAAGGCGTCGCCCGGAGCAGAGAGGGCGCTCGTGCCGTCCCCGTCCCAGCCCCAGCGCGCCGCGTAGCCCAGGTGCGACTCGAGCACCTGCCCCACGTTCATCCGGCTGGGAACGCCCAGCGGGTTCAAGATGATGTCGACAGGCGTGCCGTCCGCGAGGAACGGCATGTCCTCTATGGGCAGGATCTTCGAGATCACGCCCTTGTTCCCGTGACGGCCTGCCAGCTTGTCGCCTTCGGAGATCTTTCGCTTCTGGGCCACGTAGACCCGGACTAGCTGATTGACCCCCGGAGGAAGCTCGTGGGAGTCCTCCCGGGAGAAGACCCGCACGTCGATCACCTTCCCGGACTCGCCATGGGGCACCTTCAACGAGGTGTCGCGCACCTCGCGCGCCTTCTCGCCGAAGATCGCCCGCAGGAGGCGCTCCTCGGGAGTTTGCTCGGTCTCGCCCTTGGGGGTGACCTTGCCCACGAGCACGTCCCCGGCGTCGACCTCGGCTCCGATGCGGATGATCCCGCGCTCGTCGAGGTCCCCGAGGATCTCCTCGGAAAGGTTGGGTATGTCACGGGTGATCTCCTCGGCGCCGAGCTTGGTGTCCCGGGCGTCGACCTCGTGCTCCTCGATGTGGATGGACGTGAGTACGTCGTCTCGAACCAGGCGTTCGGAGATGATGATGGCGTCCTCGAAGTTGTAACCCTCCCAGGGCATGAACGCGACCAACAGGTTCTTGCCCAGAGCCAGCTCCCCGTTGTGGGTTGCGGGCCCGTCGGCGAGAACGTCGCCGGTAGAGACCTTCTGGCCTTCGTCCACGACGACCTTCTGGTTGATCGAGGTGTTCTGGTTGGACCGGCGGAACCTGGCCAGCGTGTAGCGCTTGCGCCCGAGATCGCGACCCAGGCGGTCGCGCTGGTTCGCGCGGTACTCGACGCTCACGTTGTCGCCCGACACCTCGGTCACGGTGCCCTCACCCTCCGCCAACAGGACGTCTCCGGCGTCGCGTGCCGCGCGCGCCTCCACGCCCGTGCCGATGTAGGGGGCCTCGGGAACGACCAGCGGCACCGCCTGCTTCTGCATGTTGGCACCCATGAGGGCCCGGTTGGCGTCGTCGTGCTCGACGAAGGGGATGAGGGCGGTGGACACCGAGACGATCTGCTTCGGCGAGACGTCCATCAGGTCGACCTCGGCCGGGGGCACGAAGTCGATCTCGCTCGTAGTCCCGTACGAGGTGGAAGTGGCGCCCACACGGACCCCCGCGCCCTGGGGACCGCGCCGGACGAGCACGCGGTCGACGACGAATCGGTTGTGCGCGTCGAGCTTGGCGTTGGCCTGGGCTATGACGTGCTCCTCTTCCTCGTCGGCTGCCAGGTACACGATCTCGTCGCTCACCCGACCGTCCACCACGCGCCGGTACGGGGTTTCGATGAACCCGTACTCGTTGACCCGGGCGTAGGTGGCCAGGGCCCCGATCAGGCCGATGTTCGGGCCCTCGGGCGTCTCGATCGGGCACATGCGCCCGTAGTGCGAGCTGTGCACGTCACGAACCTCGAAACCGGCACGCTCGCGCGAGAGCCCGCCCGGTCCGAGCGCCGAGAGGCGCCGCTTGTGAGCAAGACCCGAGAGAGGGTTGTTCTGGTCCATGAACTGGCTCAGCTGGCTGGTCCCGAAGAACTCCTTGATGGCAGCGACCACCGGCCGGATGTTGATGAGGGTCTGGGGCGTGATCGCCTCGACATCCTGGGTGGTCATGCGTTCGCGCACGACCCTTTCCATCCTGCTCAGTCCCACACGCACCTGGTTCTGGATCAGCTCCCCCACAGACCTGATGCGCCGGTTCGCGAAGTGGTCCTGGTCGTCGATGCGGTACCCCGCCTCGCCATCCGCCAGGTGGAGCATGTACGTGGCGGTGGCCAGGATCTCCGAGGGGCTCAGCACGCCCTGGTCCGGAGCGGGACGCTCGAGGTCGACGTCTAGCAGCTCGCAGACACGCTCGATCTCCGGACCGAGCTTGCGCTTGAGCTTGTAACGGCCGACCCGGGTCAGGTCATAGCGCTTCGGGTTGAAAAAGGCGTTCTCGAAGTAGCCGCGCGCCGCCTCCGCCGAGAGCGGCTCTCCCGGGCGCGCCCGCTTGTAGATCTCGAGCAACGCCTCCTCGCGGGTCGGAGCGAGGTCGCGTTCACGCTCCCACTGACCTTCGAGGAAGTCGAAGTGGCGCACGAAGCGGGCCAGGAAGGCTTCGTCCTCGTAACCGAGCGCCCGCAGCAAGACGAACAGTGACAAGCGTCGTTTGCGAGCCACGCGCGCCCCGGCCGTGACATCCTTCGACGGCTTGGCTTCGACGTCCAGCTCTATCCACTCGCCCCGGTAGGGGTGGATGGTGCCGGTGACGATCGTCTTCGGGTCGCGGCCGGGCTGGAAGATGACACCGGGCGACCGCACGAGCTGGCTCACCACCACACGCTCGGTGCCGTTGATGATGAACGTGCCCTTGTCCGTCATCATCGGGAAATCCCCCATGAAGACGGTCTGCTCTTTGATCTCACCGGTCTGCGCGTTCATGAACCGCGCCCGCACGAAGACAGGCGCCGCGTAGATCATGTCCTTCTCCTTGCACTCCGCCTCGGAAAACTTCGGCGACGGGCGCAGGTCGGGATCGGTCGGGTCGAACTCCAGCTCGAGGCTCAGCTGGCCGGTGAAGTCCTCGATGGGGCTGATGTCGGCGAACGCCTCGGCCAATCCCTTCTCGAGGAACCAGCGGAAGGATTCCCGCTGGATCGCAACGAGGTCTGGTAAGGGTACGACCTCGTCGAGGTTGGCGAAGCTGAAACGCCCCGGGCTTGTTGACCGTGCAGGCAACGGTCTCCCTCCAAAGTGCGGTGTCGGTCGGTGGGGTCTTGCGGTAATCGTCGGTGGACGGGGGTTCTGGTCGTTTCGATGGTGACGGTGGAGAAGGTGCTGGGGGTGCTGCTGGGGCTACGGGGTAAGGGGCCATACAGCGGGAGCCGGTACTGCGCGCTCGCCGTCTGTCCGCTCTGCTGGGTTCGGGTCATGCGGTCGATTCGGCGGTGCCCGGAGCCTTACGACAGGTCGGGCGATTGTCGGATCGGCGGGTCCCGGTACCGGATCTGTCGGGCGACCGACAGCAGGACCGGGTAGGTGTGACCAGGGCGCGCGCCATTAAGCCGTCGAAAGCAGAGTGACGCGAAGGAAGGGCACGGCAACCGGACAGCATACGCGAGAACGCGCCAAAAAGCAACCCCTGGGTTGCTGCCACAGACAGACTACGGAAGTGCTCGGTCTGCGTCAACCACTTTCGGGCACCCCAGCGCCTGAGGGCACCCGGGGATCACTTCACCTCGACCGTGGCACCGGCCTCTTCGAGCTTGGTCTTGGCCTTGTCGGCATCAGCCTTCGACACTCTCTCGAGCACCGGCTTGGGCGCCGAGTCGACCAAGTCCTTGGCCTCTTTGAGCCCGAGGCTCGTCAGTGCACGGACCTCCTTGATGACCTGGATCTTCTTGTCTCCAGCACTGGCCAGGACCACGTCGAACTCGGTCTTCTCCTCCTCGCCAGCCGCCGGCTCTGCGCCGCCGGCCGCGGGCGCAGAAGCCACAACTACAGGTGCCGCAGCCGTCACGCCGAAGCGCTCCTCGAAGTCCTTCAAGAGCTCCGAGAGCTCGAGCACGCTCAAATTGGCGATCCCGTCGAGGATCTCGTTCTTGGTCAGGGTCTTTTCAGCCACCTTGCCGTCCTCCTTCTGGTCTGGACCTTCTCGATCTAGGCGGTCTCTGAAGCGGCGACGTCGGACTGCGCGGCACCGCCCTTCGGAGCCTGTGGGGCAGCCACAGGCGGTTCTTCTTGCGCGGCGGGGGGCGGTCCGCCACGCTCCTCGATGAGCGCCTGCAGGCCATGAGCGAAGTTTCGGGGAAGTGCTTGGAGCAGACCTGCGAGTTGTCGCAACGGGGCAGCCATGGCGCCGGCGACCCCGGCCAGCAGGACCTCGCGCGAAGGTAGGTCGGCCAGGCGGGCGAGATCCTGGGCCGAAAGAAGCCCCTCGCCGTGGAACCCTCCTTTCACCACCAGGTTGGGGTTCACGCGGCGGTAGTCGCGCAAGGCCTTGGCCACAGCGGTGACCTGTCCCGAGACGAAGGTTATGCCGGTGGGCCCGGACAGCAACGGGTCGAGCAGTTGGTAACGCCCACCTGAGATCGCCAACTTCACCAACGTGTTCTTGTAGACCTTGTACGCGCCGCCCGCAGCTCGAAGCGCGCGGCGAAGCTCGGCCAACTCGCTCACGGTGAGACCGCGATATTCGGTGAGGACGACGGCCGCAACCGAGTCGAGGCGCATGCGCACCTCTTCGACCACTGCGACCTTCTCGGGCCTCGGGCTGTCCATCATCTCCCCTGCTCATCGGTGCACCCCGGTGCAGCGACCTGGCACGTCTCACCGCACAGCCGTGCTCGCCGTCACCGCGGCCACCGAGCAGGGACCGAAGGTCCCGAGGTGGAACGTGGTCGTCGCCTGATCGGGTGGGCCCAGGGCCCCTTCGGCGCCGGTGGCGCAACCGGAGGTCTACGGCGACGGCTCTGTCTGGATTAGCAACGGAGCCTACCCGACGAACGGCCAGGGGCGTGCTAAGCCGGCGTGCCCAGTTCCTCGACCTCGCGGGCCCGGGTGGTATCGATCCTTATGCCCGGGGACATGGTGGACGCGAGGGTGACCGAGCGCAGGTAGCGGCCCTTGGCAGCCGCCGGCTTCACCCGCACGAGCTCCTCGATGACCGTGTGGAAGTTGTCCATCAGCTGCTCACGCGAGAAGGAGACCTTGCCGATGGCGACATGGATGTTGCCGACTTTGTCGGTCCTGTACTCGACACGCCCGCTTTTGAATTCGGCTACTGCCCTGCCCACTTCGGTGGTCACAGTGCCTGTCTTGGGGTTGGGCATGAGGCCGCGTGGTCCGAGCACGCGCCCGAGCTTGCCCACTTGACCCATGAGCACGGGCGTGGCGATGGCGACGTCGAATTCGAGGTAACCACCTTCGATCCGTGCCACCAGGTCGTCGGCGCCGACGACCTCGGCCCCTGCCTCGCGGGCAGCCGCTGCGTCCTCACCGGCGGCAAAGACGACGACGCGGACGCTCCTCCCGGTGCCTGCAGGAAGACTCAACGTCCCCCGTACGATCTGGTCTGCCTTTCGCGGGTCTACCGCCAGCCGCACGGCCAGCTCGACCGTCTCGTCGAACGAGGCGCTGGCAATGTCCTTCAGGAGGTCGACGGCCTCCGCCGGTGAATACAGCCGCTCCCGGTCGAGCCGCTCGAGCGCTGCGGCATACGCCTTTCCTCTGTACACGTCGGTTCCTCTCTCGTTCTTGCCACTCGTTGCCGACGGCTACCACTCAGCGGGTGACGGCGACACCCATCGAACGCGCCGTGCCTTCCACTTGGAGCTTGGCAGCCTCGAGGTCGTCGGTGTTCAGGTCTGGCAGCTTCACCTTGGCGATCTCCGCGACCTGATCGGCGGTGATGCTCCCTGCCTCCTCACGGCCGGCAGTCGAGGCCCCCTTCTCCACGCCGGCTGCCTCCCGGATCAGCACCGGAGTCGGAGGGGTCTTCAAGATGAAGGAGAACGATCGGTCCTCGAAGATCGTGATCTCGACAGGAACGACTTGACCGCGCTGGTTCTCGGTCGCCGCGTTGTACTGCCGGCAGAACTCCATGGTCTGCACGCCGTGGGGCCCCAGCGCGGTGCCGACCGGAGGCGCGGGCGTGGCGCCCCCGGCGGGTAGCTGGATCTTCACGACTGTCAGAATCCTCTTCTTCGGCGGCACGGGGCGATGACCTCCTGTCGGGACGTTCCAGAACCTGTCTGCCTACTCAGAGCTTTGCGACCTGGCTGAACTCGAGTTCGACCGGGGTCTCGCGGCCGAAGATGTTGACCAGAACCTTCAGCTTGAACTGGTCCTCGTTGATCTCGTCTATCTGCCCCGAGAAGTCGGCGAATGGACCCTCGCGCACGCGAACGGTCTCGCCGACCTCGTACTCGAGCCTGGGCCGAGTCTTCTTGGTCGGCTCGGGGCCACCTTCCACCTTCACCTGCAAGATGCTCTCCACCTCGCGGCGCGACAGCGGAGTGGGCTTCGTCCCCGGACCGACGAACCCAGTGACGCCCGGGGTGTTGCGGATCACCGACCACGAATCGTCGTCGAGATCGCAGCGGGTGAGCAGATAGCCGGGGAACACCTTCTTCTGGACGATGACCTTCTTGCCACTCTTGAACTCGACGACGTCCTCCATGGGAATGACGACCTCGAAGATCCTGTCCTCCATGTTCATCGACACGATCCGGCTCTCGAGGTTCGACTTCACCTTGTTCTCGTAGCCCGCGTAGGTGTGCACCACGAACCATTGGCCCGGACGGTCGTAGGGGCTCTCGACGAAGACCTCGGGCTCCCCGTCGTCTTCGCCCAGCTCCCCGTCGTCTTCGCCCAGCTCCCCGCCGGTCTCGCTCAGCTCCTCACCGGTCTCGGCGACCGGGTCCAGCCCCTCGTCGACCACCACGGTGCCCTTGTCCAGCCCCTCGTCGTCCACCACCGTGCCCGGGTGGGATTCGGAGCCCTCGGGCTCTGTGAGCAGTTCGCTCATGACCTGCGACTCACGACTTGAAGAGGAAGATCACGGCGTGCGAAAACGCGTAGTTCAGGACGAAGATCAGGCACACGAGCAGGACCAGGGTGATGAAGACCACCGTTGCGGAATTGACGACCTCAGGGCGCGTGGGCCACGCCACTTGTCGCAGCTCGGAGCGCACCTCCCGCGCGAACTCCACGACCCGACCCGCAGCCGACATCTCCGGTTGCACCTGCGGGCGAGGCTTCGTAGGTGCCTGGCGCCGGACCGCGGGAGATCCGTCGGCCTCCATTTGACCCTGGCGCTGCATTATGCGCTTCATCTCTCGGTTCACGGCTTCGCACGCCTTTCGACTGCGCACCTCTTGGCGGGAAGGTAATGGCAGGGCAGGAGGGACTCGAACCCCCAGCCGCCGGTTTTGGAGACCGGTGCTCTACCAGTTGAGCTACTGCCCTCTGGCAGCTCGGGCACCATCACCGCCCAGCCGGCCTTCGGGGACCCGATGAGAAAGGTTACCCCGTTCCACAGGCGAACTGCGGCGCCCCCGCCGCGGACAAGGCCCTCACCGGTCGCTGGCCGTGCCTAAATCGTCCCTTCGGTCCGAGGGCGCTCTCCAACCCCCCTAGCGGGTCTCTTTGTGGAGGGTGTGGCGACGGTCCCAGCGACAGTACTTGTTCATCTCGATGCGCTCCCGGTCGTTCTGCCGATTCTTCATCGTGATGTAATTGCGCCGTTTGCACACCTCGCACGCCAGGGTGACTTGCACACGCTTCTCGTTCTTCGCCATCGTCGCTCCTGCTCCTGCTCCTGCTCAACATCTCGGGCGGGGCGACCGGGGGGCCGCTCCCCAGGCTTGTAGCGGCGGCGGGACTCGAACCCGCGACCCCACGATTATGAGCCGTGTGCTCTGCCAACTGAGCTACGCCGCCGTATCGCTTACGCCTACGACACCCCTGTGCGCCTCCACCTGCTCCAGACGGTGGGGTCCCAACCCCCCTGCCGGGCCGTCGGTGAGCCCCCTGTCGGAATCGAACCGACGACACCAGCCTTACCATGGCTGTGCTCTACCGACTGAGCTAAGGGGGCCGGCACGGCACTTGCCGCAGCGTCGCAGCATACAGCCATACGGTCCCTCGCCCACTCTCTGCCGAAGTGCGGCCCGCCAGTACCATCCATCGGATGCAGGTCCGCTTGGCGCACGCGGGCGACGCCGAGGCGATCCGTCACATCTACAACGCGCAAGTGATGGAATCGACGGTCACCTTCGACCTCGAGCCGCGCACCGTACACGCCCAACGTGCTTGGATCGCTCGGCATCAAGGCGTGCACCCCGCGCTCGTCGCCGTGGAGGGCCCGGAGGTGTGCGGCTTCGGCTCGCTATCGCCGTTTCACGACCGTGCGGCCTATGCCACGACGGTGGAGGACTCGGTGTACGTCGAAGAGGACTGGCGCGGCCGCGGTGTAGGCCGCATGCTGCTCGAAGAGCTGGTGCGCTTGGCGACCGACCAAGGCTTCCACACGGTGATCGCGAGGACCACCACCGACAACACACCCTCCATCGCTCTCCACCAGACCTGCGGATTCGCCCTCGTCGGCATAGAGCGCGAGGTCGGTCGTAAGTTCGGTCGTTGGCTCGACGTAGCCATCCTCCAGAGGATGCTTCAGGGGGCCTCTTGACTGACCCGACGAGGCTCACGCGTTCGCGGCGCTCGGATCAGCCCGGTGGACCTTGTCGGTACGCCGGCCGTCCACTTACCTCGGCTTGACTCGATTCGGGCGTCTGCTCAGGCGCCGGCGTAGTCGAGGCCGCGCGCCGGCTCGCTCATCTGCCCTCCCGGACCGTCGCCACGTCGGCGCCAGCGGGGAAGGAACCGCTCTCGGTCGAACGGGGTGAGCGGAACCGTGAGGATCCCGAGGCACACGAGCAGCGCCAGGGCCACGCTCAACGGGTTTGCGTGCAGCAGGTCCCACACCAGCTGCCGGCCACCGGGCAGGCCCACCAGGACCGAGAACACCGAGAGCCCGATGATGAGCGAACGAATCCTGCCGATCGCGACCGGGGTGAGAAGCAGAAGGCCCCACGACAGATACCACGGCTGGACCACTGGGCCGAGCACCACCACGAGCAGCATCGTGAGCCCCATGGCGCGAAGGGCACCAACCTGGTCACAGCGCAGCAACAACCGCACTCCCACCACTGCCGCCGTGCCGAGCCCGAGGACGCGCGTCACCGACAACACGCTGTGGAGCGAGACGCCCACCCCCACCAGGTGCGCCAGGTCGGTGAGCAAGATTCCGGCACCCGTCGCAGGCGCCACCCATGAGCGGACCGTCCCGGGCGTCGCCAGGTTCAGCACCCAGCTCCAACCGAGTCCTGTGACGAGAGTCAGCGCCCCCATGACCGCGCCGGCCACCAATCCGGCGGTGACCACCGGGCGGACGCGGGCGCGAAGCGGCAGGCCGGTGCCCGTCCATTCCCAGGCGATGTAGAGGATCCCGAGGGCGGCGGGGACCTTCACCGCGGCGGCGAGCGAGCAGAGCACGATGCCGGCCACGGGTCTACCGCGTTTGGCAACCGCCAGGCCGGCCAGCATCAGGCCGAGCATCAAGGCGTCGTTGTGGGCGCCCCCTACGAGGTGCAGGATCGTAACCGGGTTCAGCACCGCCAGGGTGAACACGTACGCCGCGTCTCGCCCCATGCTGCGGGCGAGCGTAGGGATGCTCGCCGCGATCAGCCCTACGCCACCGAGCGCGAGCAATCGCAGCAGCAACAGATCGGGCACCTCATGGTGAAACGAGATGCTGGTGAGAATCCCGTCGAGCTGCATGAACAGAGGTCCGTAGGGAGCGGGGGTGTTCAACCAGAGCTTGTCCACCAACGTCACCGACGGAGCCCCACCGAGGACCCCAGGACCGAAGTGGTAGGGGCTTATGTGGTGGCTCATCATCTCGCCCTGGGCCACGTAGCTGTAGACGTCTCGGCTGAAAAGCGGAGGCGCGAGCAGCAGAGGGAGTGTCCACAGAGCGAAGACTCCTACGAGCTTGCGCACGGGCACTCCCTGCAACTGGGAGGTGGTGCGTATGAGGCTGTACCAGGCACGCACGAGAAGCACCAGCCCCCCGTAGACGGCCACGAGCCCGAGGAAGAGGCCGTGCGTAGAAGGTTTCGCTCCCGAGGCAGGCACTCCGAAGAACCACGCGCCAGCCTGCTTCAGCACGAAAGGCGAGCGCTGCTGGGAGACCCCGGCCGTGATGGCCGTGATGGCTATGCATCCGAGGATCGCGGGGCGCACCAGAAGGCGTGAGCCGTCGCCGGCAAGCGAAACGGGGGGGATGTCAGGACCGACGAGAGCGCTGAAGGGCCAGTGCGACCGCACCGCCTCGTCCCACTCGGTCAACCGGTCGAGAACTCTGCCCACGGCGGGCGCTACGGCCAGCCTGCGAGCGGATCCGCGCACCAGGCGCTCGAAGAACCCACGAAGGTTGCCACGAAGATCGGTCTTGGTCGCTTCGCCAATCACCTCGGACCCATCAACTCGGATTTGGAACCTCAGGTCAAAGGTAGACCACCCGGCTACCTCCGCAGGGCCGGCCCGTCAACGAGCTCCTGTCAGAGACGGGGACTCCTCGTAAGGGCATTGTAACGACGTGCTTTCCAAAGGCAAGTCGGTGGAACCAACGCGTCGACATCGGGGTGTGGGACGGGCTGTGGGCCGGGAAGGATTCGAACCTTCGTAGGCAATGCCGGCAGGTTTACAGCCTGCTCCCTTTGTCCGCTCGGGCACCGACCCGGATCGACGTTACCGCGAGGACCACACGACGCGTCGAAGGCGCTACTCGGAGGCGACGCTCAACCGGCGAGCTGCGGAGGCCGAAGGCACGCGAAGGACGGCATTAGGGTGTCGCTCATGCCGACCTTCGACGTCGTCTCCGAGGTGGACATGCAGGAGGTTCGAAACGCGGTGGACCAGGCCAATCGCGAGGCCGGAACACGCTTCGACTTCAAGGGCACCGATTCTTCGGTCGAGCTAGGCGCCGGGGAGCTCGTTCTTCGCTCGACCACCGAGGATCGCCTTCGCGCCCTTCACCAGGTACTCGAGGAGAAGCTCGTCCGCAGACAGGTCTCGCTCAAGGCCTTCGAGGACAAGAAGATAGAAGAGGCGGCGAAGGGAACGGCCCGCCAGCACATCGAGATCCACGCGGGCATATCCGCTGACAACGCCAGGCGAATAAACAGGTTCATCAAGGACATGAACCTGAGGGGTGTCGCCTCGCAAACTCAGGGCGCCCAGGTTCGGGTGTCTTCGAAGAAACGTGACGATCTACAGGCCGTGATCCAAGCGCTCAAGGAAGGTGACTTCGGCATCGCGCTCCAGTTCACCAACTTCCGCGACTGACGCGCCCTCGACGGCGATCTGCCCACCCACCGAGGCGACCTCCGGCTGATCCGACACGAACACCTGTGCCGCGCCGGCGATGGTCGCCTCGCTGGTTGCGATGCGAACGATGTCTGCTTCGCCAGGCGTTTCGACCACCGGGCGGTGACGGAAGATCTGCTCGAAGAGCAGGAACTTCCCGACCCAGAGCACACCGTAGGCAGCCAAGTTCGCGCCCAGGACGATCACCGTGTGCCCGAAGTGGTGAAGATGATGCGAGTTGCTGAAATCGCGGGCCAGAGCGGCCGCCCAGGTGGACAGCGCTAGACCGGCGAACGAAGCCAGCCAGAACGGAAGGACCTCCTTCACCATGTGCGAGCGCCCTGCCTTGCCCCACGCCCACCGGCGGTTCAGGTAGTAAGAGGGCACCGTCGCAACCGCGTTTGCAAAGATGGCGGACGGCACCTCCGACCACAGGTGAACCAAGCCGAACACGATGCCCAGAACCCCTAGAGACACGATGGTCGAGACCACCGACACCATCGTGTAACGGACGATCTTCTTGCCAGAAGGGGTCTCGTACACGCGCCAAAGGCGCTCGAAGCTCTCCGCGAGCGTGCCGGCCATCTACGCCACCTTACCCCCGCATCGTGGCCGGACCCTGCTCGTGAAGCTCCAGGTGCTCTCTCAGGAGGGCGACTCCCCTGGACAGTTCCCGGAGCCACGGAAGGCTCGTCCCCGGTCGTTCCTCGCCGGTCGTGAAGGTCGCGACGGGTGGGCGCTTGCGAACGACCCGCAAGTGCCTGGAATGATGTCCCCGTGGGTGAGGCGCTGGACTCCCTGGTGAAGCTGCTGGACATCGAGCCGATCGAGGTCAACATCTTCCGGGGCGTCGGACCCGAAGAGCGCCGCTTGCGTATCTTCGGGGGCCAGGTAGCAGCTCAGTCGCTCATGGCAGCCGGACGCACCGTGGGGCGGGGCCGAGTCCACTCGCTGCACTCGTACTTCTTGCGTCCCGGCGACCCGAAGGCCCCGATCCTCTACGAAGTCGATCGCATCCGCGACGGCCGGTCGTTCACCACGCGGCGGGTCGTGGCGATCCAGCACGGGGAAGCGATCTTCAACATGGCGACGTCGTTTCACGTCGACGAGGAAGGCCCTCTCGCCCATCAGGTGCCCATGCCCGAGGTGCCCTCGCCCGACGAGCTGAAACCCCTCTCGGAACGGCTCGAACCCTTCCGTGACCAGCTGGCGGATTGGTTCGCGCGCCCCCATCCCATCGACCAGCGTCACGTCGGCGAGCTGCCGTGGATCGCCCACGAGGGCCGTGAGCCCGTCCAGCGGCTGTGGATCCGGGCTGACGGAACGCTCGGCGACGACCCGCTCCTCCACGCGTGTGTTGCCGTCTACGCCTCTGACATGTCGTTGTTCGACACCATGCTTGCTCCGCACGACGTGCAATGGCACGCCTCGGAGTTCATGGGAGCCAGCCTTGACCACTGCATGTGGTTCCACAGGCCGTTCCGGGCAGACGAATGGCTGCTGCACGACATGGACAGCCCTAACGCCTACGGTGCGAGGGGCCTCGCTCGTGGCTTTCTGTTCGCTCGCGACGGGACGCTCGTCGTCTCCATGGTCCAAGAGGGTCTCATGCGTGTCATCGCCCGCCCCGCGCCCTAACCGCACCGCCGACCGACCACGCCGGGCCCGCAGCTGCGAGTCCGGCCAAACGGACGGTCAGCGATCCTCCATCGGCACGTAGTCGCGCCGGTCCGAACCGACGAACAGCTGCCGGGGACGGACGATCTTGGCGTCCTGCTCGAGCAGCTCCTGCCAATGCGCAAGCCATCCGGAGGTCCGGGGAATGGCGAAGAGGACCGGGAACATCTCGAGGGGAAAGCCCATGGCCTGGTAGATGAGCCCCGAGTAGAAGTCGACGTTCGGGTAGAGCTTACGGCTCGTGAAGTACTCGTCCTCCAGCGCGACCTCCTCGAGCTTCAAGGCGATGTCGAGGAGAGGGTTCTTGCCGGTCACGGCGAACACCTCGTCGGCAGTGCGCTTGATGATCTTGGCCCGGGGGTCGTAGCTCTTGTAGATGCGGTGGCCGAACCCCTGCAGACGACCGTGGCCGGTCTTGACCGAGCTGATGAACGCGGGCACGTTCTCGATCGACCCGATCTCGCCGAGCATGCGGATCACAGCCTCGTTGGCTCCCCCGTGGCGAGGGCCGTAGAGAGCCGCGCAGGCGGCCGCACAGCACGAGTAGGGGTCTGCGTGGGCAGAACCCAGGATCCTCATGGCCGTCGTGGAGCAGGCCTGCTCGTGGTCGGCGTGGAGGATGAACAGGATGTCCAGGGCTCGCGCCAGAGCGGCGTTCGCTTCGAAACGCGGCTCGGCCACCTTCCACATCATCGAGAGGAAGTTCGAACAGAAGCCGAGAGAGTTGTCCGGATAGACGAAAGGCATCCCCACGCTGAAACGGTGGGCAGCCGCGGCGAGGGTGGGCGTCTTGGCGATCACACGGATGATCTGGCGCCACCGCGAATCGGGGTCGAAGATGTCCTTGGCCTCGAGGTAGAACGTGGACAGAGCCGCCATCGCGGATACGAGGATCCCCATGGGGTGGGCGTCGTAGTGGAAACCCTCAAGGAACCGCTTGCGCACGTTCTCGTGGATGAACGTGTGGTAGGTGATCTCGTGGCGCCACTTGTCGAACTGCTCGGTGGTGGGAAGTTCGCCGTGCAGCAGCAGGTAGGACACCTCCAGATAGTTCGACCGCTCGGCGAGGTCCTCGATCGGGTAGCCGCGGTAGCGAAGGACACCTCTTTCCCCGTCTACGAAGGAGATGGAGCTCTCGCAGGTGGCGGTGGAAGTCAGACCGGGATCGAAGAACGTGATGCCTGGCAGGACCTTCTGCCACTCGCTGGCCGGTATACCCCCGTGACGGATCGGGATCTCGAGTTGATTGCCCGTTCGGTTGTCGGTGATGGTGATGCTCTCTGCCACGACGCTCGGGTCCTCCTGGGTAAGGTTGGATGAATCCTACGGTGCACAGGACATTGCAGCCACACGCGGCTGCCGCTTGCTGCAGCGCTGGGACGTCGGCGCCTTGGAGCCTTCGTCCCGCTCTTCTTCCCGGGCTGTTACCCCGCTCAGCTTGCTGGGGCTTCTTTCCCAGCTCAGCTTGCTCGCGCTTGTCACCCAGCTCGGTTCCTCGGCTTCTTTCCCCGCTTGTCCTCCGCCCGCGTTCTCGGCCCAGCTCGTGAGGTCCTCGGCACACGGATGACCTTCTCGATCAGAGACGGCGACATGCCAGCCGATCGGCTGGGATCGCCTGAATAGACCGCGGTGATCGCGTGCACGTCGGCAGCCGTGTAGAGCACAGAACAGGTCGCCTCACCGTGGCTCACCGGTTGGGCGCTACATGGACCGATCGGCAGGCCGTCGTCGTCGAACGCTACGGTTCCCGATGCCGCGGGCAGGCCCGTCGACGACGCGGACACGCTTGCCGTATAAGTCACCGTCTTGCCCACTGTGACCGCGCTGGCCGACGGCAACACCGAGATGATCGTGACCGCTTTGTCCACCACCACCGGGAACGACACGACTGCCGCACTCGCAGGCGTTGCCGGCGTGGCTGTGACACGAAGCGCGTAGGACGCCCCTGGGACGACGGCCAGAGCGGGAAGCAGCAACGCCACCGCGCTGCCCGCCGCGATGTCGACCGTTTCCTGGAGAGAGGAGGCGCTCTGAGTGCCGGAGGCTACTGAAGCCGCCACCTCCACGCGCTGCTCGTCCACGTTGCCCTGGTCGGCCACGACCACGCGTACGCGCAGCGAGGAAGTCGGCGGGACGAGGATCCCCCCCGCCGAGCGCTGCGACGGTGCCGGCACCGTGTCGGTGGTCGTGACAGCGAGGCGGTGGGCGGCTGCCAAGGTGGGCGACCCGGTTACGGCCGCCACGTAGTCGCTGAGGGCTCCCGGTGCCCATAACGACGGATCCGACACCCATGCCGACACGACGAGACGAGCAGAGCCCGCCGCCTGACGAAGTGACCTCCTGCACGTTTCCCACAAGACGTCGTCCGATTCGAGCGAGGTTCCCACCGAACTCATGGACCTGACCGCGTCCGCCTCGTCAGCAGCTCGTGCTCCGGTTCCGGTCCTTCCGCCGAGCACTCCCTCGAGGGTGCTGCGCAGGTCCGCTAGCGCCCGGGCTCTCCCGTCGATGGACCGTGCGCAATCGGAACTCGCTGCGGCTGCGGGAACGGGGGTTGTGATCGCGTTGAACCGACCAGCAAGAACCTCGCTCGAAGAGGCCAGCGCGTCAAGTTCCGAAAAGAACTTTGCTCGGCCGAGAGTCGGACCCTCTCGCAACAACGTCGCCAGATCGGTGCCAGAGGAGTTCGAAGAAACAACCAGAGGCGCAACCAAAGCCGCGTAACCGCGGTCCACCGTCCTGCGGTAAGAACTTGACGCGGGTGAAACCTGCGACACGGTCCCGATCGCCAGGACGACCACGACCGCAGTGCCACCGGCGAGGACGAGGGCCGGAAGCAGTCTTCGCTTGAACGCGCGCCGACGTCGGAACCGACGCCTCTTCCCGACCATTGGAGCACCTTAGAACGTGCATGTCAGGCCACGGCAGGCCCGGCCCGACTCAGTCGACGACAAGACCAGAGGTGGTCCTGAGAACGCTTGCAGTTCGACGCCAGTCGACCGTGGCCCCTATGGCGTTCATGTCCACCCGGGCGCGGTGACGATCTACCACGGCCAACAGTGCCCTGATGGTCGAAGCCTCCAACAGGTGCGGCAGTAACCCTAGGTCGAGCAGCTTCGTGTGCGCCGCACGGTAGTAGTGCTCTTCCTTCTCGACACGCGGGTCCTCGACCTCCTCGACAACCACCTTCCCGGGGTAGGCCTCGATCACGAGGTCTGCCATCTGCATCACCGAGAACGTCTCCGTGAACTGGTTGAACACCCTGTACTCGCCCTGCGCCGCCGGGTTGAGCAATGCCAGCTCCACACAAGCCAGGGTGTCACGAATGTCGAGCACGCCCCGGGTCTGACCACCCCGTCCGTAGACCGTGAGGGGATGATCCACAACGGCTTGCACACAGAACCTGTTCAACACGGTCCCGAAAACCCCGTCGTAGTCGAAACGCGTCGCGAGGTCGGGGTGCACCGTGGTCTCGTCGGTCTCCTGGCCGTAGACGACACCCTGGTTCAGGTCCGTCGCCCGAAGCCCCCAGATCCGGCAGGCGAACTGGATGTTGTGACTGTCGTGGACCTTCGACAGATGGTAGAAGGACCCTGCCTGCTTCGGGTATGGCAACACATCGGTTCGGCCCTTGTGCGTGATCTCGATGAACCCTTCCTCGATGTCGATGTTCGGGGTCCCGTATTCACCCATCGTCCCGAGCTTCACGAGATGGATCGACGTGTCACGCTCCGCTATCGCGTACAGCAGGTTCAAGGTCCCCACCACGTTGTTGTACTGGGTGTAGACAGCGTGCTGCCTGTCGATCATCGAGTAGGGCGCGGAGCGCTGCTCGGCGAAGTGGACGACCGCCTCGGGTTCGAACCGGTCGAGGGTTCGCTCGACGAACGGGGCGTCCGTGAGGTCCCCGACGAACGCCTCGATTCGCAGCCCGGAGACCTGCTCCCAGACTCCCAACCGGTGGTGGAGCTGACGTATCGGCACGAGGCTTTCCACACCCATCTCGTGGTCGTACTGACGCCGAACGAAGTTGTCCACGATGCCCACGTCGTGTCCACGCTGAGACAGATGCAGCGCGGTCGGCCACCCGAGGTAGCCGTCGCCACCGAGCACAAGAATCCTCACCCTTGCGACCTCCTCTCGCGAACCGATCCGGTCGCCGTATCGGGCATCACGCGGTCCTATAGAGGATGGACCAAGAACCTGGGAGGAGCCTGGGAAGCGTCACAGAACGCCCTATGAGAACGTGAACATGTGAAGAACAGCGGTTTCGTCCGTCAGGACGGGGACCCGTGCGTCCGTAAAACGAGGCGACTGGAATCGGGTCCGGGCCACGCATACCATCGCCGTAGTTACAGAGGAGGAGTTATGACAGAGACTTTGGTCGGGTACCCCGATGAACCGAGTCGCAGGGCGCAGTTGATGGCAGCGGGCATCCTTGTGGTGGCCGGGGTGGCTGTTACTCGGAAGCTCCGAGAGCCAATCCGCGGTGCCGTTCGCCTGGCCAGCCCCCTCCTCCTCAAGCCCCTGGCGATTGCTCTCACGCGAATGGGTTTGTAGTAGGCAAACATCTGCTCTGAGCAGGGCTGAAGTGTTACACCCCCCTGTCACGATGAGGGTATGAGAACAACGATTACCGCCCTTTCGGACAGGCTCCGCACCGAGGCTGACGCCTGGGAGTTCCTTGAGGAGCTTCGCTGGCCCAATGGCCCTATCTGCCCCAACTGCCACGGGTCGGACGTGTACCTGATCGTGCCCAAGAATGGCGTCTCCCGTCGTACGGTCTCGGGGTCCATGAGCCAGCGCCGGACGTGGAACTGCCGCCCTTGCCGCCGTCAGTTCTCCGCCACCACGGACACGATGATGCACGGCACCCGCCTCCCACTTCGGACATGGGTGATGGTGTTCTTTGAGATGGCATCGTCCAAGAACGGCGTCTCGGCGTGTGAGATCGAGCGCAAATACGGTCTGTGCTGCCGCACGGCTTGGTTCCTCATGCACCGCATCCGCGAGGCCATGAAGTCCGACGCGCTGGTAGCGACGATGAGAGGCACCATTGTCGCGGACGAGACCTACATCGGTGGCAACCCGATGAGGATGAACGCCAGGACTCGCGCACGTTGGGAAGGACGTTGCCAAGATCCGGTCCCCGTTGCTCCGGGAACCGGACATCCGAACCAGCGCACAAACAAGACTCCGGTAGTCGCGCTCATCGACGCGGAGACTGGCGAGGTTCGTTCTCGCGTGGTGCCGAGGGTGACGGGTGCCACGCTGCGCAAGGTCATAGCCCAACACGTCGACATGAGTGGAAGCGTGCTGTGGACGGATGAGGGCACTTGGTACGACACGCTCGGCAAGGAGTTCCTGTCGCACGAAACCGTCAACCACACCGAGGACGAGTACGTGAACCACAACGGAGCTGGCACGAACAAAGCAGAAAACTTCTTCAGCCAGTTGAAGCGGTCGATTGACGGGACGCACCACCACGTCTCTGTCGAGCACTTGCCCCGCTACCTGTCGGAGTTCGACTACAGATTCAGCACGCGCAAGCTCTCGGACGGGGAGCGCATGGTGCAACTGGTCAAGCGCGCCGAAGGTCGGCGACTTACCTACAAGCGGGTCAAGGCAGCGTGACATTGGCTATCAACTCGTGTGCCTGCTGCGCCAACCATTGAAGACAGCCCGCGATATCTTCCCATAGCTGCTGGTCGTACCCGTCTAGGTTGTTCGGTGCGGTGCGATTGAGCTGAATATGAGCATGGCTCCGAAACAACAACGCGTGAGGTTCATCCCACTCGATTCGTAACGCTTTTTCAGTTGAGGTCTTCCACTGGCGTGCCCGTTCGCGCATATCGCTCTGGAACTTCCAAGCTTTCTCTATGTCATCGTCAGACGTCGTCACGGCCGCTTCGATGACCCGAGCAACGCGAAGGCCCCCAATCTCTAGACCGCTTAGCTCGATTTCGCCCATTGAGAGCGATCGTGTCAAAAAGGTGACTCTTGCGCGGTTCGCAGACGAGGGAGACGCGAGCCGATTGAACTTTGTGCGCCAGCGAAGACCGTCAATCAGCGCATAAGCCGCGACAACGCCAACGGCTGCGACTACGTACCAGACGGCCCCTGGGTGGTGAGGATGGCTCGCGTAGCCGTAGATAGCGGCCACCAGGGCCAGGGCGGTTACCACGGAATACCCAATACGCCAGGGAGGCCATCCTTCAGCCAGCCACCGCTCAATAGGGCGACGCCAAAAGTCCACGTCAGGAACCTAGCCCTCGGGTTCTTCGTCCTCCGGGGTCTCCTCGACCTCTTCGGCCCCTTCGTCTTCTTCGGCCCCCAGGGCCTTTTTGAGAGCCTCTTCACCTGACAGGGGCCAAATGCTGAAGCGTTCGTTGGGGTCGACGGGCATGGCGTCTCCCAGGCTAACGGGTCGGACCCGTGGAATCCCCGACAGCCGCGCCCTAGCGTGACCCCCGGCGACCCCCCCTGAGCGAGGGGTGCGGAGAGGAAGCCATGGCGGACCCGGCGTATATCACCTTCTCGGCTGATATTCAGCCACCGATGTGCCAGCCCTTCATTGGCCTTATAAATGAGTTGATCCAACAAGGCCACGATGAAGTCCATGTGCTTATGACAAGCCCCGGTGGGTCGGTCATGATCGGGGTAGCCCTTTTCAACATGCTTCGTGCGCTCCCCGTTACCTTGGTGACCCACAATGTCGGGAACATCGATTCGGTCGGCAATGTGGTATTCCTCGCTGGAGATCGCCGTTATTCGGCTCCGCACGGAACCTTCATGTTCCATGGGGTGCACTGGGGTGTTCAGGCCCCCCAAATGTCTGGAGCGACAGCGCGCGAAGTAGTGGCGAACATCCAGGCTGACGAGGACCGCATAGCCGACATCATCGCCAGTCGAACCCACCTGACCAGCGAAGCAGTCAAGGAATTCTTTAATGTGGCGGCCACCAAGGACGCGGCCTTCGCCGCTGAGGTCGGGATCGTTGACGAAATCGCCGAGCCAGCAATCCCGGCGGGCAGCGTCATACGACCGTTCTCGGTCTAAGCGACACGTCACGGCGTCTGCCCCTGGGCGATTTGCTCATCGGGGGTCTTCCCGATCCCCCCGGGTTCCCCTCCGAAACCCCCAGGGGGACCCTGAGCGCTACTGGCCTCCTCTAGTTGAACATCCTGGCCCCAGGGTGGCGGTTCTCCGCCCTCTGCATCCGACCGTTTTACGGACGCACGGGTCCCCGTCAGGACGGGTTCCCGTCAGGACCCTGCCTTTGTGGCAAAGGAGGGGATTGGTACCCTGGCGGCGCCCGCAGCCCCGGGGCTGACGAGCCCGGATCTGCGCAACGAGAAAGGGTCTCGACGTGCCCCGGTTCCTACCTGTGACAGCGGCGTCACCCCACGCGCACCTGTGCGCGGCGATGATCGCTTCGGGCTCGTCCAGCGCCGTTCACCTGCCGATCAGCATGTTCCAGGCCGTCGTCCTCGGGATCCTCCAGGGTGTGAGCGAGTTGTTCCCGGTTTCGAGCCTGGGCCACACCGTGCTCTTCCCCTCCCTGTTCGGGTGGCATTCGGTGGTGAAGGCGCAGTCCAACCCCGAGTCGCCCTGGCTCGCCTTCTTGGTCATGCTCCACGTGGGAAGCGCGATAGGCCTGCTCATCTACTTCTGGCGGGACTGGGTCCGAATTATCAGCGCCTGGTTCGCCACCTTGGTCAAGAGACGGGTCGAGACGCCGACCGAACGCCTGGCGTGGCTCATAGTCGTGGCCAGCATCCCCGCAGGGTTACTCGGGCTCCTCCTCGAGCACCCGGTGCGCGTAGCCCTCGCTAAACCCGAGGCAGCGGCGTTCTTCCTCATGGTCAATGGCTTCATACTTCTCGCGGCAGAACGCCTCCGGCGCCGCTCCGAGGTGAAGATCCTGGCCGCCCGCTACGGCGCCACAGAAGAGGGCAGCCGCGAGCTGGACACCCTCGACTACAAGGAAGCGGGCTTGATCGGCGTGGCACAGTCCACGGCACTGATAGCGGGGATAAGCCGCGAGGGTGTCTGCATGACGGCCGGGCTCGTGCGGGGCATGGATCACGAGGACTCGGCCCGTTTCGCCTTCCTGCTCGCGACCCCGATCATCCTTGCAGCAGGCCTCTTCAAGTTCTCCGACCTGACAGGCCCTCTGGGCAACGGGGTGCGCGGGCAGGCTCTTGTTGCCGCCGTCTGTGCGGCTGTCACTGCGGTCTTCTCGGTGCGCTTCCTCATGAACTACTTCAAGACGAGGACTCTCACGCCGTTCGGCATCTACTGTCTTCTGTTCGGCTTGACGATGGCCATCGTCGCCGCCGTCAACTGAGAGGCGACCTCCTGCGCAAAGGCGCCACCTTGTTGTGGATCGGTTTTCGGACCGAACTGATCCATCTCCCGCTACCTCCCGAGAGGCCGCCGTAAGTAGAGTGAGCGAGATGGCGCCGTCGTGCGCCGCTTGCACGCGAACGCCGGAACGGAGGGCTCGGTCTTGCGGCGACGACCGAAGGACACAGCACCCGGGCCGGGTCGCAGAGCCGTCTCGGAAGCCACCCCGTGGTTCTCCGAACCCGCGAAGCCCGACCTGGTCGACCTCACCGTGGTGCTCCCCTTCTACAACCCAGGTATGCACATCGAGAACACTGTGGCCCGCACCGTCGAGGTGCTCAGTCGCACAGGCGCCTCCTTCGAAGTCGTGGCGGTCAGCGACGGTTCCACCGACGGGAGCGAGAAGCTGCTCGAGGGGGTCTTCCCGAACCTGGTGTCGCTGGTAGTGCTGCCCAGCCGGGGCGGCAAGGGCCTGGCGGTGCGCCAAGGGCTGCTGAGTGGGCGGGGTCGATACCTGGGTTTCATCGACGGCGACGGAGACGTACCACCCGATCTGCTGGCCGATTTTCTCGAGGTGGTGGCCACCGAGCGTCCCGACGTCGTCCTGGGCAGCAAGCGACACCCCCGCTCGGAGGTGGTCTACCCGGTGGCCCGCAGGCTCTGCTCGTGGGGCTACCAACAGCTCGTCCGAATGCTCTTCCGTCTCGACGTGCACGACACGCAAGCTGGGATCAAGCTCGTCCGGCGCGAGGTGCTGGCCGACGTGCTGCCCGCGATGGTCCAACAGGGTTACGCCTTCGACCTGGAGCTCCTGGTGGTGGCCCGGCACCTGGGACACGAGCGCCTCGTGGAGGCACCGGTGCGCATCGGCCGCCGCTTCTCGAGCACGATCTCGCCACGGGTGGTGGCACAGATGCTGGGCGACACATTCGCCATCTGGTGGCGCCTCCACGTCCTCCACGCCTATGGACCGCCACGGGCACGAGAACGCGAGGAGACACCGCTCAGCGCCACACCCGGGCCATAGCATTCGCCCAGTCATGGGCGACTTAGACGATGCCGGCGCCGAACAGGTCCCCGCTCAGCTGCTCGCCGCCGTTGCCGAGGCGAAGGGGCGCGACCGGTTGGCGCCGGTCACGGTGGTCACCTCCTCCGGCTACGCGTCGGTGTTCGTGCGGCACGCGCTTGCAACGGGGGACGACACGAGCACCTACAGGGGAATCGCCAATGTCAACGCCACGACGCTGGAAGGGCTTGTGCACTCCCTGGGCGTCCCCTTGCTCGCCTCACGCGGGTTGAGGCCGGCCTCGGCTTCGATCCGCCTGGAGGCCCTTCGGACCGAGGCGCTCGGCGGCGGCGGCTGGCTCGGGCACTTCGCCGAGCATCCGCGCGCCCTGGGCGCGCTCGAACGAGCGCTCCACGAACTGCAGCGCTGCCCTCCGGCAGTACTCGAGGCCATCGGGCAAACGAACGCTCAGAGTGACACTCTGGTCTCGCTCCTGCGAGCTGTGCGGAGGCGTCTACGCGCTCGCGGCTTCGCCGACGAATTCGACGTCGCGTGCGCCGCCCTGGAGGCCGTTCGCGCCGGAGGGACCTCCACGAACGAGCTCGGCACGTTGCTCACCTGGCAACTGGGTCGCTGCCCCCGGCCCGAAGCGACCGCCCTGCGGCACCTGGGGGCACGCGACATCGACGAGGGTGCCGACGTGCCCGCCGAACTCGCCACCTTCTGCGAGGTCCGCCCGTGTGCCGACACGGACGAGGAGGCCCGCACCGCGGTCCGCGCCGTGCTAGGCGCAGCAGAGAACGGCGTCTCGTTGTGGCGCCAGGCAATCTTCCACCCACCGGGAGCCGGTTACGCGCGCCTGGTCCACCAACACCTCGCCGCATCGGGACTCACGACGAACGGACCTGGCGTACGGTTCCTCGACCGGTGCGCCACGGCCCGAGCGCTACTCGGCCTCCTGGAGCTTGCCGGTGGTGACTGGGAGCGCAATCAGGTAGCGACGTGGTTCACGAGCGCGCCGGTCGTCGCCGGGCCTCAGGGTCGTCCCGTACCCGCCAGCAGGTGGGACGCGCTGTCCGCTGCGGCCGGGGTGATCCGTGGTGCGAGACAGTGGAGCGAACGCCTCGCCCGCCGTGCGTCTAACCATGACGCGGACGCAACAGAAGCCGAGACCATGTCGGAGTTCGTCTCGGGCCTGATCTCGCGCACCACACCCCCGGGTGGAACTTGGACCGATCACGCCCGGTGGGCGGCCGACCTCCTGGACCGGTACCTCGACCCGGAGGCCTCCGCCGATCCCTGGCCTGCAGGTGAGCTGGCCGCCGTGGCGCAGGTGCGCGGGCTCGTGGAGTCACTCGGTGATCTCGACCAGGTGTCGGAAGGGACCGATCTGACCTCGTTCCGCCTCACGCTCAAAGTCCTGCTCGAACGGACCGACATCGACAAGAGGGAGCCGGGTGGAGGTGGCTTCGGTGACGGAGTGTTCGTGGCGCCTTTCGGTGCCTCGCGGGGTCTGCGCTTTCACCAAGTCGTCGTCTGCGGACTGGCCGACGAGCTGGTGCCAGGACCCACAGGAGTCGACCCCCTGCTGGGTGAAGACATCCGGCTGTCGGACACCTCGGGCACGCTTCGTACCCGGGTGACACGTCACGAGGAGCTGCGCGACGACCTCGCACACGCAGTTGGCGCTGGCACCAGTCGTCGCGTGGCCACCTTGCCCAATTGCGACCCCCGCACCGGTCGATCGCACTCCCCCTCGCGGTGGCTGCACACTCTGGCCCCCTCGAGCACGCCCTGGCGCCCTGTGGACTCTTTCGCCGCCGGGATCGCGGGCTCGGGCCCCGCCCTCTCGGGACCCGATCTCGAGCTGCGAGCGCTGGAGCGGTGGGTCAGCTGCGGCGGAACGGCGGCACGTTCACCCGTCGCCCAGGCCGATCCACGACTTGCGGCAGGCTACGAAGCCATCACCGGCAGGGCGGGTTCCGACTTCACCCGTTTCGACGGGTCGGTGGGAACTGGGATGGTGTCGCCGTTCGACCCCGATACCCCGGTCTCGGCCACCAGGTTCGAGACCTACGCACACTGCCCTCGTCGTTACCTGCTTGAACGGACGTTGCGAGTCTCCAGACGCGTCCTCCCAGAGGAACTGTGGCGGATCGAGCCGGTCGAGCGCGGGAGCCTGGTGCACGCGATCCTCGAGGAGTACGTGGCGGAACGAATAGCAGGTGCCGGGCGATCGCTCGAGCGCTTGCTCACGATCGCCGGCAATCATCTGGACGAGACCGAGGCGAGCGGTCTGGTCGGCAAGCGCTTGTTGTGGAGGATGGACCGCGCTGCGATCCTGCGAGAGCTCCGGCGTTTCCACTGCGAGGAAGGAGACCTTCGCCCGCTCTCGGTCGAGTCTGCCTTCGGTATCGACGAGACTGACGCCCCGCCGGTGACGATCCCCCTGGAGGACGGACGCGAGGTTCGCTTCAGGGGAAGCGCTGACCGGGTCGACCGAACGCCCTCGGGCCACCTCGTGGTCTCCGACTACAAGACCGGCAGGCAGAGCAGGCTGAGTGCCCTGTTGCGTGATCCGGTCGCCGCCGGCACACTCTTGCAACTCCCGCTCTATGGAATTGCGGCGCGCGCGCGCTTCGGGACCGAAGACGGCGGTCTCGTGCACGCGCGTTACTGGCTGCTGTCGAGCGAACGCAGCGCCCCCTGCTACCACCTGGTTGTGACCGAAGAGGTCGAAGAGCGCTTTCACCAGGTGATCGGACGCATCGCCTCGGGAGTGGATGCCGGGTGCTTCCCGGGCGTACCCGGGCATGCGCTCTACGACGGTCGCTTCGAGAACTGCAGAACCTGCGACTTCGACACCGTCTGTCCCCCTGGGCGTGAACGGCAGTGGAGCCGCAAGCACTCTGATCCCAAGCTCGCACCGGTGATCGGGCTCCTCTACGACGAGGTCCCTGACTCCTTGGCCGGAGCAGTCGTGAAAGGGTTCGTAGACCCTGACGAAGAACAGACCGAGAAACATCTGGACGACTCGGCAGGTTCGAGGAGCAGCTGTGATCGACGCCGATGACCACGCACGCTCGCGGATACGCGGCGAGCTGGGCACGACGATGGTGGTCGTCGCAGGGGCAGGGACGGGTAAAACCACGGAGCTGGTCGAACGGATCGTCGAGCTCGTACGAACAGGCACAGCGCGACTTCGCGACATCGCCGCGATCACCTTCACCGAGGCCGCCGCAGCCGAACTGCGCGAGCGCATCCGCCAGGCCCTCGGGGCGGCATCGAGCGACCCGCCTCGAGGGCAGTTGGTCCGAAGAGCTCTCGAAGAGCTGGACGACGCGGCCATCTCCACCCTTCACGCCTTCGCACAACGGATTCTCCTGGAGCACTGTGCCGCAGCAGGGCTGCCGTCGGGTTTCGACGTGCTCGACGACATTGCGGACGCCGTCGACTTCGAGGCCCGTTGGGCGCGCTTCGCCGACGAGCTGTTGTCGGACGCAAGTGCTGAGCCCGGGTTGGTGAAGGGGTTCACCACCGGGCTCCGGCACACCGACCTGCGCGCCGTGGCCCGAGCTCTGCACGACAACTGGGACCGCCTCGAAGAACGCGGTGACTGTGACGAAAGAGGTCTCACAGCTCCAGACATGCAGTTGCCCGAAGCGCATCCCGCGCCTGTCGAGGAGAAGCTCGACCGAACATTGTCCCTCGTCAACTGCTGTACGGACGAGCAAGACAATCTCCTTGCTCATCTGCAACTGGTGGTGGCAGATGCCCGGGCACAGCTCGCCGCGGCGGACGGGGACGAGCAGGCGGTCCTGCACTTGCTTGCCAGTCTTCCCTCGATGCGCTGTGGGCTCGGGCGCCAGGAAAACTGGGGGGGTCGCATAGACGAAGTGCGCGAGGCGTGCGCCGCAGCAGAAGAAGCACGAGCAGAGATCCTCGCCTCTGTCCGAAGAGCGGTGCTCATGGGCCTCGTACCCCGATTGGTCGATTTCGTCGTGCGGGTGGCAGACGAAAGACGCAGGGAGGGTCGGCTCACCTTCCACGACCTGTTGGTGCACGCTCGGCGTCTCCTGCGCAGCGGTGGCGAGCCCGTCGAGGCGCTGCGTCGCCGCTACAGGTGGATCCTCATCGACGAGTTCCAGGACACCGACCCCATCCAGGTGGAGCTCGCAGCGCGGATCGTCTCCGAGGTGAACGGGACGGACGAGCTTTGCAGAGCACGCCCCGGGAGCCTGTTCGTGGTCGGTGATCCGAAACAGTCCATCTACCGGTTCAGGCGCGCCGACATCGAGCTCTTCGAGCAGGTGAGCGCCGAGGCCGGTGAGTGCGTAGTCCTGCAGACCAACTTTCGGTCGGTCCCGGGGATCCTCGAGCTCGTCAACGCCGTGTTCGGGGAGCTGTTCGGCTCGGTGCCGGTGCACGGCCAGGCACAGCACCATGCACTTCATGGCAACCGCCGTGCGCTGCCCTCGGTGGCGCCGGAGGGGCCCGGCGCATCGGAACGACCTTTGTCGACGGCGGGACCCGACACGGTGGCGCACGAATTCCACAAACCCGTTCAGCTGTCGTTCGACCAGCAGTCGCCGTCCGACCGGGTCCAGCCCGAGGGTAGGTCACCTCACCCAGAGAACGAACCCGTCCTCGAGTCGCACGAACGAGCGGGCGAAGCGGACGAAGCAAAGGTGGGCACTGAGGCGAGAGGCGCTCGATCTCCAGTCGTGGCTCTCGGAGGACCGACAGAGGGATCCATCCAAGACGTGCGCCGTCGGGCAGCACGAGACACGGCCAGGTGCATCGACCAGATGGTCAATGACAGCTGGTGTGTCGCCGACGTCACCGACGGTCGGCTCCGCGCCGCACGCTTCGGGGACGTGGCGGTGCTGATACCGGCTCGCACGTCGCTCCCTTCACTCGAGGAGGCGTTCGAGGAGGCGGGGGTCCCCTACCGGCTCGAGGGCGCCTCCATCCTGTGGGGCACAGAGGACGTCCGAGACGTGCTCGCGGTCTTGCGTGCCGCTGACGACCCCGCAGACGACCTGTCGGTTCTCGCCGCTCTTCGCTCGCCGGGTCTCGGGTGCGGTGACGACGATCTCGTGGGCTGGCAAAGAGCCGGGGGAAGGTGGGACCCGCGAGCGCACGCTCCCCAAGGGCTCAGCGAACACCCGGTGGCACTGGCGATGGCTGTGCTCGAGGCTCTTCACCGAGAACGATGGTGGCTCGAGCCCTCCGACGTCGTTGTCCACGCCATCGAATACCTACGAAGCTTCGAGCTGGCCTTCGCCTACAGACGTCCGAGAGACCATTGGCACAGGTTGCGGTGGTTGTGCGACCAGGCCCGTCTGTTCGACGAGACAACGGGCGGAACGCTTCGCGCGTTCCTCGCGTGGGCCGAGCGCCAGACGTTGGACGACGGAGGCGCGCGAGGAGTGGGACCGCCTGATCCGGACGACGATGCCGTGCGGGTGATCACAGTCCACGGCGCCAAGGGCCTCGAATTCCCCGTGGTCCTGCTCGCGGGTTTGGAACGTCAGGAGCCCGACAGGCACCACCCGCAACCCGTGCTATGGACCAGGGACGGCTTTCTCGAGGTCAGGGCCGGTCACCTCTTCCGCACCGACGGTTACGAAGAAGCGTGTGCTCGAGACCAAGAATTGAGAAACCTCGAGCGGCGGCGTCTTCTCTACGTGGGCATGACGCGTGCGCGAGATCACCTCGTGCTGTGTCTTCACCACCGCGCCAGCAACGCTGGGGAGGATTCCTCGCTGGCAGCGCGATTGTTCGAGCTCTGTGAAGCACGCCCGGATCTGTGGCGACGGTTGCAACCGGACACCGGGAGCTCGCAGCCTGTCGATACGACCGTGGCCGAGGGTGCCGGATCGGCCCACCCCGACCGAGACGACGCGGCCCACCCCGACCGAGACGACGCGGCCCACCCCGACCGAGGCGGCACGGCCCACCCCGACCGAGGCGGCACGGCATGGAAGGTCTTCTACGAGCGATGGTGCGCCGAGCGCGGCGCTCTGCTCGGCGCGCTCATGAGGAGGCCGGTCACGACCGCGACCACTCTGACACAAGCTGCAGCTCAAAGAAGCTCGACGAGCCACCCGGTGCCCACCGGCCCCGGGTGGCCGGAAGCGGGCGCGGCGCAACGGCGGAGCGCCGAGGTCTCGCTTCAGATCGGGCGTGCCGTGCACGCTGTGCTCGCAGCCGTCGACCTGACGAGCGGGTGTGACCCGAGCGGGAGGCGGGCCGACGAGCTGTCGCGGGCACAAGCCCTCGCCCATGGAGTGGGCGAGCACATCGACTTGGTGACGTCGATGGTGAGCGCGGCTCTCGGGAGCGCTGTCGTGAGGCGTGCGGCATCCAGGCGTCATTGGCGCGAGCTGTACGTGGCCATACCCCTGGACGCTCGCGCGGACTCGTCCTCACCACCGGCGCTGCTCGAAGGGTTCGTGGACCTGGTCTTCGAGGACGACGACGGCCTGGTCGTGGTCGATTACAAGACTGACCGGATCGCGGGCCCCGAGACCCTGCACGCCGCGGCCGCCTACTACGCACCGCAGGTCGCTGCTTACGCGGCGGCGCTCGAGAGGTCCTGCGGTCGACAGGTGCCGCGTTGCGTGTTCCTCTTCCTGGGCGGTGGCCTTACGCAGTACGCGCTCGAGGGTGACGAACTGGCAGCAGCTCGCGCCGAGGCGCTGAAGACCGCGGTGGCACTGGCCGGCTGAGAGCTCACCCTCTCGCGGCGCCAGGCAAGCCCCCAGTCGCCTAGTCGGCGTCTTCGACGCCGGGTCGCTCCAGCAACTCGAGCGCCGGCGAGGTGCCCGAGAGCTCGGGTGCCTGCACGTGCCGAGCCACCGCGTCGACCTGCTCGAGATCGAGCCCGCCCTTTTCCGCATCGCCTATCACACCCAGCTCGTGGAACCTGCGCGCTTGCGGCAGGACGTTGTGCTCGAGCGAGCCGACCGCCTGGTTGTACGCATTGACAGCGGAGCGCAGGCTCTTCCCGGTGCGGCCCATGTGGTCACCGAACTTCGCCAACCGCCGGTAGAGCTCGCGTCCTACCTGCTGGACTTCGCGCGCGTTCTCGGCCAACGCCTCTGATTGCCACCCGTAGGCGACAGCACGAAGCAAGGCGATCAACGTCGTCGGGGTGGCCAGCAGGACATGATTCGCCACGGCGTGCTCGAGCAACGAAGCGTCGTTCTCGAGCGCTGCGGCAAGCAACGGGTCGCCCGGCACGAATGCCACCACGAACTCCGGTGAGTCCGCGAACTGCTGCCAGTACGCCTTCTTCGACAGCGAGTCCACGTGGGCGCGCAGCTGGCGGGCATGGGCCTGCAAGTGCGATCGCCTGCTCTCGTCGTCGACCGCCTCGTTGGCGTCGAGGAACGCCTGCAGAGGGACCTTCGCGTCGACGACCACCTGCTTCGCCCCGGGAAGCCGCACGACCAGGTCGGGGCGCAGCGGTCCGTCGAGCGCCTGGGCGCTCACCTGTTCCTCGAAGTCACAGTGCTCGAGCATCCCGGCCATCTCCACGACGCGCCGCAATTGCATCTCGCCCCAGCGCCCCCTCGTGGCGGGCGAACGCAAGGCGGTCACCAGGTTTCGTGTCTCGAGCTGAAGCTTCTCCTGGGACTCGTTGAGCTGGTGCACCTGCTCGGTCAGCTGCGAGTACGCCTTCTGGCGCTCCAGCTCGAGCAACCTGAGCCCCTGCTCGTACTTGCCGAGCTGGTCGCGGAGGGGGACGAGAAGCTGCTCGAGCGCCTGACGACGCTTGTCGAGGTCTCCCTTCGCCGACTCCTGGGCTTCTCTCATCCGGGCGCCGGCCAGCTCGAGGAACTGCGAGCTGTTCTGAGTCAACGCTCGGCGCGACAACTCGGCGAACTCGCCCACGAGCTGGTGCCGAACCTCTTCAAGTGCGTCTCGGCGCTCTTCGAACCCGGCACGCTCACGCTCCAGTGCAGCCCTCAGGGCCTCCACCTCGGCCTGGGCCCTCGCCGCGTCGGCCTCACGAGCCGCGCTCTGCGCGGCTGATCGCGCCGAGGCGCGAGCGAAGCAAACCATCCACGCCACCACGGCACCCACCACGGCGCCGGCTGCAAGACCGACCATGAGCCCGGCGATCACCTGTCGCTCCATTTGTCCGCCCGCACGCGGGCGAGAGTACTGCCGGGGTGTTGTGCTTTCGCGGACCACGGCGCGTGCTGCTTGCTCGGAGTGGCGAAGGAGTAGCGTCGGCCACGATGCGCAAAGGGCCGTTTGCGCGGGCCGCAGGCGTCGGGGCAGGTCGGATGGCCGAGACGAAACAGCCGGGTGTCGCACGGTCTCAATACCGAGGCTCTCGCAACGGCAGCCGGGACCCTCTCGGCACCTTCCCCCGCGAGGAGCTGCTGGAGGACTTTCGGATTGCGTGCTTGTCGAGGGCGCTCGACGACCGCGAGATCCTGCTGCAGAAGCAGAGCCGGGTGTTCTTCCAGATCTCGGGCGCCGGTCACGAGGTCCTCCTGCTCGCCCTGGCCCGGTCCCTCCGCCCGGCCTACGACTGGTTCTTCCCCTATTACCGGGACCGCGCCTTGGTGCTCGCCCTGGGGGTGACACCGCGCGATCTGCTCTTGCAGGCAGTGGGCTCGGCGGAGGACCCGGCGTCCGGCGGGCGCCAGATGCCCTGCCACTTCGGCAACGCCTCGTTGAACATCATCACCCAGTCGAGCCCCACCGGGTCCCAGTGCCTCGCGGCGGTGGGGTGCGCAGAGGCCGGACGCTACATCGCCCGGCACCCGCGACTCGACGGTGCCTGCGCGCAGGGAGACGAGATCACCTACGTGTCGCTCGGTGAGGGGGCCACCTCCGAAGGCGAATTCTGGGAGAGCCTGAACACGGCATGCCGGTTGCACCTCCCGGTGCTGTACGTGGTCGCGGACAACGGTTACGCGATCTCCGTGAGGGCGGCGGACCAGGCTCCTGCACCGGTCTCCGAGCTCGTTCGGGGTTTTCGCGGCCTTGCCGTGACGAAGATGGACGGTTGGGACTACGCGTCATGCCGGACAAAAGGAGCACGCGCCATCGCCCGCGTGCGCGCGGGCGAGGGCCCTGGCTTGTTGCACGCACGGGTGACCCGGCCCTACTCGCACTCGTCGGCAGATTCGCAGGCGAAGTATCGCGACGCCGTGGAGCTGGCGGAAGAGGCCGCGCACGACCCGATCGACACGTTCGAGCGCGCCCTCGTGGCAAACAAGCTCATCAGCGAAGCCGAGGCGGCGAACCTGCGCCTCGAGGCGCGTGAGATCGTCGCGCACGCCGCCGACGAGGCCCTCGCGGCAGCGCGCCCCGACCCCGCAACCGTGACCACGAACGTGGTGCGGCTGCCGGTCATCGCAGAACCAGAGGCCGACCCCGCGCCGATGGATCCGGGCGCACCGCCCGTGGTGATGGCAGAGGCCATCCGTCTCACCCTCCACGAGTTGCTCGAGGCCGACGAGCGCATCCGGGTCTTCGGCGAGGACATCGCTGACGCCGACGATGAGGTCCTCGACCGTGTCGAGGGCAAAGGCGGGGTCTTCGGCGTGACACGCGGGCTTCAACGGCGCTTCGGCTCCGCCCGCATCTACAACACGCCGCTGGCCGAGTCCAACATCGTCGGGCGCGGGGTGGGTCAGGCGCTACGTGGCCTGCGACCCTGCACCGAGATCCAGTTCTTCGACTACATATGGCCCGCGATGCACCAGCTTCGAAGCGAGGCGGCCACGATCCGCTGGCGGTCGAACGGGGCGTTCGCATGTCCGTTGGTGGTGCGCGTGGCGATCGGCGGTTACCTGACCGGAGGAGCGATCTGGCACTCTCAGAGTGGCGAGTCGATCTTCGCCCACACCCCGGGCCTCCTGATCGCTTTCCCGTCGCGCTCTCGAGACGCGGTAGGGCTCTTGCGCAGCGCGTTCAGGGCCGAGGATCCCGTCCTGTTCCTAGAGCACAAGCACTTGTACAGGCAGCACTACGCGGCAGATCCGCTTCCGCACGCCGGCTTCCTACTCCCCTTCGGTCGGGGGGCGATCGTACGCGGCGGCCGCGACCTGACGATCGTCACGTGGGGGGCGACGGTCCACAAGTCGGTCGAAGCCGCCGAAGAGCTCGCCCGTGACGGTTGCTCGGTGGAGGTGGTCGATCTCCGCACGATCGCCCCGTGGGACCGCGACCTCGTGTGCGAATCGGTCGAGCGCACGAGCCGGCTCCTCGTGGTGCACGAGGACATGCTCACTGCCGGGTTCGGTGCCGAAGTCTCAGCCTGGGTGACGGAGCACTGCTTCTGGTCCCTCGACGCGCCCGTCTCGCGAGTGACCGCGAAGGATACGTTCGTAGCCTACGAGCCGTCGCTCGAGAACGCGATCCTCCCTCAGGTCGCCGACATCGCGTCAGCCGCCCGGGACCTCGTCGCCTGCTGAACGGCGCTCCGAGGCAGAGAGAACAGAGCGAACGGTCCTGCCCGGCGTCCGGTACGCCGGGCCTGCCCGGCGTCGAAGCAAGGACCGGGGTCAAGTCGGACGCGCCTCGTGGTAGACCGGCAGTGGTGGAGCGGCCGTCGAGCGAACGCGTGGTGATAGTCGGCGGTGGGTTCGCCGGCTTGGCCACGGCAAGGTCCCTCTCTCGCAAGCTGGTCGACGTGGTGCTCGTCGAGCAGCACAACTTCCACACCTTTCAACCCCTGCTCTACCAAGTGGCGACGGCGGGGCTCGAACCTGCCGACGTGGCTTATCCCGTCCGCACGATCTTCGGGCGCTCGCCGAACATCACGTTCCGCCACGGCAAGGTGACCGCCATCGATCTCGATGCTCGCAAGCTCGCCTTCTCGGACGGCACCAACCTCGCCTACGACCAGCTCGTGTTGGCCAGCGGTGCCACCGCCGGCTACTACGGGATCCCCGGTGCCCGCGACCACGCACGTCCCCTGTACACCCTCTCCGACGCCCGACGACTGCGCAACCACCTTCTCGGATGCCTCGAAGCCGCAGACGCGCGGCCCGAAGACTTCGACGGGGGGGCGCCCGTGTTCGTAATCGTGGGTGGTGGGCCGACCGGCGTGGAGACCGCCGGAGCCCTAGTGGAACTCCTCGACGTGTCAGTTCGCCGGGACCGGTTGCGCATAGACCCAAAGCGCACCCGCGTCGTGCTGGTCGACTCCGGCGACAGCCTCCTCGCCGGGTTCACCACGACCGCACGTCGTTACGCCGAGCAGACGCTACGTGCGCGCGGGGTCGAGGTCCGGCTCTCAAGCACGGTGGCGGAGGTCACCGCGAACGGGGTGCGCCTCTCGGGCGGTGAGTGGATCAAAGCAGCGGCCGTCGTCTGGGCGAGTGGCGTGACGGTCAACGGAACGCTCGGTTCATCGCTCGGGCTGCCGAGCGGGGCGGGCGGGCGTCTCGAGGTCCAAGCGGACCTGTCGCTCGCCGGACATCCGGAGGTCTTCGTCGTCGGGGACGCGGCCGCCGTCCCCTCGGGCGGCAGGAGATCCGGTCCCTGCCCGCAGCTGGCGCCGGTGGCCATCCAGTCGGGAACGCACGTCGGACGCCAGATCCTGCGTCGCACCGCCGGAGAGACAACGGAGCCGTTCACCTACCGCGACAAGGGGATCATGGCCACGATAGGAAGGCGCGCGGCCGTGGCGCAGTTGTGGCGGGGTCCGGTGCTGCGCGGAACCCTCGGTTGGCTCGCTTGGCTTGCGCTGCACCTGGTGTACCTGGTGGGCTTCCGAAACCGCCTGGTCGTGTTGGTCAACTGGGCCTGGCGTTACCTCGACTGGCCGTCGGGACCTCGCCTCATCGTCGCAGACCTGGACGTGGGCTCCGCCCTCGACGACTGAACGTCGACGAGTGAACAGAACCCGAGACACGGCAGTACCGTTGGGTGTGGCCAGAGGAGTCGCCCCGCGCACCGATGACAACCCCGCCGAGGTCCCCGAGATCCTCGACCGAATCGACCACGAGATGATCAGGCTCTTCGCCCTCGTCGGCGAAGGGATGGCCGGGGCCACCGATTCGCTTCTCGCCGGAGACCGTGAAGCGGGGCGCGCACTGGCCGACCGTGACGAGATCGTCGACGCTCTCTACAAGGAGGTCGAGCAGCTCGCCCAGCGTCAGCTCGCCAAGCGGTCCACGGGCCCCGAGGAGTTGCGCTACCTGGTCACGGTCCTGCGCATGTTGCCCGACCTCGAGCGCAGCGGGGACCTGGCCGAGCACATCTCACGCCGGGCGGTTCGCGGACTGGGCATCGAACTGTCGCCGCGCGCGCGAGGGCTCGTCGAACAGATGGGTGAGGTGGCGTGCGACATGTGGCGAGCCACGGCTGACGCCTACGCCGACCGATCTCCCGAGGTTGCCGAGCACCTCGAATCGCTGGACGACGAGTTGGACGAGCTGCATGTCACTATCACCGCCGAGATCGCCAGCGGATCCATGCACCTACCCGTCGGCATCGAAGCCGCTCTCGTGGCCAGGTTCTACGAACGCTTCGGGGACCATGCCGTCAACCTGGCCCATCGCATCTCCGTCCTGGCCAGGTGAGCTTCCGAGCCGACCTGCTCACAGAACATGCCTGAGGCGACCACCGGGCCCAAGAGCGAGCGGACAGCAAGCAGACACTGAGACGTCAGGTCCGCGCCGGACGACGCTCCAGAATCGCTTCGGCGATCTGCACGGCGTTGAGCGCGGCCCCTTTGCGGAGGTTGTCCCCGCAGACGAACAGAGCGAGGCCATGCGGCACCGTGGGATCCTGCCGTACCCTGCCCACGAACGTCGCGTCGGATCCGGCGGCGGCGAGGGGGACGGGGGTGTCCGAGAGGGCGACTCCGGGGGCTTCCTCGAGCAGAGAGAGCGCTTGCTCCACCGTCATCTCACGCTCGAACTCCGCGTTGATGGAAAGGCTGTGGCCCGTGAACACCGGAACCCTCACACACGTGGCCGACACTGCAAGGTCGTCGATCTCCAGGATCTTTCGGCTCTCGTTGCGTAGTTTCTGTTCCTCGTCGGTCTCGCCGGACCGGTCGTCGACCAGACTCCCGGCGACAGGAATGACGTTGTGGGCGATCGGGGCACAGAACTTCGACGGTGCCGGATACTCGACCGCCTCGCCGTCGAAGGTGAGCCCGGCTGCCCCCTCCAGGGTCTTCTTCAGCTGTTCCTCGAGCTCGCGCACACCCGCCAGCCCGGCTCCCGACACTGCCTGGTAGGTGGAGACCACCATCCTGCGAAGCCCTGCCGAACGATGCAACGGCGCCAGGACCGGCATTGCCACCATCGTCGTGCAGTTGGGGTTGGCGACGATCCCCTTGGGGACGTGATCGAGGGCATGCGCGTTCACCTCGGGAACCACGAGTGGCACCTCGGCGTCCATGCGCCAAGCAGAGGAATTGTCGATCACCAGCGCCCCCGCTTCGGCGATGCGCGGGGCAAGGACGCGTGAGGCGCTCGCGCCCGCGGACATGAGCGCCAGCTCGACACCGCGAAAATCGGCCGCGTGGGCGTCCTCGACCTCGATCTCTCGGCCGTCGAACTCGAGCTGTCGGCCCGCCGAGCGCGCCGATGCGAAGAAGCGCATCTCGTCGACCGGGAAGCCGCGCTCTACGAGCACGGCCCGCATGACCGAACCCACCTGCCCCGTGGCGCCCACGACGCCGATCCGCATCGACTCCATCCTACGGGATTCTCACTTGCCTCAGAGAACCGTACGCGTCTTCGGAGCGGGACGGACCGCGGCGGTGTCCTCAGAAGGTCGGGTCTCAGGGACCTGAGAGGCCGAAGGAGCGGTAGACCACTTGCACCGCCTCCTCGACACGATCTGCGCGGACGACGCAGGAGACCCGGATCGGTGAGGTCGAGATCATCTCGATGTTGATGCCGGCGTTGGACAACGACTCGAACATGGTCGCGGAGACGCCCGGGTGCGTCCGCATGCCGGCCCCCACCAGCGACACCTTCGCGATGCCGTCGTCGGCCAGGACCTCGCTCGCGCCGATCTCCGGAGCCAGCGCGTTGGCCACCTCCATGCTGGCCGCGAGATCCACCATCGGAACCGTGAAGGAGATGTCGGTGGTGCCGCGCAACGACATGTTCTGCACGATCATGTCGACGTTGACGGTACGGTCGGCGAGGGCGCGAAAGAGGCGCGCGGCGATTCCCGGCCGGTCGGGGACCCCGGTCACGGTGACCTTGGCCTCCGAGACGTCGTGTGTGACTGCGGTGACGACTGGCTGTTCCATTGACGCGTCCTCCTCGGTAACCCAGGTACCGGGCTCCCAGGTGAAGCTGGAGCGCACGTGCAGGGGTATGTGGTGATTACGGGCGAACTCCACCGAGCGCAGGGCGAGCACTCGCCCACCACTGGCCGAGATGTCGAGCATCTCCTCGAAGCTCAGCCGCCTCAACCGCCGCGCTTCGGGGACGATGCGAGGATCGGCGCTGAACACGCCCGACACGTCGGTGTATATCTCGCATGCATCGGCCTCGAGCGCTACCGCCAACGCCACCGCGGTCGTGTCGGAACCCCCGCGCCCCAGGGTGGTCACGTCTCTCTCGGTGGACACCCCTTGGAACCCCGCGACCACAGGTACGTGGCCGGCAGCGAGGGACTCGCGCAGCCGGTCCGCTTTGACCTCGAGGATCCTGGCCTTCTGATGGGTGGTGTCCGTGATGATCCCCGCCTGGCTGCCGGTGTAGGACACGGCATCCACCCCCACGCCGGCCAGTGCCATCACGAGCAACGACATCGCGACACGCTCGCCAGCGCTGAGCAGCATGTCGAGCTCGCGCGGCGGCTGCACCGAGCTCACCTCCCCGGCCAGGCGGATCAGGTCGTCGGTGGTCTTGCCCATGGCGCTCACGACCACCACCACGTCGTTGCCCTGACGGCGCGTGCGCGAGACATGGTCCGCGATCACGCGGATCCGGTCGGCATCGGCGACTGAGGTCCCGCCGAACTTCTGCACCACCAGGGCCACCGGCCTTGACCCTACTCCCACCCGGCTTTCGGCTCCCACAAGAGGACCGGTAGTGTCGGGCCGTGCCGACCGAGAAGCGTGCGCGAAAACGCGCCCAGAGAGAGGCGAAGGTAGCCGCCCTGGAGCGACAGCGCAGACGACGGACGAGCGTGCGCCGTACCGTGACGATCCTCGTGCTGGTAGCAGTCGCCGTAGGTGTCTACGTCGCCGTGAGCGCAGGTGGGAAGAAGAAGACGCCGACCGCCTCGAAGACGACGACCACCACCACTACGACGACCACACTCCCTCCGAACGCGGTTTCTACGACCACGACGGTGAGCCTTGCCGGTGACACGACCTCGGCCAATTGCCCCGCCAGCTTCAGCACCTCGCTCAAGAAGCCGTCTTGGAGCTCGCCCCCCCCGACGATCATCGACCCGACGAGGACCTACTCGGCCACCGTCACCACCGACGTCGGTTCCTTCACGATCGCGCTCGACACTGCGAGCGCCCCGAAGACGGTCAACAACTTCGTCTTCTTGGCCGAGAACCACTTCTACGACTGCGTGGAGTTCCACCGGGTGATCCCCGGTTTCATGGACCAGTCCGGCGACCCCACCGGCACCGGCACCGGCGGGCCCGGATACCAGTTCGCGGACGAGAACATCCCGTCGAACGGGTACACGGCCGGTGAGGTCGCGATGGCCAACTCCGGGAAGAACACGAACGGCAGCCAGTTCTTCGTGTTGGTCAGCTCCTACCAGACGGACAGCTATTCGTTGTTCGGGCATGTCACCTCCGGTTTGTCGGTGGTAAAGAAGATCAACTCCGACGGCAGCTCCTCGGGCACCCCCACTGTGCGACACCGGATCGTGTCGGTGGTCATCTCCGAGTCCTGATCGGCCGCCCGACTGCAGTCGCGTACCGCTCGTGCAGGCTCGACACCCAGATAGCGTCACCCCCGATACGACAGGAGGATCGCCATGAGCACCACGGACCTTCCCGAACCGGACGGCTCGAGCTCCAAGCGTCAGAAGTTCGACGCCGAGCCCCCGATGTGCATCGACCCGACGAAGCGTTACGCAGCCGAGATGGTGACGTCGAAGGGGAGCATGACGATCGCGCTCGACCCTCTCGCGGCTCCGAGGACCGTGAACAACTTCGTGTTCCTGGCCCGCTACCACTACTTCGACGGCATCGTCTTCCACCGTGTCATACCCGGCTTCGTGCTCCAGGGAGGAGATCCCACCGGCACGGGCCGGGGCGGTCCTGGGTACCAGTTCTCCGACGAGCTGCCGCCGCCGGGACGCTACGAGCTCGGCTCGCTCGCCATGGCGAACGCGGGCCCGAACACGAACGGAAGCCAGTTCTTCGTCATCTCCGGGCCCGAGGGAACTCGCCTCCCCCCCAACTACTCGTTGTTCGGCAAAGTGATCTCGGGGCTGGGCACGGTCGCAGCCATCGACGCGGTCGGCGCGCGCTCGGGCAAGCCCACCCAGAACGTCACCATAGAGTCCGTCTCGATCACAGAAACCGACTGAGGAGACGGTCCTCCTCGCCTGCCTCACCCGACAGGAGAGTGACGACCACCACCGGACCTAGCGGGGCAGGGCGTCGAAATCAGCGGGCTCGCCGCTCACGAACACCTGGACCTCACCGGTTCCCGTCTGCCGCCAGCTCCCGTCGGGATCACGGATCAGGGCGGTTCGCTCGGGAATTCCAACCACCGGCAGCCCCGGGGCGGCCAAGGCGATCGACCGGTGAACCTTCTCTGCGTTCTCGTGACCGAAGTGCGGTATCACCGCCAGCTGCTCGAGCATTCCCAGCCCCACGGTCAGCGCGCCGCCTCTCGGGTCAACCATCGGGTCGGTCAGCACCATCGCGCCGGCCGACGAGCCCGCCACGACGGCGCCGTCTCGCCACGCGTCCAGGAGCGCCTCCCACACGGCGGAGGCCTTCAGCACCGAGCGCAGGTGCATCGGTGATCCTCCCCCCAGATAGGTGAACCGGCTCGCACGGACCTGGGCGGCGTTCGCCTCGTCCTGCGCATCTGCCCGTCCGAGCACCATTAGCCCCCGCGCGCGACCCCCGAACCGGGCGAACCACGCCTCGGCCGTCGCGACCGCCTTCTGCGGGTGCTCGTAGGCGGCCGCCGTGGGAATGACGAGCACCTCGCCTCCCCCCGAGGAGGCAAGAAGCTCGGCGTCGAACTCGCACCCCGGGCGCCACTCGTCGCCCCCCACCAGGGCAAGGGTGCCGCACGTCACGCTCACGGTCCGCCACATTACGGGTCCTACCGGGGTCGCGTCCGACATGCGGCTCGTGACCGCCCGCCGGTAAAATGTTCCTTCATGCCTGTCGGGAGGTGGGAACCAGGGAAGCCGGAACCGTCGGCACCGCCATCTCGGACCCTACGATCGCGAAAGACGTTGCCCCGTGTGGGCTCTGGGTGCTGTCGCACGCCAGGACCCCGGACCGGCGGGACCGAGCGGTGAGCGAGATCGCGCTACACGGCCACAAGGTCGACTCGCCCTGGGTGATGCGCACCTACTCCGGTCACACCTCTGCCAAAGCGTCCAACGCCCTGTACCGGGCGAACCTGGCAAAGGGCCAAACCGGGCTCTCGATCGCCTTCGACCTACCCACGCAGACCGGTTACGACCCCGACGCGCCCGAGGCGACGGGCGAAGTCGGCAAGGTCGGCGTGCCCGTGGCCCACCTGGGCCACATGGCACAGCTCATGGAGGGCATCCCCGTCGGCGAGATGAACACCTCGATGACGATCAACGCCACCGCGCCGTGGCTCTTGGGCCTGTACATCGCCCATGCGCAGGAAACAGGGGTCGACCCTGCGGCCCTGCAGGGGACAACCCAGAACGACATCGTGAAGGAGTACCTGTCCCGAGGGACCTACATATTCCCACCCGGACCCAGCAGGCGGCTCATAGTCGACACGGTCGCCTACACGGTCCGTCACGTCCCGAAATGGAACCCCATCAACGTGTGCAGCTACCACCTCCAGGAGGCGGGAGCCACCCCTGTGCAGGAGATCGCGTACGCGCTCGCCACGGCGATCGGCGTCCTCGACGCGGTACGTGACTCGAAGAAGATCGACCCGTCGCTGATCGCTCAGGTGGTTGGGCGCATCTCGTTCTTCGTGAACGCCGGGATCCGCTTCGTCGAAGAGACGTGCAAGATGCGCGCCTTCAGCCGGCTGTGGGAGGACATCTGCACCGAGCGCTACGGCATCGAGGACCCGAAGCTGCGCCGCTTCCGCTACGGCGTGCAGGTGAACTCGCTCGGCCTCACCGAGGACCAGCCCGAGAACAACCTTCCCCGCATCGTGCTCGAAACCCTGGGCGTGACACTGTCACGCTCGGCTCGCGCCCGTGCCATCCAGCTGCCGGCGTGGAACGAGGCCCTCGGCCTCCCGCGGCCGTGGGACCAACAATGGTCCTTGCGCGTCCAGCAGATCCTTGCGTTCGAGACCGACCTGCTCGAGTACGACGACCTCTTCGACGGCTCACACGTCGTCGAAGCGAGGACCGCCGAGCTTGCCGAAGAGGCCAGGAAGGAGCTCGAAGACGTCCTCGCCCTGGGCGGGGCGTTCGAGGCCGTCGACGAGCTCAAGCTCCGACTCGTCCGAAGCCAGACGGAACGGATGCGACGCATCGAGACCGGTGAGCTGAAGGTCGTCGGCGTGAACTGCTTCGTCGAGGGCGAGCCTTCGCCTCTCGTCGATGCAGACGCGTCGGTCGACACCGTCCTGAGGGTCGACCCGGCAGCCGAGGCGAGCCTGCGCGCGGACGTGGCCGAGTGGAGAGCACGCCGCGACGGAGCCGCGGTGAGGCGGGCACTCGAAGATCTGCGCCTCGCGGCAGAGCAGGAGGACATCAACATCATGCCTGCGACGATCGGCCTCGCACGTGCGCGCGGCACGACCGGCGAGTGGGCTCAGACGCTTCGCGACGTGTTCGGCGAGTATCGCGCCTCCACCGGGGTCTCGGGGGGCATCGGGCACCGCGGCGCCGAGCTGAACGCCGTCCTCGAACGCTCGCACGCGGTGACCGAACGCACGGGGCGCCCCCCTCGCCTCCTCGTCGCAAAGCCCGGTCTGGACGGTCATTCCAACGGCGCAGAGCAGATCGCCGTCGCCGCCCGTGACGCGGGCTTCGAGGTCGTCTACGAGGGGATCAGGCTCACCCCTCAGCAGATCGCCACCGCCGCTCGCGACGAGGACGTGGACGTGGTAGGCATCTCGATCCTCTCGGGCAGCCACTTGGAACTGGTTCCCGAAGTGCTCGACCGTCTGCGGGCGGCCGGAGTCGACACCCCGGTGGTGGTCGGCGGGATCATCCCGTCGGCCGATGCCGAGATCCTGCGCGAGAAAGGCGTGACGGCGGTCTACACCCCGAGGGACTTCCGGCTCGCGCACATAATCGACGAGCTCGTCACCCTGGTCGAGCACCGACGCGAGGTCGCGGCTACCTGAGCTCAGCGGCTGCCCCCGGGCCGGTCGCGCCGGAGCACGGTCGGCTTCGACCACCAACGACCCGAGAACCGCCATGTCGGTTGGTCGCGGGGCGACCCTACGTCGGGGACGCCAGCGGAGGGCCACAGCTCGCTGATCGCCGCCAATATGGCCGCCACCACGTCCGGGGGCGGTTCTGGCAGCACCGAGACCACCTTGGGGACGGCACCGTGCGCAGGTGGTCTCACAACGGAACGTTCCCGTGTTTGCGTCGCGGCAGCTCCTCGCGTTTGGAGGCGAGCAGGCGGAGGCTCCGCACGAGCACGCGACGGGTCTCCGAAGGGTCGATGACGTCATCCACGTAACCGCGCTCGGCTGCCACGTAGGGGTTGGCGTAGCGCTCGGTGTACTCCTCGACCAACTCGGCCCGACGTGCCACAGGGTCTGCCGCCTCTGCCAGCTCGCGCCGGTAGACGATCTCGACCGCGCCCTGCGGACCCATCACCGCAAGCTCCGCCGAGGGCCACGCGAAGGCCAGATCCGCGCCGATCGACTTGGAGTTCATCACCACGTACGCACCGCCGTATGCCTTGCGGGTGATGACCTGGATGCGAGGCACGGTCGCCTCGCAGTACGCGTAGAGCAGCTTCGCACCGTGACGGATGATGCCGCCGTGCTCCTGGTCGGTGCCCGGCATGAACCCGGGGACGTCGACGAACGTGAGGAGTGGGATGTTGAACGCGTCACACGTGCGCACGAACCGAGCCGCCTTCTCCGAGGAGTCGATGTCCAGCACGCCTGCGAGCACCGCCGGTTGGTTCCCCACGAGACCCACGACCCGTCCCTCGATGCGGGCGAACCCACAGGTGATGTTCATCGCCCAGTGTGGGTGCACCTCGAAGTACTCACCCTCGTCCACCACAGACGTGATCACCTGCTTCATGTCGTAAGGCTGGTTGGACGACGAAGGCATCAGGTCTACGAGCTCTGGAGATCCCCGGTCCGGATCGTCGTCGGTGACGACGACCGGTGGTTCTTCGAGGTTGTTCGACGGCAGGAACGACAGCAGGTAGCGGACCTCCTCGAGGCAGGTCCGCTCGTCGGGAGCGACGAAGGTGGCCACGCCTGACTTCGTGGCATGCGTCATGGCGCCTCCGAGCTCCTCCAAGGTGACGTCCTCACCCGTCACCGTCTTCACCACCTCGGGACCGGTGATGAACATGTGACTGGAGCCGTTGACCATGAAGACGAAGTCGGTCATCGCAGGGGAGTACACCGCCCCTCCGGCACAGGGCCCCATGACCACGCTTATCTGAGGTATCACACCGGAGGCCTCGACGTTGCGGTGGAAGATGCCTCCGTAGGAATGAAGCGACACGACGCCCTCTTGGATGCGCGCGCCGGCCCCGTCGTTCAGCCCGATCATGGGCACGCCGATCGATGCCGCCAGGTCCATGATCTTGTGGATCTTCTCGGCGAACACCTCGCCGAGCGCGCCACCGAAGACGGTGAAGTCCTGGCTGAAGACGCACACCCGCCGACCGTCCACCGTGCCATGGCCGGTGATCACGCCGTCGGTGTACGGCCGCTTGCGCTCTAGCCCCATCCCGTGAGCGCGGTGGCGGGCAAGCATGTCGAGCTCGCAGAACGAACCCTCGTCGAGCAGGTGCTCTATCCGCTCGCGGGCGGTCAACTTCCCGTTAGCGTGCTGGCGCTCCACGGCATGGGGAGAGCCGGCGTGCAGCGCCTCTTCCTTGCGAGACTTGAGCGCCGCCAGACGCTGCGACATAGCGTGTTCCATCGGCCGCGAGGCTACCGGAGGTTCTCCGAGCCGGCTCCCGGGTCAGGGCTCTTGGACCAGCTCGATGAGGGTCCCGAACGCTCCCTCCGGATGCACGAACGCCACGGTCGTCCCGCGCGACCCGGGCCGCGGCACCTCGTCTACGACCCGGTAGCCGCCCGCCTTCACCACCGCGAGCGCCGCGGCGCAGTCCGCGACCCGGTAGCCGACGTGGTGCAGTCCCTCCCCGCGGCGCTCGAGGAACTTCGCCACGGGTGAGTCCCCGCGAGTGGGGCTGAGCAGCTGGATATAGGAGCCCGCCACCTCTATCAAGGCCTCTTCGACCCCGTCGGTCTCGATCCGCTCCCGGTGTGCGACCACCGTGCCGAAGGTGTCGGCGTAGAAGGAGATCGCCGAGTCGAGGTCGTTCACGGCCACGGCCACGTGGTCGATCCGGGTGAGAAGGCTCACCCTCCGAGCCGCCGGAAAAGCGTGATGCGCTCCTCGCCCACCTTCTCGCGTAGGTCGGGGTCGTCAATGCCCAGGCCCTCGCGCGGAGCCAGGCACAGCACACCGATCTTCCCCTCGTGCGTGTTGTGGTGCACCTGGGAGGCGGCCTCGCCCACCTCCTCCAGCGGATAGACGACGGACAGAGAGGGCACCACCTTGCCCTCGCAGACGAGCTGGTTCGCGACCCAGGCCTCGCGGTAATTAGCGAAGTGCGAGCCCTTGATGGTCTTCAGCCGCATCCACAGGTGCCGGTTGTCGTACTCGACCATGAAGCCCGAGGTGGCCGCGCAGGTGACCACCGTGCCCCCGCGCTTGCAGACGAAGACCGACGCCCCCATGGTCTGACGTCCGGGGTGCTCGAATACGATCTCCGGGTCGTCGCCCACGAGGGCGCGCACGTCTTTGCCTAGACGGCGCCACTCGCTCTCGTCCTGGGTGTGCTCGTCCGCCCAGAAGCGGTAGCCGGCTGCCCTCCGGTCGATCACCGCCTCCACGCCGAGCCCGTGCAGCAGCTGCGCCTTCTCGGGTGACGAGACGATTCCCACTGGAACGCCCCCTCCGTTCAGCACGTGCTGAACCGCGTAGCTGCCCAGCCCGCCGCTCGCGCCCCACACCAACACCCTGTCGCCTGGCTGCATGACCGCGCCGTTGCGCGACAACAACATGCGATACGCGGTCGTGTTGCACAGCGCGTTGACCGCCGCTTCCTCCCAGCTGAGGTGTGCGGCCTTCGGCATCAGCTGGTTGGCCTTCACCACGGTAAGGTCCGCCAGGCCGCCGAAGTTCGTCTCGAACCCCCAGATGCGCTGGTTCGAGGCCAGCATCGAGTCGTCGTGGGCGGACGGGTCCTGGTCGTCTACGTGGTTGCAGTGGACGGCGACCTTGTCGCCGGGCCTCCATCTGCGAACCATGGAGCCCACCCGCAGCACCACACCGGAGGCGTCGGAGCCCACGACGTGGTGGTCCAGAGCGTGCCGCGCTCCCCACACGCTCTCTTTCCCGAGCCGTTGAAGGAAGCCGAACGTCGGGAGCGGCTCGAAGATGGCGCTCCACACAGTGTTGAAGTTGATCGCGGAGGCCATGACGGCGACGTATGCCTCGTCAGGGGCGAGCTCGGGCAGCGGCACCTCCGAGACGTGCAGTGACTTGCGCGGGTCCTTCTCGGCCGAGTTGATGCCGGCGAACATCTCCACGTCCGACGCGAGCACGTGGGCTGCCCGGTACGACTCGGGAAGCGGCATGGCGGCGAGATCCTCCCCGTTCACTCCTGCCAGGATCGCTTCCCCGATGGCACGCATGGGCGCAGAGGATACCCGTACCCGTAGAACCACGGGGCACACAACCCGCACAACCTCGGCGCCCGGACGCGCCGTCCGTCGGGCCCGAGAGCAGGCTCGAACCGCCAGAAGGTGGCCAAGCCCCTAAACTCCGCCCCAAGGCGGCAGGTTTGAGCCTTCGCTCGCTCCCGATCTGCGGAGGCCGCTCCCGATCTACGGAGGCAACAATGGCAGGTTCCGTCATCCTCGCAGGGGTACGTACCCCGATTGGCAAGCTCTCGGGCTCTCTCGCCAGCTTCAGCGCCATGGAGCTCGGAGGCCTGGCGATCGCGGCGGTCCTGGATCGCGCGGCCGTCGCCACGGCAGACGTCGATTACGTGTTCATGGGACACGTTCTCCAGGGAGGCCAGGGCCAGATCACCGCCCGTCAGGCGGCAACCAAGGCGGGCATCCCCATGTCGGTTCCGGCCACCACGGTGAACAAGGTCTGCCTGTCCGGCTTGAACTCGATCTACTTGGCCGACCTGCTCATCTCCGCCGGAGAGGCAGAGGTGGTCGTGGCCGGCGGCATGGAGTCGATGAGCCAAGCCCCGTATCTCTTGCGCGGAGCGCGCGCCGGCTACCGGATGGGCGACGGCAGCTTGGTCGACTCGATGATGTACGACGGGCTGTACTGCCAGTTCGACCACTGCGCCATGGGACTGGGCACCGAGCGCTACAACAGGACCGCAGGGATCACAAGGAAGGCGCAGGACTCCTGGGCCGCTCTCTCCCATGAGCGTGCGGCCGCTGCCATAAAGGACGGGCGTTTCACCGAGGAGATCGTGACCGTCTCGGTGCCTCAGCGAAAGGGCGACGCGGTCGTCGTCGACACGGACGAAGGCGTGCGTCCCGGCACCACAGTCGAGTCCCTCGGAGCGCTGAAGCCTGCATTCGACGAAGAGGGCACCATCACAGCGGGTAACGCCAGTCAGATCTCCGACGCCGCGGCGGCCGTGGTGGTCACTTCGAAGGCAAAGGCCGAGCAACTGGGCACCACACCGCTCGGTGAGATCATCAGCTACGGGCAAGTGGCCGGACCCGACGCCAGCTTGTTGCTGCAGCCGGCGCACGCGACGCGCCAGGCGCTCGAGAAGATCTCGAAGAGCATCACCGACGTCGACCTGTTCGAGATCAACGAGGCCTTCGCCACGGTCACGCTCGCCTCCATGGGGGAGCTCGGCGTCAGCAGCGACGTGACCAACGTGAATGGAGGGGCGATCGCCCTGGGACACCCGGTCGGGATGTCCGGCACGCGCCTCGCCTTCACGCTCCTCCATGAGCTGCGCCGGCGCGGTGGTCGGCTGGGGGTCGCGAGCCTCTGCGGCGGCGGCGGGCAAGGCGACGCCCTCGTGGTGCGGGCAGCCGGCTGACCCAGACCCTTCAGGTGGCTTTGCCCACAGATCTCCTCGGTCCGCGCCGAATTGTCCGACGTTGTCCGGCGACGGGATGCCGACCAGGTCAGGCTTCCACCTCACGCCGTCCTTCGAGCGCACGCCCGAGTGTCAATTCGTCGGCGTACTCGAGATCTCCCCCGACCGGGAGGCCGCTCGCGATGCGTGTGACCCTCACGCCAAGTGGTACGAGGAGCCGGGCCAGGTACATGGCGGTCGCCTCACCCTCGAGGTTCGGGTTCGTGCACAAGATGACCTCGGTGACCTCGCCGTCGGACATCCGGTCCAGCAGCTCGCGTACGCGCAACTGATCGGGTCCTACCCCTTCGATCGGGTTGAGCGCCCCGCCGAGCACGTGGTAACGGCCGCGAAACTCCTTTGTCCTCTCTACGGCGACGATGTCACGTGCCTCCTCCACCACGCACAGCAAAGAGCCGTCGCGCCTCGGATCGGAGCAGAACTCGCAGAGCTCACCCTCTGCGACATTGAAGCAAATCGCGCACGAGGTGACCTTCTCCTTCACGGCGACGATCGCGTCGGCAAGGCGTAGAGCATCTTCGGGCTCCACCTTGAGCAAGTAGAACGCAATGCGCTGGGCTGACTTCGGCCCTATGCCAGGGAGCCGGCCCAGCTCGTCCACCAACGAGCGCAGCGGGCCCACGTACACGGCGCTACACCTCCTCGGCTCCGGGGAATGCCAGCTTGATCCGCTCCTCAGGGCTGGGGCCCGCTCCGGCCGGCTCTGTCTCCGCTTCGAGCACCGCCGAGTCGAAAAGGGCGGCTTCGGAGTCGGCGTCCTCGTCGTCCTCCTCGCCGGATGCGCCAAAGCGCCTCGAAGTGCCAACGGTCGCCGCCGACGTGCGCGAAGCCGGTGCCGCGGACTTCGCGCCCTCTCGGACGTTCGCCCTCCGGGCCGCGACCGCCACACGACGGGGCCCGGTCGCTGTGCGTTGGGCGGGCTCCACGGCGGGGTCCTCGTCGACCACCAGGCGAAGCGGCACGGGGGTGCCGAAGCGCGCGGCGAGAACCGACTCGACCTCGGTGCATACCTCCTCGCAGTAGGAGCGGTGCGTCTCGTCGGGGAGGGCGAACACGGCGGTGCCGTCCTCCGTCGCCACGAAACGGCCTACCCGAAAGCGCGCGCGCACACGTCCAGGAAGAGACGCAAGCAGCCCGTCACCCCAGACCTGCACCAACTCGTCGCGTGAAGGCAAGGTCGCGGTGGAAGTCCGCGGCACATCGCCTCTCGACTTCTCCTTCTCCTCTGGGCGCAGGGCATCTCGCTCGTCCGAGCGAAGGACGTCTCCCTCGTTCACCCTCCCGGATCGCCCGGGCTGTCCACGCAAAGCCCCAAGAGCCCGGCGTGCCAACTCGGGGCCTCCGGCACGAGGTTGTTCGCTTGCTCCACGACCTTCGCTTGCTCCACGACCTTCGCTTGCTCCGACACTCCTGGCCTCAGCAGCGGTGTCGTGCGCCCCGACGTGCGACGTGTCGTCGCTCTCCTCAGTTGGTTCGCCGGGGCCGCGTTCTCTCTCGCGCGCTGGTGGAGGCGACACCGGTGACACCTCCGGCAGCTCGACGGCGGGCGGCGACGCCGTGCTGGGTGCTACGAGCCCCGATCCCAGAGCGCGCTCGAGTCGTTCCACTCGCTCGAGGAGCGCGGAGGTCGAGTCGTCCGCTTCCGGATGCGCGAGGCGGATCAACGTGGCCTCGAGGTGCACCCGTGGATCGGGGGTATCACGCATGTCGACCTGGGCGCGCCCCAGAGCCTCCATCGCCCGGACCACGGCAGGGAGCCCCATACGTCGCGACACGTCCTCCACGTGAGCGCGCTCCTCACCCACCATCGAGACGAGGTCCGGAGAGAGCATCGCCAAGAAGCCTTGGCGCAAGTAGTCCGCCAGGTCGGCCGCAAGGCGTTGAGCGTCATGCCCGGCGTCGCACGCTTTCGCCACTCCCACCAAGGCTCCCCCGGCATCACGCACCGCGAGAGCACCTCCGATCTCAGCGAGAACGACGATCTCGTCGCTGACGACGCCGCCGGCCGCGACTTGGTCGAGAGCAGACAAGGCGTCACGAGCTGAGCCACGGCCACGACGCACGACACCGTCGAGAGCTTCGTCACCCAGGTCGAGACCGGCCTCGTCCCGCACCCGGCGCAGCAGGCCGGTCAGGACCTCCGGCCCGAGCAGACGGAACTCGAAGTGCTGGGTGCGGCTACGGATGGTCGGGAGAACCTTCTGGGTGTCGGTGGTGGCAAGGACGAACACGACGTGGCCCGGAGGTTCCTCGAGGGTCTTCAGCAGTGCGTTCGACGCGGCGGTCGACAGCATGTGGACCTCGTCGACGATGTAGATCTTCCAGCGACCAGGGGTCCCCAGCGCGGAGTGAGCCACCAGGTCGCGCATGGCGTCCACCCCGTTGTTGGAAGCGGCGTCGAGCTCGTGCACGTCCATAGAAGTACCTCGGGCGATCTCGACGCACGAGTCGCATTCCCCACAGGGCTCGCCCTCGTGCAGAGCGGCGCAGTCGAGCGCCTTGGCCAAGATGCGCGCCGTGGACGTCTTGCCGGTGCCTCGGGGACCACTGAAGAGATATGCGTGGCCCATCCGGCCGTCACGAACTGCGTTTCGCAGGGCCAGGGTCACGTGCTCCTGCCCGAGCACTTCGTCGAAGCGCTGTGGACGGAAACGGCGGTACAGCGACAGGTAGGGTGCTGGATCCGTACCACCGGGGAGCGTCACGGGCGCAGCCTACCGGTGGGGCGTCGCGGCCCGAGATGGCCGCTGTCCGGTGCGGCGGCCAGGTTTGCTGCGGCACACGAACGTACCCGCTGAGAGCTGCTGCCTTCCGGCCCTGACTCGATTCACGGACGCCCGTTGCGCAGGACCCGGCCGCCGCACCGAGCATCGGCCAACGCCTGGAAGACGATAGCCTCCCTGCTGCTGCACCCGGGCGGCCTTCGGAGGAGTGCGAGAGCGGACGAATCGGCACGACTGGAGATCGTGTGTGGGGCAACTCACCGTGGGTTCGAATCCCACCTCCTCCGCGTTCTGGCCTAGACCCCATAGGCCGAGCCAGCGATATAAGAGTTTGGTCGTGAGCTACCAGGAGGTAGTCCATGCCCAAGCGTTATGCGAGGGAATTCCGCCGGGCGGTCTGTGAGCGCCT
>Ga0181524_10000258_pt1 | contig 64058 bp, 44 predicted proteins | sample PEATcosm2014_Bin_34_FD_119761 | JGI IMG/M metagenome (GOLD analysis project Ga0181524, IMG submission 119761) | Peatland microbial communities from MTU Mesocosm Facility, Houghton, MI, USA - PEATcosm2014_Bin05_60_metaG | ecosystem: Environmental > Terrestrial > Soil > Wetlands > Peat | place... | reverse complement strand
ATACTCCTCGAGGTGGACGATGTATTTCTCGGCCTGGAATTTGTGGCCCTGGGTGAAGAGGCCAAAATCGGTCGCGCGCTCGGGCCAGAACAAGCCGTTGTAGTCGAACATGTTCCAGGCCTCAGGATGGGTTGAGCGGGCGAGATCGACGTCCTTGGGCCGCACGGGCGGGACCATCGGCACCTGGTCCCGGTTCTCGATGCTGGTCACATAAGCGCGGATGTGATGCCCCTCGAGCACCCGGGCCGCAAATCCCGGGTCGTTCCGCTCGGCCGCAACCGCGTCGGCGACCGTGTCGAAGCGGGCGGGGTCCAGGGGATCGATTTCCTTGGGGACGCCGCGATAGAGACGGAACATGTAGCGCAGCCACTCGGCATATTCGGAATAGCGGCTGTCGCGGAGCTGCTCGAGGAGGAAACGGCCCGCGGCGCGGCGCTCCTTCTCGCTGTTTGTCCCGACCATCCGGAGCGCGTCATCCAGCCGGTTTGCGGCCCCTTCGACGATTTGGGCGAACCAGGAATAGAAGAGCCCGTGAGTGGCGTCAGTCATCGTGCGGCGCACCAGGCGCTGGCGGCGGAGGCCCTCCTGGACGACACTCGTCGGGGGTTGGTTGACCGCCGCCTGGGTGCCGGCGAGGTTGCCCGCAGCCAGTTTCTCGGTGAAACCGGTCAGGTCATCCTGAACGTGGGTGTGGGCGTCAATGGCGGGCGTAGCCAGGGCCAATTCCTGCAGTCGCGCGCGAATTTCGTCAATGTGCATAGGCAGCGTAGTTTCCGGGCTGAGGTCGGGAGGTGTCAAGAAACAACCTCCAAACGCAGTATTGACATTGCCGCGTTTGGCCCGAATTGTGGACGCATGTCGGATTTGCTCTGGTACGTGGCCCACGTGCGGCCGCGCCGGGAAAAGAAACTGGCCGAGCACTGCGCACGCCAGGGTTTTGCGGTGACGCTGCCCTGCTATGACTCGCCGCACAAGTACCGGGGGAAAACGGTCGTGTTTCGCAAACCGCTCTTTCCGGGCTATGTCTTCCTCCAACTGGAGCCAAGCCGGAAGGAGGCGATCCTCCAGAACGATCATGTGGCGAATCTGCTGGACGTCTTCGATCAAGAGACCTTTGGCCGGCAACTGTCCGACATCCTTTTGGCCCTGGAAAGCAACTTGGGTGTGCGGCTGGCGCCCTCGATTGGAGAGGGCACGCGCGTGCGCATCAAGGCCGGTCCCTTGCAGGGCATCGAGGGGTGGGTGGAACAGCGCTACGGCATGACGGCCGTGCTGCTGCGGCTGGATTTCATCGGCCAGGCCGCCGCCGTCAAGCTGGAGGCGGACCTGCTGGAGTTGATATAGGGCAGGGCGGATCAGATGCCCAGGTTGGCCAAGGTGTTGCTGATAGCATTGACGATCTGAACCAGCCGGGGATGGGACCCCTCGAAACCGCTGACTGACGAAGCCAGCCCCTCGAGGGAGAGTTTGAGCAACTCGGGGTTTTGCTCGGAGCGTGTGGCCTCGTGAGCGGAGATGGCGGTGAACCCTGCGATGCTTTGGGCCTGGTCGCTATGGGTCTTGGACAATTCGGCAACCTCTGACTTCAGCGTGAGCAGTAATTGCAGGAGTTCCTTGCGCCGCTCGTCCTTGACGGCCTCGGCGTTCTGAATCGTGGCTTCGATCTTCCCGATGGTATCCTCGATCATGGCAGATTCCGGTTTTTCCGCCAAGATAGCGGTCCCCGGTCCTTCGGCAAGGAAAAGAGCATCCGGATTTGCTCCTGTTCAACCTTTGCTCTTGAGGATGGGCTGGACAGCCCGCCAAACGGCTTCCCTGACCTCCTGGACGTCGCCCGCCCCATCGATCAGCTTCACCCGCTGCGGTTCGGCGGCCGCCAGTGCCCGGTAGCCCCGGGCTACGCGCTCGAAGAAGCTGGCATCGGCCTCTTCCATCCGATCCCTCACAAAGGGCATCGTGGCCTGGCGGGCCAGCAACCGGCCGGCGCTCACCTCGGGCGGCGCCAGCAGCAGCAGCGTCAAATCCGGCCGCGTCTCTGCAACCGCAAAGTCGATGACGGCTTTGACCACCTTCAAATCCAGGCCGCGCCCGTACCCCTGGTAGGCCGTGGTCGAATCGTAAAAGCGGTCGCACAAGATCATTTGCCCCTGTTGGAGGGCGGGGCGGACCACCTCCCGCACGAGCTGCGCGCGGCTGGCATTCATCAGCAGCAACTCCGCCTCGGCAGTCATCGCCCGGTTGGCAGGGCTGTGCTTGAGGGTGTGCCGGATTTCCTCGCCAATGGGTGTCCCACCCGGTTCCCGCACCGTACGCACACTCCACCCCTGAGAAAGCAATCGCTCCGCCAGCAAAGACAACTGGGTCGATTTGCCGCTGCCTTCCGTGCCCTCGAAGGTAATGAAGGCGCCTTTCATCTAGCCGATGAAGGCGGCGTGCACCGCTCTCATGGCCATCTCGGCCTTGGCAAGGTCGATCAGGACCGAGATCTTGATCTCGCTGGTGGAAATCATCTCGATATTGACGCCTTGGCGGGCGAGGGTATCGAAGAGTTTGCCCGCCACGCCGGTGTGGCTTTTCATGCCGACGCCCACGATGGAGAGCTTGGCGATGTTATCGGTGGCGATGACCTTGCAGAATCCGATCTCCGGTTTGAGGGCATCGATGACCTTTTGGGCCTTGAGCAGGTCCGGTTTATCGACCGTGAACGAAATGTCGGTGACCGGGGCATCGGCATCGTGGCTGATGTTCTGGACGATCATGTCTGCGTTGATGCTGGCGTCGCCAATGGCCTTGAAGACACGCGCGGCGATGCCGGGTTTGTCGGGCACTCTGACCAGCGTGACCTTAGCCTGGTTTTTGTCCAGGGAGATTCCCCGCACGACGACGTCTTCCATGTTCTTGGTTTCCTCTTTCACAATAGTACCTGGGTTATCGTTTAGGCTGGAGCGCACTTCAAAGACGACTCCAAATTTCTTGGCGAACTCGACGGAGCGGGACTGCATGACCTTGGCGCCGAGGCTGGCCAGCTCGAGCATTTCGTCATAGGAGATTTCCTCCAGCTTCCTGGCGGCAGCAACGATGCGGGGGTCGGCGGTATAGACGCCGTCCACGTCGGTGTAAATCTGGCACAGGTCGGCCTTCAAGGCGGCGGCCAGGGCGATGGCGGTCAGGTCGGAGCCGCCGCGTCCGAGGGTCGTGACCTGGCCTTCGAGGGTCTGGCCCTGGAAACCGGCGACGATGACCACCTTTGCCTGCGCCAGCAGTTCGTGAATTCGTTTGGGGGTGATGTTCTGAATCTTGGCCTTGGTGTGGACGCCGTCGGTGACAATCCCGGCCTGGGCGCCGGTGAGGGAGACAGCCGGGACATCCATCGAGTGCAGGGCGATGGCGGTCAGGGCGATGGTGGTTTGTTCTCCGGTGGCCAGCAGCACGTCCATCTCCCGCTCGTTGGGCAAGGGCATGATTTCCTTGGCCAGCTTGATTAAATTGTCGGTCACCCCGCTCATGGCCGAAACGACGACCACCAGTTTGTGGCCTTTGGAGTAGTACTGGGAGACACGCGCCGCCGCATTCTTGATGCGGCCGGTATTGGCCACCGACGTGCCGCCATATTTCTGTACGATCAATGCCATAGTCCAATGAGAGACAAGGTTGGTCAGTCGAAGGTTTCGACGCGAATCATCACCGGGGGGGCCTTCACCACAGGGAGTTTGCGCATCTGGCGCAGGGCCCGGGCTACTGCGCCGTTCGGGGCGTTGTGCAGCATCAGGATCAGCGGCAGGGTGGCCCCGGAGTGCCCCTCGGGTTGGATTACCGAGGAGATGCCGATGTGCGCGTCGCCGAAGGTCTTGGCGATCCGGGCGAGCGTGCCGGGCACGTCCTGGACATTGAGGCGGACAAAATAGCGCGACATCACCTCGTCAATGGGGACCACGGCGCCATCGCGCTCATGGGTGACGAAGGGCGGCAGGCGGTGTTTGGCGCCGAACTTCAAATCCAGGGCTGCATCGGCCAGGTCGCTCAGCACGGCGCTGGCCGTGGCGTCTTTGCCTGCCCCGCGGCCATAGAACAAGGTGTCTCCGACAATGTCGCCGCGCACGAACAGCGCGTTGAAGACGTCGTTGACACTGGCCAGGACGTGGGTATTTGGGATCAAGGTGGGATAGACCGACACCTGGATGCGCGCGGCATCCCTCCGCCGTCGGGGGCCGCCGGTCTGCCGGCCTGCGGCGCCCGTCTTGATAATGCCCAGGAGCTTGATCGTGTAGCCGAGCCGCGCGGCGAATTGGATGTCGGTCTGCGTGATGGACCGGATGCCTTGGACGTAGATGTCCCTGGGCTGGACCCAAAAGCCGTGGGCCAGCGAGGCAAGGATGCCGATCTTGTGGAGCGCGTCATGGCCATCGATGTCGAGCGACGGGTCGGCCTCGGCGTAGCCGTGCGCCTGGGCGTCCTTGAGGACAGCCGCAAAATCGGCCCCCTCGAGTTTCATGCGGGTGAGGATGGAGTTGCAGGTGCCGTTGACAATGCCGTAGAGGTGGGTAATACGGTTGCCGACAAATCCCTCGCGCAGCGACTTGATAATGGGGATGCCGCCGCACACGCTGGCTTCGTAGTACAAGTTGGTTCCGTAGCGTTGCGCGGCGGCGAACAACGCCGGGCCGTGGGCGGAGAGCAGGGCCTTGTTTGCAGTGATGACGGGCTTGCCCAGTTTGAGCGCCGCCAGCGTCATCGCGCGAGCTATGGTGGTGCCGCCCACCAGTTCGGTGACCATGTCCACCTGCGGGTCGTTGACGACCCCCTGCCAATCGGTCGTCAGGCAGCGAGCCGGGATCGCGTAGGGCCGCGGCTCATCCAGGGCCTTTACGGCCACCTTGCGGACCTGGACCTTCACGCCGATGCGTGAGGCCATGAGATCGCCATTGACCTGCAAGGCGTGAAACACCCCGCTGCCGACGGTGCCGCCGCCAATCATGCCCAAGTTCACCTGCTGCATATAAACAAGGGTTGAAGTTTGCAGGGGTTTCGAGCGCAGGACAATCCAATTTTGCAGGCGGGATTGCCGAAACTCCCCCCGGAGGCCGGTGTTGGAGGATGGAAGGAAGTGCGGGTGGGGCCGGACAGGGCTGATGCTGGCTTGACTGGGCAGCCCTGTCCGGGCAGAGTTGGAGCGAGTGAATGAAGAGTGCTGAAACGGCTGTATTTATGAAAAACCCGATCCGTCGAGTGCGCCTCCTCATTGCGGTTGGCGCGGTGTCCTGCCTGGCTTTTGCCGCCGCCTTTGCCGCAGATACCAATACCAATGCCTCTCCCGCCCAAGCCGCGGGCAACCAGGCAACACCGGTTGCGCCCCAACCTGGCGCCCCGGGCGTGGCGGCTGCGCCCACCGCCCCCGAAACGGCCCCCGGCAAATTGCCTTACGGCGTGGCCGATGTCCTCAAACTGACCCAGGCCCAAGTCAGCGAAGAGGTCGTTCTGAACTACGTCCTGAACTCCGGCACGGTCTATAGCCTTGGCCCCAAGGACATTATCTACTTGCGCAACCAGGGAGTCAGCGACCGCGTGCTCACCACGATGATGAATCAGCGCAACCTGGTGGCTGAAGAATCGGCACAGCAGGCGGCAGCGCTGGCCGAATCCCAAGCCCAGGGTCCCGCCCCTGGTTATCCCGGCCCGGACGCCGCCCCTGGCCAACCGCTTTACGCGCCGGTTTATGTGGAGCCGCCCCCCGCTCCGGAACCCGCTCCTTCCTCGCTCTATGTGGTCCCCTATACGTCGCCCTTCGCTCCTTACAACGGCGGTTACTTCCCCTATTATGGGGGATATTATGGCCCGGGAGTCTCCGTCGTCATTCCTTTCGGGCGCGGAGGGTATTACCGGGGCTACTACCACGGCGGGCGTTATCACTCCGGACGCGCATACCGGCGCTGACAGGCGCCCCGGGCCGCGCGAAGACAAATCCCGGGAGGTGAATGCTCAGGCTGCAGCGTCGTACATCGCCACGATGTTGGCGGGGGGCACGTCCGCCAGGATGTTGTGGACCTGCTGAAAGACAAAGCCGCCGCCGGGGCGCCAGGTTTCAATTTGCCGGAGCACATGGTCGCGCACTTGAGCCGGGGCGCCGTGGGTGAGCACGTGGCGCGTGTCGCAGCCCCCGCCCCAGAAAGTCAACCGTTTCCCGAAATCAGCCTTTAGGCCCTGGGCCTCCATGCCGCGGCAGGTGATCTGCACCGGATTGATCGCCTCCAAACCGGCGTCGATCAGGTCGGGGAGCAGCTCGCGCACGCCCCCGCAGCAGTGCAGCATAATCTTCAGGTGCGGCTTCAGCTTCTTGACCCTTTGCCAGAGGAGCCGCTGGCGCGGCTTGAAAAACTCGCGATACATCGCCGGCGAGACCTGCGGGCCGGACTGCATGCCGAGGTCGTCGCCGAAGACGATTACGTCGATGAAATCCGCCGCCGCCTGCAGGAAACGGTCGAGGTTGCGCAGGTGGATTTCCATCACCCGATCCAGAAACCGGTGCGCCCGAGCCGGTTCGCCCGCCAGCAACATGAAAAAATTGTCGTTGCGGTAAAACCACTGGCCTAGTTCGAGCAGGTTGCCGCCGAACAAGCCGAGGATGGCGCGGTCGGTCTGTTGCCGCAATCGGCGCGCCCCCTCGGTCAAGAGCGCGCCGCCGCCGGGTCCGGCGGTGATGGGCCCCGGCGGGGAGGCGACAGCCGACCACATGCACTCGGTCAGTTCGGCCTCGACTCGATCCAGGTCCTCGTGGTCGAGGAAGGGAAAGTGGGCCTGCTCGAAATACCAGACGCCCTCCGGCATGCGCGCGATGACGCGCCCGCTCGGTTTGGCGCGCAACACCCACTCTCCGTTCAGCCGGTCGGGCAAGGCCCAGGCGGGCATCAGGCAGGGGGCGCCATCCGGCAGCACCCAATCCGCCCAGTACTTGTCCTCATGGGCGAAAGCGCGCCCCAACTCGATGGTGTCCACGCGGAACCGATCGAGCAGGTCTTCATCGACGATGGCCAGTTGCTGGACGGGGTCATAGACCCGAATGGGGCGCCTGGGCAGGCCCAGAAAATCCCGCAGCCGCCCGTAGGCCATGGCGGCAATGCCCGAGGAGCGATGGCCTGAGAGATCGATGGGAACGCGGCCGGGTTCCCGGTGGTTGAGCGCGGCAACGACTCGTTCGCGTGATGTCATAAGACGATATTCCCGCCGGCCCGCCAAGCGGTTATCAAGCAGTCATGACCACTGAGGCCAGCCCCCGGCAGCTTGCCCCTGGCGAGCGGCAACGTCAAAGCAGAACTGGCGCGGCCGACTTTTGCCATTGCCAGCCGCACGAAGCTGCGCTTGAATGCCCCTATGAAAGCGTGCCGATTCCTCGCTGCCTGTTTCCCCCTCAGCCTCGGCGGATTGCTCATCTCCGGGCTAAGCGCGCGTCCGGCGGCGGGGCAGGCCCCGGGGATCGAAGACCTGGCCGCGCTCACGCCCGGCCGGACAAAAGCGGCGAACGCGCTTTGGATCGAAAACCCCTTGAGCGCGCGCTTCAACTCTTCCAAACGCGTCGTCGTGGCGGACTTGAAAGGCCCGGCGGTGATTACGATGGTCCATTTTGCCATGCCGCAGACCCTCAAGCTCAACCGGGACGTGCTGCTGCGGATGTTCTGGGACGGCGAGACCTCGCCCAGCGTGGAGGCGCCGCTGGTGGATTTTTTCTGCGACCCGGCGGGCCTGCGCGAACAGGTCAACACGGCCCTGGTCAACAAACGGCGCGGCTTCAACGCGTATTTTCCCATGCCGTTCCGGCGCGCGGCCAGACTCGAGCTGGTCTATGACGGCCCGGTTGAGCCGGGCCCGGAGCTTTGGAGGATCATGCCCTGCTACAGCTATGTGACTTACCGCGCGGCAAAGAAGCTCCCCGCCAACACAGGCTACTTCCATGCGAGTTGGCGGCAGGAGGGATTGCTGCTGGGCAAGAGGGATTACCTGGCCCTCGAGGCCAAAGGCAAAGGCAAGTTCGTCGGCTGGAACGTCACGGTCCGCAGCCCGGGCCGGGACGGCTACCCGGTGGACGAGAACGAGAAGTTCTTCATCGATGGCGAGGAAACCGCCTCGGTCGAGTTCCAGGGCCTCGAGGACTCCTTCGGGTTCAGTTGGGGATTTCCCGAGAGCGAGAACCTGTTTCCGCTGACCGGCTATTTCCCATTTCTCAAAGGCGCCGCCGCCTACCGGTTCTTCACCCAGGACGCCATCAACTTCGACCGGTCCCTGCGCGTGGCCATCGGGTTCGGCGTCAATGAAGACTCGAGCTTCCGGCGCGATTTCTCCAAGCCCGGCGCCACGCTCCAGTTCTCCACTACCGTCTATTGGTACCAGGTCGAACCGCACGCCCCGCTGCCTCCAATGCCGCCCGCCGCCCAGCGGGCGCCCGCGCCGGAGGAACTGTTCTGGCCCGACAAGGAAGAGCTGCCCGCGGCCTCCGAACTGCGCAATCGCGGCGTGAAACTCCATCTGCTCTGCGGCCGCCCCGGCCAGGAACTCATTTATGCCGAGAGCGGCTACGGGGCTGCCACTCAAAAAGGCTATGCCTGGAACGGTTGGAGCCCGCCGGTCTATCACGCCCGCGCGGGCGATGACGAAGCAGCCATCCTGCTGACGGTCCCCAAAGGCGCCGCCGGCCTGGTGCGCGTCTTCGTTATCGATCCGGACAACTTTGGAGGCGGGCGCCGGGAGAAGCTGAGCATTGCAGGGCACGAGTTCGGCCCAATCACGGACTTCCGGGAGGGGAAGTGGATTGAGTGCCGTCTGGACGCCGGCCAGACGGCCGACGGCAGAGTGCCGGTCCGGGCCGCCAACCTTCGCAAAGGCTCCAACGCTGTCATCTCGATTGTCGAGTGGATCGAAAAATAATCCCCATCCAATGACCAACCGAGGATGATCTAATGCGCCAGGACGCGACATCTGGCCGGCCGCGGCCAGAGGACGCCCCTCCTCTGAGCCGGCCGGGTTTCACCCTTATCGAGCTGCTGGTGGTAATTGCCATCATCGCCATCCTGGCCGCCATGCTCTTGCCGGCGCTGGCCAGGGCGAAACAGAAGGCGAACCAAACCTATTGCCTCAACAGCCTCAAGCAGATCGGCATCGCTTCGATGGTTTACTCCCAGGATTTCAACCAGCGCCTTGCCTGGCTGCACAATTGGGGTCAGGCCTGGGGCGACGACCACGCGCTCAACCCGGCGCCGGTGTGGATGCCAGAGGCATTCCGCCCCTACCTGGGCACGAACATGAACAGCACCGCGGGTCTTTCGCACGCAAACTACGTCCCTTCCAGCGGCCTGTTCGCTTGCCCCTCGGGCATCAGAATCAAAGTGCCGCCCACCAGCGGAGACTATGGATTTGACAACGACTTCTATTACGCCAACAACGGGGTTTCGTACGTTTGGAACCACATGTATTGGGACCTGACCAACTCGGACTACGGCCCGCCCATTAGCGGCCGCATCACCACGCAGGTTTTGCAGCCGTCCCTGGCCGTGCTCATCTGGGAAATCCCTTACCATGAGGCCAAGTACATGCCGCACCAGATGGGGATGAATGTCGTCCATGCGGACGGCTCCGCCTACCGCTTCAAGGGAAACCCCAAAGAAGAGGATTGGTGGGTTTACCACAGTTGGCCTGGATGGGACGAGCGCGGAAGCGGAAACCAATAACGCCGGGGCGCGCGACAGAGTCCTCCGCAAACCATTGCAGGAGACGAGGCAAGGAGTCTCGGGTTGGTTTTCGCTTTACACGCCGTGGCAATGGCCCAATATCAAGGGCGCGGCTCAGTGAATTGAGAGCGAACAATTGAATGAGAATTGGTTTTCACACAGACGCCTTCAACTCGGCCTACTGGTCTTTCGACAAGTGCCTGGCCTGGGCGCAGCAGAACGGGGTGGGATACATCGAGTGCGGACTCATTGACGGGGTGAGTTGGATACACGGTCTGGGCTACCAGCCGCACGTGGCGTTGTACGAAGACCCGGTGTTGCTGCGGCGCAAGATGGATCAATTCGGGGTCCAGTTCTCGCAGGTGGACGCCGCCTTTCCGCTCTCGGGGGAAGAGGGACCGCTGCGGGGGGTGCCCTACGTGATGAAGGCGATAGCTTGGGCGGCCCAGATCGGCTGCCCGTGCGTGGACACGACCGACGGATTGCGCCAGCCGGAGGGCTTGTCCGACAAGGAATCACTGGCGCTGATGAAACGCAGTTACCGGCAGATCCTCAAGGTGGCCGAGGCCCACCGCGTCATCGTGAATATCGAGCCCCACGGTTACTTTACGACCAACCCGGAGATGATGGCGGAGATGCTGGCCTTCAGCGACAGCCCCTTTTTGCGGATGAACATGGATACCGGCAATACCTTTATCGCGGGCCGGGACCCGGCCGCTTTTCTGGGGCGGTTCCTCGGCAAGGTCAGCCACGTGCATCTGAAGGACGTCTCCGAGTCCCTGGCCCGGGCGGTTCGAGGCGGGCAGACAGGGATCGCCGTCAGCCATTGCCCGCTGGGGGGAGGCGTCAATGCCGACAACATCCGCCAATGCCTTGCCTTGCTGCGCGACACCGGCTACCCGGGCGTGGCCAGCATCGAGTGCGAAGGCCAGGCCGGACCGATGATCGAACAATCCCTGGCCTGGCTGCGCAAGACCCTCGCCGAATTAAAAATCTCCTATTGACAAAGAACCCATTATGAAAAACGAAACTCGTCCTCCTCAATCCCTCACGCGCCGGGATTTCCTCAAGACCTCCGCCGTGGCCGCCTCGGCTGCGGCCGTGGGGTCGCTCGAGCTGGGCCGCAGCGCGCACGCGGCCGGCAGCGACGTCATCAAAGTGGGCATGATTGGCTGCGGCGGGCGCTGCTCCGGGGCCGCCGTCGAGGCGCTGCGGGCCGACCCGGGCGCCCGGCTGGTGGCAATGTGCGACATTTTCATGGACCGCATCGAGGCCCAACGCGCGAACATCAAAGCGGACCGGGGCGACCAGGTCATTGTGGACAACGACCATTGTTTCCCCGGGTTCGAGGGCTACAAGCACGTCATCGAGTCCGCAGACGTGGTGTTGATCGCCAACGGGGCCAAGTTCCATCCGTTCCATGCCATGTCCGCCATCCAGGCCGGCAAGCACGTCTTTGTCGAGAAGCCGCACGGCGTTGACCCGCGCGGCGTCAAGCTCATGCAGCAGGCCTGCGATTTGGCCAAGGAGAAAAAACTCTGCATCGTCTCCGGCCTGCACAGCCGGTTCCACGAAGGCTACGCCGAGACCGTCAAGCGCATCCAGGACGGCGCCATCGGGGAAGTCGTCACCATCGAAGAGAACTTCCTGCGCTCGCCTTATGGCGTGACCGAGCGCAAGGCGGGCCTCACCGAGTTGCAGTGGCAGTGCAGCACACAGTATCACTTCCGTTGGCTCTCGGGCGACGATGTGCCGCAGTCGCTCGTCCACAACCTGGACCGGTCCAGTTGGGTGCTCGGCAACAAGGCGCCCGTCAAATGCCACGGCCTGGGCGGCCGCTCTTCGATGGTCGAACCCATTTACGGAGATGTCTTCGACCACCATTCGGTGGTCTATGAATTCGACAACGGCGTCCGTGTCTATGCCTTTACGCGCACGACCACCGGTTGCTACGACGAGAGTTCGAGCCTGGTCTTTGGCAGCAAAGGCAAGGCTTCCGTAATGGATTGCCGCATCCGGGGCGAAACCAACTGGCGCTGGCAGGGGCAATGCAACCCCTACCAGATCGAACACGACAAGCTCTTTGCCGCCATTCGGTCCGGCAACCCAATCAACTGCGGCGCCTACATGGCCCGCAGCACCATGATTACCGTGATGGGCCAGGTCTCCTGCTACACCGGAAAGGAAGTCTCCTGGGAACAGATTAACCAGTCGGACTTCTTCTATCCGCCTAAACCGGAGGACTGCCGCGACGATATGGAGCCGCCCGCCAAGCCTGGCGCCGACGGGAGCTACCCGGTGTTTGTCCCAGGCAGGACCGTCCTGATCTGAACGTTTGGGATGGAGCGTGGAGCGTGGCAAACGCTGCGATGCCCTCACGCTCGACGCTCCGAGGCTCCACGCCAGGGATACCGGGCAACCTGTAACATTATGAAGACGAAAACGAGTTCAAACCCGCTCTCGAGCTTGCCTGTCGCCGCCCTGGCCCTCCTGGTCACCGCTGCGGGCGCCGCCTTGTTCGCCGCCGAGCAACCCGCCGCCAGTCCTGCCTCGACCAACCAGCCTGCGCGCGTCCTGCTCGTGACCGGCATGGATTATCCGGGCCACCTCTGGCGCCAGACCGCGCCTGTCCTGGCCGAGGCCCTCCGCAAGGACACGCGGCTGGAGGTCTTCACGGTCGAAGACCCCCATTTCCTCGACTCCGCCGCGCTGGGCCGCTACGACGTTGCGGTGCTGCATTTTGAAAACTGGCAGCAGCCGCCGCCCGGCTTGAACGCCCGCGAAAACCTCCGCCGGTTTGTCCAGGGCGGCAAAGGCGTCGTCCTGCTGCATTTCGCCTGCGGGGCCTGGCATGAGGAGTGGCCGGGATTCGTCGAAATCGCGGGGCGCGTCTGGGGCGGCCCGAATGTCCGGCAGCATGACCCGTACGGAGCTTTCCGGGTCGAGATCGCCAAGCCCGACCATCCGCTGGTGCGCGGCATGGCCGACTTCGACACCCAGGACGAGCTCTATACCTGCCTCACGGGCGATGTGCCGATCGAGGTGCTGGCCCAGGCCAAATCGAAGGTGGACGGCAAGTACTACCCTATGGCGTTTATCTCCAACTGCGGCAAAGGGCGGAGTTTTCACTGCACACTCGGACACGACACGCGGGCGCTGAGTGTGCCTTCGGTGCAGGAACTCCTTCGGCGAGGTTGTGCCTGGGCGGGGGGACTGCCACCCCTGCCGCCAAAGCCCTGACCTGACGCCGGCGGAGCCGGTCCGGAGTTTGGACCTCTTGCGGCGCCGCGAAGCGGTGATTTGAAGGTAGCGTGGGGCTTCAGCCCACGGAACCAGCGGCCCGTAGCCGTCGCGTCGCGCCAGCGACGCTTGCACCCCCCGGCTCGCCTTGTCAATCCCACAGATGGCGACGGTGGGCGGTATCCCAAGCAAGACATGGATGTGATCCTCCGTGCCGCCGATGAGCAGGGGCCTCAATTGATTTCGCCGCGCGATGCCGCCCAAGGTAGGCCCAAACGCGCTCCTGCATGTCCAGCCGCAGCCAGGGCTCGCGGCCTTTGGTGCTGAAGACAACGTGGTAGTGGAGACTGGTGAAGGTATCGGCCTTAGTGTAATTGACGCGGTTGGGTTGCGTGAACGCGCTGGGTGTAGCAGGCGTCGCTGCGCGACGCAATACTGATTCGGGGCGCGCGGCCCACCCGTGGGCTGAAGCCACACGGCTACCTTCAAGACATCGCTCCGCGATGAGCCCCGGGCAACCGGCGCGAACCCGGGAAAAAGCCGTCGAAAACGTCCAAACTCCTAGCCGTGGGTCGCAGCAGAGCTGCGACCCCCGGTCAGTTGGGGGGGTATCCCGCGGCACCTCGGAGGGGTGCCAAACGGGGCTGCCCCTCCGGCACCCCTCCGGGGTGCAGGCCATCCACGCCGTCGTTCCGGGGGTCTCGCCTGGCTTCGACCCCCGGCTACCCTCTTTCATCCCTCCGGGATGAATGGCCTGACCGTACAAAGAGAGCCGCGAGGAAACCCTCGCGGCTACCCTTTTTCAATCCCTCCGGGATGAATGGCCTGACCGTACAAAGAGAGCCGCGAGGGAACCCTCGCGGCTCTTTGAAGCTCAGTTGGGGCCGGCTTTAGGGAGCCAGAACCCTGTAGTACTGGTCGCCCGTGGCTGGGATGGCAATGGTCATCGGGTTGGTCGCGTTGGCGACTGGCGCCCATGACGCACTACTGCCGAGGGCCGAGCTGGACTGGAGCGTGCCAGTGGCGGGCGACCAGCCGATAGTGATGCTCTTGCCGGTATGTGTGACCGTCATCGTGATGTTGGTTGACGGCGGTGGCGGCCCAGTGATGTAGTTGAGGTTGAGGCTGTCGTAATTAACCGTGGCGGCGTAGAGCAGGTCGTTGATTGCCGGCAGCGGCACCGCATCGTTGTTGTGGGCAGTCTGGCAGATGCCGACATAGACCTTCGTGGGCAACGCGGTCTTGGAGCCAACGGTGGTCGGGTCGTCCCAGCCATGCTGGGTCCAGTTCGTGCCGTCGGTGCCGAAGTAGCCGGCGAGCTGCGTGCCGGTCCTCTGGAGGCGGACCCAGGCATTGGGATAAGCCGGGGCCATGCCGTTGGTTTCGACTTGCCAGCCAGCGCTGCCGCCGCCTGTAGTGTTGCGGGCGTTGCACTCGATGTCGTTGGCGCCCAGCGAGCCGTCGACAGCCTCGACGCCATCCGAGCTGTTGGGGTCGTTGACGATGTTCCAGTTGCGGCTGCCGGCCGTGAGGTCCTCGCGGACCATCAACCCGGCCTTGGCCCAGTTGGACGTGTGCGTGTCGCCCTTGACCCGCACGACGACATCGAAGTCACCGCTGAGCTCCGTGTAGGTGAAGTTGAAGCCGTCGTCGTTGTTCCAGATGTCGCTGCCTTCGCACACGATGGTGTAGGCATTGGTGCCGTCCACCCACATCACGCCCGGCAGGGCCGGGTCAGTGCCGAGCGGCGTGCTGCCGATGTCCTGGTTCACCAGCGGGCAGAGTCCCGCCGTCGCGGCGTTGTTGGGAGCGGCCAGCGCATTGCCATAGTAGTCCTGGGCGCCGTTGACCGTAACGGCCAGCGGCAAGGCGGGCGTGCCGGTGATTGTCAGCAGCACCTCCGAGTAGTTATTGCTCAGCGACTCGGACGTAGGCGAGAGGCCGATTGATTCGTTGGTATAGACATTGACGGACGCGACCGTGAGGCCGGACGGGAGGACATAAGTCGAGGCAAGCAGCGAGGCAGGGTTCATCGGCTTGTTGAACTTGAGGTCGACGATCTGCGCCGGGCCGGCAGCCAGGTTGTTGTTCGTGTAGAAACTGGCGAACTGGATGGCCGGTGTGCTGGCGACGACCGCCGGTGAGGCAGGAACGTCCACGTAATGGGCGTTGAAGCTGTCATAGTCAGCGGTGTCGAGGAAGGCCAGGTTGGCGTACGGCTGCAGCGGCGTTGGGTCGTTGTTGTGGGCCGTCTGGCAGATGCCGATATAGACGGTTGAAGGCAACGCGGTCTTGGCGCCAGAGGTGGTCGGATTGTCGTGTGCGCGAGGGAACCAGTGGATGCCGTCCTCGCCGAAGTAGCAGTACAGGTCTTGGCCGACCCTCTTGAGGCGGACCCAGGCATTGGGGTAGGGCGGCGGTATGGCATTCAAGCCGGTTGCCCAGCCGGTGCTTCCCGCACCCGCGGTCGGGCGGGAGTTGGCCTCGATCGTGTTTGCGCCGTCACCGGTGTTATCGATAGCCAGGATGCCATCGGAGGTGACCGGGTCGCAGACGATGTTCCAGTCGCGGCTGCCGGCAGTGAGGTCCTCGCGGACCATCAACCCGGCCTTGCTCCAGTTCGAGGTGTGGGTCGTGTCCTTGACCCTCACGACCATGTCGAAGTCGCCCGTGGCGGTTGTATAGGTGAAGTTGAAGCCGTCGTCATTGCCCCAGATGTCGCTGCCTTCGCACACGATGGTGTACGAATTGGCTCCGTCGACCCACATCACGCTCGGCACGACGGGGTCAGTGCCGAACGGCGTGCCGATGTCCTGGTTCAGGAGCGCGCACAGGCCCGCCGAGGCGGTGTTGGCGGTCAGCGGGTTGCCCCAGTAATCCTTGGCGCCGGTGACCGTGACGGCCACGGGCAAGGTGGGCGTGCCGGTAACTGTCAAGAGCACGCTCGAGAAGTTATTGCTCAAGGCCTCGGACGTGGCCGAGAGATTCATCGACTGGTTGGTATAGACATTGACAGACGCGACCGTGAGGCCCGCCGGCAGACCGTAGGTTGCCGTGGTCAGCGAGCCGGGGTCCATCGGCTTGTTGAACTTGAGGTCGATCACCTGCGCCGGGCCGGCAACCAGGTTGTTGTTCGTGTAGAACGTGGCGAACGCAATGGCCGGGGTGCTGGAGACGACCGACGGCGCCGCGAGCACCTGGCCTACGGCAGGCGCCTCGACGTAATTGGCGTTGAAGCTGTCATAGTCAGAGGTGTCCAGGTAACTCAACTGAGTCCATGGCGGCGCAGGATACGCGTCGTTGTCATGGGCCGACTGGCTGATGCCGATATAGACCTGGGCCGGCAGCGCGTTGGACGAGCCGTTGGCGGCCGTGAGCGGGTTGTCGTGACCGCGGATGAGCCAGTTGACGCCATCGTTGCTGTAGAAGCCGTAGATGTCTTGGCCGACCCTCTTGAGGCGGAGCCAGGCATTGGGGTACTGCGGCCCTTCGCCATAGTACCCGTTTGCCCAGCCTTGGCTGGTGGCAGCAGTGGCCGGGCGGCAATTGACCTCGATCGCGTTTGCCCCGTTGCCGTCGCCTTCCGTGCCCGCGATGCCGTCCGAACTGTTCGGGTCGTCCACGATGTTCCAGTTGCGGCTGTCTGCATCAAGGGACTCGCGGACCTGCAACCCGGATTTGCTGTAGTTCGAGGTATGGGTCGTGTCCTTGACCCTCACGACCATGTCGAAGTCGCCGTTGGCCAATGTATAGGCGAAATTCTCGCCGTCGGCGGCGTTCCACTGGTCGCTGCCTTCGCATTGGATGGTGTAGCTGTTAGCGCCGTTCATCCACAGGACACCCGGCACGGCCGGGTCACCGCTGCCGTTGCCGATATCGGTGTCAGTAAGCATCGCCGGCCCAGTGACGGTGAAGCTGGCGTTGGCAGAGGCCAGGGCATTGCCCCAGGCATCCTTGGCGCCGGCGACAGAAACCTGGAACGGGTAGGTCGGGGTGCCGATCACCTGTATTTGAATACTCGCGTACTGGTCCTTGGTGAGCACTTCGGAGGTGGGCGAGAGCTTACTGATGATCGAGCCGTTGGTGAAGACCGTTATGGTCCCGAAATTCGCCGGGCTGATGTTGCCGAGCGTATAAGTGGCGCTGAGCAGCGAGCTGGGGTCCATCGGCTTGCTGAACCTGATGTCCGCGACGGTGTCGCCGCCATTTTGCTGGAGGACGCTGGCATAAGAGATGGCCGGGACAGCGCTGTTGGTGCTGACGTTCAGAGTCGCTATCGTGCTGTTGCTCCAGATGGGGGTGCCGGCGGCATTGGCCAGGCCGATCGCTGTCATCTGGCACATAATCTGCGCGTTCGGCTGCCACGGAAGGGCTGGCGTCGTGAAGCTGCTGGTGTTGGCGCCCGCGACGGCCGTGCCGTTGATGAACCACTGGAAGAACACAAAGTTGGTCAGGCCGGACTCGGGGTAGTCATGGCCCATGAGGCCGTATTGCGAATCGGTGACGCCGCTGGCGGTAAAGGTGACGTTCTGGAACTGGGGCGCGTTGGTCACGCTCACAGGTTGCAGGGTATAGGCCACATAGCTGCACCTGGGGAAGTACCAGCCAATGAGGTTGCCCGTGAGGAGGGAAGGCTCGCCGTCGTAGGGAGCGGTGCCTGTGGGTTCCATGGTGGCCTCGCAGTTGTCGCCGCCTCCGTAGTTCAAGTGGTCAAGCTCGAGGTAGTACTTCTGGCCCGCGACAAGCCGAATCCCGTTGGGATTGGGCGGCGTCGTGCCGGCAGGCGAGTTCGGAGGGACAAACGTGTCCGAACATTTCTGGGGCTGGGCGGTCGCGCTGCCCTCCTGCGTGAGCCACTCCCTCGCGTTGCTCCAGTTCGGTTCCTGGGCGATCAATCGCAGGTTTGCCGGGGTGTCGTCGGTGCTTAGGAACAGGTCGCACGGGTCATCGGAGCAGCAATAGAAGGTATAGTTGCCGGTAGTGGCCGGAACGACAAGGCTCGAGATTCTGCCGTTGTCATCATTCGGGCCGGCATCGCTGATTGCCCTGGCCTCAACCGCGGGCGCCCCGACGGTTAGGCTCGGAGGCCCCAAAAGGTTGGCCTCGAGAGTAGCGAGATCGTTCACCGCAGTGGGGTCTTGGCCGTACCACCAGTCCTGCTTGCAAAGGCCCGGTTCCCAGATGCCGGCGCCAACGGTGAGCGTCACCACCGAACTGGTGACCGAGGCCAGACCTTCCTCCGAGGCAACCACGAAGTACGTGGAGCCGCTCTGGGATGACTGGATGTTATTCAGGAAAAGGTTTGCCCCGGTCGCGCCGGCGATGGGCGCGGCGCCCTGATACCATTGATAGGAGGGAGCGAACTCGCCGTCAGAAACAGCCAGGGAAGTGAAGCTGGCGCCAGACCCCACGGTGGCGTTGAGATCGGTCGGCTCCTTCGAAAACTTCACGAAGGTCGCCTGCCAGGTGGCCAGCATGATGTTGCCGTTGGTGCCCGCGATGAGGGTGGGGGTGCCGTTGACGAAGTTCGTGGCCCAGCTCGCAGCGGCGATTTGTTCAACCGTCTGGTAAGTGACGCTGAAGTCGTCACCACCGCCGCCCTGGTAGTGGTCCAGCTCGATGTAATAGGGCTGGCCGGCTGTCAGGGGAATGCCGGCGGCGTAAGGAGGGTTAACGCCCGAAGCGCCAGGGGTCCACTGGTCGGACCGTTTCTGGGCGGCCTCGGTTGCGGACCCGTCACCGGCAGTGAGCCAACTGTCATACCCGCTATAGTTGGGCTCCTGGGCGATGATTGTTTTGCCATCGATGTCGGCGCCGTTCACGTTAAGGTAGAGGTCCGAGCCGTCATCGCTGGCGACGAAGAACACGTATTTGTCGGTCGCAGGCGGGATGAACCAACCGCTGTTCCGGGTCGCGTAGTTGACCTTGCCAAGGGAAGGATGGTCAAAGGACTGCTGGTAGGCGACATAGTCGGCCGCCGGAAGGCTCGAGCCTTGAACCTGGGCCAGGGAGCCGACGTTGGACCAGTACTCGAGTTTCAGGCCGTTGGTGTAATAGACGATGGTCGGCAGGACGGTCAGCGTGTTGGTGGTGCTGTATGTGTTCGTGACGCTGGTGTTATAGGGCGACGGTATGGTCGCCACGCAATAAATCTTGGCTCCATTGTCCGCCGCATCGATTTGGAAGTTCCAGCCCGTCCCCGTGGCGCCCGCTACGGCCTTGCCGTTCCTGTACCATTGGTAAGTGGCAATGTTGCCGAAGGTTTGGACGGGCGCTCCGTTATTCGTCGTGACGAAACTGTAAACCCCTTGGCTGGCGGCGTAGTTTGTCCAAGGCTGGGGTTCGACCTTCGCGCCTAAGACCGTAGGGTCGGTCAGAAAGGTCACCAGGAGGCCGGAAATATTCACCGAGGCGCTTTCGCCGTTGTTGTGCGCCGTGACGGCGACGCCGGCGCAGACCGTCGCCCCGAAGGCATCGGATGGGCCGAAGCTCGTCCCGTTGTCAGCGCCCGTGAAGGCGTTTGTGGAGGTGTCGATGTCGATGGCATCGGTCCAAGTGATGCCGTCGAAGCTGTAATAGAACGAGAACACATTGCCGTTGCGGAAGAGGTCGGTATAGACGGGGGGTTGGTAGGTTACATTCTGGCCGTTGGGGTGAATCCAGTCGGCGTTGCCATTGGCCGCGGTGCGGAACTGGTCAATGAGCCAATCCGCGCCGGGGGAGTTTGGCTTTGTGTACATCATGGCGACGAATGCGTCGCCTGCCGCGGGAGTCGAGGAGTTGCGGCACATGACCTCGCACTTGGCCCAGGTCGGGTCGCCGCCCTGGATGTCCGCATCGATCTTGATCTGCATCGACCAGTAGGACTCGTTGAGCGTGGTATAGAAGAAGTTGCATTGGTCGGAGGTGTTCCAGATATCGCTGCCGCCGCCGGTGACGGTCAGGGAGCCATCGGTGTTGGTGACGACCGACCCGGCAATTCCCGGGCTGCCGAGATCGACGTCTGTGAACACGGGTGATGCGGCGTAAAGGCTCGCGCAGGTGGCCAAGGTTGCAGTGACAAGGGCGGCACCGGCCAAGCGCCACCGTTTGCGGATTGTGGTTGGTTTCATAGTTACTTGTGGGGTCTGTCTGTTAGGCTTATACGGTCTGTTGTGAGTGGTTTCTCCGGGATTGATTTGAACTAGTTTGGCTTCGTCGCATTTCATTCGCGCAGCCTTGGGATTTGCCCATGCCGAAAGGGCTCGACGCCGGAAGGCGCCACGCCCTGGCCGCATGGCCAGCTATGGTTTCTCAAGGCAACGCGTCAAGAAAAGCAAAAACGCCAGACGATGGCAAGAAAAATCTTTACCTTTTTTTTACTTTTTTTGGAGGGGGGTGGTGGAGGGGGCCAAAATCGCCGAAACGGGCCCCATCCCCTCCCTGTAGGAGACGACGTGAGGAGTCGGTGTAGGAGACGACGTGAGGAGTCGGTTGTCTTTGCCCGCAACTGATAAGCAAATCGAAGGCGCGGACCCCCGACCCCGCGAGGCCTTGAGGCTGGAATGTCTGACACCCTCGCTCCACCTTCACTGATTGGTTGCGTTGCTGCCGAGCAACCGCGAGACTTGGCCGAGGCAGCGAGCGGCATCAGGATGATCGGGCTGCAAGCTGAGCGTGACGCGCAACTGCTCCTGGGCTTCGGCGAGGCGGCGCGCCTTGAGGAGGGAAAGGGCGTAATTGAAGCGGGCCTCGACCGAGGTGGGCGCCAAACGGGTTGCGGCAGCGAATCTTTGCAGCGCCTCGGTGTCCTTTCCCAGTTGGGCCAGGAGCGCGCCGAGCGCGAGCTGCGCCTCGGGCCAAGCCGGCCGCGCTTGGAGCGCCGCCTCATAAAGGGCGGTCGCCTCCGCAAGCCTGCCTCGCCGCGCCATGATCCTGGCCAGGTTATAATTGGCCTGCCATTGGCCGGGTTGGAGGCGCAGGACGGTTTGAAACAGGTCGATGGCCTGATCGACCCGGCCTTCGCGGGAGAGCAGGATGCCCAGGTTGTTACGGGCAGCGACATTATTGGTCTCCCGGCGGAGGGTTTCCCAGTACTGGCTGATGGCGCCGCGAATGTCCCCGGCGCCGGTCAACTCCATGGCCAGGTTGATCCTGGCTCCACTGGAGTCCGGCTTGAGCCGCAGGGCGCGCTTGAAGAGCTGCGTGGCCTGCTGGTGACGGCCCGTCGCCGAGGCGATCAGGCCCAGTTCGTTGAGCACCAGGTCGGGGTCGGCGGTCCGCTCCAGGGCCTCGTTGCAAAAGCGCTCCGCTTCGGCGTAGCGTCCCGCCTGGCAGGCAAGGTTGCCCAGATTCAACCACAGGTCCGGGAAATGGTCGAGCAGGCGGGTGGCTTCGTGCAACTGTGTCATAGCGCCGGAGAGATCGCCTTGGGCCTCGAGGAGGTCGCTGAAATTGGCGTGCAGCCGCCAGTCCCCCGGCGCCAGGGCCAGCGCCGCCTGATAGACGGGCACGGAGTCTTGCGGCGGAGATTTCAGTTCGGCAATTCTCCGCCACCACTGTTCGTCCCGCTGGTGGAAGTTGCTTTGGCCGCTGAAAGGCGGCTGCTGGAGGCGGAGCCTCATTTCCTCGGCGAGCCGGCGCCGGTCAAAGTCGCTAAAAGCAAGCCGGCGGGCGAGGTCCTCGCCCGAGGGCGGGTTGGTTGCGGAGGGGGCGGCAGGGCCTGGCCACTGCTTCTGCAATTCGGCCGCCAGGAGAGTCGCGACGGCGGCGTTGCCGGCGAAATTCAAATGCACGTGGTCATAAAACAACTCGTCCCCGGGCACGCCGCCGGCAGCCAGGCCGGCGCATGCGGCTTCGGCATCGACCAGGGACGCGTGTTGCGACACAGCCACCTGGCGGATGATCGCGTTGAGAGGCGAATCGGCGCGGAACCGCAAGGTATCCAAGTCCCGGGCCCGTTGAAAATGGCCCAGGGCGTTGGTGGCTTGGCCAAGGCGCAGCAGGCAGCCCGCCCACCGGAAGGAAAGTTCGGCGTAATCCGCGTCAATGCGCGACGCTTGCTGGCAGGCGGAGAGGGCGTCGTCGAGCCGGCCAGCGGACTCGGCCTGAGCCGCCTGGGTGAGGAGTGCTTCCCAGGCGGCGCGTTGAGAGGCGCTCAAGCCGGGGCGATGCCGGGAGGCAAAGGGCGGAGAGTCCTTGAGGTTCACCGGCATGGTCGCCAGCAACACGCCTGCCCCCGCTTGCCGGCCAAGGCTGACAACGCTGGCCAGGTTGGCTGCGAAGTTGGCATAGACATTCTTCAGGCGCGGGTCGTCCCAGGGAACTTGCCGGCCCACGAACATCTGCATGCCTGCCCATTGAGGCGGCTCCTTTCCCCATCGGCCCAAGCGCTCGATGAGTTGCCCGAGGCGGGTGGTTTTCATGGCCAACAAGAGGCGCACCGTCCGCAGGCCCGGCGCCCGGCTTCCGAAGACGGTGCCGGCGCCAAAAGGACCGATGACCTCGTTGTTGCCCGCGTAAATGACCCAGAAATCGCTCTCGACGCGGCGGCAGGCCAGGGCGATTTCCCGCATGGCATGGGAGTTGACGCCGGTCATGGCAACGTTGAGGACTTCGATCCGGTTGCCGGGATGTTGCGCCTGCAGGATGCGTTCGAGCTGCCGAGACAAGCCGTAACTGGCGTCGGGGTCGCCCATGGCCGCCGATTCTCCAAAGACGAAAACGCGGACGGTTCCGGGCGGCTTTTTGACCTGGATGGCAAGGGGATAGGGTTTCCGGGCAGCCGTCGGCGGGAAGAAGCGCCAGGAGAACCGTCGGTTTTCAATGAGCACGGTTTGTCCGTTTTCCTGCGCCTCGAGGAAAAAGGAAGTGGGGTAGCCCCAGCCGGCAAGGCGCAGGCCCAACTCGACGAGCAGCAGCAAGAACAAGGGCGAGACAAGCGCCGCGACTCGAAGCCACGCGCGCCTGGCCGCGGTCCGCGGCGGGCCTGGAACCGTGGCAGGGGCCGCGGCCATCTCGAGCGGACGGCTGGACGGGGCGGCGCGTTTCGGTTTCAGGCGTTTGCGCTTCATGGTTCAGGGTAACAGGTAACTCCGCCCGGACATCGCCCGCTTTTAGCGCATGCAACGTCCCAAGGGCAAGGGTAAAGAGTTGAGGGTTTTTGTCTCACGCCCGGGGCCTTACGCGCCCCATTGCTATTGTCTTGCCTTGCCCGAATTCCCCGGGTACTCTGGCGTCCATGATGTGGCGCCGTCGACTCCTGGGGGCCGCCGCCGCCCTGTTCCTGGCGGGGACGGTGGGGACAATCTGTTTTGTCCCCTTTCATTCCGGCCTCCGCGGGGCCCTGGACCGCCCCGGAACCTATCCTGCCCTGGAGATTCGGCACCCGATTGACGGGGCGGTCATGCCGCTGAACATGCCTGCGCCGGTGGTGACCTGGCAGACCAACGCGGCCAGGGGGGAACAATGGGCGGCTGGGTTCAAGGCGGGGGGGCGGGCGTGGTGGTTCGAGGACATCCGGCCAATGTGGCGCCCGAGGGAGGAGGTGTGGCGCCAGATCAAAGACTCAGCGCGGGGAGGACCCATAGAAGTCATCGTGGGCGCCTTTGCAAAAGGCGGCCACCGGCTCCGGGCCCGGGGGGCGGTGCGCTTCACCTTGAGCCGGGAGACGGTTGACTATCCCTTGTTTTACCGCGAGGTCAATCTGCCGTTTATCGAGGCGGTGAAGGACCCGTCGAAGATTCGATGGCGGTTTGGGGCGCTGGACCGGGGCACGCTGCCGCCGGTGGTCCTGGAGAAGCTCCCGGTCTGCGGCAACTGCCATTCCTTCGACCGGAAAGGCGAGTTCCTGGCGATGGACGTTGATTACGCCAACAGCAAGGCCGCTTACGTCATTACGCGGACGGCCCCGGAGATGCGCCTGGCGACCAGCGACATTATTACGTGGGACGATTACCGGCGGGAGGACGGCCAGCAGACCTTCGGCCTGCTCTCGCAGATTTCCCCCGATGGCCGTTACGTCCTGAGCACCGTCAAGGACCGCTCAGTTTTCGTCCCCAGGCCCGACCTGGCCTTTTCGCAGCTCTTCTTCCCCCTCAAAGGGATTCTCGCCGTGTATGACCGCGAGGCCAAGCGGTTCTTCTCGCTGCCCGGCGCCAATGACCCGGCTTATGTGCAGAGCAACCCGGCCTGGAGCCCGGACGGCCAATGGGTTGTCTTTGCCCGCAACCGCGCCGCCGAACTGGAGAAATCGACCAATACCGGCGGCATCCTGCTCACCCCGGAGGAATGCGAGGAATTCCTCAAGCGGGGCAAAGCATTCAAGTACGACCTCTACCGGGTGGCCTTCAACGGGGGCAAGGGCGGCCAGGCCGAGCCGGTGCGGGGCGCCTCGGCAAACGGGCGCAGCAACTACTTCCCCAAATACTCGCCCGATGGCCGGTGGATTGTCTTCTGCCAGGCCTCCAACTACATGCTGCTGCAGCCGGACAGCCAACTCTACATCATCCCGGCCGCAGGGGGCGAGGCCCGGCGCTTGGGCTGCAACCTGGGCCGCATGAACTCCTGGCATTCCTGGTCCCCCGACGGCCGCTGGCTGGTCTTTTCCTCGAAGGCCCATTCGGACTATACCCAGCTTTACTTGACCCGCATCGATGACGGCGGCCAGGCCAGCCCGCCCGTCTGGCTCGAACACATGGTCGCCCCGGGCCGGGCCGCCAACATCCCGGAGTTCGTCCCCCTGCCCCCCGAGGCGATTGTCAAGGTGCGCGAGCAGTTTCTGGACGATTACTCCTACGTCCGGGCCGGCAACGAACTCCTGCGCGGCGGCGACCCCGACCGGGCCATCGAGAAGTACCGGACCGCCTTGTCCTTGAACCCGAACAACGCCATGGCCCACCAGCGGCTCGGGTTCCTGCTCTACCGGGCCAAGCATCAGCAGCAGGAGGCGATGGAGCATTCCCGGAGGGCGGCCGCGCTCGAACCGCACAATCCCTTCGCCCAGTTCGACCTGGGGGCCATTCTCTACGACCAGGGGGATTTCACCAACGCCTTGCTCCACCTGGGCGAGGCCGTCCGCCTCCTGCCCAATGGCTACGACCGGCAGTACAACGCCACCGACATGAACTCCCTCCTGGCCTTGACCCAGTACCACCTCGCCCTCTACGCCCAATGCGTTGGTCCTTTGGAAACGGTCTTGCGGGCCGCCCCCGACCATCCCAGCGCCAACTATCTCATGGCCATGGCCCGAGCCAGGCTCGGCGAAACCGAAACCGCCCTGCCCTTCTTCGACCATGCCATCCGCGCCGACCCGAAAATGGCCCGAGTGCCTGACTTCCTTGACCTGCTCAGCCGCAATTACGTCAGCCGGGGCTTGTACGACGAAGGCCTGAAGGCGTCCGAAAAGGCCCGCCTCCTGGCCGTCGAGGCCGGCCGCAGCCAGCAGGCCGCCAGGCTCGAGCAACGCGCCCAGGAGTGCCGCCTCCGCCTGGCCGCCAACTCCACGCCCCCTTCCAAGGACACCCATTGAGCATTGGGCATTGAGCATCTGCTGTTCTTCATTGTTCCTGGCAAGCCGCTCCCACCGGGCTTCGTAAGGCCACTTTGGAACGGCCATGCCAGAGTTCTCGACCTCGCGCGGCGAGGCAGGTATTCTGAGCAGCCCTATGCGCACACCAGCGACGCAATCCAAAACCGGACCGGCGAGGCTGGCTGCCCGTGTCATGGCCCGGTGGCGTTTTCCGGCATGGCTGCCGGCGGTAATGCTGGCGCTGTTGACGATGGCCCTTTACTGGCCGGCGACCCACCATGATTTCGTCAACTACGATGACGACAAGTACGTGGTGGACAACCATCACGTGACCAGTGGACTGACCTTGGAGAACATGCGGTGGGCATTTCGGAGCAGCTACACCGCCAACTGGCATCCCGTCACGTGGCTCTCACACATGCTGGACTGCGCCCTTTTCGGCCTGAACGCCTGGGGACATCACTCGACCAACGTGCTGCTTCACACCCTCAACGCGGCGCTGGTCTTCGCGTTGCTGCGAGGGATGACCGGCGCGACGTGGCGGAGTCTGCTGGCGGCGGCGCTGTTCGCCGTTCACCCGCTGCGCGTCGAGTCGGTCGCCTGGGTCGCCGAGCGCAAGGACGTGCTGAGCGGCTGCTTCGGTCTTCTGGCGCTGATCTTTTACGCCCGTTATGCCAAGGTCCAAGGTCCAAGGTCCGAGGTGCAGCGTCAGGCGCTGGCCCGCGACCCGCAACTCGAGACAGACAGCACGCCTCGCCCATCCCGCATCCCGCCATCTATCTTCTACCTGCTGTCCCTTTTCTTCTTCGCCCTTGGGTTGATGAGCAAGCCAATGCTGGTCACGTGGCCGTTGGTGATGTTGCTGCTGGATTACTGGCCGCTGCGCCGCTTTGAGCCCCCACCGCTCACAGCTCGACTCTCAACTCTCGACTCCCAACCCTCGGCCCTCGACTCCCAACCCTCGGCCCTGAACTCTCAACTCTCAACGGCGTTGCGGCTGGTGAGGGAGAAAATCCCGTTCTTTGCCCTCGCGGCGTTGGCGAGCGTCGTGGCCTGGGTTGTGCAGAGGCAGGAAGGCGCTATGGCCTCGAGCGCAAGCCTGGCCCTGGGCGCGCGCAGCGGGAACGCCCTGATTTCCTATTGCCGTTACCTGGGGAAGATGTTCTGGCCAAGGGACCTGGCCGTGTTCTACCCGCACCCCGGGCATTGGCCGTTGGGCAAGGTGCTGGCAGCCGGCGCGTTGTTGCTCGGTGTGTCGGCAATCCTGTGGGCGCAACGGCGGCGGCATCCGTTTTTGCTGGTGGGTTGGCTGTGGTTTTGCGGGACTCTGGTGCCCGTGATCGGGTTGGTGCAGGTGGGGGCGCAGGCGTTAGCGGATCGTTACACCTACATTCCATCGGTGGGGTTGATGGTTCTGGTGGTCTGGGGCGCCTGCGAACTGGCCAGAGGCTGGCACTACGGTGTCATTGCGTTGTCGGTGGCGGCCTGCGCGGCGATTGCCCTCTGCCTCGACTTGACCCGCCAACAGCTCGAGTACTGGAAGGACGGGGAAGCCCTGTTCCGGCATGCGGTCGAGGTCACAGCGAACAATTCCACCGCGCGCAACAGCCTCGGCGCCGCCCTCGACAAGAAAGGCCAAACCGAGGAGGCGATCAGCCAATACGAGGAAGCCATCCGCCTCAAACCGGATTACGCCAAGGCCTACAACAACCTCGGCGCCGCCCTCTGCAAGAAGGGCGAAATCGACAAGGCGATCAGCCAATACATGGAAGCCGTCCGCCTGACCCCGGACTACGCCGACGCTTACTACAACCTCGGCAATGCCCTCGACAGGAAGGGTCAAACCGAGGAGGCCGTCAGCCAATACCGGCAAGTCATCCGCCTCAGACCGGATTACGCCCAAGCCCGGAACAACCTTGGCGCCGCCCTCGCCGGGAAGGGCCAAACCGACGAGGCGATCCACCAATACCGGGAGGCCATCCGTTTGAGGCCGGATTACGCCGAGGCCCGCAACAACCTGGGCGCCACCCTGCTCAAGGGAGGCCAAACCGACGAGGCGATCAGCCAATTCCAGGAGGCCATCCGGCTCAAACCGGACGACGCCGAAGTCCAGAACAACCTCGGCTTCGCCCTTGCCGGGGAAGGCCAAACCGCCGAGGCGATCAGCCGATACCAGGAGGCCATCCGCCTCAAACCGGATTACGCCGAGGCCCGCAACAACCTCGGCCTGGCCCTCGTCAGGAAAGGCCAAACCGGCGAGGCGATCCGCCAATACCAGGAAGCGATCCGTCTGAAACCGGATTACGCCGAGGCCCACAACAGCCTCGGCCTCGCCCTCCTCAGTAAAGGCCAAACCGAGGAGGCGATCAGCCAATTCCAGGACGCCATCCGCCTCAGCCCGGATCACGTCGAAGCCCACAACAACCTTGGCGTCGCCCTCGACAGGAAAGGCCAGACCGGCGAGGCGATCCGCCAATACCAGGAAGCGATCCGCCTGAAACCGGGTTACGCCGAGGCCCACAACAACCTCGGCGTCGCCCTGTTCAAGGACCACCAGGCCGACAAGGCGCTGGGCCAATTCCAGGAAGCCATCCGCCTCAAGCCGGACCTCGCCGACGCGAAACGCAACTTGGCGAAGCTCGTGGAACTGATAAATAGATCGAAGGCGCGGACGTCCGACCCGGCGAGGCCGTAAGATTGGAGTGTCTCCGGAGTTCTCGACCTTGCGCGGCCGAGCAGGTATCCTGGGGGCCCTATGCGCATACCGGCGACGCAATCCAAAACCGGACCGGCGAGCCTGGCCGCCCGTGTCGTGGCCCGGTGGCGTTTTCCGGCTTGGCTGCCGGCCGTAATGCTGGCGCTGCTGACGACGGCCCTTTACTGGCCGGCGACCCACCATGACTTCGTCAACTACGATGACGACAAGTACGTGACGGATAACCATCACGTGGCCAGTGGATTGACCTTGGAGAACATCCGGTGGGCATTTCGGAGCGGCTACGCCGCCAACTGGCATCCCCTCACGTGGCTCTCACACATGCTGGACTGCGACCTTTTCGGTCTGAACCCCTGGGGACATCACTTGACCAACGTGCTGCTTCACGCCCTCAACGCGGCGCTGGTCTTCGCGTTGCTGCGGCGGATGACCGGCGCGACGTGGCGGAGCCTGTTGGCGGCGGCGCTGTTCGCCGTTCACCCGCTGCGCGTCGAGTCGGTCGCCTGGGTCGCCGAGCGCAAGGACGTGCTGAGCGGCTGCTTGGGTCTTCTGGCGCTGGTCTTTTACGCCCGTTATGCCGAGGTCCAACGTCAGGCGCCGGAACCCCGCGGCGTGCGACGGGAGACAGGCGACACCCCTCGCGCGTCCCGCATTCCGTCATCCATCTTCTACCTGCTGTCCCTCTTGTTCTTCGCCCTCGGGTTGATGAGCAAGCCGATGCTGGTCACGTGGCCGTTGGTGATGTTGCTGCTGGATTACTGGCCGCTGCGCCGCTTTGGGCCCTCGCCGCTCACCGCTCGACTCTCAACTCCCGGCTCTCAACCCTCGGCCCTCGACTCTCAACTCTCAACGGCGTTGCGGCTGGTGAGGGAGAAAACCCCGTTCTTTGTCCTCGCGGCGTTGGCGAGCGTCGTGGCCTGGGTGGCGCAGAGGCAGGAAGGCGCTATGGCCTCGAGCGCAAGCCTGGCCCTGGGCGCGCGCAGCGGGAACGCCCTGATTTCCTATTGCCGTTACCTGGGGAAGATGTTCTGGCCAAGGGACTTGGGCGTTTTCTACCCGCACCCCGGGCATTGGCCGTTGGGGAAGGTGCTGGCAGCCGGCGCGTTGTTGCTCAGTGTGTCGGCAATCCTGTGGGGGCAGCGGCGGCGGTATCCGTTTTTGCTGGTGGGCTGGCTGTGGTTTTGCGGGACGCTGGTGCCCGTGATCGGGCTGGCGCAGGTGGGGGTGCAGGCGCTGGCGGATCGTTACACCTACATTCCGTCGGTGGGGTTGCTGGTCCTGGCGGTCTGGGGCGCGCACGAACTGGCCAGAGGCTGGCAATACGGCGTCATTGCGTTGTCGGTGGCGGCCTGCGCGGCGATTGCCCTCTGCCTCGACTTGACCCGCCAACAGCTCGGGTATTGGAAGGACAGCGAAGCCTTATTCCGCCATGCGCTCGAGGTCACAGCGAACAACCCCACCGCGCGCAACAACCTCGGCGTCGCCCTCGAAAAGAGAGGCCAAACCGACGAGGCGTTCCGCCAATACCAGGAAGCCATCCGCCTCGAACCGGGTTACGCCAAGGCCCGCATCAACCTCGGCAATGCCCTCTGCAAGAAGGGCGAAATCGACAAGGCGATCAGCCAATACCAGGAAGCCGTCCGCCTGCGCCCGGACGACGCCGACGCTTACTACAACCTGGGCAATGCCCTCGGCAGGAAAGGTCAAACCGACGAGGCCATCCGCCAATTCCAGGAGGCCATCCGCCTCAAACCGGATGACGCCGAGGCCCGTAGCAACCTTGGCCTCGCCCTCGACAGGAAAGGCCAAACCGACGAGGCCATCCGCCAATTCCAGGAGGCCATCCGCCTCAAACCGGATTACGCCAAGGCCCACAGCAACCTCGGCGTCGCCCTCGACAGGAAAGGCCAAACCGGCGAGGCGATGAGCCAGTTCCAGGAAGCCATCCGTCTGAAACCGGATTATGCCGAGGCCCACAACGGCCTGGGCGTCGCCCTGGTCAAGGAGGGCCAGGCCGAGAAGGCGCTGGGCCAATTCCAGGAAGCGGTCCGCCTCAAACCGGATTACACCGCCGCAAAACGCAATTTGGCGAGGCTCTCGGAACTGATAAGCAAATCCAAGGGGCGGACGCCCGAAGCAACTCCTGCCGCGCGGGCGTCGGGAACCCCCCCATAAGCGTTAACCTGAGCACAAGGGTCCAACCGTCAGGGTCCTTGCGGTTGCGGCGGGGCCGGCCGGGGAGACTTGAGCCGGGCGCGTATGACCTCCGCCAGCGCGGGGTTGTTCTGGACGGTGGCCAGATTCAAGGCTTGTTGGAAATGTCGAATGGCCTCATCGAGCTTCCCTTGGCTGGCCAGCGCATCGCCCAAGTTATTGTGGACCTCGGCAAAATCCGGTTTGAGTTCGAGCGCCCGTTTGTAATGTTGGACGGCTTCCCCCAGCTTGTCTTGCCCGGCCAACATGATGCCTAAGTTGTTGTGGGCTTCGGCAAAATCCGCTTTGAGTTGGAGCGCCCGCTCGTAATGTTGAATGGCCTCGGGCAATTTCCCTTGCCTGGCCAAGACGGTGCCTAAATTGTTGTGGGCTTCGGCAAGGTCCGGTTTGAGTTGGACCGCCCGCTCGCAGTGTTGCACGGCCTCATCCAACATCCCCTGGGCGCCCAGCACCTTGCCCAGGTTATTGTGGACCTCGGCAAAATCCGGTTTGAGTTCGAGCGCCCGCTTGTAATGTTGGATGGCTTCGGGCAATTCCCCTTGCCTGGCCAGCACGAGGCCTAAATTGTTGTGGGCTTCGGCAAAATCCGGTTTGAGTTCGAGCGCCCGTTTGTAATATTGCACGGCTTCACCCCACTTCCCCTGGCCGGCCAGCGCCTTGCCTAAATCATAGTGGGCCTGGGCAAAATCCGGGCTGAGTCGGACCGCCCGCTCGCAGTGTTGCACGGCCTCATCGAACTTCCCCTGGGTGCTCAGCGCGTTGCCCAGGTTGTCGTGGGCTTCGGCATAATCCGGTCTGAGTTGGAGCGCCCGCTTGTAATGTTGGATGGCTTGGCCCAGGTCGTCTTGCCTGGCCAAGACGAGGCCTAAATTGTTGTGGGCTTGGGCATAATCCGGCCTGAGCTGGAGCGCCCGCTCGTAATGTTGGATGGCTTCGGGCAATTTCCCTTGCCTGGCCAGCATGACGCCTAAATTGTTGTGGGCTTCGGCATAATCCGGTTTGAGTTGGATCGCCCGTTCGTAATGTTGGATGGCTTCACCGGGCTTGCCCCGGTCGGCCAGCGCCTTGCCTATATTATTATGGGTTTGTGCGTAATCCGGTTTGAGTTGGAGCGCCCGTTCATAGTGCTCGATGGCTGCATCCAACTTCCCCTGCTCGGCCAGCGCGTTGGCCAAATTAAAGTGGGCCATGTAGGTTCCTGAAGTGCAAGCGAGCGTGCGCGTCCAGAGAGAAATGCTGTTTTTCCAATACCCGCTTTGGACATAAGCGCCCGCCATCAAGCCGCCGAGAATCGCCGCGGCAACCGATGGCAGCACGAGGCGGCGATAACGCCAGGCGCCGCATAGGTCCACAGCCCCCCATGCCGCCATAATATACAATCCGATTTGCGGCAGGTAGGTGTAGCGGTCCGCCCGCGCCTGGTCGCCTGCTTGGAGGTTGTCGATAACGGGCACAAGCATGCCCAGATACCAGAGCCAGCCCACCAGCAGGTAGGGACACTTTCGCCGCCAAGCCGCAACGCCCGCGGAAATGACTGACAATACCAGCACAGACCAGCCGACCTCCCAGGCGGGCAGGGCGTTTCTCGGATGGGGGTATAGCACCGCCAATCCCACCGGATAAAGCATGTGCCCAAGGTAATCGACATACGCCGCCAAGGCGTTGCCGAGCCGATATGGGAGGGTCAAGCCTTGAACCGCCAAGACCGGCGCGGCATTCCTTGCCGCCAGCCATGTGGCCGCGCAGCCGGCGCCGGCCAGCAGCAGCAGGGGAGTCTTTTCGAGAATCAGTGCCCGGAAAGCCGGACAGCTTCGGCGGGCGCTATTGTTCAGCCGCTCTGGTCCGGATGGCGTTTGCCAACCGGCCGGCCACCGCCCCAGGGGCCAGTAATCCAGCAGCAGTAAAACCAACGGCAGCGTCACTACCATTGCCTTGCACAGCAGGCCCAGACTGAACAGCCCCAGCACCAGCAGGTAACGACCGGGCTTGAACGGCCGCCGGACATAGCGGACATACGCGCCGAGGGTCAGCACGAAAAACAAACCGCTCAGCACGTCCTTGCGTTCCGTCACCCAGGCCACCGACTCCACCCGCAGGGGATGAATGGCGAAGAGGGCGGCCACGAAGGCGCTCCGCCAAAATGCCCCCGTCATGTCCCGCAGCACCAGGAACAGGAGGATGGCCGTCGCGGCATGGAGCAGGACGTTGGTCAGATGATGGCCGCCCGCATTCAGTCCGTAGAGCTGGCAATCCAGCATGTGGGAGATGGAAGTCAATGGGAACCATTCGGAATGGTTGATGTGCGTGAAGGCCCAGAGGACCCCGCCCCAGCTCAGCCCTTGGGTGATTGCCGGATTTTCGTAAACATAACCGTTATCGTCATAGTTGATGAATTCATGGCGGAGGGTCCGGCCGAACACGGCCCAGACGGCCAGGGCCAGAAAAAGGCAAACCGTCCAGGACAGCCAACGATGGCGCGGCAGAACTTCCGGCGGGGAGGCCTTGCCGCTGGGGCTGGGGCTGATGATGGGAGCGCGAGGCGCCGGCGACCCTGGGTGGGGAGGAAGTCTGTCTTTGGCTGGGCGGCTCACGGAGGTTCCGGCCCAAACGGTAGGGGCAAATGTCTATTTGTCAAGAGCAGGGCCTGGGCAACAATCGCCTGGCAGGTCCACTCCCCCCGGCTTGGCCGGCGCGCCGGCGCCCTCACGCACGGGCGGCGGGTCTGCCTTTGGCGCTATCGAGGATGCCGCTGGCGATTGAGGCAGGAACGGGCTCGAAGCGGAACGGTTCCATGGAATAGGAGGCGCGGCCCTTGGACAAGGAGCGGATGGCCGTGGCGTAGCCGAACATTTCGGCCAGGGGCATTTCGGCGGTGACAATCGTGAGGCCCTCCTTGGCTTCGTGATGGACGATCTTGCCGCGCCGCCGGGTGAGGTCGCCCAGCAAATCGCCCTGGTACTCGTCCGGGGTGGTCAGTTCGACCTTCATGATCGGCTCCAGGAGGATGGGGTTGGCCTTCTTGACAGCGTCCTTCAAGGCGAAGATGCCGGCCATCTTGAAGGCCAGTTCGCTGGAGTCCACTTCGTGGAAGGTGCCATCGATGACGGCGACCTTGAGGTCCACCATCGGATAGTTGGCCAGCACGCCGCCGGCGACGGCCTCTTTGATGCCGTCAATGACGGCGGGAATGTACTCCTTGGGAATGGCGCCGCCGACGATCTTGTTTTCGATTTCGACGCCTTTGCCGCGCGCGTTAGGCGCCAGCGTGACGACGGCATGCCCGTATTGGCCGCGTCCGCCGGATTGGCGGATGAACTTGCCTTCGCCCTGGGCGCTCCGCGTCACGGTTTCGCGGTATGCGATTTGAGGAGCGCCGGCGTTGGCGGCGACCTTGAACTCGCGGAACAAGCGGTCGCGGATGATCTCCAGGTGCAATTCGCCCATGCCCGCAATGATGAGCTGGCCGGTTTCCTCGTTGGTAAAGCACCAGAAGGTCGGGTCCTCTTCGGCCAGGCGCTGCAGGCCGGCGCTCATCTTCTCGCGGTCGGCCTTGGTCTTGGGCTCGACGGCCATCGAAATGACCGGCTCAGGGAACGTCGGCGGTTCGAGCATGACCTCGAGGTCTTCGTCACACAGGGTGTCCCCGGTCTTGATGTTTCTCAGGCCGACCAGGGCGGCGATGTCGCCCGAATAGGTCGTGTCGACATCGATGCGTTTGTCGGCCTGCACCATCATCACCCGGTTCACGCGGTCGCGCTTGCGCGTGCGGGGGTTGTAGATGAGATCGCCCTTTTTGAGCTGGCCGCTGTAAACGCGGAAAAAGACGAGCTTGCCCACGTAGGGATCGGTCCAAAGCTTGAAGGCCAGGCAACAGAACTTGCCGTGGTCGTCGGCAGGGACCTCGACGGATTGGCCGGAATCCGGCACGATCCCGATGGGAGGGGGCACGTCGAGCGGCGAGGGCAGGTAATCGAGGATGGCATCCAGGAGGGGTTGGACGCCGCGCTTCTTGAAGGCCGAACCACAGAGCACGGGGACCAATTGGAGCTTGCAGGTCAGCCGGCGGATGGCCGCCTTCAACAGGCCGGGGGGGACCGGCTTGTTCTCGATGACCAGCTCGGCTACGGCATCGTCCTTGTTGGCAACGGCATTGATCAGTTCCGCCAGGGCGGCGCCGGAGGAGTCCTTGAGCTCGGCAGGGATGTCGGTGACCTCGTATTTCAGCCCGAAATCGTCGTTCGGGTCGTAGAGGATCGCCTTTTGGTTTACCACGTCAATGAGGCCGCGGAAATGGTCCTCTTTGCCGACGGGCAGGAGCACGGGATAGGCGTAGGCGCCCAACTTCCGGCGCATGTCGTCCAGGGCATGCTCGAAGTCGGCGCCGGTGCGGTCCATCTTGTTGACGAAGGCAATCCGGGGGACTTTATATTTGGTGGCCTGGCGCCAGACCGTTTCGGATTGGGGCTGGACACCGGCCACGCCGCAGAAGACGGCCACCGCGCCGTCGAGCACGCGCATCGAGCGTTCGACCTCAGCCGTAAAGTCCACGTGACCCGGCGTATCAATGATGTTGACCCGGTGGGACACTCCGGGGAACAACTTGAAGGCGCCGTCTTCCTTCTGGGTCCAGTAGCAGGTCGTGGCGGCGGAGGTAATGGTGATTCCCCGCTCCCGTTCCTGCTCCATCCAGTCCGTGACGGTGTTGCCGTCATCGACATCGCCCATCTTGTGGATGAGGCCGGTGTAAAACAAAATGCGCTCGGTCGTGGTGGTCTTGCCGGCATCGATGTGCGCCGCGATGCCGATGTTGCGCGTGCGCTCCATCGGATAGGGCCGGTGTGGGGAGTCAGGCCCCCGGGGCGCCGCCGTCTTGTTTTTCTCTAATACCGCTTCCATTTGATGAATCTCCGCGTAAATCGATGAAACGCAACCTCGTTGGCAATAAAAACGCCCCGAAAAAAACCGCCAGGCGGCCGGGGCGAAATCAGGACTCGATATTACCAGCGGAAATGCGCGAATGCTTTGTTGGCCTGGGCCATCTTGTGGACCTCATCGCGCTTCCGGATGGCGTTGCCCTGCCCTTGGTAGGCCTCGAGAATCTCCCCCGCCAAGGCGTCCTGCATCGGCACTCCCTTGCGCGCATCGGCGAAATCGACCAGCCAGCGCAACGCCAGCGAAAACTGGCGGTCGGCCGGGACCTCCAGCGGCACCTGGTAGGTGGCGCCGCCCACGCGCCGGGCCTTGACTTCCAACCGCGGTTTGGCGTTGTCCACCGCCCGCTGTAGCACCTCCAGCGGGTTGGCCGCCGGGTTCTTGGCGATAATCTGATCGAAAGCGCCATAGACGATGCCTTGGGCTACGCTCTTCTTGCCCCGCTGCATGACCGTGTTGACCAGGCGCGAAACCAGGGTGCTGTTGAATTTCGCGTCTTTTATGACCGGCCGGCGAACCGCTTGACGACGTCGAGACATGGATGGATTAAAAGGTGATCGGGTTAAAGATGCCAATTTCAGGCGGCAGGGGCGGGGGCAGCCGCAGGGGCGGGCGCAGGGGCGGCCGCAGCCGCGGGCTTGGCGCCTTCTTTGGGGCGTTTCACGCCATACTTCGAGCGGCTGACACGGCGTTTCTCGACGCCGGCGGCGTCCAGGGTCCCACGCACAATGTGGTAGCGGACCCCCGGCAGGTCTTTCACACGCCCGCCGCGCACCAGGACAATGGAGTGTTCCTGAAGATTGTGGCCTTCATCCGGGATGTAGGCGATTACTTCATGCCCGTTGGTCAGCCGGACCTTGGCAACCTTGCGCATAGCCGAGTTTGGCTTCTTGGGTGTGCGCGTCATCACCTGGATGCAGACGCCCCGTCGAAAGGGCGAATTATCCAAGGCGGGCGACTTGGACTTGTGCCTGAGCTTATTGCGGCCTTTGCGGACCAACTGATTGATTGTCGGCATTTGGAGGGCGCAATATATCAAACGGGGCCAAAGTTGCAACAACTATTTGGCCCTCAGCCCAACAGCGGGTTTTCGCCGGCGGCAAGGAGGGGCGACGGGGCCGGCTCCTGGGCCTCGGCCTCATCGGCTATCTCGACCAGGGGCTTAAGGGTGACCTTGCGGTGGAGGTCGAAACCGGTGCCAGCCGGGATGATGTGGCCCATGATGACGTTTTCCTTGAACCCGTGCAGATAATCCACGCGGGCGCGGGTGGCGGCCTCGGTCAGGACGCGGGTGGTGTCCTGGAAGGAAGCCGCGCTCAGGAAGCTCTCGGTCTCCAGGGAGGCCTTGGTGATGCCCAGCAGCACAGGCTGGGCGTCGGCAGGCTTGCCGCCCATCTTTTCCACGCGCTGGTTCTCTTCCTCGAACTCGAGTTTATCGACCTGCTCGCCCCACAGGAAGCTGGTGTCGCCGGGCTCGGTAATCCGCACCTTGCGCAGCATCTGGCGGACGATGATCTCGATGTGTTTGTCGTTGATGGTGACGCCCTGGAGGCGATAGACTTCCTGGACCTCGTTGACCAGGTGTTCCTGGAGTTCCTGGGGCCCGCAGATGTCCAGGACCTCGTGCGGGTCAATCGGACCCTCGGTCAACTGCTGGCCCTTCCTGACGTAATCGCCCTTGAAGACGATGACGTGTTTGCCAATCGGGATGAGGTGTTCCTCTTCCACGGCGGTCTGCTGGTCCTTGATGAGGATGCAACGCTTGCCCCGGACGCTCGGGGCGAAGTCGACAATGCCATCGATCTTGGAGATTTCGGCCGCGTCTTTGGGACGGCGGGCCTCGAACAATTCGGCGACGCGCGGCAGGCCGCCGGTGATGTCCTTGGTCTTGGAGGTCTTGCGGGGCGTCTTGGCCATGAGGGTGCCGGCAACGATCTTGTCGCCCTCGGCGACCACGATGTGCGCGCCTGAGGGAATCGGGTAGTTGGCCTCCGCCTCGCCGCTCTCGTCCAGAATCACGATTTGAGGATGGAGGTCCTCCTTGTGTTCGATAACGACCATCGCCTCCTGGCCCGTCGTTTCGTCCATCTCCTGTTTCATGGTGACGCCCTCGATGATGTCCAGGAATCTCACCTTGCCGGCCTTTTCCGAGAGGATCGGGACATTGTAGGGGTCCCACTGAACGAAGGTGTCGCCCTTCTTGACCTTCTGGCCGTCATGGACCGAGATGACGGCGCCGATGACGACTTGGTGGTTTTCCAGCTCGCGCCCATCCTCGGCAAGGGTCGAAACCGAGCCGTTCTTGTTGAGGACGATATTGTTGCCGTCTTCGAGTTGGACCAGGCGCAGGTCATTGTAACGGACGACGCCGTCATACTTGGCCCTGATCTGGGGCTGTTTGAAGACCTGGGAGGCCGTGCCGCCGATGTGGAAGGTGCGCATCGTGAGCTGCGTGCCGGGCTCGCCGATAGACTGGGCGGCGATGATGCCAACGGCTTCGCCCAGCTTGACGAGGCTGCCCGTGGCCAGGTTCCGGCCATAGCAGTAGATGCACACCCCGTGTTTGCTCTCGCACGTCAGCACCGAGCGGATTTTGACCTTCTCGACGCCGGCAGCCTCGATGACCTTCGCTTTGACCTCGTCGATTTCCCCGTTGGCGCGGACGAGGATTTCTTTGGGGTTCTGGGGGTTGCTCACCTCATCGCACGAGTAGCGGCCGACCAGCCGTTCGCTGAGCCGGACGACCTCGTCTTCGCCTTCGTAGATGGACTGGACCCAGATGCCGTTGGTGGTGCCGCAATCGTCCTCGCGGATGATGACGTCCTGGGCGACATCGACCAGTTTGCGGGTCATATAGCCTGAATCGGCGGTCTTGAGGGCGGTGTCGGCCAGGCCCTTGCGCGCGCCGTGGGTCGAGATGAAGTACTCGAGCACGGTGAGACCCTCGCGGAAGTTGGAGAGAATCGGTTTCTCGATGATGTCCCCGGAGGGTTTGGCCATGAGGCCGCGGACGCCGGCCAACTGGCGGACCTGCTGCCGGTTGCCGCGGGCGCCCGAATCGACCATGAGCGAGACGGGGTTGTATTCCCGCTTGCCGTGATTGGTCTCCAGCGTGCGGAGCATGACGTTGGCAATCTGGTCGGTGCAATGCGTCCAGATGTCGATGATCTTGTTGTAGCGTTCCCCCGGAGTGATGACCCCTTTGCGATACTGTTTCTCCACTTCCCGGATCTGCTTCTGGGCCGACTCGATTTCCTGGTCCTTTTCCTTCGGGATGATCATGTCATCGATGCCGATCGAGACGCCCGCGCGGGTCGCCTCGCGGAAACCCAACTCCTTGAGCTTGTCGAGCATGACGACGGTCTTTTCGTGGCCGCAGATCTTGTAGCACTTCCAGATGAGGTCCCCCAATTCGGCCTTCTTGACAGGCCGGTTTGGGAAACCGAGTTCCACCGGCCAGATTTCGCTGAACAACACCCGGCCGACGGTGGTTTCGACGACCTTCTTGCTGAGGTCGCCGAATTCGGTTTTTTGGCCGAAATCGGGGTTGGCCAGCCGGATGCGTTCGTGGGTCGTGATGGCGTTGTCGCTGTAGGCGAAGATCACTTCGGTCTTGGACCCGAAAAGCTTGAGCGTGCTCGGGTCCGCCACGGGCGGTGTGCGGGGCTCGGCGGTCAGATAGTAGCACCCCAGGGTGATGTCCTGCGTAGGGGTGATGATGGGGCGGCCGCTGGAGGGGCTGAAGATGTTGTTGGGGGCCATCATCAGCAGGCGGGCCTCCAACTGCGCCTCGACGGAAAGGGGGACATGCACGGCCATTTGGTCGCCGTCGAAGTCCGCGTTGTAGGCGGTGCACACCAGCGGGTGAATGCGGATGGCCTCCCCCTCGATGAGTTGAGGCTCGAAGGCCTGGATCGAGAGACGGTGCAGGGTCGGCGCGCGGTTCAAAAGGACGGGATGGCCCCGGGTGACTTCCTCCAGGATGTCCCAGACCTCGGTCGTCTGGCGCTCGATCATCTTCTTGGCGGAGCGGACGGTATGGACGTGGCCCAACTCTTTGAGGCGGCGAATGATGAACGGCTCGAACAGCACCAGGGCCATTTTCTTGGGCAGGCCGCATTGATGGAGCTTGAGTTCCGGGCCGATGACGATGACCGAGCGCCCGGAGTAATCGACGCGCTTGCCCAGCAGGTTCTGCCGGAAGCGCCCGCTCTTGCCCTTGAGCATGTCGCTCAACGATTTGAGGGCGCGGTTGCCCGCCCCGGTGACCGCGCGGCCATGCCGCCCGTTGTCGAAGAGGGCATCGACGGCCTCCTGGAGCATCCGCTTTTCGTTGCGGATGATGACCTCCGGGGTTTTGAGCTGGAGCAGGTTCTTCAACCGGTTGTTCCGGTTGATGACGCGCCGATACAGGTCGTTGAGGTCGGAAGTGGCGAAACGCCCGCCTTCCAACGGGACCAGGGGACGCAGGTCGGGGGGGATGACAGGCAGGACGGTGAGGATCATCCATTCGGGCCGGCTCTTGGAGGACTGGAGGCCCTGCAAGAGCTTGATGCGTTTGGCGATCTTCTTGCGGATCTGCTTGCTCTTGGTCTCGGTCATCGCGTGCTGCAGATTCTCGATCTGCTTGCCCAGGTCCACTTTGGCCAGGGCGTCGCGCACCGCCTCGGCGCCCATCTTGGCGACGAAGGCCTCGGGGCCGTAAGTTTCGCGGGCCTCCCGGAACTCATGCTCGCTGAGCAACTGGTGTTCCTTGAGCGGAGTCGAGCCGGGGTCCACTACCATGTAGTCCTCGTAGTAGATGACCCGCTCCAGGTTGCGGGCGGTCATATCCAGGACCAGGCCGATGCGCGAAGGCATGCATTTGAAGAACCATATATGGCAGACCGGCACCGCCAACTCGATATGGCCCATGCGCTCGCGGCGGACCCGGGCGAGCGTCACCTCGACCCCGCAGCGGTCGCAGACGACGCCCCGGTGCTTGATCCGCTTGAACTTGCCGCAAGAACACTCCCAGTCCTTGACCGGACCGAAGATGCGCTCGCAGAACAAACCGCCCTTCTCCGGCTTGAAGGTGCGATAGTTGATGGTTTCGGGGTTTTTGACTTCCCCCTTGGACCAGGAGCGGATGGCGTCCGGAGAGGCCACGGCGATGGCGACGTACTCGACTTGGTTGACCTTCTCGAGTCCGAGCAGCTCTCGGGCGCTTTCTTTTGTGCTAATCATAACGAATGAGGTCTGCAAAACACGGCTTATAGGGCCAACCGGGCTTAGACGGCAGCCAGGACGGTGCTGGGTTGGGAGGGTTGATCCGCCGGGTTGGAGTAACCCACTTTGACATCCAGGCCCAAGGACTGCATTTCCTTGACCAGTACGTTGAACGACTCGGGAATGCCCGCCTCCAGGCTGTTGTCCCCTTTGACAATGCTCTCGTAGATGCGCGTCCGCCCTTGGACGTCGTCGGATTTGACCGTGAGCAATTCCTGGAGCGTGTAGGCCGCCCCGTAGGCCTCCATCGCCCAGACCTCCATTTCTCCGAAACGCTGCCCGCCGTATTGGGCCTTGCCGCCCAGGGGTTGCTGCGTCACCAGCGAATAGGGACCGACGGCCCGGGCGTGGATCTTGTCCGCCACCAGGTGCCCGAGCTTCATCATGTAGATGTAGCCGACCACAATCTCCTGGTCGAAGCACTCGCCGGTGCGGCCGTCGTAGAGACGGGTCTTGCCGTTGTCAGGCAAGCCGGCCTGCTTAAGATAGCCGCGGATGTCTTTCTCTTTGATGCCGTCGAACACGGGCGTGGCGAAACGCAGGCCCAGGAGCCTGGCCGCCCAGCCAAGATGGGTCTCGAGCACCTGGCCCACATTCATGCGCGAAGGCACGCCCAACGGGTTCAACACGATGTCCGCCGAAGTGCCGTCGGCCAGGAAGGGCATGTCCTCTTCGGCAACGATCTTGGCGACGACGCCTTTGTTGCCGTGGCGGCCGGCCATCTTGTCCCCTACCGAGAGCTTGCGTTTGGATGCGATATAGACCTTGACGGACTTGACGACGCCGCTGTCGACGCCTTCGCCCGACTCGGCGCGTTCGATCTCCTCGTCGTATTGCATCTGCAGGTCGTCGAACTTCTTTTTGAAGCTGCCGATGATTTCGTTGATCTTGTTGCGGATGGGGGAGGGATCGATTTCGATGCGGTCGTAAACCTGCGCCAGTTTGCGCAAGAGTGTCTTGGTAATCTTGCGGTTGGCCGGGATGATGATCTCGCCCGTCTCGCTGTTGACGACATCGAGCGGGATTTTTTCGCCGAGCAGGATGTTGCTCAGGGCTTCGGTGAGCTGCTCGCGCAGCTCGTCGATTTTCTTGCGGAAATCTTCCTCCACCTCGCGGGCGTGGCGCTTCTCTTCGGACATATTGGCGCGAACCTCTTTTTCGGCGGCGTCCTTCTTGGCGGAGACCTTGACGTCCATGATGATGCCGTAAGTGCCGGAGGGCACCTTGAGGGAGGTGTCTTTCACGTCGGCCGCCTTCTCGCCAAAGATGGCCCGCAAAAGCCGCTCCTCGGGGGCCAGCTCGGTCTCGCTCTTGGGCGTAATCTTGCCCACCAGAATGTCCCCGGGTTTGACCTCGGCCCCGACGCGGATGACCCCGTCGGGTCCCAGGTTTTTCAAGGCTTCGTCGCCCAGGTTGGGAATGTCACGCGTGATTTCCTCGGGGCCGAGCTTGGTGTCGCGGGCGCCGACCTCAAACTCATCGATGTGGATCGAGGTGAAGACGTCCTCCTTGACGATGCGTTCGCTGACGAGGATGGCGTCCTCGAAGTTGTAGCCATTCCAGGGCATGAAAGCCACCAGGATATTGCGGCCCAGGGCCAGTTCGCCGCCCTGCGTGCACGGACCGTCGGAGATGACCTGGCCCTTCTTGACGGTCTCACCCTTCTTGACCAGGATCTTCTGGTTGATGCAGGTGGCCGCGTTGGAACGCATGAACTTGCGGACAGGATAGACAAAGACACCCTTTTGAGGGTCGTTCTTGAGCCTCTTCTTGCCCTCGCCCAGCTTGCCATCCTGCGTGATGACGATTTGGTTGCCCGTGACCGAGACGACCTTGCCGGCCTCCTCGGCGACGATGACGGCACGGGAGTCGCGGGCCACGCGCTCTTCCAGGCCGGTCGCCACCAGCGGGGATTCGGTAACCAGGAGCGGAACCGCCTGCCGCTGCATGTTGGAGCCCATCAGCGCACGGTTGGCGTCGTCGTGCTCCAAAAACGGGATCAGGCTGGCAGCCACCGATACAAGCTGCTTGGGCGACACGTCCATGTAATCCACCCGCGCGGGTTCCACGTCAATGAAATCGCCTTTGCCCCGGCACACCACGCGGTCGGTTGTGAATCTGCCCTTGTCGTCCACGGGCGAGTTGGCCTGGGCGATGACATAGGACTCTTCGCGGTCGGCCGTGAGGTAATCGATATGGCTCGTGACCCGGCCATTGTCCACGCGCCGATACGGCGTCTCCAGAAAACCGAAGTCGTTGATCCGCGCAAACGTGGCCAGGGAGGCAATGAGGCCGATGTTCGGGCCTTCCGGGGTTTCCACCGGGCAGATACGCCCGTAGTGAGAGGGATGCACGTCCCGAACCTCGAATCCGGCCCGGTCGCGGGACAAACCGCCCGGCCCAAGGGCCGAGAGGCGGCGCTTGTGCGTCAGTTCGGCCAGCGGATTGATCTGGTCCATGAACTGCGAGAGCTGGCTCCGGCCGAAAAAGTCCCGGATCACGGCCGAAAGGGCCTTGGGATTGATGAGCTTCTGCGGCGACATGGATTCGACCCCTTGGTCGAAGAGGGTCATCCGCTCTTTGACGAGGCGTTCGGTGCGGGCCAGGCCGACGCGGCACTGGTTGGCCAGCAACTCGCCGACGGTGCGGACGCGGCGGCTGCCAAGGTGATCGATGTCGTCCAGGGAGCCTTCGCCTTTCTTGAGGCGGAGCAGATACTTGGTGGCGGCCACCAAATCGGCCTTGGTAAGAATGCGCGAGTCGCCCCCTTTGATGCCTAGTTTCTGGTTGATCTTGTAGCGGCCCACCCGCCCCAGGTCGTAGCGTTTGGGGTCAAAAAAGAGCCGCTTGATGAGGGCGCGCGCGTTGGCCGCCGTCGGCGGGTCCCCGGGGCGCAGCCGCCGGTAAATGTCCTTCAGGGCCTCCTCCTCGTTCTTGGCCGGGTCCTTCTTCATGCACTTGATGACGATCCCGTCGTCGGCGGTCGTATCGACCACTTTGATCTTCGCAATCCCCAATTCGGCAATCTGTTTGACCACCGCCTTGGACAGCGGCTCGAACGCCCGCGCCACGACCAGGTTCTTCTCAGGGTCGGAGATCTCTTCCGTCAGAACCTTGTTGGGCAAGTCTTCGCGCTTCTCGGCCTCTCGGACGTTGAGGTCCTCGATGTCGTAAAAGAGCTTGAGGATTTCCTCATCGGAACCGCTCTTCTTTTCGCTGTCCTTGTCTTTGTCCTTTTCGACCTTCTCGATGTTGGAAAGGGCGCGGAAGAAGGTGGTCGTCAGGAACTTGCGGCGCCGTTTCTTGCGGTCCAGATAGACGTAGAGCAGATCGCTGGTGTCGAACTGCGCTTCGTACCAGGAACCGCGGTCCGGGATGATGCGGAAGGAATGCAGTATCTTGCCGTTGGGGTGCTGGGTGGCCTCGAAGGCCAGGCCGGGGGAGCGGTGCAACTGGCTCACTATGACGCGCTCGGCCCCGTTGATGACAAACGTGCCCTGGGGGGTCATCAGCGGCAGCTCCCCCATGAACACCTTTTCCTCCTTGGCGGCCTTCTCTTCCTTGAGCAGGAAGGTGACGTACAGGGGAGCGCCAAAGGTCAGCCCTTCGCGCAGGCACTCCAGCCAGTCCACCTTCGGCTCGCCGATTTCGTAGGAGTGGAAATCCAAAACGCACTTCCCGTCGTAACTCTCGATGGGGAAGACCTCGGTAAAGACCGCCTGCAGGCCCAGGTTCTTGCGCCGCGATGGCGCGCTGTCCGCCTGGAGAAACTCCCGGTACGAATTCGTCTGCAATTCGATGAGGTTGGGCGGGGCAATGATCTCTTTGATCTTGCCGAAGTTGATTCGTTCGGTGGCTCGCGATGGCATTGGGACCTTTGCTGCTTGGCTGGCGCTCAGGCCAGACCCTTGACTAATGATAAACGACACAAGGCAAGCGCGCTACGTTCAACCGCCGCCTTGCCAAAACTCCGGCCGCCTCGGGGTGGCCGCGCTGGTGTTCATAATTCTTATCTTGACCCTTTGTTCTTCTGTTGTCCCCAAGGAGGCCTCCAAACGGAGCGGCGGACACCCGCCGCCGCCCCGTTGCGGGCCGCGCTCTCACTTGATTTCGACCTTGGCGCCCGCGTCTTCAAGTTTCTTCCTGGCAACGTCCGAATCGGCCTTGTTGGCGCCTTCCAGGATGGGCTTGGGCGCGCCCTCAACCAGGGCCTTGGCCTCGGCCAAACCCAAACCGGCCTTGACCTCGCGGACCGCCTTGATGACGGCTATCTTCTTCTCGGCGGGAACCGAGGCCAGGATGACGTCAAACATGGTCTTGACCTCGGCGACCGGCGCTGCGGCGCCGGCCTGGGCCGGACCGGCAGCCGCCACCGGTGCGGCGGCCGAAACTCCCCACTTGGATTCCAGTTCCTTGACCAGGTCGGCTATCTCGAGGACGGTTGCACTGCTGAGTTCTTCTACGATTTTTGCTTTATCCAGAGCCATTTTTACCTTTCATTGCGTCTCGCCGTCGCCTGGGGCCACAGGCGGTTTCAGCTCGCAGCCGCGAGCCGGCGATTTACGTTGTTGTTTGTTTCTTCCAGCCCCATCGATTTGCAGGGACCGAAATTGTCTGTTTGGTTGTCATCTTGTTCACGCCGCCCCCGGGGCCGGGGCGGCGGCGGGGGCGCTCTCAAGCTTGTCCTGGCGGGCCTGGAGCACCCGGGCCATCTGGCTGGCCGGGGTGTTCAGCAGCCGTACCAGCGTCGAGGCCGGGGCCGCCATCAGGCGGAGCAAATTGCCCCGCAGCACATCAAGCGACGGCAGGTCCGCCAACGCCATAATCTCGGCCTGCCCCAAGCGCTGGTTGTTCAGGTAACCGAATCGGACCTTCAAGCGGTCCAACTCAGCCCCGTAGCTCTTGACGACCTTGGCGGCAGTCGAGATGTCGCGCTTGCCGGTGACCACCGCCAATTGGCCGTCCAGGATGCCGTTGAAATCACCAATCCCCGCTTCTTTGGCGGCGATGCGGAAAATCGAGTTCTTAACGACGTGGACTTCGGCCCCGGCCTTGCTGAGGCGCCTGCGCAGTTCGCTGATCTGGCTGACTTTCAAGCCCTTGTAGTTCACCACAATAAAAAAAGGCGAGGCATTCAGGCGGGCCAGGTATTCTTTGGTCAAATATTGCTTTTCGGAACGCATGCTTTGAAAGGGTTGCAGGGTTGCATCGTTGCAGCAGTCACAGGCGGCTTAGGCGGCGAACTCCTTGAGGTCCAGGCGCACCGGCGGGCTCATGGTCGCAGAAAGGGTGCAACTGCTCACATAAGTCCCTTTGACACTGTGCGGGCGGGCCCTAAGAACCGCTTCGATGACCGAGCGGGCATTCTCCTCGATTTGGACCGGGGTGAAAGCGACTTTGCCGATCGGCACATGGACATTGCCCGCCTTGTCGGTCTTGTACTCGACCCGTCCGGCCTTGACTTCCCTGACTGCGCGCGCGGTGTCGTCAGTGACAGTGCCGGTCTTGGGATTGGGCATCAAACCTCGGGGACCCAGTACTTTGCCCAGCTTGCGCACCTCGCCCATCGCCTCGGGTGTCGCGACGGCAACGTCGAAATCGGCCCAACCTTCCTGGCATTTCTTGATCATGTCCTCGAAGCCGACGTATTCGGCCCCGGCCGCCTTGGCGGCCTCGGACGCCGGCCCGCTCTTGGCAAAAACCAGGACTCGCACCACCTTGCCGCTGCCATGGGGCAGCGGGACAGTCCCCCGGACCATCTGGTCGGACTGTTTGGGGTCCACCCCCAGCCGAAAGGCCAGGCCAACCGTTTCGTTGAACTTGGCCCGCGGAAGTTTGAGCAGCAGTTCCACGGCGGACTTGAGCGCATAGACTCTTTTGCCGTCCACCATCTCAGAGGCTTTTCTATATCGTTTGCTAGGCATAGGGAGTTTATTGAGACAGAATATTGAGACAAATGGCTAACCGACCACTTCGATGCCCATGCTGCGCGCCGTGCCGGCGACCACGCGGAAGGCAGCCTCTTCCGAGGTAGCGTTCAAATCTTTGGATTTGAGTTTGACAATCTCCAGGACCTGCTTGCGGGTGACTTTGCCGACCTTTTCCTTGTTCGGCTCTTTGGAGCCGGCGGTGATGCCGGCCGCCCTCTTGAGCAGGACCGAGGCCGGGGGGGACTTGGTGATAAAAGTGAAGGACTTGTCGGCATAGACCGTGATGACCACCGGGATGATCATCCCGGGCTGGTCCTTGGTCTTGGCGTTGAAGTCCTTGCAGAAGGCCATGATGTTCACCCCGTGCTGGCCGAGGGCAGGGCCGACGGGCGGGGCAGGATTGGCCTGTCCAGCAGGGATCTGCAGTTTGATTTGTCCGGTAATCTTCTTTGCCATGTCTTGGAATCGTTGAATCGTTCAATGGGCCAAGCTTAGCCCTTTTCCACTTGCCAGTACTCCAGCTCCACCGGGGTGTTGCGGCCGAAAATGTTCACGGTCACCTTGAGCTTCCCGCGTTCCGGCTCGACTTCCTCGATGACACCGCTGAAATTCAAGAACGGGCCGTTGTTGATCTTGACCGTTTCCCCGATCTCGAAGCTGACCTTGGGCTTCTCGTGGTCTTCGGAAGCGGAGATCTGGCTCTTGATCGACTCCACTTCCTCAGCGGGGGTCGGCGTCGGCGGTTCGCCGCCCACGAAACCAATCACGCCCTGGGTTTCCTTGATGAAGTACCACGGCCTTTCGATGATGCGGTTGTCCTCGTCAAGGAGGACCATGTCGACAAAGACGTAGCCGGGCCACAGTTTGCGGGTCGAAACGGTCTTCTTCTGGTTGCGCACCTCGACGACCTTTTCCATGGGAACCAGCACTTCCTTGATGTAGTCCCCCATTTCCTCGGGTTTGATGCGCTTTTCGATGCTCTCTTTGACCCTCTGCTCCTGGCCCGAGAGCGTATGAATGACAAACCACTGACTTCGCATACTCTTGGGAAGATAAGGCAAAGACCTCACGTTAGCCAGCGGACGAACACGGTGAAAACGAAGTCCACCAGGACCGTAAAGACCCCGAGCAGCACAATTGAAATCCCGACCACGACGGTCGAGCCCTTGAGCTCCTCCCAGGTCGGCCAGGTGCATTTGTGCAATTCCTCGCGGGTCTGTTGGATATAGAGGGTCAGGCGCGCCAGTTGGCCGCTGCGCCACAACCAGAGGAAGGCGCCGCCCACGACGACCGCCCACACGGCTATCAAAATTGCATCACTACTCATATACTCTTTGGCGGAGAGGGAGGGATTCGAACCCCCGTCGACGGTTCGCGCCGAAGCGGTTTTCAAGACCGCCGCAATAGTCCACTCTGCCACCTCTCCGGCATAAACTGATGGCAGGGCGGGAGGGACTCGAACCCCCAACCGACGGTTTTGGAGACCGCTACTCTACCAATTGAGCTACCGCCCTGCTGTAGAGCCGTCGAACATTGTTTTTGTTTGTCAGGCAAATCCGGTTACTCGATGACTTCAGTGACGCGACCGGCGCCAATCGTGCGGCCGCCCTCCCGAATGGCGAACCGCTGCAACCTCTCCATGGCCACAGGAGCGATGACCTTCACTTCCACCGACACATTGTCGCCGGGCATGACCATTTCCACTCCCTGCGGGAGGGTAACGGTCCCGGTGACGTCAGTAGTGCGGAAATAGAACTGCGGACGGTAATTGGTGAAGAAAGGGGTGTGCCGTCCGCCTTCTTCCTTGGACAAGACATACACCTCAGCCTTGAAGTGGGTGTGAGGAGTGATGCTGCCGGGCTTGGCCAGGACCATGCCGCGCTCGACCTCGTCCTTCTTGGTCCCGCGCAGCAGAACGCCCACGTTGTCGCCGGCCTTGGCCGAATCCAGGAGCTTGCGGAACATCTCGATGTCCGTAGCCACCGTCTTGCGCGTGTCGCGCAACCCGACGATTTCAACGTCGTTCATGCGCTTGAGTTCGCCGCGTTCGACCCGGCCCGTTACGACGGTGCCGCGGCCTTCAATGTTGAAAACGTCTTCAATGCACATCAGGAACGGCTTGTCCACGTCCCGCATCGGCAGCGGGATGAAATCGTCTATGGCCACCATCAATGCCTGAATGGACTTTTGCGCCTCCGCATCGCCCGCCAGGGCCTTCTTGGAACTGCCCCGGATTACGGGCGTTTTGTCGCCTGGAAACTCGTACTTGTTCAGCAGGTCGCGAACTTCCATTTCAACCAACTCGAGCAACTCCGGGTCGTCCACCAGGTCAACCTTGTTCAGATAGACGACGATGGCGGGCACGCCGACCTGGCGAGCCAGCAGGACATGCTCCTTGGTCTGGGGCATGGGGCCCTCGGAGGCATCGACGACCAGGATGGCCCCGTCCATCTGAGCCGCGCCGGTGATCATGTTCTTGATGAAGTCCGCATGGCCCGGACAGTCGATATGGGCGTAATGCCGTTTGTCGCTCTGGTACTCGACGTGCGAGACTGCTATGGTGACCGTCTTGGTCTCATCGCGGACGGTGCCGCCCTTGGTAATCTGCGCGTAGGAGATGGGTGTCGCCAGCCCTTTGGCCGACTGGGTTTGGACGATCGCGGCTGTCAAAGTGGACTTGCCGTGGTCAATGTGGCCAATCGTGCCAATGTTGACGTGCGGTTTCGTTCGTTGAAATTGCTCTTTAGCCATTGCTCTCTCCTAACTGTTGTTGTCTCTGTTTCGTGCTGTTTGACTGTTCTAACCAAAAGAATACGAACTGGAGCCCATGATCAGGATTGAACTGATGACCTCGTCCTTACCAAGGACGCGCTCTACCGGCTGAGCTACATGGGCGCCGGCCCCGAAACCCGTCGGAGCTGGCCAAATCTAATCTGCCTTCGATCCCGATGCCAATAAACGACAAAAACCCGTCACCCCAAGTTTTCCCTTTTTCAAAGGCTTGGGGCTTCGGACTTTCGACTTCTTCGACCCAATGACAACGGCAAACTACGGGACCGCCGGCAGGATGTCAATGGGTTTGTGATTTTTTTTTGACACCCGAATCAGGTCGGTCGCTCGCCGCGCGGGCGCCACTGGGTCTTGGGCGGCTCGGGCAGGCCCTGGGCCCGCAGGGCGGTGCGGAAGTGCATTTTGGCCACTTTGGGAAGGTTTTCGGCGCCGTATTTGCCCACAAACTCACGCGCCGCGGCGTCCACGGCTGCGGAGGCGCCTTTGGGAAGCTCCATCTCGAATTGCTTCTGGAGGGTCCCCAAGCGCCTGACAAATTCGTGGCGCGCCAGAATCGAGGCGGCCGCCACGGCCAGGTCCTCCTCGGCGCGGTGTTTCTGGACCAACTCGATCCCGCGGCCCAGGGTCATCAGGGCTCGCGCCACGGTGTCTTTGTTCGAGGCGAACTGGTCGCTGATGGCGCGCACCGGGGGCGGTGACATGCGATGTCTTTGTCCCATCAGGTTCTCGATGACTCGAGCATGACCCCAGGCTAGCAGCGCGTTGACGTTGTGGAACTTGGCGTAAAGACGATTGTAAGCTTCGTTGCCAATCGGCACGACGGTCGTAACGCATCCTGCCGTATTGCGAATCAACTCAGCCAGTTCCCGAATCCGGTTCTCGCTCGAGATGGTCTTGGAATCCCGGATGCCGGAGTCTTTCCAGGCGTCCAGGACTGCCCCGTTGACATAAGCGCCGGCGATGCAGAGCGGGCCGAAAAAGTCGCCTTTGCCGCTTTCGTCCACCCCCAGGCGGGGGACGAGCAAATCGGGGTTCAGGACGGCCTCGTACCCGAGGCGGGCCTCCTTGAGGATCTCGGGTTCGAGCACGAATTCGATGAAATCGCGCGTGCCTTTGCCCTGCACGACCAGCTTTCCGCTCTCGTAGAAGACCACGTTGGTCTTGTCCTTCTCGGCCGCGAAACGGGCGTAAGGCGCCCCGCGGAACCGGTAATTGCGTGCCTGGAGCCAGGCTCGGAGGTCCTCCGCTTGTTGCTCCGTCAGTTTCGAGGTGTATGAAGTCAATGGTTTCACTGCCGCGCCTTCGTTTGCCTCCAACAGGCATAACCCGCCCCGCCGGGTCGGTCAATAAGAACTCGCCCCCGGGCCCTCGCATTTGAGAATTGAGAATTGGCCAATGGCGCTTAATATCAGGGATCGATGCCGCCCGAGTCTAATCGCTACCCGCCTCAGATCAAATACATCATCGGCAACGAGGCCTGCGAACGGTTCACTTATTACGGCCTCATGGGCATCCTGGAGCTCTACCTCGTCAACCGGATGGGCCTGGCCGAGGCCCAGGCAACTCAGACCCTGCACCTTTTCGGGACCGCAGTTTACTTCCTGCCCTTGCTCGGGGGCTGGCTGGCCGACCGCTGGTTCGGGCGCTACTGGACCATCCTGTCAATCTCGCTCGTCTATTGCTTGGGGTCCGGCATCCTCGCCCTCTTTGAAGGCAGCCCAAGGGCCTTTTTCTGCGGTCTGGCGCTCATTGCCATCGGCGCCGGCGGCATCAAACCCTGCGTCTCTGCCTTCGTCGGCGATCAATTCGGCCCGGACCAGCAGCACCTCCTGCCGCGCGTCTATGGCTGGTTCTACTGGGCCATCAATCTCGGCTCCGCAGGCGGCTTCTTCATCATCCCCTGGGTCCACGCCCGCGCAGGCTACCGTTGGGCCTTTGCCCTGCCCGGGGCCGCCATGGCGCTGGCTACCCTGTTTTTCTGGCTCGGCACCAAGTACTACACCCGCCGCGCCGCCACACCCCCAAGCCAGCGCCTCCACATCCTGCCGGTCCTCCTTTACGCCCTCACCCGCTGCCTCAGACGCAAACCCGGCGAAAGGTTCCTCGACCCTGCCCTCGGGCGTTTCTCCCGGGAAGACGTCGAAGGCGCTCGCGCCGTCCTGGGCATCCTCGTGATATTCGCCTCCGTTCCGATGTTTTGGGCCCTCTTCAACCAGGTCAACTCCACCTGGGTCCTCCAAGGCAAGAACATGACTCCCTTCTATTGGCTCAACGGCGAAACCATGCAGGGGGCCGGCGCGGTGCTGGTGATGATCTGGGTGCCCGTTCTGACCCTCTGGGTTTATCCCCTGGCGGAACGGCTCGGGTTGCGCCCCACCCCTTTGCGGCGGATGTCCGCCGGCATGGTGCTCGGGGCGGCCGCCTTTTTCATCAGCGGCCTTATCCAGGCCCGGATGGACCGCCACGCCGCTCTGAGCATCGTTTGGCAATTGGCTCCTTACGTCGTCCTGGAGGCGGGCGAAGTCACCGTCTCGGCCACCGCCCTCGAATTCGCCTTCGCCCAGGCGCCCCCCCAGTTGAAGAGCGTCATCATGAGTTTCTGGTTGATGACCATCGCCGCCGGACATTTCCTGATCGCGGTCTTCACTCACCTGAACCAGCGGTTCTTCAAAGCCAAAGGCGCCTCCGAGTTCTGGCTCTACGCAACGATGATGTTGGCCGTCGCCGCCATCTTCATCTTCTTTGCCCGCCGCTACCCGGAAAAACCGGCCGAACCTCGGAACTCCTGACCCTGTGGAGAGCGCGTGGCCCGCCCGATGAGGGCGCCGGGCCCGCACGCACTGGGCCGGGGGCCTTTCGGTTCAAAACTCCCAGTGCATTCTCGCGGCGAAAACTGAGACCGGGCCGCGATCGCGGTTGTAGGCGGGGTCGGTGACGAACTGGTAATCGAGGGCGGCGTGGAGTGTCTTCCAGAGCTGAAAATCATAATAGGTTTCCAGGGTCTTCTCCGACCCGTAATTGAGGTTGCCATCCCCGGCCAGGATACCTACGCCGCCGGCCTCGAAAAACTCCTGATGAACATGCGTGATGCCGTCGAGCACCCCACCCAGGCCGAACGTGTCGTTTGGCCGCCGCCAGAACTGGCCTTTGACGCTTAGTCCCAGGGTCGCGGTCCAGTCCACGTCGGCGAAAACCCAGGCCTCCGTACGGCCGTCGCTCCAGCCCAACCGCGTGAAGAGTCCAACGCCCTTGGTGAGTTCCTGTTCCGCGTTCAACCCAAAGCCGTATTTCAACCGATACTCCCGCGTCGCCCAAATGTCCGCCGGCCGGGTGGGATCATCGAGGGCCTCCTGGTAGCTGCCCATGTGGGCGCGGTTGAGATAGGCCAGGAACCGGACGGCGCCGGGGTGCCTGTTGAGGTCGTAGCGGCGCTCAAGTTCTGTCACCATCCCCCAGGCCTCAAAGTAGTGCTGGTCCTGGGCAATGCCGTTGGCGTAGCTCGGCACTTGGAAGAAACCATAGCGGGCCGTCCAGCGGGGCTGGTTCAGTTCGACGGCAAACCCGGTCTCATAACCGAGGCTGTCGGCGGGGTAATCCCAGGCCTCGTCGGTGACGAGCCCCCAATTCATGAACTGGGTGCGCGGGTCGTTGGCGTAGGTATTGTTGTCGAAGATGTCCCTGGCGCTGAATTTCCCAAGGGTGAGTGTGACCCGCTCCACGTCCCGCTTGCCGGCAAGGTTTAGCGGGTCGTCCTCGACGGTTTCCTGCTCGCCGCCCAGTCCAAAGGTCTGGCGAACAAACACCCGCGCGAAGGTCACGTTGGGGAGCCTCGTGCCCACCCGGTAGGCCTCGCTGTTGGGGAAGGCCTCCACGCCCAGGGTCGTGCTCAGTCCAAAGCCCTGCCACATCAACCCATCGACGTGCGCCTCGGCGCCCGGCCACAACCGCACGCCGGCGAGCAAATCCAAAGAGATCGTATCCTGTATCTCTCCGCCGCTGGCCAGGCTGTTGGTGCCCGAGTACTTGGCCGGGAAGCCAAAGTCTCCCTGGAGGATGTCCGTGTTCTGAACATGCCAGTTCCAGGATTGCTGCCGGGCTTCCTCGGGGATTTTGGCCGGGGCCTCGGGAGCGGGCGCCTCGGCCGGCGAACTCGGGGCGCTTGCCGCGTCTTGGCTCGAATTGGTTGCCGCTCCGGAGGCCGGCGCGCCGCAGCCGAGCGCGGCGAGCGTGGCAATGCAGATGAGCCTGCGGTGCGATTTGATTGGGCGCGCTTTCATTTCAGGTTGCGGTTTGGTCACTCGCACAGCCTCGGCGGGCGACCAGGCGGACTTTAGCCCACGCTCCCGGCTTGGCGCCACTTAAGACTCCCTGAAGATTCGTTAAGAGGCCGGCTCGGGACAGAGCGACGATGGCGCTGAGGGTGGTGAACGCGTCGATGCATTCAATAGCGGCTCGTTTTGTTTTTACTGCCCGCCAACCGCGGGCGGCGGGTTGGTTTGGGCAGGTTTGGCGCCGGGGGCCGAGCCATCGTGCTTTTGCGAACCGGAGAAGACTCGAGCGAACTTCAGGCCGATCAAGGAGAGGAGAATCAGCAGGTAAACTCGCAACGCCCACAGGCCAATCCGAACCATCGGTGTCGTCTTAATGCGCGGCATAGGTTAATCTCAGGCCGGGAGTTCGATTTTGGCGTTTCTCATCATGTCCTTGTAGCGCACAACGCCCACGAGGTGATCGTGTGCGTCCACCACCGGCAACATGCGGAACTGGTATTTGGCGAACATCCCGGCCAAATCCTCGCGCAGGGCGTCCCGCTCGGCGGTGACCACGGGTGAAATCATCAGCTCACCCAGACAGGTGTCCTCCCGGGCCGTAACCAGGTCGCGCAAGTCCACCAGGCCCAGGAGCGTCTTTTCCTCCCCGGCCACGATGTAGAGATAGGAGATGTTTCTCCGGTCGTAGGGCGTCGAACGGAGGGTCCCCAAAACGTCGCCGACCTTCGTGTCTTTGCCAAACGCCTGAAACCGATCGCTCATCAAGGTCGAGGCCGGCACTTCGGCATTGGACAGGACGGCTTGGACGCGCGCGGCCCGCGGCGGCGCCAGGCATTTCGTCAGCTCAGTCACTTTCTCATGGGGCAGGTCCGAAAAGAGGTCGGCAACCTGGGCGACCGACATGCTGGCCAACACCAGCCGGGCCTTTTCCTCACGCAGAAAGACAATGAGCTGCCGCTTGGCCCGCGGTTCGGCCTCAACGAGCACCTCCGCCGCCTTGTCCGGGTCCAGCGCCGCAAACATGGCTTGTTGCTCGTCGCCGGACAGGACCTCCAGCGCGTCGGCCAAATCTTCGCCGGGCAGTTCCAATGCCTGCTCTCGAGCCACCGAGAGCGTCACAATGTCCTTGGTGTGGTCTTCAACCGAAAGCGGCTGGACATAGCGCCACGAGATCAGTTGGTCCTTGCCCGAGATAAACCGTTTCAGCCCCCACTTCCGCAGAAAACCATGAAAGGAAATATCCACGTGCACCAGGATCATCCGCCCTTTGGAATGGAGCAGGTGGACGTCGTTGACCACTTCCGTGCGCCGGCCGCCAATGTCCAGAATCGTCTGGCCCATCAGGTGTTCGTTGAGCAGTATCCACCCCTGCTGATCGACGAACTTTGGATAAGGCCCCCCGGCCGGGTTGGGCGTGATGTAGATCGCCTCCTTCTGGATGCGCGCCACCTTGTCCCACGGGATGAGTTCGGAGGGGTAGCCCCGGCCATGCTCGACGTAGATGCCGACCGGCTCGGGATAGGGCTCCGAGAGCCGGAAGACCAGGTCGGTGAGCCGGCCGTTTTTCCTCTGGGTCTTGTCGAGGCGAATTGGGCGATTGAGCAGTTCCGAGAAAAACAGGAGCTGGTAATCCTCGAAGACCGCCGAACGGACGCCCGGCTTTGCGAGGGAGATTCGACTGTTCTTGCCATTATTCATTGTTCCTCCTATCTGCCTGAACCGAACCATTCCGGAAACAACACCGAAACCCCGTAAGCCGTCGAGATGAGGATGACAAAGGCAGTGATGCCCCAGTTGGCGATGTTTTGCCAGCGCGTGTTGGCGTGCTCCCCCATCAGCGGTTTGTCGTTGAGCAAGAGGATCAGGAACATCAGCGCCGCCGGCAGCAGCGTCACCGCCACCACCTGGACGAAGATAGTGACGATGTTCTGGACATCCACGCTGGCGATGAGCGACACCACGCCCGCCGACATGAGCATGAGCACGTAGGCCACATAGAACCACGGCGCCTCGCGCACGGTCTTGTTGAGGGAATGCGCCCAGCCGAACACCTCGCCCAAGGCCCAGCTCGTGGCCAGCGAAATGCAGAGCGCGCCCAGCAACCCCGCGTCGAACAGGCCGATGGCGAACAACACCTTGGCCCATTGCCCCCATTGACCGTGGAGCACCCGGGGCATGGCCGCCGCCGTCTTGGCGGCGGAATCGATTTCCTGGTAGCCCTGGCCCTGGTCGGGGTTGAAATGGAACACCCCGGCCGTGGCAATGATGATAAAGGCCGCGACCATACACGTCATGAACGAGCCGAAGAGCGTGTCAATCTTCCCATACTTGATGTCTTTGATGTCCATCCCCTTGTCCACTACCGCCGACTGCTGAAAGAATATCTGCCACGGCGTAATCGTGGTGCCGATATTGGCCATGACCAGCGTGAGCAGGGCCGCACCCGTCATGCCAAAGCCAAAATCGGGATGGTAAAAACCCCGCCCCACCGCGCTCCACCCCTCCTTGACATTGCCCGTGTGCATGGCCCAGATGGCGGCGGGGATATAGACCAGGTTGAAGAGGCAAAAGAAGAGCGTGATCTTCTCGAACGTCCAGTACCGGCCGCTGATCACGATGCCCAGCATCAGGAAGGTCACCCCGAAAAACGTAATCCACGGCGGGATGTTGAACAGGCTCATGGCCTGGGTCATGCCGATGTATTCAGTGACCAGCGTCAGCCAGTTGATGACCGCCAAATCGAAAATGGAGAACCACCCCCAGAACTTGCCGAACCCGTCGAAGATCGCCTCCGCGTGGCCGCGCTTGGTAACCGCCCCCAAACGCACGGTCATCTCCTGCACGTAATAGGCCATCGGAACCAGGATGACCATGGCCCAGAGCAGGCTGAAGCCGGTCTTGGCGCCGGTCTGGGCGTAGGTGGAGATGCCCCCGGCGTCGTTGTCGGCAATCATCGTGATGATGCCCGGTCCCAGGGCCGCCAGGAACAGAATGGTCCGGCGGTTGAGCCGGCGGACCTGGTGAATGCTCTTGCTGATCCAATACATAGCGGACCCGGGATAGAGTAACCTCGCGGCCCGCAAGAGTGTTACTGAAGAATTCTTAAGACTCTAAACCGGCCAGGCCGCGTGCCCTCAGGCGGCGTCACTTATGCCGCCATGTTTAGTGTGCCTTCGGATTGCCGTCAAAAGAGCCGAAGCAAAAGTGTCAATGTTCCCAGCCCGCCGAAACCAAGGCCGAAGTTGGTGAGAACCAGGCCCTTGTGATGCTTGAAAAGCTCGCCCAGCACTGCGTGAGACGCCAGGAACACGAATCCGCCCCCCACGTGTGCAACCACCGCGTCGAGCCAAAAACCGCTCGCCTTCTGCAGAAAGAGCCAGCCGAGGACGCCGCCGAGCAGCGTCGTGGACTCCACTGCGGCCACGCGCAGCACAGTCTCGGCGCGCTGGAACCCCGCCCCAAGCAAAAGGGCGCCCAGCGCCAGACCCTCGGGAACCTTGTGTACGCATATGGCCAGCACCAGCGAGAGGTTCAGCACCTCGGCCCCGGGCGCATGCACTGCCTCTGCCTCGTGGCCGGCCGCCAGAGCGAGGCCATCGGCGGTGCAATGGATGGCCAGCGCCAGCATCATCGCGCCGGCAATCTCGCTGAACCGATGGGCGGTCGCCTCGTCGAAATGGCTGGCCGCGCACGCCGGGCAGACGTGATAGACGTATTTGGTGACCAGGGCGAAGACGCCGTAGCCCGAACCCAGGGCCAGCAAGACGCCCCACCAGCGCAGCGCCCTGAAGCTCTCCGGCACAATCGCGAAGACCGTTACCCCCAGCAGCGTCCCGGCCCCTAGGCTGATCAGCGCGCACAACCGCCGGTGCGACGTCCCCAACGACGCCCCGAGCACCCCGCCGCCCACCGCCAGCGCAAACGCCGCCAAGACATAGCCGATGGACAGATTGTCAGTCATCTGTTGGTGTATTCATGTTCATCGCCAGTCAGCCATAGAGAACACCACCTTCAGCCTGATGCAAGCAAGATTCCTTCCATTGACACTGCCGGCAAGTTCAGCGCCTTCCCGGCGTGGTCTGTGGTCCCGTGGTCTTGGTTTCGGCGGAGGCTCGGGGCTGCCGCCCTTGAATTTGCCTCTGAATTGGGTTGCCCTTCTTTGGCTTCGGGTTACACTGTCACCGGGCAATGGAGTTTGCCCTCTGGCTGGGCCGGACAACCGCCTGATTGGATTTGAGGGCTGATGACTCCTACCGAATGAAGAAACGAAATCGGTAGGAGTCTTATGGATAACATCTGGTTTATCGCGGCCATCTGGATCGGACTGGCGCTCGTTGCCAGCCTGGTCTCGATCCGTGTCGGCATCTCCGTCGCCCTGATCGAAATCCTCGTCGGCGTTGCGGCGGGAAACGTCCATTTTGGCGGGGGACAACAGATTCTGCGGTCCACAGACTGGACGAACTTTCTGGCCATGCTGGGCAGTGGCGTGCTGACGTTCCTGGCCGGGGCGGAGATTGATCCCGTCTCCCTCCGGGCAAACTTGCGAGCCAGCGCGGCCATCGGTGTCGCTGCCTTTCTGCTGCCGTTCGCCGGCGTATGGTTGTTTGCGCAGTTGGCTCTTGGCTGGCCCGTCCATCAAGCGCAGATTGCCGGCATCGCGCTCTCCACGACCTCGGTGGCCGTCGTCTATGCCGTAATGATCGAAACGCGGCAAAGCGAGACGGCCCTCGGCAAGATGATCCTCGCGGCGTGCTTTATCAACGACCTCGGCACGGTTCTCGCGCTCGGCCTCATCTTCGCCAATTTCAATATCTGGCTGCTGGTTTTCGTGATCGTCACGTGCGTCATGCTCTGGTTCATGCCCAAATGGACGGAATTCATCGTCGTCCGCATGGGGGCAACGCGGGTGAGTGAGCCGGAGATCAAATTCGTTTTCTTCGTTCTGTTCTTCCTGGGCGGGCTGGCCTCCACCGCGAAAAGTGAAGCCGTGCTGCCGGCTTATCTCATCGGCTTGGTCCTCGCAGGTGTGTTTCTCCGGGACAAGACGCTGGTGCATCGGATGCGGAGCATCGCCTTCGCGGTGTTCACTCCGTTTTACTTCATTCGCGCCGGCTCGTTCGTGTCGCTGCCGGCGCTTTGGACCGCCCTGGGAGTCATCGCGGCGTTGCTGGCGCTGAAGCTGGCTACGAAGTGCGTCGCCGTGCTGCCGCTGTCGCGGATGTTCTTTATGCGCCTGCGTGAGGCCAACTACACCACCTTGCTGATGTCCACCGGGCTGACCTTCGGCACGATTTCGGCGCTATTCGGGCTGCAAAACGGGATCATTGATCAGCGACAATACTCCGTGCTGGTCACCGTCGTCATCCTGAGCGCCATTGTGCCCACAGTCATCGCCCAGAGGTTCTTCGAGCCATCCCTGCGGACGATGAACGCGTGGGGACGGTTGTATCGACGCCGGGTCAACGGCAAGACCGCCGCGGAGGCGGCGACAGCGAAAGGTTAAACTATGTTCACGAGAATCCTGGTGGGTTATGATGGTTCCAATGGCGGCAAAGCGGCCTTGCGCTGCGCCGCACTGCTGGCCAAGCAGTCCAACGCGCAGACTACTGCGCTCTGGGTGCGCGAGCCGCTGCCGCGCTACACGGATTTGCCGGGCGAACCGGAGAGCGAGGCCGAGGCGGCGGACGAGTATTTCCAGCAGCGGCAGAAGGAAGTCGCCGACATAGCCGCGCAGCATGGGATCAAAGTCGTCTGCGAAACCCGGAGCGGGCATCCGGCCAAGACTATCGTTACAGTGGCCAAAGAAGGCGATTTCGACCTGATCGTCGTGGGCCACAGCGACCACTCTGAGCTGTGGGGCCGACTGCTCGGCGATACTGCCGACCGCATCAGCGACCAGGCGCATTGCAGCGTGCTCATCGTAAAGAACTGACGTTCTCGAATATGAGTCCCCATCCTCCACCGCCGTTGACTGAACCGCAGGCGCGCCGGCTCGCCGTGACGTTGGCCGAGTTGGAGCGCCGATTGGCGGCGCTGCGAGAAACCCTCGACCGTCCGCCTGGCGATCTGCGTCTCACAAGTTACCAGGACCGCATTCGCGCCGATGAGGCGGATGCGCTGCGGCAAAGGGTCCGAGTGGCGGATGGCCGGGTTTCCGCGATGGCGGATACGTTGGGCTTGCAGGCGTCAGCCGAATCTGTGCGCCGAAGATTCGTGGCTGGCCTTGAGGTGGCAAGTATCGCGCTGTATGAGGCCCATCCGTCCGGCGACTTGCGCGGCTGTGGTGAAGTCGCTCCTGTGACGGCAGCCTACTTGGAGGCAGAACTGCCCCGGCTCGAGGCCTCGGTGCGCGAGATCATTCGGCAGCTTGAGCGCGGCGCTCAGGCGGAGGTTAGCCAATAGCGAGTGATGAGCAACGCAGATGGCATCCTCAAATGCGTGAAGGCCGTGGCGGCGGACTTGAAGCTGGGCAACCTCCAACCACTGATCTCCGCCTGTCGGAATCAGCTCGATGCGCGAGGCGGGATTGACGTGGCGGTGTTCGGCCGCTTCAAGGCGGGCAAGAGTTCGTTCCTCAATCACCTTGGCGGATGCGCCGTCCTGCCGATAGGGGTCGTGCCGCTCACGGCAGTCATCACCCGGTTGCGTTATGGCGAGCATGAACACGCCGAAGTCCAGTTCCTGGACGGCACTGCCAAGACCATCTCCTTCCATGAAATCAGCCTTTACGCGGGGCAGAATGAGAATCCCAACAACCGGAGGCAGGTCGCATCGGTGGAGGTTGAATTGCCGGAACTGAAGCCCCTTGCCCCGCTGCAATTTGTGGATACGCCGGGCCTGGGCAGCGCGTTCACGCACAATACGGAAGTCGCCCTGAACTGGCTGCCCAACGTCGGCGCGGCGCTCGTGGCCGTCAGCGCCGACGCGCCGCTCTCCGAGCGCGACCTGGCCCTGCTGGCAGAACTGCGCAGCCACACGCCGAAGATCGCCCTGCTGTTGACCAAAGCGGATTTGCTGACTGAGCCGCAACGGGTCGAAGTGCTCAGATTCGTCCGCGAGCAGCTCGGCCAAGCGGAGGGCGGGCACATGCCGGTCTTCTTCTACTCGATTCAGCCCGAGCTGGCCGCAATGAAGTCGGCGCTGCTGGACGGATTACTGCTGCCTCTGCGCCAACGCTGGGGCGAGGCGAGCCGGCAGATTCTCCGGCACAAGATGGCGTCGCTGCGGGAACAGACTCTCAACTGCTTGCGCGTTGCGCTGGCAGCAGCGACCCAGGCCGAGTCCGTTCGAGAGGCGTTGCGCGACCGGCTTGAGGAGGAGCGCCGGCAATTCGGGTTGTTTCGGGTGGAACTGGAAGTGCTGACGCGGCAGTGGTCGGCCAAGGCGTTTGAGCAGTCGCTGGCGCGATTGCACCCGGCGCAACGGACCTTGCAGGGCAAGATCACGCGCGACTTACAGGCTCAGTTTCCTCAGTGGCGGCTGCGGTTGCCTCAGTTCATTCAAGCGTGGCGCGAGTGGGTGCAGGCGTTTCTCCTCCGCGAGTTGAGCGCGGTGTCCCACACGCAGCGGGCAATGTTTTGCGAGCCGGTGCAAATGGTCGGCGTCCACCTCACCCGCAGCGTCCGGGCCTTCCATGATCGTCTTGCCGAACAGGTCCAAGCCGCGCTGGGGGTGGGCCTCTCGCGCTGTGAGTTCAATCTCGAGGTGCGCGAGCCATCCGAGCCGCCATTGGACGTAAGTTACGCGTTCGACGTAGCATTCAGCGCGGCGAGCCATGTCATGCCTGCGGCGGTGTTTCGCCGTCCCATCGAGCGGATGCTGCTGCGCAAGGCCCGCTGGGAAGTCGAAAAGAACCTTTCGCGTCTGGCTGCCGCCTGGAGCGAGCGTGTCAAGGTTGTCATCGAGGAACTCCGCCAGCAGACTGAGAAAGCCGCGCAGAACGAGCTGGATTCCCTGGCGCGGATGGTGGAGCAGGCCGTCTCCGATGTCCCGCGCCTCCGCGAGCAAATCGTGGAATTGGAGGACATGTCCTTTGAACGAACATCAACAACAACGCTCAAAACAAAGAACGGAAGCAACCACATGAATACGACCAAGCCAAGCCGACCGGCGTGAGGCACGTCGTCTTCATCTCCGTCGCCGACATCGCCGAGGCGGCGGCGAGCGCGTTCCCGAAGCGACTCGAACAAAACGGCGAGCAAAAAGAAGACCCCGCCGTTGCCGTGTGGGATTGCTCCTCTGGACCTGGTTACGACATGTGGGACCTGCCGGGCTGCTTTCGACTTCCTTCCGTCTTGCCTCGAAGGCTTGTCGGCCACGACCACGGCTTGGGGTCCCCAAATTGTCCAACTCTCGGTTTGGGTGCAATAGCGCCAATCACGAACAAGGCAGGGTAAATCCTGCTTCCGCCTTCCGTTTCCAAAGAACCTTGCAGGTCTTGGCCAGGCCATTTGGTCAGTCAACCTGGGCCATGCTGCGGACCAGCATGGGCATTATGAGTCAATGCCCGCTCCTGCGCTATACGGGAAAGACCTGAATGCGGCACCGGAGGTTCACTGGTATGGGCCGCAGCGCAACCGCAACCCCGCAACCTTGGCTGCGCTGTCGCTATTTCGGTCGGGTCGAGTGGTCTTGCAGCCAGAAAATATCCGGGTCGTTGGGAAGCTGGAACGAGGCGTTCTCATAGTATGCCTGCTCGTAGTGCATCTCCGGCATCCAGCCCACCCACTTCTTGATCTCCGAATGCCCGTCGGCAAAAGAAAAGCCGCACGCCCGGTTGTGATAGATGCCAGGGAGGTCCTGGAAGTAGCCGTAGGCGCCTGGATTGGTCAGGTAACCAGCCATGACCGTCGCGAAATTGCCCCAGTTGACACAGTCTTCCCGTTCGTCAAGAAAAACAAAGGTCTTGGCCGGGCCGGGCGAAAAACCGCCGGAGATGTCGGCCAGCCGTCCGTAAAACATAGTATCAGAAAACTCAGACATCGGGGGGTTGCCACCGCCGCCGAGCATGGTGGAGTCCGAGACGGATGGCGCAAATCCCCCCACATACACGTTCATCGACATCGTGCGAACTCGCGGCATGGACCGGCCATTGACCGTCACATAGGAACGGTCGGCGGGACACTTATAGACCCCCGCATTCCTGACGTACGGCCAGAGGGGACGCACCTGGATGTCGATGCTGATGTCCCAGTTGTACCGGTTGTTGTTGTCGAAATCCATCTGGGAAAGGGTCCAGGCGTATGCGTTCTTCCAGTTGCCGGCGACAGCCTCCGGACCCACCGTATTACCGCTGGCGTAGACAAGCACATCCCGGCTGTCCTCCGCATACATGCGCCAGCCCAGGGCCAACTGCCGATGGTTGGACATGCACTGAATCCCCAGGGCCTTTTGCTTGGCCTTGCTCAGGGCCGGCAGAAGCAGCGCCGCCAGGATCGCAATAATCGCGATCACGACGAGCAACTCAATCAGAGTAAATCCATCACCCCCAAGGGCCTCTTGGTGGCATTCCCGCCGTCTGCGCATAGCCGAAGACGATCCGAACAATGCACTCATAATCGTGTTCACCGTCGCCGCTTCTGCGGCCATCTCGGTTATCGGCGTCCCGCAAGAAGAACTTTAGCGCCTTTTTCGGAGGCCGCTAGTGCCTGATGTGGGGTTCATTCATGGCTGGCCCTCCCGGAACTGGTGGCGGGCTTGGCCCGCCGTATCTCGAAGGTATGGCGGTCCTTGAGGACCCACTCCAGGGGCTCGCCCTTTTCAAGTTCCAGGGCGGCGGCCAGAGGGGCCGGACAAATCAGGTAGTACTGGCGGTTTTGGCCGGCGCGCTGAATGACCTGCAGTTTAGAAAAGTAACCCATGGGGCTGTAATAGCTATATAGCTAGTTATGTCAATAGCTCTTTTTCGCCAAAATCGGTTTTTCCACGCCTTCCGAGGCCTTGCGGCCTGCGGGCAACCTTGCCCCCTAGTAATGCCGGCCGCCGGAACCTGAGCGCGGGCCGCGATCGTGTCCGCCGCGCGGGCCGCCTCTGGGGGGGCGATCCGCCTGTGGGCGCGCCTCGTTGACCGTGAGGTTGCGGCCGTCGAGGGTTGAGCCGTTGAGTGAGTCGATGGCCTTCTGCGCCTCTTCGGGCGTGCTCATGGTGACGAAGGCGAAGCCGCGCGGGCGGCCGCTGGCGCGGTCCATCATCAGGTTGGCCTCGACCACCGTGCCATGGGCGGCAAAAGCATCGTGCAGATCATTTTCCGTCGTGTTGAACGAGAGGTTCCCTACGAATAACTTTGTGTTCACGTAACAATTCAATGTCCCTAGAATCATCCTGCTTCCTCCAACCTGTTCCCGACCATCGGGTTTCAAATCATCAATGAACGGAGGTTCACCTGAGGATTCACCATGTGCTGGAAGCGACAAACTATCTATTGACCCGCCCAATATGCGCTATGGCCGCCCAAGGTCAAGCTCTAATTGGAGATTT
>Ga0181524_10000257_pt1 | contig 64098 bp, 61 predicted proteins | sample PEATcosm2014_Bin_34_FD_119761 | JGI IMG/M metagenome (GOLD analysis project Ga0181524, IMG submission 119761) | Peatland microbial communities from MTU Mesocosm Facility, Houghton, MI, USA - PEATcosm2014_Bin05_60_metaG | ecosystem: Environmental > Terrestrial > Soil > Wetlands > Peat | place... | reverse complement strand
CAACCCGGAGAGGCTGCACAGCTCGCTCGGCTACCTCCCACCGATCGAGTTTGAGGTCCTACACTCAGCACAGACCCAGACCTGACTCTTGCAAGCCTGGTCCGGAAAACGGGGTCAAGGTCACAATGCAGGAAGGGGTGGTGAGTCAATGGGTGACGCGCCCATGTCGGCACGTCCCGCACCAGCGTCATGTCCGTCATGCCCGGGCTGACGAGCTTCGGGGCACCGCAGCCGCAGATCCTCGACGACGAGGCCGCAATGCGAAGTGCACTGGACGAGGCCCGCGCCGCGGCCGCGCACGGTGACGTTCCCGTGGGAGCGGTCGTCGTCTCGGACGGCACGATCGTGGCCTCGCGACACAACGAACGCGAGCTGCGGCATGACCCGACCGCGCATGCCGAGATCCTCGCCCTGCGCGACGCCGCTTGGGCCGTGGGCTCATGGAGGCTCAACATCGCAACATTGGTGGTGACGCTCGAGCCCTGTCCCATGTGCGCCGGAGCGGCCGTGACCGCGCGTCTCGGGCGGATCGTGTTCGGCGCGGCGGACCCGAAGGCGGGCGCGTGCGGCTCTCTCTACCAGTTGTGTGGCGATCCTCGACTGAACTACGAGTTGCCCATCACGGGCGGCGTCCTCGCGGACGAAGCCTCGGACCTACTGAGAGCCTTCTTCTCCGATCGCCGCTGAGCCACGTTCCTGACATACTCTGTGCAGCCTCTCAAGTGGTTGCTCATCTGCCGCTTGCTCGGACGATGCAAGAATGGCTTTCTCGGGTTCTCGGCCAAGGTCGTCCAGGTACAGCCAGAAGCACGAGGCCCCGGTGGAGGAGTGCGAGAGCGGACGAATCGGACGGTCTCGAAAACCGTTGTGGTCGCAAGGCCACCGTGGGTTCGAATCCCACCTCCTCCGCTCACAGCTCTGTCCACGATCTCCTCTGGCGGAGTTTGCTCCCGGTCTCTGCGACCGCTCGTAGCCGAGATCCGAGGCCGTGACATGCCTCGCGCTGGGCGGTGCTCTCAATCGAAGCTCGGACGACGATCGCGCGTGCGTTTCAGCTCGAAGAACCCGTCTGTCCCCACCACGAGCGCGACGCCGTCCCACAGCCTTCCGGCTGCCTCGCCACGCGGTGCAGGTGTGACCACGGGGCCGAAGAAGGCATGGCCGTCCACGCTGATCACAGGAGTGCCGACATCGAGGCCCACCTGTTCCATGCCGAGCTTGTGCGACTTCTTGATCGCCTCGTCGTAATCGGTGCTTCGAGCTGCCTCCAGCAACGACTCCGGTAGGTCGACGTCGACGAGCGCCTCCCTAAGGGCGTCCGGCCCCTTGCGGTTCTCGTCATGGAAGCGCGTGCCTATCGCCGTGTAGAGAGGCAGCAGCGCCTTCTCGCCTTTCTCGGCCTCGGCGGCCGCGCATATCCGCACGGGCCCCCAGGCCTGCTCCATCGTTTCTCGGTACTCTTCCGAGAACTCCTTGTCCTGGTGCTGTTGAAGGTTCAAGTAGGCGAGGGACATGACATGCCAACTCGTCCGCACCGGTCTCACCTTCTCGACCTGGAGCATCCACCTCGAGGTGATCCACGCCCAGGGGCACACAGGGTCGAACCAGAAGTCAACGTGTCGGGGGGATTCGGTCATGGCTCTTGAACGCAGTGAGCTCCCGTGGTGTTCCTCAGCCGACCAGGGACCTGGACGAGGCCTATGACGGCACCGGCACCGGCACCCATGTAACGCTCGGATGGAAGCGAACAAGCACGACCAGGGTGAAGATCCCGACCGTTGCAACCACTGCGCCTCCGACACCGGCGCTCAGATAGCCGATGAACGTGGCCGTGGTGAACACCGGCCCCGGGGTGAACTGGCCGACCGCGACAACATCCAGAAAGCTGGTACGTGGTGATCCATCCGTGGTGGCCGGCCAGGTCCCCTCCCAGGAAGGCGAGCAGGGCGTACCCGCTGCCGTCACGGCCCCGCCTACGGCGCCCATCACGATCAGGACGTTGACCCCGTTCAGGTACGCCGCGGCAGCCGCAAGGCCTCCGGCGGCCAGGAGGACACGACCGTTGACGGCGCTTCGGGCCAGTCCCCACAGAGCTTGGGCGATGATGGCGATGACGACCGGTCTGATGCCATAGAGCAGACCCCGACCGGCCGAGGTGGTTCCCCATCGGGTGTAGGCCCAGGCGAGCGCGCCCACGATGACCGTGGCGGGCGCGATGAAGCAGGCACCTCCTACCACCAACCCTGCCCAGCCGGCGCGCCGTCGCCCGAGCAACATGCCTACCTGGGTGGAGGTCGGTCCCGACAGCACGCTGACCGACCCGAGGAGGTCGAGGAACTCCTGTTCACCGACCCAGTTCCGACGGACGATCGTCTCCTCGCGCATGAGAGCGAGATGAGCGGCGGGCCCGCCGAAACCGATGAGACCAAGCTTCGCCGTGACCCAGGCGACCTCCCCGAGCCGCCCTTCGCCGATCCCGAAGGCACCGAGGTCATTGCAGGAACTCGTCAGCCCGCTAGCGAAGGGCCTTGGTGGTAGCCCGAGGCGCGCGCGATCCGGTGGCAATGTCCCGGTAGGCATGCCGGCTCCGGGTGTCTACGAGCTACCGGTATCACATGAGCCTTTTCTGTTTCTCCGTGCCTCTGCGTCCCCGTGGCAAAGCAGTTTGCCTCTCCAGGGACGACCGGTACCCTGCCGGGAGCGTCCTTTCTACGGCGCGCGCCGTCGGCTGCGTGCCTGGCTGCTCGACCGCGATACGCAGCCCGAAGAATGGGGGCTCGACCCTTGGCGGGGACGGACCTCGCGAAACATCACGAAAGCCGACCCACCATAGGGCCACGACTGGGGCAGCAACTGCGAGTTGTACGATTCCAAGCAGCGAGCAGGAGGATCGCGTGGCGACCGCAGGCAGTGGCAGGCCGACACGGCGCGACGGGGAACGAAGGCCTCCAGCGAGCACGCCCCCGGATGTAGGGCGCGCCCTTCGCGAGGCACGCGAGCAGCTGGGCGCCACCCTGGCTGAGATTCGCGACCGTACTGGCATCTCGTGGCAGAACCTCGAAGCCCTCGAGGCGATGGATCTCGCTGCGCTGCCCGATCAACGCATGGTGCTCACCGCTGCGCGCCGATACTCCGAGATCGTCGGCCTCGACGCCACCGAGATCTGCGATACGGCGCTGCGCGTCTGGCAAGATCAGCACTCGGGAGATGGCGCGACGCGGGTCGCCGCACCCACCACGAGCGGCCGTTCGCGACGAAGCACGACCGGTCAAACCGCGAGAACGCCTGAAGTCGAGAACGCCCGCGCTCAGGCGCACCTAGGGGCGTTCACCCAGACAGCCGAGATCCCGATTGCCGGCGGCGTCCGCTCTCTCGACGACGGCCAGACGTCGCTGCACTTCGCCGACACCGACGCCATCCCGATCACCTCGCGTGAGCACCCGCGGACGCGTCGCTCCAATCTATGGTTTCGAGCGACGCTGGGCCTCGCCGTCCTGCTCTTGCTGGTCTGTCTTGCCGGGCTGGCGGTGCACCATTACGAGCCACAGTGGCTCGCCGACATACACCTGACGCGCGCGCACTCGCACACCACCAAGACCGGGCCTGTGGCTCCCGAGCGGAGCCGGCGCTCCTCGACTCCTGCCCTACGCTCGCTCGTCACGCAAACCGCTGGACCGACCGGCCTCGTTTCCGTCGCGGTGCACGCCAACAGCTATCAAGTCGTGATATCCGCCCAGCAACCGTGCTGGATCGATGCGTCGGTCACGCCGGACGGATCGAGGCCCGTGTTCGTCGACGTCCTCCAGGCCGGGGACAAGAAGACGCTCGCGCCGGTGGGGGGCCGACTCTCGATCGAATTCGGCGCCAGTTTCGTCACCGTCCAGGTCCAGGTAGCCGGAAAGACCGTTCCAGGATGGAGGTTCACACCGACGGTGGCGCCGTTCTCCTTGAGCTTTGCAAGCTCCCCCGGTTCTTGAGCCTCACGACTCGGCCTCGTCGCGACACCGGTCCGTTGGCCCTTTGGGACCATGGTGCACCGGCTTGTTTTGTCGCTCGACGTGGTGAAATCCGCCGCTCCACTTCTGGCGTTCCCGCGTCTTGCTTCAATCGCGCGTTCTACAGCGACGCTGTCAAGCGCCGCACCCTCGATCCGCGCCACCGATGACCGCCGCTTGTCATGTCCGGCCGAATTCGCTGTTCCGGGACTCGTTCGCGCCAAAGTGCGAGGATCCAGCTTCGGACGCCGTGCGTCTTGCGCCCTTACACGATGATCTCAGCGGGGTCCGATCATCAATCTCATTGATCACGTCGGTTGTGGACAGCCAGACCGCCGGAGAAAGGGGGAGGCTGATGGGCAAGGTGCTCGCCGGGATCACCGTCTCGGTGGATGGCTACATCACTGGACCGAACGACGGCCCTGGCTGCGGCCTGGGGGTCGGTGGCGAGCGCCTGCATTACTGGGTGTTCGGCGGACCCTGGGGATACGACTCTGCGCACCGAGGGGAGCCGACCGGCGAGGACAAGGTCTGGTTGGAGGAGACCCTGGGTGCCAACGGTGCGGTGGTTGCCGGTCGGGGCACCTACGAGGCGGCTGGCCACTGGGGCGACAAGAACCCTTGGGGGATCCCGTTCTTTGTGGTCACCCACCGTCCCGAGGAGCAGCCACCGGGCGATGACTTCATCTTCGTCGGCAGCCTGGAGGTGGCGATCGAGCGGGCCGGGGCGGCGGCCGGGGACAAGAACGCTCACGTCATGGGCGGCGCCCAGATCATCCGCCAGGCCTTGGCCGGGGGTCTGGTAGACGAGCTCACTATCATCATCGCCCCGGTCGTGCTCGGTGCCGGGAAGCGTCTGTTCGACGGATTCTCCGAAACGCTGGAGCTCGAGCACCTCGGGGTGCGCCAGTCGTCCTTCGCGACCTTCATTGACTACCGCGTCAAGAAGTAACGGCCGCGCGCACATTCTAATGGCGCATCTCATCTACTCGGCGATCGCTTCACTCGACGGGTATGTAGAAGATCGAGAAGGCAGGTTCGAATGGGGTGCCCCAGATGAGGAGGTGCACGCCTTCGTGAACGAGCTGGAGCGGCCGGTCCACACCTACTTGTACGGACGTCGAATGTACGAGACGATGCTCCACTGGGAGACCGCCCACCTCGATCAGAGCCAGTCAGCCATTGTTCGCGACTTCACCGAGATTTGGCAGGCGGCGGAGAAGATTGTCTACTCCCGGACACTCGAATCGGTCTCCAGCGCGCGGACGCGGATCGAGCGACGCTTCGATGCCAAAGCCGTTCGGCACCTCAAGACGAACTCGGAGCGTGACTTGACGGTAGGCGGGGCCAATCTGGCCGCCCAGGCCATCAAGGCCGGCCTCGTCGACGAACTGCACCTGTTCGTCGTCCCCGTCGTCCTAGGCGGGGGCAAACCGTGGTTACCAGAGGACGTGCGTCTCAATCTCGAACTGCTGGACACCCAGCGGTTCGCCAAGGGCACCGTTTACCTTCGGTATCACCTCGAGACCATGATCGCGGTATAGGACCACCCGAACAACTTCTCGTGCTCATGTGGAACGCGAACATTTCGGTCCGCGTGGATTGGGCCTAAACCGGCTCTACGCGACCAGCTTTGGGGGATGACCCCTGATTCGAGCAGTGGGCCGAGTGTTCCATTGCGCGCCTGAGTGGCGCGACAGCCGTAGCCGATAGTGCTCGAAGTTCCGCAGGCCGTGGGCGACCCGGCGGACGATTAGCTTTAGGCTCTCGTTTTATTCAGGGTCACGGCGGCGCGAACGAGAGTCTTCAACGCCTCCTCGTCTATCTTCTCGCCCTCGTGGAAGTCGATGGCACGCCTCGTGTTCCCGTCAAGACTGGAGTTGAAGAGGCCCGAAGGATCCTTCAGAGCCGCCCCTTTGGCGAAGGTCATCTTCACGACATTCTTGTAAGTCTCGCCTGTGCAGATCAACCCGTCGTGCGACCACACCGGAACCCCTCTCCACTTCCACTCCTCGACGACTTCGGGATCGGCTTCCTTGACTAAGGTACGGAGCCGGCTCAGCATCTTGCCCCGCCAGTCGCCTAGCTCCTTGATTCTCGGGTCTACCAGCTGAGAAGGAGACTTGCTTTTCTGCGACCCGCTCTTCTCCATGCCCGTTTCTCTTCCTTCGTGACAATGGAACGGCCGGCTCAATTCCGAATATATGTGCGTTACCCACGATGACGTGGACCGACCCAGCATACGGAAGGAGCCGACCGTGTCCAGCGCCAATCTTGCCTCCTCCAAGACGAGATGCCCGACGCATCGTCCACCTCTACCGCGCCGGCGAGCTCACGGCCGTGCACATTCCGGCCCCGGGCGAAGCCAGGCAAAGTGAACTGGAAGTTCGAGTGGGGCTAGCTGGAATCGAACCAGCGACCTCAGCATTATCAGTGCTGCGCTCTAACCGGCTGAGCTATAGCCCCGGCGGACTCACGAGGCTAACACCGCCCTTGCCGGGTCCTGCATTTCTCGACGCGCTATCCGGTGGCTTCTTCCCCGCTTGCCACCGCTGCTACGGCTGCTACGGCATGCCCTTCGTCCAGGCTCATCAACCGGACACCCGTAGCATCGCGACCCTGGGCGTTGATCTCTCGCACTGCGGTGCGGATCACAACCCCACCGGTGGAGACGAGCAAGATCTCGTCGTCCAATCCGGCCATAAAGGCCGCCACGACCCTGCCACGCACAGCGGTCAGCTTGATAGCTCTCACCCCTTGGCCCCCACGACCCTGACGACCGAAGTGGTCGACCTTCGTTCGCTTTCCGTACCCAGCGTCCGTAACGATGATGATGTCGGCATCCGGCCGCACCACGTCGCATGACACGACCTCGTCTCCCGGGCGCAGGCGCATCCCACGCACGCCCGCTGCGTCGCGACCCATCGACCGCACGTCGTCCTCAGAGAAACGGATGCCGCTGCCGTTCCGACTGACGAGCAACACGTCGTCGTGCCCCGAGGTGGCGATGGCACGTACGAGCTCATCGCCGTCACGCAGAGATATGGCGATGAAGCCTTCGCGCCGCGACTTGTCGTACTCGCTGAACGCCGTCTTCTTCACCTGGCCGGCCTTCGTCGCGAAGAGCAGGTAGCCACCGGAATCGAAGTCCCGCGTGGGTACGATTGCCTGGATCCGCTCGTCGGGAGCCAGCGGCAAGAGGTTCACTACCGCCGTGCCACGCGCCGTGCGCTCTTTCATCGGGACCTCGTGGGCTCGCAGCCTGTAGACCCGACCTCGATTCGAGAACAGAAGCAGGTACGCGTGCGCGGTGGTGTGAACGAGGTCGGCGACCAGGTCCTCCTCCTTGAGGCGAGCGCCTTGGACACCACGTCCTCCACGACCCTGGGTACGGAAGGACGCCGTGGGTACGGCCTTTATGTACCCGGCCCGAGTCATTGTGACGACGAGCTCTTCGTCCTCGATCAGATCCTCCACGGCCAACTCACCAGGATCGTTCACGATCCTGGTGCGGCGCTCGTTGCCGAAGCGCCGCCTGATCTCACCCAGCTCGGAGGCGATCACGCCGCGCAACTTCGTGGGGTCGGCCAGAATCCCTTCCAACTCCACGATCGTCTCGCGCAGCTTGACCATCTCCTCTTCCAGCTCCGAACGCCCGAGACGGGTCAGGCGTCCGAGCGTCATGTCGAGAATGTGGGCGGCCTGAACCTCCGAGAAGGAGAACGGCTCAGCTATGAGCGCGTCGCGCGCTGCGGGCCGGTCGTCAGAAGCGCGAATCGCCGCAATCACTGCGTCCAGCATGTCGATGGCCCTGAGCAGTCCCTCGACGATGTGCGCGCGGTCCCGTGCTCTTCCGAGGCGGTGCTCCGAGCGCCTACGCACGACCTCGACCTGGTGATCGACGTAGTGACCGACGGCCTGAGCCAGGTTCAGCGTGCGCGGCACACCGTCCACAAGAGCGACGACGTTCACACCGAAGCTCGTCTGCATCGGAGTGTGCTTGTAGAGGTTGTTCAGCACGACGTTGGGGTTGGCGTCGCGCTTGAGCTCGATAACGAGCCGCGCCCTGCGTCCGGCAGAGTCGTTCTGAGTCCGGCTGATGCCCTCGAGCTCACGGGCGTGCACGAGGTCGGCGATCTTCTTCTCGATCACCTCGACCGAGGTCTGGTACGGGAATTCCGTCACAACGATCCGGGTTGCCCCATGGGACTCGTCGATCTCGGCGACCGCGCGCAGCTTGATCGATCCCTTCCCCGTTCGATAGGCGTCAAGGACCCCTTGACGCCCGAGGATCGTGGCGCCTGTGGGAAAGTCGGGCCCCTTGACCAGCTTCATGAGCTCGTCGGGAGTGGCCTCCGGGTGCTCGAGCAGGTGCAAGGAGGCGTCGATCACCTCACCCAGGTTGTGGGGCGGGATGTTCGTCGCCATCCCGACCGCGATCCCCTGGGAACCGTTCACGAGCAGGTTCGGGAACCTGGCGGGAAGCACCACCGGTTCGTCGGTCGTGCCGTCGTAGTTGGGAACCAGGTCGACGGTTTCCTCGTCTATCCCGGCCAGTAGCTCGAGGGCCAGAGGAGCGAGGCGGCACTCGGTGTATCGCATCGCCGCGGGTCCCTCGTCGGGTCCGGTGCCTCCGAAGTTCCCGTGACCGTCGATCAAGGGGTGACGGAGGCTGAAGTCCTGGACCATCCTTACCAGGGCGTCGTAGATCGCCATGTCGCCGTGAGGGTGATAGGAGCCCATGACCTCCCCCACGACCTTGGCGCACTTCGTGTGAGGGCGGTCGGGGCGAAGGTTCTGGTTGTCCATCGAGTACAGGATCCGACGGTGGACCGGCTTGAGCCCGTCGCGCACGTCGGGCAGGGCGCGCTGCATGATGACGGACATGGAGTACTCGAGAAACGAACGCTCCATCTCCTCTTGGATCTCGATGGGTTCGATGGACCCCAACGGTGCCTCGGCCCGCGTGCTCGTGCCCGAACCATCCCCACCTCGCGAGCCGCCAGAGCCCGAAGCGCCCCTTCTCGCCATGTCTTTTCAGTCCCTCCGATCCATGCGCGTCAACGCGCTGGGGGCACTTGCGGTTCTCAGATGTCGAGGAACCGCACGTCTTTCGCGTTCTGCTGAATGAACGTGCGACGCAGCTCTACGTCGTCGCCCATGAGTACCGAGCAGACCTCGTCGGCCACCGCCGCTTGCTCTACGGTCACCTGCAGCAACGAACGACGGGCCGGGTCGATCGTGGTTTCGCGCAACTCATGGAAATCCATCTCCCCGAGACCCTTCAGCCGCTGGAATTCGGCCTTGTGCCCAGGATGCTCCTCGACGAACCGCGCCTTTGCCAGGTCGTCCTTCAGGTACACCTTTTCCTTCCCCACGAGTGTCGAGTACAACGGCGGCTGGGCCACGTATACGTACCCGCCTTCGACCAAGAGCTTCATCTGACGGAAGAAGAGGGTGAGCAACAAGGTCCGTATGTGCGAGCCGTCGACGTCTGCGTCGGCAAGCACGATCACCTTGTGATACCGGATCTTCTGCAAGTCGAAGTCTTCGGCCACCCCCCCTCCGATCGCGGAGATGAGAGCCTGGATCTCGGCGTTCTTCAGCATCTTGTCGATGCGTGCCCGCTCGACGTTCAGGATCTTCCCCCGGATGGGCAGGATCGCCTGGGTACGCGGGTCACGGGCGTCCTTGGCGGACCCACCCGCAGAGTTCCCTTCCACGATGAACAGCTCGCTCTCACGCGGATCCCGGGACGAGCAGTCAACCAGCTTTCCCGGCAGGCCGGCGCCGTCTAGAGCCGACTTACGGCGAGTGAGGTCGCGGGCGGTACGCGCGGCCACCCGTGCGCGCGCCGCGACAAGTGACTTCTGCACGATCTGGTTCGCTTCGCGGGGGTTCTCCTCGAGCCAGTCTCCCAGCTTCTCGTTCGTAGCCCGCTCGACCAACGACCGGATCGACACGTTGCCGAGCTTGGCCTTTGTCTGACCCTCGAATTGCGGGTCGCGAAGGCGGACCGAGATGATCCCGGTGAGCCCTTCGCGGATGTCCTCTCCAAGAAGGTTGTCGTCCTTCTCCTTCAGCTGGCCCTTGGCCCGCGCGTAGCGGTTCACGACGTTCGTGAGGGCCTTCTTGAAGCCCTCCTCGTGCATACCGCCCTCCATGGTCGAGATGCCGTTCGCGAAGGAGTGGATCGACTCGTGGAACCCGGTGTTCCACTGGAGCGCGATCTCCACCTCCTGGTCCTCCTCGGACTGGATGAACGAACAGACCTTCCTGAAGAGCGACTCCTTGGCCGCGTTCAGGTGCTTCGCGTAGTCGACGATCCCGCCGGTGTAGCGGAACGTCACCTTCTGCTCGTGGCCGGGCCGCTCGTCGGTGAAGCGAATCTCCAAGCCACGGTTCAGGAATGCCATCACCTGGAGACGCTCGATCACGGTCTGAGCACGGAATTCGGTGTCTTCGAACACCTTGGGATCCGGCCAGAACGTGACCGTAGTACCGGTCCTGCCCCGCGGCGCTGGCCCGGTGGCCTTGAGCGCCTTCTTGCGGTTGCCCCCGTTGGCGAACTCAGCGACGTGGTGCTTGTGGGCCCGGTCTATCTCGAGGACGAGCCTCTTCGACAGGGCGTTGACCACCGAGACTCCTACCCCGTGAAGGCCCCCTGAAACCTTGTAGCTCGAGCCGCCGAACTTGCCTCCGGCGTGCAGGGTCGTGAGCACCAGCTCGGCGGAAGAGACGTCCGGATACTGCTTGTGGGCCTCCACCGGGATCCCGGCACCGTTGTCGACGACACGGCAGCCGCCGTCGCCGAGCAGCGTGACGTCGATCCGGTCGGCCCGGCCCGCCATCGCTTCGTCAACCGCGTTGTCCACCACCTCCCAAACCAGGTGGTGGAGACCGCTCGGACCGGTCGATCCGATGTACATTCCCGGGCGCGCTCGAACGGGCTCGAGACCCTCGAGTACGACGATGTCGGTGGCTTCGTATGAGTGGGCACGCGAATCCTTGGCGGACTCGACCTCAGCGTTCAGCGCCACGCACGCGGCCCCTTCAACCGTTGTTCACTCACAAACACCGCTCCGGGGCGCTGCGGATAAGGCCGTCCTCGTGCGGTACCGATGACACGAGTCTACCAGGAGGGGTGGTAACTCCGGGCGCTTCACCGCGCGTTCGCGGTCGTCGGTGGGCGCACATCCGCCACCCCTCACCAGAGCCCGGCCCGGGTCCGGCTCCTACCGCACCACGCGCACCTCGAGGCGCTCGGGCGCCTCTCCCTTCGCGCAAGCTCGACCCAGTCGCTCGAGGATCTGCGGAGTCAGGTGACGCAGTTCCGTGACCCACGCGGGATGGTCCGCAGCGACGAAGAGGGTGTCGCCTTCGAGTCTCAGCGGGTGTGCATGCAACGCGATCGTCGGCCCGACGATCGCCTCCCAGTGCCCGAACACTGCCGCCACGGTACGGGTGCTTCCCACCCCCAGCCGCCCCGACAACGCTGCGAGGGACTCACTCAGCGGAACCGGGTCGTCATCCGCGCGAGCACGACGGTGGCCGGCAGCTCCCGGGTCGGAATTTTCCGGCGGTCTCACTGCTCGCAGACCTTCGCGAGCAGGTGGCTCCCGGCTACCTCCACCACCTGGTGGGCCCCGACCGCCGCCGGAGGATCGACGGCGGTCGTGAGCAGCACTTGTCCCGAAGGAAGCCGCTCGACGAGCGCCGCCGAGCGGTAGGGGTCGAGCTCAGAGAAAACGTCGTCGAGGAGCAGCACGGGTGGCTCTGATGCGACTCGAAGGCGCAGCTCATGGGTGGCGAGGCGCATGGCCAGCGCTATGCAGCGCTGCTCACCCTGCGAGGCATGAGTGCGCGCCGACGTGAGACCGAGGCCGATCTCGAGCTCGTCACGGTGAGGACCGACCGTGGTGACCTGGCGGCGTACGTCTTGTTCGCGAGCAGAGCGAAGCGCGTCGGCCAACTCGGCGTTCCAGGAACGACGATAGGTGAAGGTGACGTGCTCGCGGTGCCCTGCCAGGTGCGCATAGGACTCCGACACCAGCGGCTCCAGCTCCTCGGCGAGTGTTTCGCGCGCGACGGCCAACTCGGTACCGGCCGCCGCCAAACGTTGCTCCCAGACATCGAGCGTTACGAGGATGCCCGTATCGAGCTTGCCACCGCTCTGGCGCAAGAGGGCTGCACGCTGACGAAGCACGTGCTCCACCTCGTTCGTAACCGCCTCGAGGCGCGCGCTGCGTTCGACGAGTACCTCGTCGAGGTAATCCCGGCGCTCGACCGGTCCACCTTCCACCAAACGACGATCCGCCGGCGAGAACACCGATACCTGTAGGGCAACCGCCATTTCCGCGTGACGGCGAATCGTTCGCCGGTTCAGTTGTGTTCGCGCCGCTCTCGCCAGCGGGATCTCTGCTTCGATCAGATCCTGCTTGTCTTCGAACACCGTCTCGGCCCGAAGGATCGCTCGATCGGCGCCGCGTCTCACGAGCGTCTCTCGGGTTGCTCCTCGTATGGAACGCCCCGTGGCCAGCCATCCGATCGCTTCCAGGACAGACGTCTTCCCCGATCCGTTCAGGCCCCGCAGGATCGTGAACCCGGAAGGTTCCGGCTCGAAGCGCGACCGCTCGAAGCAGCGAAAATCACGAATCCATAGACTCGAGATGGCCACGGGCTTCGAACCCGATCCTCCGTTCGGTTCCGAAGGTCAGGAGACCCGGACCGGCATCAGCAGGTACCGATAATCGTCGTGCTCAGGAGCTCGCACCGTGGCCGGTTTCGTGGCATCGACGGTCTCGAGCACCACCTCATCTCCCACCACCGCGTCGACTCCATCAATCAGATAGCTGGGATTAAACGCGATCACGAGTTCCTCGCCTTCGTAGTCGGCATCGACGTCTTCGCTGGCGTGTCCGATCTCTTGCGACACGACGCTCAATTCCACGGTTGAAGGACGCAGCGACAGCCGTACAGGAGTGGTGTTGTCACGAACCAGCAGACGTACTCTTCGCAACGCGTCGAGCACGGAGTCTTTTCCTACACGCAATTGGTTCGGGTAGTTTGGCGGGATCAACTGGCGATAATCTGGGAAACGTCCGTCGAGGAGACGCGTAGTGAGATGAACCCCGGAAACAGAAAACGTCGCATCGAGCTCGGTCATCGAAAACCCGACGTTCTGCGGGGAGGAAGCTCTCGTTCCCGATGCGCTAAGCAGACGTTGAAGCTCGCTGAGCGCCCGCGCCGGAACGAGAATCTGGTCTGTTCCACCGGGAAGCGGACCGGTACCTGTGATGTCTCGTAAGGCCAGGCGATACGAATCAGTCGCTACCAACCGTATTCCATCTCCTTGTGCCACGATGAGCACTCCTGTGAGAAGTGGCCGCGAATCGTCATCGGAAGCTGCACGCACTACCTGACGCAATGCTTCTACGAATACCGCCACGGGCAAGTTGATCTGCTCGACACCGGGATGTGTCAGTACCGGGAAATCTTCCAGGGAATAGGTTCGCACCACGAACCTCGATCGTCCCGCGGATATCTCGACCTCGTCTTGTCCGCCTCCGAACGTAACAGCTCCCGGTTCGAGCGACCTCACGATATCGGTCACCAGTCGTGCCGGGACCACGAACGCTCCGTTGTCCAACCCGACGACTTCCAGCTCGGCTCGCATTGTCAAATCCAAATCGGTCCCCACGACGACCAATTTGTTCGAATCGACCTCTATGCGCAGACCGAACGCGCCCGCGCCGGAACCTCCCCGTGTAGCCACCGAACGCCCGGCAATCGAAAGCGCCTCTGCGAGAGGATCACGCTCACAACGGAATTTCACGACTGGCCTTTGTTGTTTTCATACTTTCAATTCTGACAGGAGTAGTAGTAGGGGGTGTGGATTGTGGATGGGTGGAGGTTAGCGGAGGTACGGGTCTGAAACGTTGTCCACTGTCTGGATCGCCGATCCACCGTTTTCAGGCAGCGCGTCGGAGCGAGACGCCTGTTGTCCACCGATTGAGGCAATCGGACCACAAGTGTATGGCTGATCTCCACAAGATTATGCACCGCTTTTGATCGTAAGGATGAGCTCGGTCACCTGGTCGTAGATGTTTCGGCGTTCTTTCATCAAAGAGGAGATCTTTTCGACGGCGTGCATGACGGTGGTGTGGTCACGACCGCCGAATTCCCGCGCTATCGCGGGGTAGGAGAAATCAGTCAGCTCACGGAACAGGTACATCCCAACTTGTCGTGCGATGACCAACGGACGTCGGCGACTTGCGCTGCAGAGATCGACAACCGTGAAACCGAACGCGGAGGCCGTGGCGTCGAGAATCACCTGTGCGGTGATGCGACGTGGTTGATCGAGGGAGACGATGTCGGAGAGCACGTCTTCGGCCAGGTCCCGGGTCAAGGCTTGATGTGTGAGACTGCCAAAGGCGCTCACTCGGATGAGGGCTCCCTCGAGCTCTCGAATGTTGTCCTTCACGTTCGTGGCGATGAATTCGAGCACCTCATCCGGTACTTTGGTGGGGTCTCGTTCTGCTTTCTTGTGAAGAATGGCGAGTCGAGTCTCTAACTCGGGTGGCTGGATGTCGGTGATGAGACCGGAGAGAAAGCGACTACGGAGCCTGTCTTCGAGGGTGGCAATCGATTTCGGGGGACGATCCGACGTTAGAACGATCTGCTTGGACGCACCGTACAGGTGGTTGAAGGTGTGGAAGAATTCTTCTTGTAGGGACTCTTTACCTTCCATGAACTGCACATCGTCGATGAGCAGCACGTCACATTGGCGGTAGTGGCGCTTGAAGGCGGGCATTATGTTGTTCCGGATCGCGTCGACGAATTCGTTCATGAATGTCTCGGTGGACACATACCGTAAATGTCGGTCGGGAAAATTCTCCTGCACGTAATTCCCGATGGCGTGAAGAAGGTGGGTCTTGCCAAGTCCGGCACCACCATGGATGAACAGCGGATTGTACGAGCGAGTAGGCATTTCGGCTACCGACAAAGCGGCAGCATGGGCGAAACGATTGGAGGACCCGGTGACGAAAGTTTCGAAGGTGTAACGAGGGTTCAGTCTGCCGGCTTCGGGTTCCTCTTCGGGCACCCGTCGCCGCGAAGTCTCCCGTTGTGACGATCGCGCGATGTCTTGACGCTGCGTGCGAACCGGGAGGGCTTCGACGTTTATGGCAGGGTTCGTCGGAGACGGTTCGTCCGGCTCGGCCACGTCGATGTCGGTGATTTGCCGATCGGCACCGGTTTTGGCACCGACTTCGCTAGGAGCCAGGCGCGAGCCAGAGACTTCGAGACGGACGGTCACCTCACGTTCGGCGACATCAGAGGCGACCGCGGCGATGAGCCCGAGAAATCGCCCCTCCACCCGGTCTCGGACCCAGGTGTTGGGCGCCACGAGAAGCAGCATGTCGCCGTCGAATCCCTGGGAGGAAAGGCCCTGGAGCGACGTGCGCCACGCCGCTTCGGACACCTGCTCTCGCAGGACGTCCGTACAGCGCTTCCACAGGGTGTCGGTCTCGTTCACCTGGGACTTCTTTCTCCGGTCGCCAGATATGTCCACAGGCACATCCACAGGTGTGGATTGCTCAAAAGTCCTCCCGACCCTCCTCGGACGGGGAAGTCTGGTGGCCCCGGGGAAGTCGGACCCCCGAACCCGAATCACCCCGTCTGAGGGGGCAACGCCGGTCACACGCACGGTACACCGGGTCAGAGGGCGCTGCTAGCGGTCGAATGAGCCCAGGTGGTGATCGGCGAGGCGCACGAAGAGGCTGTGACTCGGGCGACCGCGCAGGAGACGGCGGCTCCCGGGTCGACCTGCGGTGACGTGGTGGGTGGGTCACCGGGCGCGTAGCATGTGGGGCTGCATCCGCGCGCACCGCGGTGAGCCTCGGCACACGGCGCCCCCCCGCCAGTCTTCTTGCGCCGGTATCGATCCAACGACGACAGAACCAGGGACGAGAGGAAAGTGAAGCGGACCTACCAACCACACGCCCGCAGGCGGGCCAAGAACCACGGCTTCCGGCACCGCATGTCCACACGCGCCGGCCGGGCCATCATCCGTGCCCGCCGCCTGAAGGGTCGGCAGCGTCTCTCCGCGTAGCGGCGGCGGGAGATGACGTGGTCTGGCGTGTTTCGAGCCGTGCCACATTCAAGATGCTGCGCCAAGGGACGCGTGGGTCGCGCTGTGGTCCTGTGAGCGCTCGATTCACGACGGCTGACGTCCCATCGGTCCCTCGCGTGGGCTACGCCGTAGGACGGCGGGTGGGAAATGCCGTGGCACGCAACCGCCTGCGCCGGAGAATGCGGGCAGCGGTAAGCGAGCTCACGGCCGACCTTCGTCCGGGGGCCTACCTCGTATCGGTGGATCGTGAAGCCTGCGGGCTCAGTTACGAGGAGCTCAAGACGAGATTGGCACGGGCGATGACGTCGGCGAGCCAGGCGGACCACAAATGAACACGCCGAGTGGCATAGCGCGCGCCGTCGGTTACGATAGCTTCCGAACCGAACTTTCGGGCGTCACATCGGGCACCGAGGGACGAGGCGGGTTCGCGCGCAGGGCGGCCGCCGGGATGATTCGCCTCTACCAGCTTGCCCGGACCGGGAGACCCTCGCCGTGCCGTTTCCTGCCGAGTTGCTCGGAGTACGCCCTGGAGGCTGTGGAACGCCACGGGGTCGTGCGCGGAGGGGTCCTGGCTCTGAGACGGATCGGTCGTTGTCACCCGTGGGGAGGCCAAGGAATTGACCCCGTGCCACAGAAGGGCGGCACGCGATGAGCGCCACCACGATGCTCGCCAGCACGCTCGGTCAGTTGTTCCAACCGCTGTTCCAGGCGATGGCCTGGCTGATCGCCTTCTTCTACGCCGCCGCCCCGAATTACGCGATCGCGATCGCCCTGCTCACCGTGGTGGTCATGATCATCACCGCGCCGCTCACGGTGAAGAGCACCCGCTCGATGGTGTCGATGCAGAAGCTCGCCCCCGAGATGAAGAAGCTGCAGCAGAAGTACAAGGGCGACAAGCAGACCCTGAACGAAGAAATGATGAAGCTCTACCGGGAGCACGGGGTCAACCCGGTCGGTGGTTGCCTGCCGATGGTGATTCAATTCCCGATCTTCATCATCCTGTATGATGTGATCCGCGGCCTTACCAATACGGTGAAGAGCGGCGGCTACTATTTCAGTTCAACTGCCGGAAAGACGGTTCTATGTCAGCATGGACCGTGTGCTGCTCCTCGGTATATCGGTCACAACACCAAGTTGTATGGGAGCTTGCTGAACCACAACGGCAAGATGCCCGCGTTCGGGATCGACCTGGCCTCCAAGGTGCTGGGACACCACTCCTTCGCTCAGGCGCTGCCTTACGTACTGCTCATTCTGATAGCCATCGCACTGATGTACCTGCAAATGAGGCAGCTGAACAGCCGGAACCCGCAAATGGCGCAAGCCAATCCACAGGCACAGATGATGCAGCGCTATATGCCCATTCTGTTCGCGGTCATTTACATAAACATTGCGGCAGGGGTGAATGTCTATTTCATCGTCTCGAGCCTTTGCCGCATCGTGATCCAAGAAGCCGTGTTCCGGTCGGGCGTGCTCGAGAAGGCCACCGTGAAAGGAGAAGCATCAGAGGAGGTGCTGCCCGGAGTGGGTGGTGGAGGAGGGAGACCTCGTAGGCGTACGCTCATGGAACGGTTGGCCGAGGCGCAGAAGAGAGCGCTCGAGCAGCAGGCCCAGCAGCAGGAGAGGCGCGCAGCGCTCGAGCGTGAGGCTGATGTGGGCCAGAGGCCGGGGCCCGAACCGGGGAAAGGCCCGTCGGCGAGTGCCGCACCGAAGCAGGGCCCGTCGGCGAGCGCCGCAAGGCCGGAGTCGGCCCGACGCCCGTCGGCGAGTGCCGGTGGGGCTGCCGGCGTCCCCGGAGGCGGCGCTGCGGATACGGGCGGGACCTCGAACAGCCCCAGCCCGAACGGGGCGCCGCCGAAGAAGGTTGCCCAGTCACGCTCGAGGGCCAAGCGAGGTAGAAGGGCTCGTTGATCGACGATGGAATGGGTGGAAACGACAGGCAGGAGCGTGGAGGAGGCCAAGGAGGCTGCCCTCGACCAGCTCGGTGTGGACGAGAGCGACGCAGAGTTCGTCGTCATGAACGAGCCTCGTGGGGGTCTGTTCGGGCGGTTACGAGGTGAGGCCCGTGTGAGAGCCCGGGTGCGCCCCACGAACCCGAGGCCCAAGCGGGCCCGGGTTCGTCGTCAGAGCCAGGAGGGCAGAGCCCAGCGGCGGCCACTTGGGGCTGACGCCTCGGCGAAGGGAGCGTCTCGTTCGCAGGGCGTCGTGTCGGTGGCGGATCGCGAGCACGCCGAGGAACCGACCGAAGCGCAGGAGACGGGCGCGGGTGCCGCCGGCGGGGAGGTTTCGGAGAACGGTGCGACAGGGGGCGAGACGGAGCGCGGCCAGCGAAGTCGCAGACGCAGGGCTCCGAGAGGTGCCCGGCGCCTGGCCACGGCCGGGGCTTCGTCGCGGTCCGCAGGAGCCAACGGAGCGAGCGCAGTGGCCGCGGGAGCGCGTGAGGGCACGCTTGAATCCGTTGAGCACGAGGACGGCCAGGGGAATTCCGAGCTGTCCGGTCGGGTCGATGCAACGAAGGAGGAAGCCGTGGGGGAGGGCCTGTCGCTGGAGGAGCAAGGGGAATCTGCCCGAGAGTTCGTGGAGGGCCTCGTTCAGTTGTTGGAGCTGCCCGGCACCGTCACGATGAGCGTCGTCGACGAGGGCACTGTGCAGATCGTCGTGGAGGGCCCCGAGCTCGGCATCCTGGTCGGGCCGGGGGGCGGGACCCTGACCGCCGTGCAGGAGTTGGCGCGAACGGTCGTCCAGCGCCGGACAGGTGGACGCAGCGAGCGCATTCTGGTGGACGTCGCCGGATATCGGGCTAAGCGGGCGGCAGCGCTTCAGCGCTTCACCCGGCAAGTGGCCGAAGAGGTGGTGGCGAGCCTTTCCGAGCGTGCGCTTGAGCCGATGTCAGCCTCTGATCGCAAGGTGGTGCACGACACCGTGAACGAGATCGAAGGAGTCGTGACCAGGTCGGTTGGCGAGGAACCGAGACGCTACATAGTGGTGGCCCCCGAGCCCGTCCAGGTACAGAGCCTCGAGGCGGAAGACGACTGAGTTCTGCGAGCTCCCACGCCCGCTCCTAGGCGCGCTGGAGCTCGCGCACGAGGTCGGGTCTCTTGGTGGGGATTCCGTGGCGACGCAGATCGCGCATGCCCTGGAATTCGCGGAATGTGCTGAGTCGTTTCTCGCATCCGGGCACGAACCGACCTCCCCGGAACTGGGGCCCGAGGCGACGTCGTGGGCGACCACCGGTATGACGGCGGACCACGCCGTGGCCCCCTTCAGGTTCCTGGACCTGGGATCGGGCGGCGGGCTGCCCGGTCTGGTGCTGGCCCATCATTGGCCGTGCTCGCGAGCCGTGCTCCTCGATGGCAGCCGCCGCAAGGCGATGGCATTGCGCAAGGCGGTGGGCGAGTGTGGATGGGCCGACCGGGTCAACGTGGTCCACTCCCGAGCGGAGGTGGCCGCCAGGTCGGAACTACGAGGCGCCTTCGACCTGGTGGTAGCCCGCTCGTTCGGTCTTCCCCCGACGACCGCGGAATGTGCCGCACCGTTCCTGCGAAGCGGCGGCCTGCTCGTGGTGTCGGAGCCACCGGTCGATCTGCCCCCCGACTCGAACGTTGCTGGTTGCGCGTCGGATCCCGATCGCTGGTCACCCGAGGGCCTGGTCGTCGTCGGGCTGAAGCCCGTGACGGGCTGGCGTCGTCGGTTCGGCTACCAGGTCCTTCGGCAGTTCGTGCCTTGCCCGGAACGTTTTCCTCGACGAGTGGGTGTTGCCAGGAAGCGCCCGATCTACAAGGTGTCGAGCCCCGACACGGGTCGTGATGGATGACCCGTGACCGTGTAAGGTTTCACGTGGTACATGCCCACGCACAGGTCTTCATCGCGGACAAACGTGATGAACACGGGACTGGGCAAATATCCGATTGGCCCAACACCATACTCTTGACCCGGGGTTCAGGGATGTGAAGGATGGGTACGTGCGCCTCGATTTGCTAGGGGTCTGATCGGTGGCGGTCCGCCTGCGAGGCAGGAGATGGCGCGCCGAGAGGGAAAGACGCCGGCTCGAAGAGGCCGAGGACCCTGCAGTTGTCGATGACGCGTCGGCCGTGGGTGACGAAACCCCTGGTGAAGCGGGCATATCCGGACCGGGTGAGAGCGGAGCCCCCACTTCTCGAGCTACGGATTCGGTCGGACAAGACGACGGCATAGTCTCGATCGTTCCAGCGACGGACACTGCGGAACAGCTCGCTGTCGAGGAGCCGTCGGTGAAGACCCGGACCACGGAACAGGCCTCTAGGCTCGTCGAACCCACACCTTCGGCCACGCCATCTTCCCGACCGTCGAACGTGCGACCGAATATGGCAAGACGCGTGGTCGTGAACGGTCTCGACGGGCTCGATGAGATGGCGATCGAAGGTGGCGATCACACGACGCGGCCCCTGCCCAGGATTATTGCTGTGGCCAACCAGAAGGGAGGGGTGGGCAAGACGACCACGGCTGTGAACCTTGGAGCCGCCCTGGCCGAGCTCGGGTACAGGGTCCTGATCGTGGATCTCGACCCTCAAGCCAATGCGACAACCGGCGTGGGTATCGATGCCCGTTCGTTCGAACTTTCCATGTACGACGTGCTGATGCGCGACGCGAAGATGGAGGACGCGGTGGAGCCGACGAGCATGAAGAACCTGTTCATTGCGCCGGCAACCATCGATCTCGCGGGTGCGGAGATCGAGCTCGTTCCCGCGTTCAGCCGTGAGCTCAAGCTGCGCCGTGCTCTCGAACCTGTGGTTGGCGACTTCGATTACACCCTTGTCGACTGCCCGCCCTCGTTGGGGCTCATTACCGTGAACGGCCTTGCGGCAGCGGACGAGATACTTGTGCCGATCCAGTGCGAGTACTACGCGCTCGAGGGACTAGGCCAGCTCCTGAGGAACGTGGAGCTGGTTAAGAGCAATCTCAACGAGAGGCTGAAGCTCACTACGATCGTCCTGACCATGTACGACGGCCGGACGAAGCTGGCGGAGCAGGTTGCGGAGGAGGTTCGTTCCCACTTCGGGGACAGGGTCTGCAGGAACGTCATACCCCGGACGGTGCGCATCTCCGAGGCCCCCTCTTTCGGTCAACCGATCACGGCGTTCGATCCGGGATCTCGAGGCGCGATCGCCTACCGGGAGCTAGCGAAGGAGGTCAGCGGTGGCGCGTCGTAGCGGGCTGGGCAAGGGGCTCGGGGCTCTGATCCCCCAGGAGACGACCGGAAACCGGGACTCTGCCTTCAGGGATGTCCCGCTCGTGAGCATCCACCCGAACCCCCTTCAACCCAGGACGCAGTTCGACGAGGAGACGATGGCCTCGCTCGCCGCTTCGATCCGGGAAGTCGGGGTGCTCCAGCCCGTGCTGGTACGTGAGACCGGTGCCGGCGAGTACCAGCTGATCGCGGGCGAGCGCCGTTGGCGCGCCGCACGCCGAGCCGGTTTGCAGTCGATCCCCGTTCTCGTCCAGGAGTCCTCTGACGTCCACAGCCTGGAGCAGGCCCTCGTCGAGAACCTCCACCGCCAGGACCTGGGCGCCTTGGAGGAGGCGGGTGCCTTCCAGCAGCTCGTCGAGGGTTTCGGCTACACCCACGAGCAAGTGGCTTCCAAGGTGGGAAAGAGCCGTACGGCAGTGACGAACACGCTTCGTCTCCTCCAGCTTCCCGCCGGCGTGCAGCGCTTCCTCGCCGACGGCGCGATCAGCGCCGGGCATGCGCGCGCTCTGCTCGGCACGCCGGACAGAAGCTTCCAGGAGGACCTGGCCAAGCAGACGGTTGCCGAGGGGCTGTCGGTGAGGGCGGTGGAGGAGCTCGTTCGCGACCATCTCCAAGGGATGGGGGCCGACCCGCAGACCGAGGCTCCGAGCGCGAACGGGGCCGACGGCGAGCGACGGGCGATCCGGCCGGGCGCACGTCGGCGACTGCCCGCTCCCGGTGTGCTCGAGCTCGAGGAACTGCTCTCGGCCCACCTGAACACTCGGGTCAAGGTTGACATGAGCGCTCGGAGGGGGAGGGTGGTGGTCGAGTTCGCCACCCTCGAAGACCTCGAGCGCATCTACAAGCTGATGGTTGGCGTTCCCTCCGCACGGTGACCCAAGACGCTGCGCACCGGTCGCTCCACGACGCGTGAACCCTCATCCACAACCTGTGCATGAGGTTGTGGACAGTTGGGTTTTTCGTGTTAGATCTACGCTTTAGAGTTGTTATTACACCGAAGGTGAAGTTCCTGGGAGTGGACGCCACGGAGGGTGGCGACAGGTGGAGATGGCCGCAGTGTTTCCAGAGGCTCTTGCGGCGACGGGAGCACGCTCCGATGTGGTCGTGTCAGTCCACCGGCGTGGCGACCCACGCAGCTAGAGCGTCGACGAGGGACGAAGCGAGCGACTGTGCGCGCGTGACGACGGTGGCGGGGGGGCCGACTTCGCAGATCACCGCCGGCATACGGGTCTCTCGCAAAACCGGCAGGGACATCCCTACTGCCCCGCCGGGGTGGACCCCGAGAGCCGCAGCCGCGAAGTGCTGGACGAGCTCGGCCAAACGGCGGCCACCTTGGGACTCGTAGCTGTAGCCGGCGTAGTAGGCGGCGACGCAACGCTCGCGATGAGGATCCAAGCGCAGGCCCAAGTAGGCCTCCACGGAAGCGATGTTGGCCGCAGCCGCCTGAGCCGAGCCGTCCGGGTGCAACAAGGGGACTACCTGGGCCCCAGCTTCGGTGAGACGGCGCCGGACCGCCCCGACGAGCACGTCGAGACCGCCTTCTTCTCCTATTGCGATGCGCCGGCCCAACAAGGTGCGCGGCGTGCGGCGCAGGCGCTCGCGGTCTCTCACCGCGCTCACGAGCTCGGGCTCGGCGTGGCGCGGCATCACCCGTCTCAGCTCGCGCAATGTCGACGCTCCCAGGATTCCGTCTGCCGCGAGCCCCACGTTGCGTTGGAATTCGGCGAGGGCGGACGAGGTCAGGTTCCCGAAGATGCCGTCCACCCGGCCGATGTCGAAGCCCAGAGCCGACAAGCGCCGCTGCAGCTCTGCAACGTCGTCACCTCGCAGCATCGCCCTGCGCAGGTAGAGGAACCGGTCGCCGAGGCCGAAACCCGCCTCTACCAGCGCAGACCACGTCTGACAGCCGCAAATGCCGTCGACTCGCAGACCGCGCCTGTGCTGGAACGCCTCTACGGCCGAAGCCGTGCCAGGGCCAAAATCCCCTTCAGGATCAGGGATACAGGGGAGGTCGAGTGCCGTCAGCCGTTGCTGGAGGTCGCGGACCGCCTCGCCCTGACACCCGCGGGTGAGAGGGAGCGGTCCGGGAGCGGCACCAGTAGCTACAGGTAGACCTCGAGCTCCCGGAGCAGCTGCGCCTTGCTCCTGGCCCCCACAACCCGAAGTGCCGGCTGCCCGTCCTTGAACAGGATCAACGTCGGGATGCTCATGACGTCGTAGCGACGCGTCACATCCAGGTTCTCGTCGATGTTGAGCTTCGCGATCTGGATCTTCCCGTCCTGTTCGCTCGAGATCTCCTCCAGGATCGGGGCGATCACCTTGCACGGACCGCACCACTCGGCCCAGAAGTCGACCAGCACAGGGGTGTCAGCAGTCTTGACATGCTCGTCAAAAGTAGCGTCGTTCAGAGTCGTGATCTTCTCGTTCATGTCTCACTCCCCCGGGCCACTTCGCACACGCCCGGTCGGTCCCTCCAACAATCGAGCCGCCTGCTCCATTCCACCAGCGTGCCTTGCGCCCACGGTGTCGACGCGTGATCTCGGCGAGCGTCGAAAGCCGGCGGCCACATTTCGCGAGTCGGTCAGCGATCCGGCTGGGCCTCCAGCCAGCGCTCGGCGTCGATCGCCGCCATGCACCCCGAGCCGGCCGCTGTGACCGCCTGGCGGTAGACGTGATCCTGGGCATCTCCGCAGGCGAAGACGCCGTCGACGTTCGTGCGAGTGCCGATGGTGGTGCGTATGTAACCGGATTCGTCCATGTCGAGCTGGCCGGCGAAGATCCCCGTGCTCGGCCGGTGGCCGATTGCGACGAACAGACCGGACAAGCCGAGAACATCGCTGTCGCCGGTGGTCACGTTCGTGAGGACGACGCCCGACAGCTTCTGTTCCCCCCGCACCTCGGTCACCACCGAGTCCCAGCGGAAGGCGATCTTGGGGTTGGCGAACGCGCGGTCCTGCACGATCTTCGACGCGCGCAGTTCCTTGCGCCGGTGGATGACCGTGACGGTGTTCGCGAAACGCGTGAGGAAGAGCGCTTCTTCGACGGCGGAGTCCCCGCCGCCGACTACGCCGATGTCCTGCTCGCGAAAGAAGAACCCGTCACACGTCGCACAGGTCGAAACCCCGTGGCCGAGCAGCCGGTCCTCACCGGGTACGCCGAGCATGAGAGAGCGCGCGCCGGTGGCCACGATCAAGCTCCGAGCGAGCACCGCCGGCTCGGTGTCCGACGTGTCGTCCCACACAGCGAACGGTCGCTCGCTCAGATCCACCCGTGTCGCCTTACGCGTCACGAGCTCGGCCCCGAAACGTTCAGCCTGGGCGCGGAAACGCTCCATCAGCTGCGGTCCGAGGACGCCGTCGACGAATCCGGGGTAGTTCTCGACCTCGGTGGTGAGCATCAGCTGGCCGCCGGGCTGGTCACTTGTGGACGAAGGTTCGCCCTCGATGACCAGAGGGCTCAGCCTGGCCCTGGCGCTGTAGATGGCGGCCGTGAGCCCTGCCGGGCCCGACCCCAGGATCACCACGTCACGGGTCTCGGGCTCGGTCATCGTTCTTCGGCTACGTGGCGCGCACGGCGAAGCGACCAGGCTGTGAACCCCACCGCCACCAGCACCGCCCCGACGAGGGCCTCGGATGCCCACGCCCTGCCGCTGAAGACGTATACGTCGAGCAGACGCACGAGCGCCACCGACAGCAAGACGCACAGGGCCAGCGCCATCGTGGCGGTCACGGTTCCGAAGACCACCGCGCGTGCAACGATGACCAGGGGCCGGACCACCCGGTCGTGAACCGCCGCGACCGTTGCCTCGATGGCATCCGCCACCCGCGCCTGCCAGTCCGACGACGAGCTGGAAGACGACGGACTTGTAGACGGCGCGCCGTTCGGGTCTGGATTGTCCATGTCGATGAGACTAGTCGGCAGACGCTTTTCGCCGTCCGTCCTAACGCCCCGAGCTGCAGCTTCGAAGGGGGGCGACTCGAGGCGGCTCAGACGGGGGGCGACTCGGAGCTACTCAGCGTGCCAATTGGAAACAGACCCCGATGGCGCCGGGACCGGCGTGGCTCCCGATCACAGGGCCCAGATCGGTCGTCACCATCTCGTGCGCCGGGTTGGCGGCACGGAGCAAGTCGAGCAACTCTGCGATGTCCTCGGCTGCACCGTTGGCGACGGCGAGACGCTCCAGTGGGCCGGCCTGCAGAGGCTTGCCTGCGAGGTACTTCAAGGAACGCTGACGTGTGCGCTGCTTGGATTCGACCTCGACGACACCCTCGCGCACCTCGAGCACCGGCTTTATCGACAAGAGCGAACCCATGAGATGGGCGGCCCCGCCGATACGCCCGCCGCGCCTGAGGAAGTCGAGGCTCTCCAAGACCCCGTACACGCGCGTGCGTGCCATCAATTCCTTGACGCCGGACGTGATCTCCTCGAGCGACTTGCCCTGGTCGGCTTGATCGCTCGCTGAGAGCACCAGAAAGCCTTCGCCCATGGTGACCGTGAGCGAGTCGACCACGTTCACCGCGATGCGGTCGGCCACGGATTGAGCGGCCGTGCACGCCGCCTGGTAGGTGGCGGAGAGGCGAGACGAGAGCGTTATGCACAACGCTCCGGAGCAGCCTTCGTCGGCAGCGTCGAGAAACGCGTGCTGGAACTTGCCGGGCGCGGGCGCCGCGGTTTCGGGGATGATCGGTCCGGTTATCACCCGGTCCCAGAACTCCTTGGTCGACAGCTCTTCGCGGTCGACGAGCTCCTCCTCGCCGAAGCGGACCGAGAGCGGGACGATCCGCACCCGGCATTCCTCGACCGTCTCGGGGGTCAGGTCACAGGCACTGTCGGTGACGATCTGGACGCCCGCCATGTGGCCTCTCTCTGCTCGAGGGCTTACTTGGTCAAGGGCCGAGTCTGCCATGCGCGGACCCACCGGGCCCGGGAGAGCGCGTGGGCCCGAGGCTCTCGGGACGATACGGCGGGCGCCCGGCGGGGGGCAGGGGTTCGGGGGGTGGCGGCGCGACCTGTCGGACCCGTCCCCGGCGCCGGCGTCCCGGGCCGGAGGTGCCATCGGGGTCGCGGACGTCGGGGCGGCCTGTCAGACGAGCGAGGATCCCTGCGGCGAACACATACGCGAGCGCGCCGGCACCCACTCCCAGTGCCACCCGGGCTAGCAGACCGAAGCCCGTTTGCGAGGCGGTGAAGTTGCTGCCGAGCACGGCGCCCACCACCAGAGCCACACAAGCCAGAAGCACGTGGACCAGCGGTCTCGTCAACCACTGGGCGCCGAGCCCTTGCACGCGGCTTCGCACACGCGCCAGGGCCGCCAGCGAAGCGATCGTGTAGGCGACGGATACCGAGAGCGCGATGCCGCGGACACCGAGCGGGCCCGCCAACGTCACGGCCAAGACGACGTTGATCCCGTTCTCCAGCACGTAGAGCCAGAAGGCCGAGCGTAGGTCCTGCACCGACTGCAACACCCTCACCGCGTAGAGGAACAAGCAGAAACCGGGCAACCCGAGCGCGAGCATCGCCAGGGAGCTCGCCGTGGGAACGGTGTTCACGGTGGTGCTCGCTCCGTGGCCCAAGAGCAGGGCGACGAGAGGCCGCGCGAGCACGAGCAAGCCGGCGGCGGCGGGGATGATCACCGCCAGCATCGCCCTCAGTCCCACTGCCATACGTCGGCGGAACGCCACCGTGTCGCCCATGGCCCAGTGCGTGGTGAGCTCGGGTGCGGTGGCCGCCATGATCGACACCGCCACGACCCCGTAAGGCAGCTGGAAGAACGTGTAGGCGTACGTGTACGCGCTCACCGCTCCCGGTCCGACGTTCTCGGACATGCTCAGCACGACCAACAGCGCCAGCTGGTTGGCGACCACGAGCCCGAAGGTCCATCCCGACAGACGCAGGATCGTTCGGACCGCCTCGTGGTGGAAGTCCGGTCTCCATCGGAGGCGCAGCCCGGCGCGCCGCAGGCTCGGGATCATGAAGCCCGCCTGGACCACGACGCCGAGCGTGGTGCCCAGGCCCAGGAGCAGCAGCTGTCCCCGGTGGTCCGCGACCGCAGAGACGGAGCGTTGTCTCACTAGCGTGCCGAACACGAGGAGCACGGCGATGAGGACGACGTTGTTCGCGATCGGGGCGAACATCGGCGCCGCGAACCGACGACGGGCGTTCAGAAGGGCGGTACCCAGGCTGACAAAGCCGTAGCACGCGAGCTGGGGAACGAACAGCAGCAGCAGTTCGGTTGCCACATGACGGGTCTGAGCGGCGTGCGCGGAATGGTTGAGCGCGGTGGTTGCGACGATGACGAGGGGGGTGAGCGCGAAGAAGGCGACCGTCGCCGCCCCGAGCACGATCAATGTCACGCTCGTTACCGCGGAGATGGCGTCCCACGCCTCGTCCTCAGGGCGTGTGGAGAGCCTCGTGACGAACACCGGGATGAAGGTGGCCGACACGATCCCGCCGAGCACGATGTCGTTGATGATGTTCGGGATCGTGTTGGCGAGGTTGTAGGCGTCGGCGAGCGCGAGCGATCCAAGCGCGTAGGCAAGGGCGAACGTTCGTACTACGCCGGTCGTTCGTGACAGGGTCGTGCCCACCGCCATCACCGCCGTGTCGCGACCCACCCTCGGAGAGGGCTCCGCCGGGGATGTCATCGCGCGGCTCGCGCCGTGGTTCGCTCGAAGCCAGTCGGGGCCGTCACGGCACCGCTCGCGTCACGGCACCGCTCGTGTCCGGGCCCGCTCGTGTCCGGGCCCGCGCGCGGAACGCGTGTGCCGGGCGTCTCCTGTGTCTCCTGCGCCACAAGGTGCGGCCCCACCACGCGAGAAGGACGAGCGCGGCGACGATCGACAGTGCGATCGATACCGCAGAGGTGGACATCGAGCGCACGGTGAGCTGGCCGCTGGCGAGCACGAGAGATCCGCTGGGGCTGGTGAGGGCCACCGAGATCCGGAAGTCGCCCGTCGCTCGCGTGCGCATGTCCACGTAGACGACGTTCGTGTTGTGGGCGAACACGCACCTCGACGAGAAGCTCGAGCGTCCGGCCGAGCTGTGCACCTGTGGGGAGTGACAGATGCCACCCGGTGCCTGTGAACCTTGCGGGAACGTCAGCTTGTCGCTCGTGACGCTGATCACGCCCGTCACCGGGTACGGCAGGTCTTTCACGACCGTGATGGGCACGAGGGCGGCGTTCGACGTGAGCCTGATCTCCCCCGCGTTCACCGACAACGAGTGCAACTGGGAGGAAAGCGCTTCCGAAGCGTCGGACAGGGCCGCCTGTTGGCTCTTGGTGCCGAGGGTCCTGGACTCCGCAACCAGCAGCAGCTGGTCGAGAACCTCGGCTTCATAGGCGCCTGCGGTGCTCTGGGTGACGGCCCCCGCGAATTCCTGGAGGCGAGCACGTGCGAGGCGGATCGCGCGCGCTGGCAACTTTGCGGTCGCGCCGTCCACGGCAGGGCGTCGGCTCGAGGGCTGGGAGACCGTGCCCGTCGTGCCTCCCACCGGCACCTCCGAGAAGAAGGTGGTGAGGTCCACGGGGCGCACCACGGGGTTGGCCTCGAGACCCTCGAGGAGGTCGGTGACGTAGGTCGGGCTGGCGTTCCACGAAGCAGGTGCCACCGCGACCACCCCCCGTGGGTTCTCAGTGGCCGGGTACTCGTAGTAGATCAGCTCCAGCTCCGCGAGTACCCGGTCCGCGGCGAGGACGGGGTCGGTGTGCGCAGCGAGCTGGAGGTGGGAGGACAGCCCCGGGTCCACGGTCTTGGCCAGGAGCGACCCCGCACGCGTGTCGCCGAGGTCGAGCAGCCTCGACCACGTCGCAGAAGGAGCCGGACCGGTCACCGAGTTCTGGGGTACGACGACGTCTTGGTACCCGAGGTTCGCGAGCGCGTTTAGAGCCGACTGGTCGAGGGCGTTCCCGGAAACGAAGATCCCGCTGGAGCCACAGCTCGCGTGGAGGTCGAACTTGAGCACCGAGGCGCCTTCGTGCACCTGGCGGGAGACCTCGCTCGTCAGTCCTGCCGAGGCGAGCTGCCCTACGTCCACGTCTGCGAATGGTCCGCACAACGTCTGTCTGTCGGTCGCGCTCGTGCTCACCAACTCCGAGATCTTCGCCAGCACCTGCTCGGAGCGAACCGAGGGGTTCGTGACGAGCGAGCTGACCGTGGCGGGGCTCGGGACGAGCGTGAGCGGGATACGCGCTCCCGAGAGCGCCACGACGAGCGAGCCGAGCTTCGACAACGCCGCGGAGCGCGTCGGCGGCAGAGCACCTCTGGGGGAAGGCGTCTGAGATGCCTGAGATTGCGTCGAGATCGGGACCACCAACGCGAACCTCAGTGGTTGTGGGTCTGAAGGGTACGTGTAGACGAGGTAGGTGAGCAGGTGCGCGACCACGGCAGACGTGGCGGCGTCGGTGAGCTGGATGAGAAGCGGGTAGACACCGGCGCCACAGTTCGGGCAGTCGAGGTTGGCCGTGAACGGGCCGCTCCCCGGGGTGGTCGAGCCCCCCGCCTCCACCGGGACCGTGAGGTCCACCCCACGCGCGTCACCCGGTAGCGAAGCGAGAGGGAAGGGGCTCGACTTCTCGAGCGCCTGGCCGACGGGGGTGCCGTTCAGCGTCTCGTCGAATTCGGAACGGTAGGGCAGTCTCGGGTAGAGACCGACCTGAAGGTCCAATGAGCTGCGGTCGAGGCCGCTGCGGATCGCCAGCTGCGCCTGAAACGGTTGGCTCGGCGTGACGAGGCCCGGCACCGCGAGCAACGACAAGGTGCTCGGTGACTGGCTCTCCGAATCTGCCGGGGTCGTCTGGGTGGCCAGGAGGACGATGGCGCACATGGTCGCCACGAGCGCTCCGGCACCCAGTGCCGCAAGCCTCCGTGTCCTCGGGCGCAAGGCTCGGTCCTCCGTGCGGGCAGCCCCGCGTGGTGAGGCGATGCTCGCCTCGGTACGGTCCACCTCGGCGCCCGAGCCTACTGCCAGGCACGGTCAGGTCCGCATTACCCTCGGCGTGTGATCCCAGAGCGCTTCGGGCCCCTCGTCGAAGCCACCACGGAGCTCGCGAAGCGCTTCGAGGCGGCCGGTCACGCCCTGTACCTGGTGGGAGGGTCGGTTCGCGACGCGTTCGTGGTCCCCCCCCAGGGTGTCGAGAGCGTCACGAACACCGACCTCGACTTCACCACCCAAGCCGTGCCCGACGAGATCGAGCGGATCTTGAGGGGCTGGGCGGATGCGGTGTGGCTTCAGGGCAAGCGCTTCGGGACCGTGGGTGCCGCGAAGGCAGGCAGGCGCTTCGAGATCACCACCCACCGGGCGGAGGCCTACAGCCCGGACTCGCGAAAGCCCGAGGTCGCCTTCGGCGACTCGATCGAGCTCGATCTTTCGCGCCGCGATTTCACCGTGAACGCGATGGCGATCAAGCTGCCCGGGCTCGAGCTCGTCGATCCTTACGGTGGCCTCGAGGACCTCGTCGCCTCTCGCCTGCGCACGCCACTCGACCCCGAGGTCTCCTTCGGCGACGATCCGCTTCGCATGCTGCGCGCTGCGCGCTTCGTCGCCGCCCTGGGCCTCGAGCCCGAGGCAAGGCTCAAGGACGCGGTGCGCGAGATGCACGAGCGCCTCCAGATTGTCTCGGCCGAGCGCGTTCGCGACGAGCTCGACAAGCTTCTCGTGGTGCCGTGCCCTTCTCCGGGACTGTGGTTCTGCGTGGAGACGCAGCTGGCGGGGGAGTTCCTCCCCGAGCTCCCCGCGCTGGCGCTCGAGCAGGACCCCATCCACCGCCACAAGGATGTGCTGGGCCACACCCTGGCGGTGGTGGACAAGACGTCGCCCGACCGGCTGCTGCGCCTCGCCGCCCTGCTGCACGACATCGGAAAGCCACGCACACGGGCGTTCGGCCCAGGAGAAGTGACTTTCCATCACCACGAGGTCGTGGGGGCACGCATGGCGTGCAACAGGATGACGGCGCTTCGCTACTCGAAAGACGACATCGAGACCGTGACGCGTCTCGTCGAACTGCACCTGCGGTTTCACACGTACCGGCTCGGCTGGACCGACAGGGCGGTGAGGCGTTACGTGCGGGACGCGGGTCCGTTGCTTGGCAGGTTGAACGAGCTCACCCGTTGTGACTGCACCACCCGTAACGCGAACCGCGCTCGTGCCCTGGAGCAGCGGATCGATGAGCTCGAGCGCAGGGTCGAGGAGCTGCGCTCGCAGGAGGAGCTCGACGCGATCCGCCCCGACCTCGACGGTCGCCAGGTGATGGAGCACCTCGGGCTCGAGCCCGGCCCGCTCGTGGGCGAGGCCCTCGACTTCCTCCTCGAGCTTCGTCTCGAGGAGGGTCCCGTGGGCGAGGAGGAGGCCTACCGCCGTCTCGACGAGTGGTGGTCGGCTAGGTCGCGACCTCGCTCGGTGTCCTGAGCTCGGACCCGCACCCAGGGTTCAGGATTCAGAGCCCGGAGCTCAGTCCTCGGGCCATGGCGGCGAAGGCTCGCCGGCGGCGAAGGCCTCTACCATCCGACGCGCCTCGTCGTCGTGGAACTGCACAGGAGGCGACTTCATGAAGTAGGCGCAGGGCCCGACGAGCGGACCGCCGATCTTGTGATCGAGCGCCAGTTTGGCGCAGCGCACGGCATCGATGATCACCCCCGCGGAGTTCGGCGAGTCCCAGACCTCGAGCTTGAGCTCCAGGTTGAGCGGTACGTCGCCGAAGTTGCGGCCTTCCATGCGGATGTACGCCCACTTGCGGTCAGCGAGCCACGGCACGTGGTCCGACGGGCCTATGTGCACGTCGTCGGCATCGAGCACGAAGCTCTCGACCTGGCTGGTGACGGCGCGGGTCTTCGAAACCTTCTTCGACTCGAGTCGCTCGCGCTCGAGCATGTTCATGAAGTCCATGTTGCCGCCTACGTTCAGCTGGTAGGTATGGTCGAGCGCCAGGCCACGGTCCTCGAAGAGCCTGGTGAGGACCCGGTGGACGATTGTCGATCCCACCTGGCTCTTGATGTCGTCTCCCACGATGGGTATGCACGCGTCTCGGAAACTCCGTGCCCATGCCGGGTCGCTTGCGATGAACACCGGTATGGCGTTCACGAAGGCGACACCCGTTTCGAGGCAAGCCTGGGCGTAGTGGCGCTGGGCCTTCTCCGAGCCCACCGGCAGGTAGCCCACGAGCACGTCGGCGCCGACGTCGGAGAGCACCCGAGCGACGTCCACCGGTTCCGCCGGAGACTCGTTGATGTTCTGCCTGTAGTACGAGCCGAGCCCGTCGAAGGTGGGACCGCGCTGGACCGTGACGTCGAAATGCCCGACCGAGGCGAAGCGGATCGTGTTGTTGTGGCCGGCGAATATTGCCTTGGACAGGTCGAGACCCACCTTCGCGGCGTCGACGTCGAATGCTGCTACGAGGTCGACATCGCTCACGTGGTAGCCGCCCAGCTCGACGTGCATCAACCCCGGAACGTTGTCGAGGGGGTTCGCCTCGCGGTAGTACTCAACGCCCTGCACGAAGGAACTGGCGCAGTTGCCCACGCCGGCGATGGCTACCCGGACCCTGCTCATGGACGATCTCCTTCCATCTCTCTCAGGTCTTGAGTTCTAGGTCTTGCGGTTCTAGGTCCTGCGACTGGAGTCCTCGCGGTCTCAGGTCTCTCGGTCGGTTAGTGTTCGCTCTGGCACGTCCGGCCGACGGTGTGGTCCCCCTGGCTCGTTCGGCCTCTATCAAACGGTCCAACCACGAGACGTCGCGCTCGGTGGAGTCTGTTGCGTGCTCGATGAGCGAGCGCGTGTAGACGTCGAGCCGGGCGCCTGCCGTTCCCGTCGCGGCACGCGCCTCGGCGAGACGCTGGGCGAGCTGGGCCCGTCGTCGCTCGAGTAGGCGAAGACGGGCCTGGGGCGGCAGATAGCGGGCGAAGGCCAGGCGCAAGCCGAAGCTCCTTGCGTCGTCTGCGCCGGCGTCGCGTTCGGAGTCCAAGAGGGCGGCGAACTGTCGGCGGCCCTCGTCGGTGATCCGGTAGACCTTCCTCGCGCGCCTGGACCGACTTCCGCCCGCCCGCCGTGCACGAAGTGCGGCGCGCTCACCGGACAGGGACCCGGTCATCGGCACCTTCGAACTGGAACCTTCCGGGTTCTCGAGCACCTCCACCGCGCCTTGCCTTTCGAGGCGGCCGAGCGCCGGGTACAGAGAGCCGAACGAGACGTTCGAGAGGAGGCCGAGCTCGTCGCGCAGCCGCCTGCGGATCTCGTACCCGTGAAGGGCCTGTGTCTCCAGGAGGCCGAGGATGGCAAGCTCGAGCATCACGCCGCCCGCGATTCGCAGCACGAGCAGGACGAGCGGCGTCCTCGACCACCGGTTGGCGCGTGCTCGAGGCTGTCGGGCCATGGGCTTTCGAAGAGGGAGACGGAGTGGCTCTGATGCATCGGTGACACATATCGTATCGATATATCGAGTCGACTACAACAACGGGCAGTGACTTACTTGGCGCACCCGCCCCATAAGGGCCTCAATTTGGGCCGAGGAGCAGGTCAGTTGTAATCGGGCCACTCCCTCTGCCATATCTGGAAGACGTCAGGAGGCGTCCGCTCATGGAACTCTTCCACTGGTTCAACCACGAAGTAATTCAGATAGGCGTTGAAACTGACGGCCCAGCGATCCAGGAAACCCTCGAGCCCTAGTAGGCCGTACGGCAACCCCTCGGCAAGTACGAAGTCAACCTCCGCGTCCCACTGCAAATCCGAGAACGGGGGAAGGCAGAGGGTGACCGAGCACGCCACGGCTTCCCAATCGTCCCCCAAAAATCGAAGCGTCTTGGTCCCGCGGGCACCGGATCCAGCGGGCGGCAGATCAATGTCCAGCGCAATGCCCGCTCCTCGGGAAAAGACTGTGCGCGGTGAACCAGTGTCGATGAGCGCCTTTTCTGAGACCTCGAATTTACCGAGGACGAGCTTCACGTCCACGGTGGGGCGGGGAAGGCGTCGGCCCTGGCCGCGAAGTGGTTCCTCCTCACGCCACGGGAAAAGGTGGAAGCGGGAGGACAAGGGGTTTCGGTTTTTAGGGGCGGGTGCGCCCTAGCCGACTCCCACGATGTAAGCGTCGGCCTCCGGCTGGACGAACTGCATTACAGCGCCGCGACCATTCGCGCCGAGTTCCCGCAAGCGGAGAGCCAAGGCCGTTGAGTCGTCAGCGAACGCCACAACGTGCCCGTCCTTTACCGCAACCCATTGACTCACGTAACGGTCCAGCTCGCGAAGATATGGCAGCGGCCGCATCGGCGTGCTGGGACGATGAGCGATGCTCATACGTCGAGCGTACCGGGCCAACATCCGACGTAAAAGGGGCGTTCTCATTATCTCGCTCCCTCGTCAACGAACCACAGCGGCGTAACTACTCTATCAGAATTCGCGCGAGAAGTAGTGGACTTCGCGCGGTGGGCGCGAGACTACGCTAAGCGGTCAGTGCTCATCGAGCGAGTTGGGGTTACACTCGGTTTGTGGGCAACCGCAACGGGAGCAAGAAGCCTGCCGAGCGGGACGGGGAAGTCCAGTCCGAATTCGAGGAATTTGCCGATCTGGCAAAACGGCTGCTTGCAGTTCCGAAGTCTGATGTGAACGGCAAGCACAAAGCGCCCCGCAAGAGGGTTTCTACCGCTCCGTCAAAGCGTCCCAGGTAAGGCGTCGTCCGTCTACGCCAGCTAGGGCCAGTCGCATCCGGCCCAGGTCGGTGTGGTCCCGGTAGTTGTAGGCGAAGGCCCGTTCGGTCACGTAGCGGTCCAGGTGATCCTCGTCAACGTGGATTTGGGTTCCCTTGATGGCACGCTTGAGCAGGCTCCAGAAGTTCTCCAGGGTGTTGGTGTGAACGTCGCCGCTCACGTACTCCCGAGCGTGCTGAACCGACTTGTGACCGTAGAACCTGTCTAGGCCCAGGTAAGCCCTCGCCTCGTCGGTGTAGACGGTGGCACCCTCGACCACCCAGCGGCGCACATTCCCCTGGAGGCGCAAGCGGTCCAAGTCGCCGTCTATGACCTCGGCCTTGACTGGGCCACCCCTCTGAACGGCACCTTGAATGGCGGCCTTGTCTACACCCCCGCCGCGGCTGTGAATGCGGCGCTCACGGACCCGCCGGTGCATGAACTTGGCCTGACCGCCCACGAAGGTTTCATCGACTTCGACGGTGCCGGACAGCTTGGCGAAAGACCGACTCTCCATGGCCTTGCGAATCCGGTGCAGCATGAACCAGCCCGTCTTTTGCGTGACCCCGAGAGAACGAGCCAGCTCGTGGGAGGAAATGGAGTTCTTGCTGTTGGCGATCAGCCACACGGCGGGGAGCCACTTGTCCCAGCCGAGCGGACTGTCCTCAAAGATCGTCCCGACCTTGAGACTGAACTGACGCTTGCAGCCCTTGCACTTCCAGATACGACGGGTCGCCAGGAACGAGTGCTCGTCGTGGCCGCAGCGAGGGCAGATCACCCGCCCATCGGGCCACCGAAGCGCCTTCACGAAGTCGAAGGCGCAGGCCGGGTCCGAGAAGTAGTGGACGGCCTCTAGGAGGGTGGTCGGGAGTGGATCACTGGTCATGCCTCCATCGTCTCAAGTGGGTGTAACAAGTACCTCGGAAGCTACAAAAGAGCAGGTCAACGCGCCCCTAGAGCGTAACGCCGATGTTGGCCCAGCTTGGCCAGAAATCCCCGCTCTTGGGCATCTCTCGTGTTAAGATCTAAAGATCCGAGGATCTAGTGAGGTGATGTCCGATGATGGCTAGGGCTACGGGAACAGTGGGGCTGGGCGACCTTCTCGCTTGGGGCGTCTTGGTCAAGGGCGAAAAGCTGGTTCTTCATCGCAGGTCTGCCCCAGAGATCGAAGGGGTCTTACAGACCGATGGCACCATTCGCGTCGGTAGCAAGGTCTTCCGGTCTCCTTCTCAAGCCGCCAAGGTGGCCCTCGGTGCGCGGAGTGTCGATGGTTGGCTGCGATGGCGGGTTGTGCGCCTGGGGGACAAGACCTTGGCCCAGGTCAGGGAGGATCGGTGACGGACCTGTCTTTTCAAGGGATCGACCTCGCCAGCTTAGGGGGTAAGCCGTTCGGGACGGTTCTTGCTGATCCGCCGTGGCGGTTCGTGAACCGTACGGGGAAGGTCGCCCCGGAACACAGGCGTCTCAGCCGCTACGACACCCTTGAATGGAAAGAGATCGCCGCCATGCCAGTCAGTGATGTCATGGCCGAGCAATCCCACTGCTATCTGTGGGTGCCGAATGCTCTTGTGGCCGAGGGGTTGGCGGTACTCGAAGCGTGGGGATTCACCTACAAGTCGATGATCGTGTGGGCGAAGCGCCGCAAGGATGGAGGCCCCGACGGTCGGGGGGTTGGGTTCTACTTCCGCAACGTCACCGAGCCAGTCCTGTTCGGCACCCGAGGCAAGTTGCGAACCCTGCCGCCTGGACGCCGCCAGGTGAACATGATCGAGACGCGCAAGCGGGAACACAGCCGCAAGCCGGACGAGCTATATCCGGTCATCGAGGCATGTTCACCCGGACCGCGGCTGGAACTTTTCGCCCGTTATCCGCAGCCTGGTTGGAAAGTGTGGGGCAATGAGGCAGCCGAGGAAGTAGTGCCCCGCGGGAAGAAGTATCGGGCTTATGGCCTGCAACCGGCCTAGACGGTTCGTCGGCAGATACTTGCGATAAGAATCGGGCAGCCACCCCCGTCACCCCGCGTGAGTTTCGGGGTGACCTTCTCCAGATTCGTTGTAGTGGACGTGCTGAACTTCGTCGTTGTGGGATCGAGATCAAGCGCCCACGCCCGCATTTCCATGCGGGTCATGGTCACCATGACGGCACAGTCAATGATCTGGGAGTCGTACAAGGTCCGGTAGGCGGCGATGTCCCGGTCTAGGTTCCCGTCCTTGGCGTGCCACTCCACGTCCAGGGCGACCCGGCTCTTTACGTTGTCGATGAGATAGCTGGCGGCGTCCTGGTCACCTTTTGACACTTCTGAAAACTGACCTGGTGCTCTCAGGATCAGCTCGCTTGAGATGGTCACCTTGTAGGCCGCTTCTCGCCACCCACGGGCACGAAAAGACTCATTGAGCCGTGCCGCCGTCAGCGACTCGTTACCACCAGATGGAAAGATGTCGAGCGTCGGTTGCACCCGGAAACTACCGAGCACCGCGACAAGGTCGCTGAACTCAGCATGGTTGGTCGCCCGGAGTATCTGAGCGGCATTCCTTGTCTCAAGGAAGTCGTAGCGTGCTACCACCCCAGGGGGGAACGCATCCTGGTAGCCCGCCGTGAGCGTCACCGCCGCAAGGGTAACCGCCTAGCCATCAGGAGACCGGGGTGGGTGCGCCAAGTAAGTCACTGCCCAACAACGGGCACTGACTTACCTGGCGCACCGTCTACTCGCAGAGCGCCGGGAGTAGTTCTCGAGATTGCTCCTGAGCCCGCTCGCGGACCGTGAGCGATTCAGGCCCGGGCGGCGATTCGCGGGGCACTTCGGCTGCCGGTGCGGCGGTACCCTGAGCCGGATGGGTTTTGGGCCGTCGGCTCTTAGAGGCTTCCCGGTGAGCGGGACCGGCGGCCGTGTCGAGTACCGCCTGGCCCGTAATGCGGTGGTGAGGGAGTTCCGCAAGGGGCGGCTCTCGCGCCTCGAAGTCTGTGACAGCCATCCTGAGCTGTTGCGCGCGGCGAGAAACGTGGGTGTGGGACTGGGCGAGGACTGCCCGATCTGCGAGGAGACGTCGGTGGTCCATGTCACCTACGTGTTCGGCCCGAGGCTTCCCGCGCACGGGCGATGTGCTTCGACCCCGCAGGAGCTGGCACGCCTTTGCGGGAGAGCGGATGAGGTCGCTTGCTACGTAGTCGAGGTGTGCCCCCGTTGCGCTTGGAACCATCTTGTTCGCATGTACCCCGCCGGTGGCCGCCACCGAGATTCTGCGGGTCCTGCCGCGGATCGGCGTGGTCCGATGGGCCGTGCGACCGGTCCGATGGGACGCGCGACCGGGCCGATGAGGCCACACGGTCGAACCCGGCGGCTACGGTAAGCGACAGCCGTCAGGCGAAGAGCTGATCAACAAGGAGAGACGCTCGATGGGAGTGGTCCAGCCGGGGCGGGGTCAACGACGCGGTCGTGGGCAGGAGAGTGGTCAGAAGCCGCCGGACGGTGACGACAGAGCCTCCCGGTCGCGACGGCTGCAAGCCAAGGGGCGGGCATCTGGCGCAGCTCCTTCACGGGCCGTCTCTGCGCCGGGCGCCGGTCCCGGGCCCGGTGGCGCAAGGGGCAAGGGCCGGCCCAACGCCCCGGTGCCGGTAGCCGCGCCGCGCAGGTTCTCGTCTACGACGCTGGCGTTCGTCTCGGCAGGGGTGGTGGTCGTTGTGGTCGTTGCCCTGGTGATCTTCAGGGTGGCCACGTCCTCGAGCCCGGGCACGAACAACGCGGCGCCGGTGCTCACGTCGGCCTCGCCGTCGGTTCTTGCGAAGGTGCAGATCGGCATCGGCGATCCGGTGGTCGGCGCCGTGGGGCTGCCGTCGTCGCTGAACCCGCCTTCGGTCGACAAGGGCCAACCGGCTCTCATCTCCGGGGGAAAGCCCGAGGCGTTCTACATAGGGGGGGATTTCTGCCCGTCCTGCGCGACCGAGCGCTGGGCGCTCATCATGGCCTTCAGCCGTTTCGGCACCTTCACGGGGCTCGACGAGACGACCTCGTCGCCCTGGGACACACCTCCGGCCATCCACACGTTCTCTTTCGTCTCGGCGAAGTACAAGAGCAACTACGTCGTGTTCAACACCGTGGAGAACGAGACGAACGACACAGGCCCGAACGGCGCGGGCAGGAAGCCACTACAGCCGATGTCCTCCCAGGAGTCGAGCCTCTGGGCCAAGTACGCCACGCACTTCGGTATCACCCAGGGCTTCCCGTTCGTGGACTTCGGTAACAACGTGTTCGTCCTCGGCGCGACCTACGACCCGAACACCCTCCGCGGGCTGGACCAGGAACAGATCGCGTCCAAGCTGAAGAACGCGCAGGACCCTGTGACCCAGGGCATCGTGGGCACGGCCAGCTACCTGACGGCGGCGATCTGCTCGATCACCGGCAACCACCCCTCTTCGGTGTGCTCCGCGCCGATCGTGACCCAGGCCGCGCACGCGCTCGGGGTGAGCTGAGGAGTCCCGCACGTGGCCGAGGTCCGTCGTGACGGCACGTCCGGGCGCACCGCCGTCGTCGAGGCGGGTGCAGGGTCGGACGCGGACGACTCCGCGCTCGCGGACTGGGGTCATCGGTCGAGCACGCTCATGGGCCGTGCGATCGCGGCGCTGGTGCTCTCGCTAGCCGGCTGGGGCATCGCGCTCTACCTGACCATCGAGCATTTCACGGGGAACAGCGCGCTGAGCTGTCCCGCCAACGCGGTCGTGAGCTGTGAGGCGGTCACGACGAGCCCCGAGTCGAAGCTGCTCGGGGTGTCCGTGGCGTTGCTCGGGCTGATCTTCTTCACCGCCATGGTGGCGGTCAACCTCCCGATCGCGTGGAGGACGTCATTGCGATGGGTTGCGTGGTTGCGCCTGGCCATGGTGGTCGGGGGGATGGGCTTCGTCATCTACCTCGTCTACGCCGAGCTCTTCATGATCAAGAAGATCTGTCTGTGGTGCACCGGGGTGCACGTGGCGACGTTTCTCCTGTTCGTGCTCGTGGTCTCCTCCATCCCGGCTTTCACCGCAAGGACGGACTGACCGGATCGTCGCGGGCGCCTTTAGTGGGGTCGTCACACTTGGTGGAAGTGGCCTCGGGCGAGAGTTCGTCGAGACGCTTCGCGAAGGACCTCTTCACCCCGGTCACGGGCCGCTACGACAGGTTGGCCGAGTGGCTCTCTTTCGGGCAGAACAGCCGGTGGCGGCGTGAGATGGTGACCCGGGTGCTCGACCGTGAGCCCGCGCTCGTCTGCGACGTCGCGACGGGCACTGCGGGGGTCGCTCTGCAGCTCTCGTCTCGAGGTGGCGGCCGAGTCGTGGGAGTGGACTTGACCGAGGCGATGGTTCGGCGCGCGAGACAGAACGTGGAGAAGGCCGGGGCCGCTCAGAGCGTCGTCCTGGCGGTTGGCGACGCCGGTCGCCTGCCCTTCTCGGACTCGACGTTCGACGCGCTCAGCTTCACGTATCTGTTGCGGTACGTCGAGGACCCGGGTGCGACGCTCGCGGAGCTGGCGCGGGTGGTGAGGCCCGGCGGAGTGGTGGCGAGCCTCGAGTTCGCCGTGCCCGAGAACCCGTTGTGGCGCTCGTGCTGGTGGCTCTACACGCGGGCGGTCCTGCCGCTTGCGGGCTGGTTGACCGGTGGGCGTCCGTGGCTCGAGGTCGGGCGCTTCCTCGGCCCCAGCATCTCGGCGCACTACCGCACGTACCCGGTGTCGCGCACCGTCGAGGCCTGGCGCGACGCCGGGCTGACCGAGGTGCAGGTTCTCAGGATGAGCCTGGGCGGGGGGCTCGTGATGCGGGGTGTGCGTGCCGGTCCCCGACGCCTCCCAGATGCCTGACGGGTCCGAGACACCCGGCGGCCCCCGCCCGCCCGGTGCCCCCCCGGTGCCCGAGCGCCCGCCCTCGTCCGAGGGCTCTGCCACCTCCGGCGGCTCCCGGGCGCCCGGCGGCATCAGGCCGGCGTACTACGCGACGGTCGGCGGCGGGTGGCGCGACTGGTGGACCCTCCTGCACCCGCCGTACACCGTCTGGCATCTCTCCTACGTCGTCGTCGGGGCCTCGCTGGCCCCTCGTCCGAACGCCACGCGTCTTGTGGCGAGCGCGCTCGCTTTCTTCTTCGCCGTGGGCCTTGCCGCTCATGCCCTGGACGAGCTGCACGGCAGGCCGCTGCGCACGACGGTCCCCGCGGGAGTGCTCAGAGGCATGACCGTGGGGGGATTGGCCGTTGCCGTCACGCTCGGGGTGATCGGCGTGGTGAAGGTCGGGCCGGCGCTGGTCCCGTTCGTCGTGGTCGGTCCTCTGCTCGTGGTCGCCTACAACGCCGAGCTGTTCGGTGGGGTCGTGCACAGCGACGTGGGTTTCGCAGCAACCTGGGGGTCCTTCCCCTTGCTGTGCGCGTACGTGGCCCAGACCTCGACGATGCGCCTCGCACCGCTTCTCGGCGCCGCGGGCGCCTTCGCCCTTTCCTACGCCCAGCGCAAGCTGAGCACTCCCGCCAGGCTCGTACGGCGTTCGGCCGTGGCGGTCGAGGGCTCGATCCACATGGCCGACGGATCCACGAGACGCATCGACGAACGAACGCTTCTGGCTCCGCTCGAGCACGCCCTGCGCGCCATGTCGTGGAGCACGGTCTTTCTTGCCGCTGCGCTGGCGGTGGCACGCCTCACCTAGAGCCTCCTACGGGCGACGGCACGTCCGGCCGTCTCCGCTTGCTCTGCGGGCACCTGGGACCGGCGGGTGCCCACTAAACGCGAGGCATCTCGGTGGGCCGTAGGATGGTCTCGAGAACCGGTCCCGCCGCCGCCGGCAGCCGCCTCCCGGCGCTGGACGGCAAGGAGGCCTGCAATGGCTGGAGCTGTCGTCGCCGAGAAGGTCACGGTCCCGAAGCTACGCGCACGCAAACGTGAGCGCGGCAGCGAACCCATCGTCATGCTCACCGCCTACGACACGCCCGGCGCGCGCATATGTGACGCAGCGGGAGTGGACGTGATCCTCGTGGGCGACTCGCTGGCCGACAACGTGCTCGGCTATGCCGACACCCTCCAGGTGGACGTGGCGACCATGGCCCACCACGTTGCCGCCGTGGGCCGTGCGGCACCGCGCGCGCTGGTGGTGGGGGACATGCCTTGGATGAGCTATCACCTGTCGCCGCAGGAGACCGTGCGAAATGCCGCCGAGCTCGTGAGAGCCGGCGCCGAGGCGGTGAAGCTCGAAGGTGGGCGCCAGCGCGTGGCGATGATCGAGGCGCTGTTGGGCGCGCAGATACCCGTGATGGGCCATCTGGGCCTCACTCCGCAGTCGGTGCACGTGATGGGCGGTTACAAGGTGCAGGCGAAGGAGCAGGCGGCGGCCGAGTCGCTGCTCGCCGACGCAAAGGCCCTGGCCGCTTCGGGTTGTTTCGCGATCGTGCTGGAGGGTGTTCCGGACGTGGTCGCAGCCCGGGTGACCGCTGCGGTCGAGGTGCCCACGATCGGGATCGGCGCCGGGTCCGCATGTGACGGGCAGGTGCTCGTGTTCCACGATCTGCTCGGGCTGAACGAGGGCAAGCCCCCGAAATTCGTCCGCCGGTACGCGCAGCTCTCGCAGGTGGCCGCCGACGCGGTGCGGGCCTGGGCCGCAGACGTCCGTGCCGGCACCTTCCCCTCCGACGCCGAGACGTATCACGCCTGACGTCGGTCCCACGGGTCCATGTACTGCCAGCCCGTGTACTGCCCAGGAGGAGAGCCTCACCTGTCGGCTAGACTTCGTGGGTCGGGCGCTCGTCATCTGACGGCTCGTCGAGAAAACCCTGCTCTGCACTCGGGGTCCGGTACGGGCTCGAATCTGCAGGGCCCCGGGGCACGCGGCTCCGGGTCCGGAGGGAGGTGAGCCGCACGTGCGGCCTTATGAGACCGTGATCATCTTCGTGCCCGAGCTCGAGGACTCGGTGATCGAGTCGTTCGTCGAGAGGGTCCTCGACCTCGTGAGGGCGAACGGGGGAAGCCCGCAGACCGTCGACCGCTGGGGGAGGCGGGCTCTCGCGTACGAGCTCAAGCACCACAGCGAGGGCTACTACGTGGTGATCTCTTTCAGGGCGGAGCCGAAGGCGGCGTCCGAGCTCGACCGCTTCCTCTTGCTGCTCGACGAGGTGCTTCGCCATAAGATCGTGCGGTTGCCCGAGAAGGTCGCGGGGCGCGCGCCGTCCGGGGCCCCGGGGCGTGCCAGCGCGGTCACCGGCTGAGCGCGCAGAGCGGAGGGAGCATCATGGCCAACGGGAACAACGTCGTGCTGGTTGGCAACATCACCCGCGACCCGGAGCTCAGGTTCACACCCACGGGACAGGCCACGGCCAGCTTCGGCCTGGCGGTGAACCGCCGGTGGCAGAACCGTCAAACCCAGGAGTGGGAGGAGGCGACGAGTTTCTTCGACATTGTCTGCTGGCGCGAGATGGCCGAGAACGTGGCAGAGAGCCTGGGCAAAGGAGCGCGTGTCGTGGTGACGGGGCGCCTCGACCAGCGGTCCTGGGAGACCGCCGACGGTGAGAAGCGCTCGAAGATCGAGGTCGTGGCGGACGAGGTCGGGCCGAGCCTCAGATGGGCCTCCGCTCAGGTGACGAAGAACGAGCGGCGCGGTCCTGGCTTCGAGCCCGCCAACGTCGGACGCCCTGCGTCCGCGCCGCAACCGGCGTCGGCGCCGACGCCGACGGGGCAGGTCGGCGGCTACGGGTACGACGAGGAGCCCTTCTAGATGGCACGAGGCACCGAACGAACGAGCCGTCGTAGCCCCAAGGACGCGGCACGCAGGACGAAGAAGAAGCCCTGCGCGCTGTGCAGGGACAAGATCGATTGGGTCGACTACAAGGACGTCGGCATGCTCCGCAAGTACATGAGCGACAGGGGCAAGATTCGTGCCCGGCGCGTAACGGGGAACTGCACCCAACACCAGCGCGACGTGGCGTTGGCGATCAAGACGGCGCGTGAGCTTGTGCTGCTGCCCTACACGCAACGCACGACCACCGAGCGTGCAGGAGGCCGCGGCCGTGGCGCGCGTGGGGAGCGTCCGGAGCGTCCCGGTGGCCAGGCCAGGGTGCGCGGGCTCGGCGAGGCGGGCGAAGCTGGAGACGAGGCACTGGCCATCGAGGAGGCCGAAGAGGCCGAAGGGGCTGGAGGGGCCGAGTTCGCGGCGGACGGCACCGAGAACCCGGAGGCAGAAGAGCCCGCTGACTCCGAGGGCGTCGAGGAGCTTGCGGGGGCATCGGTCGACGGCTTGGGGGCAGGGCCCGCCGAGGTTCCCGCCAGGGACGCGCTCGCCGGCAACGGTGCTGGTGGGGATGATGTCACGGGGAACGGTGCGTGATGCGGGTGCTTCTTCGAAGCGACGTCGACGGTGTGGGAAAGCGCGGCGAGGTAGTAGAGGTGGCGAAGGGCTTCGCCCGTAACTATCTGTTCCCCACCAAGCGCGCGCTGGTAGCCACCACCAGGTCAGAGCCACAGGCGACGGCAATGCGGCGAGCGCGTGACCTGCGTGACACGCGCGACCGTGAGGCGGCGCAGACGGTGTCTCAGGTTCTCACGGGGGCCACGGTAACGGTCATCGCCAGAGCCGGGGCGGGCGGCCGCCTGTTCGGATCGGTGACAGCGTCCGATGTCGCCGAGGCGGTGGAGGCCCAGACCGGTGCCGTCATCGACCGCCGCAAGATCCATCTTGTCGAGCCGATCAAGTCTCTCGGCACGCACCTGGTATCCCTCGCACTCCATTCCGACGTGCAGGTGGAGCTGACAATAGAGGTGGTAACCGGCACCTAGCGCCAGTTCGCTGCGGCCTCGAGCCGCGGTGTCGTCACCTGGACCGTGTGCCTAGCGGATCTGTGCGTGTTGCTCTCTCGGCGCACGTGACGGCTCTCGCACCAAGCCGTTACAGCCTTCTTCTTGAATGTCTTTCGTGAGGGGTCACGTCCTGTCACCGTGCATCGGACGGCATAGGTCGGGTCGCGTCGTGTCTGCGGGCTTGTCCACAGCGTCATCCCCTGCGCCGGGTTCAATTTCCACATCTTTCGCGTTTCATCCTCTCGTTCTGCGCAGGGTGTACGGGTGAAGGTTAGAAGGCAATGACGCAGGCCCTGGAGAGCACGCGCGTCCGACATCTGCAAAGTGTCGGTGGCCGTGTTCCGCCGAATGATCTCGACGCCGAGGAGTCGCTGCTAGGGGCGATGTTGCTGTCGCGCGATGCGATAGCCGCCGCGCTCGAGTGCTGCAAGGCCGAGGACTTCTACAAGCCGGCGCATGCGCACATCTTCGCCGCCATCTGCGCTCTCTACACCCGTGGAGAACCGGCGGACCCTGTGACGGTGGCGGACGAGCTGCGTCGCTCGGGGGTGCTCGAGGCGATCGGGGAGCCCTCGGTCCTCCTTTCTCTGCAGGTCAACACCCCCTCGACCGCAAACGCTTCTCACTACGCCCGGATAGTCGAGGAGCACGCGCTGTTGCGGAAGCTGGTCGCGGTGGCGGGCGAGATCGCGGAGCTCGGCTACAGCGTCCCCGAGGACGTCTCGCAGGCCGTGGACCAGGCCGAGGCGATGGTCTTCGAGGTGGCCCAACGCCGGGTGGTCGACACGATGTCTCCGCTTCGGGACCTGCTCGCTCAGAGCCTCGACCACCTCGAAGCCCTCGTGGAGCGCGGCGAGACGATCACGGGCGTGCCTTCGGGCTACACGGACCTGGACGAGCGCCTCGCAGGCCTGCAGAAGTCGAACCTGGTGGTGGTGGGGGCCCGGCCCTCGATGGGGAAGGCTCTCGCCCTGGACACCCCGATCCCGACACCCGGCGGGTGGACGACGATGGCCGAGCTTCGAGTCGGCGATCGGGTCTTCGACGAGAAGGGTCGGACGTGTCGCGTCGACTACACCTCGCCGGTGTTCATCGGCCGTCGTTGCTATCGGGTGTGCTTCGACGACGGGTCGGCGCTCGTCGCCGACGCCGGCCACCGTTGGCTCGCCTACGACTTTCCGGCGTGGAGGTCCCATCGCGAGCGGACAACCCTTTTGGAGCTTGGGCCACCCGGTAACTCGCGTCTCGCCCGAGACCAGTCGTCGCGCTGGCGACTGCCGCGCGTCGTCACCACAGAGCAAATGCTCGCAGAAGGCATTCGCAGAGCAGACGGTCGCCCGAACTGGTACGTCCCCGTTGCCGGTGCCATCGAAGGGCCGGAGTCGGACCTGCCGGTGGACCCGTACGTCCTCGGATGTTGGCTGGGCGACGATCCGGCGGCGAACTGCGAACCGACCATCGGGACCGAGGACGCCAGGCACATCCCTGTCCCGTACGTGCGTGCCTCCTTCAAGCAGCGTTTGGCGCTCCTCCAGGGGTTCATGGACACCCGTGGCACGGTGACCGGCAGCCGAGGCACCGTCGAGCTCTGCCTGTCGGACCGCGAGCTTCTCGAGCAGGTCCGGGACCTCGTGTGCTCCCTCGGTCAGAAGCCCCTCCTTCTCGAGCGCCGGGCCGTACGGCTCCCCGGCGGTCAGTCGGCAGTGGCGTGGCGTCTCCGGTGGACTGCGACGGACCCGATCTTTCGGCTGCCACGCAAGGCGAGCCGCCTTGCTGCCACCGTGAGCACGCGTGCTGCCGGCCGGCAGAGCAGGCGGGCGGTCCTTGCTGTCGAAGAGGTCCCCAGCGTGCCGGTGCGTTGCATCGCCGTGCGCTCGAAGTCCCATCTCTTTCTCGCCGGGCGGTCGATGATCCCGACGCACAACACGAGCTTCGCCCTCGGCATCGTTAACCATGCCGCGGTCAACGCGCGAGTCCCGGTTCTCATGTTCTCTCTCGAGATGAGCCATCTTGAGATCACCCAGCGCATGCTGTGCTCCGAGGCGCGCGTGGACGCCGTGCGAATGCGAAACGGCCGCCTGCTCGAGTCCGACTGGCCGAAGATCTCCTCGGCCATCGGCCGTCTGGGCGATGCTCCGATCTACTTCGACGACAACCCGAACGTGACGATCATGGACATCCGGGCGAAGGCACGGCGCCTCAAGGCGCGCGAGGACCTAGGCCTGGTCGTCGTCGACTACCTGCAGCTGATGACCGGGCACGCCAGGAGCAGGGCCGAGAACCGCCAGGTGGAGGTCTCCGAGATCAGCCGCGGGTTGAAGGTGCTGGCGCGCGAGCTCGACATTCCCGTCGTCGCCCTCTCGCAGCTCTCGCGCAACCTGGAGATGCGCCAGGACAAGCGGCCGGTGCTCGCGGACCTGAGAGAGAGCGGTTGTCTGACAGCCGAGACGCGTGTCACGAGAGCCGACACCGGAGCTGAAGCCAGCATGGGAGAGCTCCTGTTGACCGGCGAACGCAACATACCGGTGTGGGCCCTTGATGGCTGTATGCGCCTGGTACGGGGCACGATGTCCCACGTCTTCGAGAGCGGCGTCAGGAAGGTGTGGCAGCTTCGGCTCGCATCGGGTCGGCAGGTTAAGGCCAGCGCCAACCATGAATTCCGCACCATCCAGGACTGGAGACGGCTTGATGAGCTCACGCTCGGCGAACGCCTGGCAACCGCCAGACCAGGTTCAATCGCCGAAGTGCTCGACGATGGACGCCTTCGCGATCTCGCGGGTTCGGACGTCTTGTGGGACGAGGTCGTAGCGATCGACAGAATGGGCGATGAGCCGGTCTACGACGCCACGGTATTCGAGCACCACAACTTCATCGCCAACGGGATTGTCGCGCACAACTCGATCGAGCAAGACGCCGACGTCGTGCTGTTCATCTATCGTGACGAGCTCTACAACCCGGACTCACCGGACAGGGGCACCGCGGACATCGTCATCGCCAAGCACCGGAACGGGCCGACCGGGATGGTGCAGCTGGCCTTCGTGGACCATCACACCCGCTTTGCCAACATGGCACGCGTGTAATAGCCCTGGACGGCGAGGGTGAGCTCTCGACCCGCCCGAGCCCCTGGTCGGAGCTGCCACGAACGACATGACGACCAGGTCGCAGCGGGTACAACGTATCCTGGCCTACGAGAAGTAGACGACGGGAGGCCGTCTTTCGCGCTCGCCGCGCTCGAGGGGGAAGTCGAGGTGATCGTCACCGGGCTCCGGGCGTCTCGCCCACGAGCGAGTGTGAGCCTGTGGGCGGACGCGGGATCTGCACCCAGAACGTCGCGCCGCCGACCCCGTTGGACACGACCCCCACTCGGCCTCCGTGTGCGCGCGCGATGGCCGAGACGATGGCCAGACCGAGCCCGACGCCCCCCGAGGAGCGTGCTCGTGAGGGATCGGCCCGGTGGAACGGCTCGAATATGGCCTCGCGCTCCTCGGCCGGGATGCCGGGCCCGTGATCGGTGACCTCCACGCCCACCGAGGACGGCTCGGCGTGCAGGCGGACCTCTATCGGGGTGCCCGGAGGGGTGTGCCGGATGGCGTTTCCGAGCAGGTTGTCGACCACCTGCCGGAGGCGGTCGGCGTCGCCCGTCACCGACGCGGCAACCGGTGAGTCCAAGCTGATCGTGCGCTCGGGAGCAGCCACCCGCGCCGCGTCGACCGCGGCGGCCGCGATCTCGGCCAGGTCGACCTGGTCGCGCGCCAGCGGTCGCTGCCGGTCGAGCCGCGCGAGGAGAAGGAGGTCTTCGACCAGCACGCTCATCCGGTTGGCGTCCTCACGGATGTGGCGCATCGAGGTGGCGAGGTCCTCCGGACGATCCCTGCTACCACGGTCGAACAGCTCCGCATAGCCCTGGATAGAGGTGAGCGGGGTCCGCAGCTCGTGTGAGGCGTCGGCCAGGAACCGACGGAGCCGTTCCTCGGAGGCGGTCCGAGCGGCGAAAGCCTGCTCGATCTCAGAGAGCATGGTGTTGAGCGCGGCCCCGAGCTTGCCCACCTCCGTTCGTGGGTCGACGTCCGTCACGCGCTGCGACAAGTCTCCCGCTGCGATAGCGCCCGCTGTCGTGGCCATCTCGTCGAGCGGGCGCAGGCCCCTTCTCACGATCCACCAGGCGAGCCCTCCCAGTGCCGCCAGCACGGCCAAGGTGACCAGGACCTCGATGAGAGAGAGCCGGCCGAGTGTCTGGTCCTGGCCGGCGAGCGGGACCGCCACTATGACGATGTCGCCCGAGCCGTCGGGGGCCTGAGTCGCGACGGCGCGGTAGCCGGCCGGGTCGGCTCCGCTGCTGCTCACGCCGAAGAGCGTCGGGTTCTGCGAGGGGTTCGAGGAGATCGGCGGCGAGCTCGGCAGCACGGGTTTGGCCGGTTGGGTGCTGCTTTCGAGGTAGGAGAAGAAGCCCTCGTAGATGACGGTCCCGTTGGCGTCGCGGAGTTGACCGAACGTCCCCTGGGGGATGCCCCCCAGATCGGAGGCCGGAAGCGAGCATTGACTGCCGGAACCTGGGAACAGCGACTCTCTGGCGCAGAGGTTGAGCGCACGTTCCACGGGCTGGGGGGCGTTCTGGAGCTGCTGGTCGACCTGAGAGAAGAGGTAGGAACGAAGCGAGGTGTAGGTGACCACGTCGGCCACGATCAGACCTGCTGCAACGATGCCGACCAGCACGAGCAGAAGGCGCAACCGCAGGGTCATCGCTGATCGGGTGGCCGTCTGATGGTGTAGCCGACCCCGCGCACGGTGTGGATGAGCGGCGGGCCGAGACCGTCGATCTTCTTGCGCAAGTAGCTGATGTAGATCTCGACGACGTTCGCATTGCCGTCGAAGTCGTAGTTCCACACCCGGTCGAGGATCTGTGACTTCGAGACGACCCTTCCCGTGTTCAGCAACAGGTAGTGGAGGAGCTTGAACTCGGTCGGGGTGAGCTCGATCGGCGTCGAGCCCCGGAACACCTCGTGGCTCTCCTCGTCGAGCTGCAGGTCGCCGGCCTGCAGCTGCCCGTCCTCACTGCTGCCGTGAGCCCTACGGAGGATGGCACGCACCCGGACGACGAGCTCCTCCACGCTGAAGGGCTTGGTCATGTAGTCGTCGCCGCCCAGGGTGAAGCCCCGCAACTTGTCGTCGAGGGTGTCGCGTGCGGTGAGGAACAACACCGGTAGCCGCCCGCCGATCCCGTCCCTGCTCATTCGCTGGAGCACGTCGAACCCGCTCAGGTCCGGGAGCATCACGTCGAGCACGACGAGGTGGGGCCTGAACGAGGTCATGGCCTCGAGGGCCTGGCGACCCAGATGGGCGACCTGCACCTCCATGCCCTCGTAGCGCAACGCCATGGAGACGAGGTCGGTGATGCTCTGCTCGTCGTCGACGACGAGGATGCGAGCCGGCGCTCGGTGGCCCGTCGCGGTGATTTGCGCGCTCGAGATCGATGCGTCGGGCACAGATGAGCTGGGCATGTGATCGGCCTCCTGGGAAGACTCTGACCGCTCAACCTGTGAGTTTTCTGTGAAGCCCGTCCGGGTCACGCTTGATCAGGAGAGATCGCCTTCGGTGTGCCTCCGGGATCCGGTGCCGAGCGATCGGGCGTGAACGGCGTCGGCCCGGACGGCACCGTCATGCGGCCTTTCTTCGAGCCGCTCGCTTGCGCTTCAGCTCGTGCCGCGTACCAGCACGGCTCTTGGATCAGGCGTCGGCGCCTACCGGCTTGGGAACGTTCCGGCGGGCACGGCGAGCGGGACGACCGACGACGCACAACCGCTCGTGCGCCTGGACCCTGCCGGGTTCGTCTTCTGGGAACTCGAGCTCGGCCGGATCGGCGTCGGGGCTCGGAGGTGCGTCGCCGCTCACCGCGAGTTCACAGAGCGTCTCGTCGATCAGCCGGACTATCTCGTCACACCGTTTGCCCAACGTCATCGGGTCTCCTTCTTCCCTAAGCATCGGCGAGGGGGTGATCCCGCTGAAGAGGAAAGCGCCTCGACTTCGAAGGGCAATTCGGCAGGTTCAGACCGGGACCGGGTCGCCGCCCACGGAGCGCCGCAGCGCCGCGTGGAGCGCGTCGGGTGTGAGGATGCCGACGTAGCGGTCGTCTTCGAGGACCGCCACCCACGCGGCGTCGTGCTGGAGCATCTCCGCGAAGGCGGTCTTCAACGACGAGCCGAGCGGGATCCACGCCTCGAGCCGCCTCGTGTGGTCCGCCACGAGACCCGAGCCCTCGGCTCGCGCGTTGTCGTTCGCGCGTCCGGGCTCCACCCACCCGAGGAGGCGTCCATCTTCATCGACCACCACGGCCCACAGTCCGTCAGAGGCGTCGACCACCGCGCGCGCCCGGTCCATGGTCGTACGGGGTGCCAGCACCGGTGGGGTGAAGAGGTCGGAGATCTCGACGGCCGTGACGGCGAGGCGACGCAGCCCTCGGTCGGCACCGACGAAGTCGGCCACGAAGCCGGTCGCGGGACGTCCCAACACGGCTGCCGGGGTGTCGTGCTGTTGGAGCACACCGCCCTCGCTCAGAACCGCCATGCGGTCGCCGAGCATCACGGCCTCGTCGACGTCGTGGGTGACGAACATCACGGTCTTTCTCAGCTGGGCCTGGAGGCGGAGGAACTCCTGTTGCAGCCGCTCGCGCGCGATGGGGTCCACGGCGCCGAAGGGCTCGTCCATCAACAGCACGGGCGGGTCGCCCGCAAGGGCCCGGGCCACCCCGACTCGCTGCGCCTGGCCGCCCGAGAGCTCGTGGGGGTATCGCCGTGCGTAGAGCGCCGGGTCCAGCCCAACGAGCTCGAGCAGCTCACCCACCCGTGCCCGGGTGCGAGCCTTGTCCCATCCGAGGAGCCGGGGCACGGAGGCTACGTTCTCGGCGACCTTCAGGTGGGGGAAGAGCCCGGGCTGCTGGATCACGTAGCCCGTGCGCCGGCGAAGCTCGACCGGGTCGATCGCCGCCACGTCGCGTCCGCCCACGAGCACGCGACCCGAGGTCGGCTCGACGAGGCGGTTCACCAACTTCAAGATCGTGGTCTTCCCACCGCCCGAGGGTCCGACGAGCACGCACAGCTCGCCCTCTCGCACCTCCAGGTCGAGGTTCTCCACGGCGTAGGGACCGTCCCCGTAGCGCTTGGACACTCCTTCGAAGCGGATCATGCCCGTCCTCCCAGGTTGTTCCACGCTAGCGACCCGCGCCCGCGACGCGTCTGCGAACCCTCTAGGGTCGAGGTGGTGCACCTGCTCGGCGCCGCAAGCCCCATCCCCTGGTGGCGCTGGGTGTCCTCACACCTCGGTGTGATCGCGTCCGCCCTCGGCCAGCACACCGAGCTCACCGCCATCGCCGTGGGGGTCGGATTCGCGATCGCGCTGCCTCTTTCGATCGTGGCCTGGAAGGTGCGGGTGCTGCGTGCACCCTTCGTGGTGGCGACCGGTGCTCTCTACGTGATCCCCTCGATCGCCCTGTTCGCTCTCGTCCAGCCTGTCACGGGCTACTTCTCGATCACCACTGCGGAGGTGGCGCTGGTCGGGTACACGCTGATGATCTTGTTGCGGAACACGATCGCCGGGTTGGACGCGGTGCCGGCGGACGCACGTGAGGCCGCACGCGGGATGGGCTACACGCAGCTCGTCGAGCTCGTGCGCGTCGATCTGCCACTCGCGCTTCCGTCGATCCTCGGGGGCCTTCGCGTCGCGACGGTGACAACCGTCGGGCTCGTCATGGTCACCGCGTTCATCGGCCAGGGCGGGCTCGGCCAGCTGGTCATCCAAGGCTTCAACGAGGGGTTTGACACGCCCATCGTCGTCGGGCTCGTCCTGTCGGTCCTTCTCGCCGGTGTCGCCGACGCCCTGTTGGTGGGGCTCGAGCGCCTGGCGGTGCCCTGGACTCGCGCCAGGCGGGTCGCGTAAGCGGCGACCGACATGCAATTCCTGTCTCACGTCGTGCACTTCTTCGCCACGGCCTCGAGTTGGAGCGGGCCCGACGGCATCTTGGTGCGCCTCGGCCATCAGACCGAGCTCTCGGTGGCGGCGGCGCTCGCCGCTGCGCTCGTGGGGGTGGGCCTCGGCTCGCTCCTCGGCCACAGTGGCAGGGGTGGCTTTGTCGTCGTGAACGCCGCCAACGCGGCGCGCGCCGTTCCGTCGGTCGCCTTGCTCACCCTGCTCGCCATCCAGCCTGTCATCGCCCGGCATTCGAGAGGCGGTCTCGTCCCGGCGTTCATCGCCATGTTCGCCCTGGCCGTGCCGCCGGTTCTCACCAACGCCTATGTGGGGGTGCGCAACGTGGACGCGGACGTCCGCAGTGCGGCTTTCGCGATGGGGATGACCGACGCGCAGGTGCTGTGGCGCGTGGAGCTGCCGCTGGCGGCACCCCTTGTGATGGCGGGGGTGCGCACGGCGGCGGTCGAGGTCGTGGCGACGGCCACTCTCGCCGCGTACGTCGGTTTCAGCGACCTCGGGTCTTACATCTTCGCCGGCCTGGCCACGCAGAACACGGTGGAGACCTTCAGCGGAGCACTGCTCGTGGCGGTGCTGGCGCTCGTCACCGATCTGGCTCTCGCCTTCGCCGGCAGGGCCGTCACCCCGGCCGGGGTGCGGCGCAGCGGTCGTGCCGCGCGGCAGCTACGCGTAGGGGCCGATGTGAGCACCGTGCCTCCGGCCGGTGCGCCGAAGGCGCCGGCTACTACGTGAGGTGTTCCTTCTTCAACCACGACGACGCGACGGCAGCAGGGTCGTCGTGGTCGACGCTCACCTTGATGTTCATTCCGGTCAGCTGGTCGGTCGTCAGCTTCGCCGACAACGCGTTCAGCGCGGCGGACACAGCAGGGGTGTCGACCGACTTGCGGATCACCGGGATCAGATAGTCGGCGGGCTGGAGGTGCTTGTCGTCGGTGAGCTGTACGAAGCCGTTCTCGAGCACGTTCCCGTCGCTGGAGAACAACTCCGCCACTTGGACGGTTCCGTTCTTCAGGTCGGCGACGGTGATCGGTCCCGCCTCGTCGGTGGAGGTGAACGCCTTGAAGTGGATCCCGTAGACGCTCGCGAGCCCGAGCTCACAGGTGGGGCGTTGCGGGCACTCGGGAGGAGCGCCGAGGGTCAGCTGGGAGGCCACATGCGCCAGGCTGGAGAGCGTGGTCAGGTGGTACCGCTGTGCCGTGGCCTTTGTGACGGCAAAGACGTTCGTGTCGATGGCGGGCGCCGGGTTCAACACCGTGCCGCCCTTTGCTGAGAGCTCTTTCTTCAGCAGGGGGATCGCGGTCGAGGTCTGGGTCGCCTGCTGGGTGTCGTTGGTGTTGAAGTACAGCAGAAGGGTTCCCGCGTAGTCGGGGTACAGGTCGAGCTGCCCCGCCGCGAAGGCAGGCTCGACCGCCTCGCGTGTGCCCAGGTTCGTGCGAAGCTTCGTGTGTACCCCGGCGTGTTGAAGTACGTCCGCGTAGAGGTTCGCCACGATGGTCTGCTCGTAGAAGTTCGTGGACCCGATGGTGACGGTCGGCGTGGACGGGCTCGAGCTGCACGCCGCGGCCAGCAGCGAGAGAGCGATGGATGCTAGGAGAATCCTTGGACCACTCATTGGGCTCCTTAGTCGGTTCGTGCGTTTGTGCGCCGGTGCGCCGGTGCGCCGACCCGAACCGGCCGGAATGGGGAGTTCGACGGTTGACGGACCTGATGGGCTTCCAGAGGATTCCGAGACGATAGTCCGCGCCGCGCCGGCCTGAAAGGTGTCTCACGCAAGGCCGATACGGGCTCCAAGTATTTGTAGCGTCGCGACAGCTCGATCTCGCCGAGCCCGCCAGCGCGTCGAGCGTCGTTCCGACTGAGACTTCGAGCTTGCTCGCACCGAGACGCCGTGCGTTGCTTCGACCGGGAGCGAGGCTGTAGGTGCAGGATCAACCCGTAGACTGCGCGTCGATGCATCGAGGTCTCCTGACCGGGAACGGGAGCTGCGAGTCGACCCGATCGCCTCACCGGGTCGGCGATCCGATGCCCATCGGGCGTCGGCAGGGTGCCGCGACCAGGGTGCTGTGACCGACCTCCGTGAGCAACTGGTCGGCGTCATCCGTATGCGTGGGTTGATGCGCTTCGACGAGCCGGTCACCTTGGCCTCGGGGGAGAAGAGCCGGGAGTTCATCGACACGAAGGCGGCGCTGTCGAGAGGAGAGGACCTCGAGCTCGCTTGCAATGCCCTTCTCGAGCGCGTGAGCGATCTCGATTTCGACGCCGTCGGTGGGATGACGATGGGGGCGGACCAATTCGCCCACGTGGTCGCAGTACTGGCCAGAAGAGAATGGTTTGTCGTTCGCAAGGCTCCGAAGGGCAGGGGAACGGACCGGCTTCTCGAAGGGGCCAAGGTCGGCGCCGGCTGGCGGGTTCTCGTGGTCGACGACGTGGTGACGACCGGAGGCTCGATGCGAAAGGCCTGCGAGACCATAGAGCAGGTCCGCGCGGAAGTGGTGGGCGCGGTCGCCATCGTCGATCGTGGGGAGGCCGCCGCCCGTTACTTCGAGGAGCGGAAGATCCCCTACCGCTCCGTGCTGACCTATCGAGACCTGGGCATCGAACCGGTGGGAGGCGGATCCGTCCAACCGCAAGCCGTCTGACCCCCCGTCCCTTAGGTCGGTCTCGTCACATCGACCCGGAGCCGTGCGCCGGAGGTGGCCGTGACAAAGGATAGGACCGGACCCCGCCACCGACTGCGCCGGTGGGTCATAGGAATCGTCGCCGTCGTGGTCGTCTTGGCCGTGGCGGGCCCGTTCGTCTACATCCACTTCATTGAGGGGTCGGCCCCGGCCAAGCTCACCTTGCCGAAGTCCCCGACGAGCGCCGGGACGGCAAGTACCTCTGGCACGTCGGAGAGCTCCGGGACCAGCACCGTCGCCGGGATGTGGAATGTGGGTCCCGGATCGCAGGCCGGCTACAGGGTCGACGAGGTTCTCATCGGTCAGCACTCCACGGCGGTAGGCCGAACCACAGAGGTCTCGGGCTCGATCACCATCTCCGGCACCACGGTGACCGAGGGCGACTTCACCGTGAACATGGCTTCGGTGACCAGTGATCAGAGCCAGCGAAATGCGCAATTCGACGTGAGGATCATGGACGTCGCCAAGTACCCGACGGCCACGTTGCGGCTTTCGGCTCCTATCGCGCTCGGAACGATTCCTGCCATCGGTTCCACCGCCCACTACTCGGCGACCGGGAAGCTCACCATGCACGGTGTGACGAGGTCGGTGACCTTCCCCGTGGCCGCCGAAAGAATCACGGGAAGCATCGAGGTGCTGGCCGATTTGCAGATCCAGTTCTCGGCGTGGAAAATCGCCAACCCGAGCATCGGGGGCTTCGTCACCACCGCCGACACCGGCACACTCGAGGTTCTGCTCCACCTCACCCAGGGGTCCGGGAACTCACCGGTGTCGGGTGGGCCCGGGTCGACGTCGAACGGGTCGAGCGGCGGTGCTCCCTCCCCCGTCACGGTCCCGAGCACCACCGTGCCGTCGCTCACCATTCCCGCCGGGAGCTGACGTCGCGCGTCTTGCTCGCGGCGAGAGGTTCGAGCAGATCGATAGGTTCCGGCCCTGCAGGCGTGAGCGCATCGTGACACGTCGACCGCAAGCGGTTCCGGACCCTCAGCAGCGACGGGGAGGTGGATCGGCTCCTCATATCCCACCCGGGTCGCCTCAAGGTGGTCGGGCACCTGGGCGCCCGGCGTACAGCCTGACGACATGACGGTCGATCGGCAGGGGATGCTCTACGTGGCGGGGTCGGCACGGGCAAGATCTATCGTCTCGACGCCCGCACCGGATCTTCCTGTGTCATCGTCAGTGGTCTGATGCAGCCGACGTCCGCCAAGTTCGGTGGGCCGGGTTGGCCTTCTGGGGACCTGTTCGTCACCGACGCGAGCGGCCACCTTTCGGAGCTGACATGGGCGCGGCACCCTCCGTCTACGTGAACGATGGTCAGCTAACCGAATCTTCACAACACGAAGTCGAATCACGGTTGTCACCGGTCGGGCGAACGTGACCCGGTAGGAGCGTGGCGGAAGAGCCCCATCCCTGTCTTGGCGCCGTCCCGGCTCTGGCTAACATCAGCGATGTTGGTCCTGACCTGGGCATTCAGCTTGGGGTTGTCGAGGTGATCACGGTATTCCTGAACCGGGACCCGCAGTTTGGGAAGACTTGTCATAGACATGCGAAGCGAAGGGCATTCTGAAGAGGCGGCGACATCCGGCGCCGTGTCACGCGCCACGACTCGACGGTTCGGGACCTGGCTGGCCGACCGCGAGGTGCACGGCTATCCGAATTCGGCGCGCCGGTATTTGTACCTGGCAGTGGTGGTCATAGCCTCGATCGTCCTTTGGTACCAGTACTTCGTCCCCGCGGCCGTGGTCACGGCCCTCATAACGCACTTCCACATCTCGTTCCGCTTCTACATGAACATCATCATCGCCTCGGAGTTCGCGGGGGTCGTCGCCGCCCTGATCGGCCAAGTCACAGACCGCATAGGCCGGACCTGGGTGGTGATAGGCGGACTCGGGGTGGTCGGCGTGATACAGACCTTCGTCATTCCCCACGCGACCGGGCCTTGGGTGTTCGCCGTGGCGGTGACGGCTGTGGCAGGGTGCGAAGGGATCATCCTCGTGGCGACGCCCGCGTTGGTACGCGACTTCACCCCTCAACTGGGGCGGGCGTCTGCGATGGGGTTCTGGACCCTCGGGCCAGCCGCGGGGGTGCTCACCGCGAGCTTGGTGGCCAGCCACACTCTCGGTGCCACCTCGGGGGACTGGCAGCGCGAGTTCATCGTCTCGGGCGTGGCCGGCCTTATCGTCTTCGCCCTATCCCTGTTGTTCCTGCGCGAGCTGTCGCCGCAGATCCGCGACCAGGTGATGGTGACGAAGCGCGATGTGGAGCTGATCGAGCTGAAAGCGCGTGGTCTCGACGTCGATTCTGCGACACGTTCCCCCTGGCGCCAGATGGCGCGTCCGGACGTGGTGGTGCCTGCGGTCGCGGTGAGCGTGCTGCTCGTCATCTTCTACACGGCTTCGGGCTTCATCGTCGCCTACTGGACGACGGTGTTCCACACCGCTCAGAGGTACTTCACGCTGCCCCAGGCCAACGGGATCGACACCTGGATGTGGGGGGTGACGTGCGGGAGCCTGATCCTGTTCGGGGTCCTGAGCGACCTGCTTCGGGTCAGAAAGCCGTTCATGATCGTGGGCGCGCTGGGAATGCTGGTGTTCATGCTGTTGCTCATTTCCCACACGGGGCACGCGAGCTCGAGCTACCACACAATGGTATGGGTGGGATCAGGCGTGTTCTTCTTCCTGGGGATGGTGTTCTCGACCTGGATGGCGAGCTTCACCGAGACCGTGGAAGAGCGCAACCCGGCGCTCACGGCGACCGGCATCTCGATCTGGGGAGGCATGCTGCGCTTTACGGCCGCGATGTCGTTCATCGTCGCACCGTTCGTCCTCACCTCGATCAACGATGTGGTCAACAACTCCCCCTATCAGAGGTATGTGCCGCATGCCCTGGCGATCGAGCACCGCTACGGACCTCTGCTTACGATCGTCCTCCACCACCAGAAGGACTTCACCGCGGCGTCCTCGTTGACCGAGACGCAGCTGCTCACCCAGCACCAGGCGCTCTACGAGAGGCTCCTCCACGACGTGAACGGAAATGCAAGCACGCTGCTTCGCATCGACGCCATAAAGCCCCAGATCGAGTTCCTCGACAAGTACCTGAACCACCTGTTGGCACTTCAGAAGGCCGCCGCCGCTTCCCCGGCGCAGTGGCAGCACTGGCTGTGGGTCACCTTCGGCTGCGTCGTGTTCTTTATACCGTTCGTGTTCCTGATGAAGGGTCGCTGGAGCCCGCGGCGCGCGCGCCAAGACGAACGTGAGCACGAGGAGTACGTCGCGCGCGAGCTTAAGCGGATACACGAGGGTACAAGCTCGAATGCAACGTCATAGTCGGAGACTCGTGCACCGCATATCGAAGGAGGTGGCCGAGAGCAACGGCCCGCGAACGATTCGACAGAGAGGAGCGCCGCCCGGATCGGGTCAGAAGGGTCAACGATCACTTGCAGCGCAAGGTAGACGCTACTATCATGTCTGGCATGGTAGTGAGTGGGGGCCGTAGAACCCAACTGCTCCGTGGTGTGCTGGACCTTTGCCTGCTGGCGGTGATGGGCGAGGGCCCGGCGTACGGGTACGAGATGACGAAACGTCTTGCGGCGCGCGGGCTCTCGATCGTTGGTGAGGGCTCGATCTACCCGTTGCTGGGCCGGCTCGAGAGAGATGGCCTGGTCGACACGCATCGAGCCGTGAGCAACGGAGGCCCGCCCCGGAAGTACTACAGCCTCTCCGGTCGGGGAAAGCGCGCCTTGACCTCAGGTATCTCCGAGTGGCAGGCGACCCGGGATGCCGTCGACGCCGTCCTGGGGCGGGCCCCTGCAGAGGTGAGCTCATGAGCAAGTTCGTGGACGAATGCCGCAAGGAATGGGACCGCCTCGGTGTGCCCGAGGCGGTGTCCAACGAGATGGCAGCCGATTTGGCGGCCGATCTGGCCGAAGCCGAAGCAGAGGGAGCGTCGCCCGAAGAGGTGCTCGGCAACGGCGCCTTCGATGCCAGGTCGTTCGCTGCATCTTGGGCCACGGCCCGGGGCATGGTCCGCCACGATCGCCGAGCTCGGGAGGGAACGCGCTGGTGGCGCTGGAGCGTAATCGTGAGCGCCGTTGTCTCACTTGTCGCCGGGGCAGCGGGACTAGTGGTCCTAGGCCACCGACGGGAAGCCTCGGTCGCCGCAACAGTGTTCCACCGTTCCATTCACGCACCTTTCCCTGGTCCTCGCGCGATCATGATCGGACCTCATCTACCAAGTCGGCTGATCTTCTTGGAGGGGGGCGCCTTCGAGCCCCTGGGATTGATCTTGCTTGTGGTCGGTCTTGTCGGGTTGTGCCTGGCACTGTGGTTCTGGAGGCCATGGTTCACTCTGCGTCGCCGGCCGGGCTTCGACGAAGACGTGGGACTGCCGAGTTACCTCTGATAGAAGGCGTCGGCAGTATCTGAGAAGGAGCGCTCCAGTCGTGCATCGCGCTGCACCTGGTCAGGAGTAATCGTCCAAAGGCTTTGACATGCGGTTCACCCTAGGGACGGGAGACGAATGAGTTCCGCAGCTTCGACCATGGCCTCCGACAACGAGCCCGCCGTGAGTAATTGGGCCGTGGAGACTCATGGTCTGACCAAGCGGTTCGGCGAGAACGCCGCAGTCGACGGCGTCGAACTTCTGGTGCCCAGGGGGTGCGCGTTTGGCTACCTCGGGCCCAATGGCGCCGGCAAGACCACGCTCATCAGGGTCCTCTTGGGACTGACCCATGCAGACGCCGGCACCATGTCCCTGCTCGGCTACCCCGTTCCCAAAGAGCGCGACCACGCGCTGGCAGGGGTCGGCGCCATCGTGGACGAGCCTCGGTTCCACGGTCATCTGACCGGCAGGGAGAACCTCAAGATGCTGGCCAGTTCACGTGAGCGCGCGGCAAGGGAGCGTATTGTGCCCGCGCTCGACCGAGTGGGTCTGAGGCAGCGGGCCGATGACCGCGTGTCGAAGTACTCAATGGGGATGCGGCAGCGTCTTGGGGTGGCCGCCTGTCTGCTTGGAGATCCCGAGCTTCTCATCCTCGACGAACCGATGAACGGGCTCGACCCGGCCGGCATGCACGACATGCGTGAGATGATCCGGTCGTTCGTCGAAGAGGGGCGCACGGTCGTGCTCTCCTCGCATCTCCTCGACGAGGTGCAGCGGACCTGTGACACCTTGGCCATCGTGGACCGTGGCGCCGTTATCCGGCAGGGGCCGATCTCAGAGTTGCTGGCAGGGATGTCGGTCGTCGTTCAGGTGGAGTGCTCCGATCCGGATCGGGCTCGCGCTCTCGTCGAGAACGCCGGTGTGCGGACTCAGGTGGAAGTCGGCCCGCTCGGGCTAAAGATCACCATGCCGTCGGGGACCGGGCGCGCGGTGATCGCCGAGATCAGTCGTGTGCTGGTGGAAGGCGGCATCGCCCTCTACCGGTTGCAGCCCATGCAGGCGACTCTTGAGTCGTGGTTCCTGCAAGTCACGAGCCGGCTGGGAGAGTCCGAGTGACGACGGCGACCGAAGCGCCGGCGGTGGTTGGGCCCCCGGGCCGCGTCGCCGTCCCTCAGGACCGCCGGGGATCGTGGATCCCCACCGGTGCCATGATCGCTGCGAGATTCAAGGAGTTGCGCAAGCGGCGCGGCCTAACGATCGCTCTCCTGACAGTGACGGTCGGCATCCCGGCGATCTATCTGGCGATCCGATTGCTCCTCCACGCCGTCGATCCGCATTCCTACGGACCCGCCGGCGGCTACGACCAGTATGTGGGCCTCGTCGCCGGCGTGTTGTATGTCTTCGGCTTCATCGTCGCCGCGACACTGGGGGCCACAGCAGGATCGGTCGACCTCACCGAAGGGATGTTCCGGCACCATGTGATCACCGGGCGCTCCCGGATGGCTCTGTACCTGGCTCGCATCCCCGCCGGGCTTGCCATCATCGTGCCGTTGGTGGCGATCGGCTTCACCATCGTCTGCGCGGTGTGCGTCTTCGCCGCTCCGACATCGCTCAACTACAACGGCGTGCACGTCCCCGTCCAGCTGTCGTCGACAGGATTCGAACACTGGGCCGCTGATCACGCCGAGGAGGTCGTCGACAACTTTCCCTTCGAGTTCTCACCAAAGACCAGGGTCCAAAATCCCGCGTGCCTTCCCGGCGGGCCCGGGCCCGGGGGCGGCGTAATCAAGCAACGTGCCGGCCAAGGTCAGGTAGCCACACCATGCACGGCCGCCCAGCTCCAGGCCCTTGCCGTCCTGTTCGCCAAGCAGGATTATTCCGATTACTCCCGGATCTTCCTCTACCCGTCCGATTCCCTCATGGTCAAGACCGGGCTGTGGATCGAGCTCGAAGCGTTCATCGGGTTCATGGTCGGCCTTGGGCTGTCCTCGCTGTTGGGCCAGCGGACGATCACCGTGGTCTTGTTAATCGTCCTTGAACTGATCCTCACGCCCATAGCTGCGAGAGCGAGGCTCCCCCACCTGTCGAACCTCCAGCGGGCGGTGGTCGGCATAGCCACAGCTCACCTCGAACCGGGTGGGCTCCCGACACCATTCGGGGGAGGGGGTGGGCCTGCCGACCGTTCACTGTTCCTGCACGAATCGACCACGGTTGCGGTCTACGTGATTGTCGCCTGGATCGTGGCTTGGACGGCCCTGGGAGCATGGCGGATGATGAACAGAGACGCCTGACGAACTCCGATCGGTCACCCCGACATACCGGGGCCGCCCACAGCGGCACGTCCAGGTCGGGTGCCATCAGGCAAATTCCCGTCCTGAGCGTGGCTGTCACATTCCGGTGGTGGCCTGCGTCAACATGGTGTGACCACGATGGAAGTGACCGACTTCGACGCCGAACGGCCCCGGCTGACTGCGATCGCCACCCGGATACTCGGGACGGAGGCCGATGCCGACGACGTCCTGCAGGAAGCCTGGCTTCGGATCTCCCGCACCGACGACATCGACGACCTGCCCGCCTGGCTGACGACCGTCGTGACACGGTTGTGCCTTGACCAGCTGCGCAAGCGACGTACCAGGTCGTTGGCCGAGGCCGAGGCACCCGCAGACCCCGCTCCGGTCGACCCGGAGGCCGACGCGCTGCTCGCCGAGAAGATGGGCGACGCGATGCAGGTCGTCCTCGACGCCCTGGCGCCGGCCGAGAGGGCGGCATTCGTTCTGCACGACGCCTTCGGTTATCCGTTCGACGAGATCAGCGCTGTCATGGGGCGCTCGGGTACCGCCGTGCGCCAGCTGGCGAGCCGGGCGCGGCGCAAGGTGCAGGGCGTGCCGGAGCCGGTCGCGTCGCAGGCGGCGCGCGCCGAGAGCCACCGCGTCGTCGACGCTTTCCTCACAGCAGCCCGCGGCGGGGATCTCGCGACCCTGTTGTTGCTCCTCGCGCCCGACGCTGTTATGCGTGCCGACCTGGTCGGACAGAAGATGGGTACGGATCCCGTATACGACGGCGCAGCGCCCGTGGCTGCTCGCTTCAACGGCGTCCGGGGGGCGGCACCTGTCACCATCGATGGTGAGCTTGGTGCCGCCTGGATCCACGCTGGGGCGATCAAGGTGGCCTTCGTGTTCCATGTCGAGGCGGGCCTCGTGAGCGAGGTCGAGCTGATCGCCGACCCAGACGTGCTCGCGACCATGGACATAGTCCGTGTTCGGGTGAAGTCCCGAGAGGTTGATGCGCACGATCAGATTGGCATGAAAGTGACAGTCCGACACAGTGAAAGGAAGCGAGGCTCATGAAGACCATGACCTGTCAACAATTGGGTGGCCCGTGCGATCTTCCGCACCATGGCATGACCGCAGACGAGGTCATAAAGGCGCAAGATCGACATCTCAAGGAGATGGTCGCTAAGGGTGACACAGCGCACGAAAGTGCCTTGAAGGAGATGAAGGGCAGGTGGAAGAACCCCATCAAGGGCATGGGGTGGTATCGGCAGGCCAAGCGTCATTTTGCTGGTCTTCCCGAAGGCTGATGAGAGTTCGACACCCCTCCAGCTGCCCTCCAGTCGGGGTCGATGGCACGACGAGCATCGACAGCGGTCGCGCACCATCCTGTAATGCCGGCACCGGATGGGGCAGGTGTCCGACTCCCGCCGTTCCAACCAGTCGGGTTTCCTCGGCGCTGGGAGTACCGGTGGCCTCGGAGCTCCCTCACCACGCCCAATGGCAGGAGATAAGGCGAACACTTCGCAGACTGGCTGTGCCAGTGCGCTGGTTAGGTCCTCGCGTTCAGGGCGATGTAATTGGTGCAGAGCCGACGCATGACGACCAAATAGGGGTCGGTGAGACGAAGCGAGCCCCAGCGACGCAGGACGTCCGGTGTCGGTGGCTACGGCTCAGGGCAGCGACTGACCATCAACGGGCCGGACCCAAGAACCGCCCTGTCAGAAGATGAGGGGAATCATCCTTTTTGTTGACCGCTTGTAGTCCGGAAACGTCGCTGGGAAGAGCGCCGACAAGTTCCTCTCCTCGATGATCGAGCTGTAGGTGAAGTAGGCGCCGAGCAGCACCACTCCCGCTGACCGGACCCCGATTGTTGAGCCACCCGCTATGCGAGCTGTAGTTGTTGTTGGTTGAGCCAAGCCTCGACGAACTCGACCGGGGTGAGCCAGCCGTGTGCGCTGTGCGGCCTGTTGATGT
>Ga0181524_10000256_pt1 | contig 64201 bp, 57 predicted proteins | sample PEATcosm2014_Bin_34_FD_119761 | JGI IMG/M metagenome (GOLD analysis project Ga0181524, IMG submission 119761) | Peatland microbial communities from MTU Mesocosm Facility, Houghton, MI, USA - PEATcosm2014_Bin05_60_metaG | ecosystem: Environmental > Terrestrial > Soil > Wetlands > Peat | place... | reverse complement strand
CTTCTTCCCTCTCACCGTCGATGTCGAGGAACGCATGTACGCGGCGGGGAAGATTCCCGGCTCGTTCTTCAGACGCGAGGGCCGTTCCACCGACCAGGCCATCCTGACCGACCGTCTCATCGATCGGCCGCTGAGGCCATCGTTCCCGGGTGGGTTCCGCAACGAGGTTCACATCGTCGGCACGGTGCTCGGCGCCGACCTCATCAATCCCCATGACGTGCTTGCCATCAACAGCGCTTCGGCTGCGTTGATGGTGTCTGGGATCCCTTTCGACGGGCCTATCGGAGCTGTGCGGGTGGCGTGGTCTACGGAAGGTACTTGGATCCCGCACGCCACTTACCAAGACGTCAAGGCCTCGTGCTTCGAGCTCGTGGTCGCAGGCCGGGCACTTGCGGAGGATCCCGGGGCTGAGATCGCGATCATGATGGTGGAAGCCGGGGGCACCGAGGGTTCGTGGAAGTTCTACGAAGCCGGCGCCCCTAAGGTCACCGAGGAGGTCATCAGTGAGGGACTCCAAGCTGCAGCGACGTGGATCCGTGAGTCGATCGATCTTCAGCGTCAGCTCGTGGCCCGCGCCGGCAAGAAGCCGACGATCCCGTACGAACTGTTCTCCGACTACTCAGACGACGTCTACGCAAGAGTGGAAGCCGTAGGCACCGACGCGGTGGTGAAGGCCAATTCGATCAGCCAGAAGGCCGAGCGCAACGCCGCGCTGGACGAGGCCACTGAGTCAGTCCTGGCAGAGCTGTTGGCCGAGTTCCCCGATCGCGAGCGTGAGATCAAAGCCGCCGTGCGGTCGCTCACGAAGAAGCTCGTGCGGAAGAGGATCGTCGATGAGGGTGTTCGCATAGACGGCCGTGGCATCAGCGAGATCCGGCCCCTGTCAGCAGAGGTCGGGTTGATACCTACCGCCCATGGCTCAGGGCTCTTCCAACGTGGTGAGACCCAGGTGTTGAACGTCACGACGCTCGGTATGCCCCGAATGAGCCAGACCCTGGACACGATCGGTGTCGAGGAGTCCAAGAGGTACATGCACCACTACAACTTCCCCCCGTTCTCCACGGGGGAGACGGGCTTCATGCGCGGGCCGAAGCGGCGCGAGATCGGCCACGGATTGCTCGCGGAGCGGGCCTTGCTGCCGGTAGTACCCGACGAGGACGAGTTCCCCTACACGTTGCGCCTGGTGTCCGAAGTGCTGTCCTCGAACGGCTCGACCTCCATGGCGTCGGTCTGCGGATCGACCTTGTCCTTGATGGATGCCGGGGTGCCGATCAAAGCACCTGTCGCCGGTATCGCCATGGGCTTGATCTACGACGAGGGTTCGTACGCGACGCTTACAGACATCCTGGGCGCCGAGGACGCATTTGGCGACATGGACTTCAAGGTTGCCGGCACTCGCGACGCGGTAACTGCTCTCCAACTCGATACGAAGATCGACGGATTGCCGGCGGATGTGCTGGCAGAGTCACTTCGTCAGGCCCGCGACGCACGACTCAAGATCCTCGACGTGATGCATCAGGCGATCGCCGAGCCGCGAGCAGAGGTGTCGGAGAACGCGCCCAAGATCGTGTCGTTCGAGATCCCCATCGACCGAATAGGCGAGGTGATCGGCCCCAAGGGCAAGGTGATAAACGCTCTACAGGCCGAGACCGGGACCGACATCGCCGTGGAGGACGACGGTCTGTTCGGGACTGTCACCATCGGAGCGAAAGACGCAGAAGCTGTGGCAGAGGCCCGGCGCCGCATATTCGTCATTGTCGAGCCCCCGGACGCCGATGTCGGGGCTACTTATTCCGGCAAGGTCGTGAACATCACCAAGTTCGGTGCGTTCGTGAACATCCTTCCCGGTCGCGACGGGCTGCTGCACATATCGAAGCTCAGGGGCAACAAGCGCGTTGAGCGTGTGGAGGACGTCCTCTCCCTCGGCCAGGAGCTCGAGGTCCGTGTGGACGACATCGACCCGCAAGGCAAAGTGTCGTTGTCACTAGCCGGGGAGGCTCCGGGCGCGGTCGAGCCGGAAGGCGCCGCTACCGAACCTTCGGATCACTCGGCCTCGCCTGAGAGTGGACCCGGTCCGGTTCGGGCTGCGTCCTTCGAGGCGGTGTTCGAGGCGGAGCTGGCTGGAGAGCTCGGCGACCTGGGGCCGAGGCCGGTCACCGAGCATGGCCGCGGCGAGCGCGTTGAGCGTGATCGCCGAGAGCGCGGCGGGCGGCGCAGGCCCCGGCGCCGGTGAGGACGCGGCGACAGGGCGCTATGGCCTCGATTCGTCTACCGCTACCTTCTCCGTGATCGACGTCGAGGCGCTCGACTGTGGCGCTCGCGTCGTCACCGAGCGAATGGCGGACGTGCGTTCAGTGACGATCGGGGTTTGGGTGGGCACCGGGTCTAGGGACGAGGAGGACGATCGGGCCGGCGCCTCTCACTTCATGGAGCACCTGCTCTTCAAGGGTACGGCGAGCTGGGCAGCGGCCGAGATCGCCGAGGCGGTCGACGAGGTGGGGGGCGACATGAACGCCTTCACCACCAAGGAGTACACGGCTTTCTACATCCGACTGCTCTCGGAGCACCTCGATCTCGGTCTGGACGTGCTCGGGGCCATCATCACCGATCCGGCTTTGCGTCCCGAGGACATCGAAGCCGAGCGCACGGTCATCTTGGACGAGATCCTGATGCACACTGACGAGGCCGCGGATCTGGTAGCCGAGCAGTGCATGGGAGCGTTGTTCCCTGGTCATCCTCTCGGTCGCGAGGTACTCGGCACGACGCGAAGCGTCAAGACTCTCGAGGCCTCAGAGATCCGGCGTTTCTTCGATGTGCACTACCGCGCGAGCAACCTCGTCGTCGCCGCGGCCGGTGATGTCGACCACGAGCGTGTGGTCTCTGAGGTCGAGCGCCGTCTAGCCGGTCGTCTCGGAGGCGGCCCACCAACAAGGGAAGGGCCGGATGCTCCGCCGCTCGGGCTGGTGGTCACCCGCCGGCCCACCGAGCAGGTTCACCTGGTCCTCGGGATGCGCACCGCCGGCCGTCACTCCGAGGACCGCTGGCCGCTCGCAGTGCTGAATCATGTGCTCGGTGGTGGGATGTCGAGCCGCTTGTTCCAGGAGGTACGTGAGCGCCGAGGCCTGGCGTACTCGATCTGGTCGGAGCGGACCCACTACGACGAGACGGGCTCTTTCACGGTGAGCGTTGGCACGGCTCCGTCTCACGCACGCGAAGTCCTCGAGGTGGTGAACGGCGAGCTCGACCAGCTCGCAAACGCCGGTATCACCGAACGCGAGTTGTCTGTTGCCAAGAGCCACCTGAGGGCCGAGATGTTGCTGTCGCTTGAAGACTCTGGCGCGCGAATGAGCCGCATAGGCTCCAGCCTGCTCTTGCACGGACACGTGCTCGAGGTGGACGAGCTGTTGGGAAAGGTTGAGAGCGTCACGCTCGAAGACGTGGCCAACCTCGCGGCGAAGCTGGCAAACGAACCGCGCACACTGTCTGTGGTTGGTCCGTTCGATCCCGCGGACTTCGGCGGCTGATAGCCAAGCAGAAGGCGTAGGGTTTGACCGTGACGCGCGTCGGTGTGCTCGGTGCGGGCGGGAAGATGGGACGCGAGGTCTGCCTTGCCGTCTCGGGCGACCCCGAGCTGGACCTGGTGGCTGCGGTCGACCCGCGCCTGGTGGGGATAGACATGCGTCAGGTGACGGGTTCGGATGCGGCCGGGCTCCAGGTGGGCGGTAGCGTCGACGACCTCGGCCGTGCTCGTGCAGAGGTGGCGGTCGACTTCACGGTTGCGGACGTGGCCGTCGAGACGATGCGATGGTGCGCGGCGAACGCGGTGCATGCGGTTGTGGGGACTACCGGCATCGCACAGGCGACGATTTCGGAGATGGAGCGTCTTTTCGAGTCGTCTACAGCGAATTGTGTGATTGCCGCCAACTTCGCCATTTCGGCAGTGTTGATGATGCGTTTCGCCGAGATGGCAGCCCCGTTCATGGACGGGGCAGAGATCATCGAGCTCCACTACGACGGCAAGCTCGACGCACCGTCGGGTACAGCGCTGGCGACCGCCGAGCGCCTTGACGCGGCCCGACACCGTGCTGGCTGTGATCCGTGGCCTGTCGACCGCACGACCTCCCCGGTGCTTCCAGGGACCCGTGGAGGAGAGGGGCCAGGAGGTGTGCGCATCCATTCTGTGCGCCTGCCGGGGCTCGTGGCCCATCAGGAAGTGCTGCTGGGCAGTCTCGGGCAGAGCCTGACCCTCCGCCAAGACGCCTATGACCGCACGTCCTTCGTGCCGGGTGTGCTGCTTGCGATCAAGGCGGTGTCGGGACTGTCGGGCCTCACCATCGGGTTGGACTCCTTGCTGGGCTTCTGAGCAGGCCGCGGCGACGACGAGGAGTTCCCCATTCGCTGTCTCTGGTGCCTCTCTGAGCGCGCGTGCTCTAACCTGAGGGTGTGGTGCTAGGCGACACAGGCCGCTTCGGCGGGGTGGTGACAGCAATGGTGACGCCGTTCGACGACGCCGGCATGCTGGATCCAGATGGTGCCGCGAAACTGGGTCGTTGGTTGGAGGCGCACGGAAGCGACGCCCTGATGGTTGGTGCCACCACAGGTGAAGGCCCCGTGCTGTCCGATGCGGAGTTGGCAGACCTGTGCCGGTCGGTGCGCGAAGCGGTGACGATTCCGGTACTTGCCGCGACGGGGACGAACGACACTCGTCATTCCGTCGAGCGGACCAGGACAGCTCAAGGCGCAGGAGTAGACGGGGTGATGGTCGTCACGCCCTACTACAACCGGCCTTCCCAGGCAGGACTGGTTGCCCACTTCGAGGCCGTTGCCGGTGCGACCGAGTTGCCTGTGCTCCTTTATGACATCCCCGTGCGCACGGGCCGGAAGATCGTCCGCGAGACGATGCTCCACTTGGCGCGCGAGGTACCGAACATCGTGGGGGTGAAAGATGCCGCGGGCGACGTTGCCTCTTCTACCCGCTTGGTCGTCGAAGCTCCCGCCGACTTCGAGATCTACAGCGGCGACGACGCGCTTACGTTGGCGCTGTTGGCAGTAGGAGCGGTGGGCGTGGTGAGCGTTGCCGCGAACTGGGCTCCTGGCGAGATGGGTGAGATGATCGCCGCTTTCGCGAAAGGGGACTTGCATGCAGCCAGGGTTGCAAACGCCAGGCTGATCGAGTCCTACGAGTTCGAGTCATCTGAGACCTGCCCGAATCCGCTTCCGGCCAAGGCTGCCTGCCGGGCGCTCGGCCTGCCCGCCGGACAGTGCCGCTTGCCTCTAGGCGTGGCGCCGCCGGGACTCGACGAGCGAGCCGCTCGAGTGCTCGAGGGACTGCACGTTCCTCCAGGCGGTGCGGGCGACCGGAGCGTTGGCGGGACGCTTGCCTGAACCAGTCCGTATCAGCTTCCTCGGTGGGCTCGGAGAGATCGGTCGGAACTGCGCGTGCATCGAGCTCGAAGGGAAACTCGTAGTTCTCGATTGCGGGGTGATGTTTCCCGATCCCGACATGCCTGGAATCGACCTCGTGCTGCCCGATCTCGGCTATCTCGTAAGTCGTGCAGCTGATGTGGAGGCCGTCGTACTCACCCACGGCCACGAGGACCACACGGGAGGCCTCGCCTATCTCCTTCGTGACTTGAGGGCTCCCGTCTACGGGTCCACCGTGACTTTGGGATTGGCTAGAGACCGTGTGGAGGAGGCAGGGCTCGGTGACCATGCGGTGTTCATCGAGGTTCAAGACGGAGAACGCAGGCAGGTCGGACCCTTCGATGTGGAGTTCATCCCTGTTACGCACTCGGTGCCCCAGGGTTTCGCGACAGCGTTCTACACGCCGCAGGGCATCATCCTTCACTCGGGCGACTTCAAGATCGACCTGACTCCCGTGGACGGCCGGCTCACCGACCTGGCCCGGCTCGGCGCGCTGGCGAGCAATTCGGGCGTTCGCTTGCTCATGGCGGACTCCACCAACGCGGAAGAGCCTGGTTTCACCGCCTCAGAAAAGACTGTAGGTGTGACGCTATTGCGCCTGTTCGAGTCATGGGCCGGCCGGCGCGTGGTGGTGACCTGCTTCGCCAGCCACTTCCACCGTGTCCGGCAAGTCGTAGATGCGGCACTCTCGACCGGCAGGAAGGTCGCCACCTTGGGTCGCTCGATGGACAGAAACGTCGAGCTGGCCCGTCGGCTCGGCCTGCTCGACGTTCGCGACGATTGCTTCGTCGACGTGGAGCAGGTGGAGCAGATGGACCCGGGGCGTGTCTGTGTGATCTCCACTGGATCGCAGGGAGAGCCACTCTCAGCGCTGTCGCTCATGGCGGCCGGCGAGAGCAAGTGGCTGCAGCTGCGTGCAGGCGACGTAGTGGTGATCAGCGCGAATCCGATCCCGGGCAACGAATGGGCCGTCGGACGTGTGATCGACGCCCTTCACCGGCGGGGAGTGCAAGTAGTCCATACGGGCGTCGAGCCCGTCCACGTATCGGGGCACGCGAGGCAAGGTGAGCTTCAGATTCTGCTGTCGCTCGCCCGCCCCGAGTGGTTCGTGCCGATTCACGGCGAGTACCGCCACATGGTGAACCATGCCCGCTTGGCGCTGGCCACGGGAGTCGAGGAGGACAAGGTCATGGTCTGCGAGGACGGCGATTCGCTCGTGCTCGATGACGATGGCATTCGCCGCGGCGAGTCCGTTCCCGCGGGTTTCGTCTACGTGGACGGAACGGTGGGTGACGTGAGCCACGGGGTTCTTCGCGACAGGCGGGTCCTGGCCGAAGAGGGAGTGGTGGTAGTGGTCGCCACGGTCGATCTGCATGCGGGCGAGGTGGTCAGCCCTCCCGAGATCGTCACCCGGGGATGGGTGCACGCACCTGAGGCCGAGGAGCTTCTGGACGAGGCCAGCGAAGTCGTCCGCGTCGCCCTGGAGAAAGCGCTGGCCGATGGAGCGTGCGACCACGAAGCCCTGAGGCGACATGCTCGCAAAGCTCTGGGCCGGCTGGTGGGGGAGCGGACGAGGCGCCGACCAATGATCGTGCCTGTGGTGGTCACCGTCTAGAGGCTCGACGTCACAGCACCCGATGCTGGGCGCTGACGTCGTACTAGATGTTTCCGGTACGTCGTTCTTGATGAGACTGCTGTTAGCGTTGTGGCCATTGTGGTGACTACCATGCGCCGCCAGCTCCGATCGCGCCAGCGAAGAGCCTCGGCAGGCGGTCGATCTCGGCGGTCGCGCCGACGAATGCCGAGTTCGCGCACCGAGAGGAACTTCGCTCGCGGTCGTTCGGTCACGCGCGGGAAGGGCTCTCAGCCAAGCCTCTGGAGCGCCTTGAAGTCGGTTCTGAAAGCCCACGTCGAGGACCTCTGGGGGATTGCTCTTCTCACGACCGGCGTCCTCGGGGCCATGGCGATCTACGCGGACGCGCTCGGTCCAGCTGGTCACGGCGTCCGGACCGGCTTGGGCTCGCTCCTCGGGTTCGGCCGGTTCGTTGTGCCTGCTGCGTTCGCGGCGGCCGGGATCATGATCTTTACCGGAAGGTCGTGGCGCGAACGGTCTGAACACGAACCTGCCCGCCTGGGGTTGGGGCTCGCGCTGACCCTTGCTGGCATAGGCGGGTTGGCCGAGCTCGCCGGTGGCTCGCCATCGCTCGGCGCATCACCGTCACGGCTGGCAGGTGCCGGAGGGTGGGTGGGTGTCGCTGTGGGTCGACCGCTCGAGGACGCTCTCGGTGAGTGGGGAGCCTGCGTTGTCCTGTTGGCGGTGCTAGCCGCGGCGCTCGTGGTGTTCACGGGAGTGAGTGTGCGAGAGGGTGCTCACGGCGTGACTGTGATGAGCCGCATGGTGTCGAGGTTGTTTCGCCGCGATCGCGGGGAGACGGATTCGTCGGACGAGGACGCGCACGCCTGCGTCGAGCCTGGTGCAAGGCCCGAGACCGGCGAGATCGGCGCACCGACTGTGCAAAGACCCGCGGAGCAGGACATGCGCGGCGTCACTGATCCAGCGGCGTTCGATGCCGAGGCGGCTCCTGCAACTCCTGAGACGTCAGGGGGTGTCCCGGGAGTTCCACCTCCGACGGAGGTGCCCGATGCGAGAGAAGCGGTCGGAGCGGTCACATCGGGCAGGCCAGGTGGGTCTGCGGTGCCAGCCATCGCTGGCGCGCATCAACTCGAGCTCGACCTCGGTGTTCCGGCAGGGGAGTGGCGCCTTCCCCCTGCGAAGCTGTTGTCGCGTTCGAGACCCCAGCAACTGGACCGTTCTGAGGTTGCAGCAGCCGGGGCTGCACTGGTCGAAGCCCTGGCGGTCCATGGTGTGGACACTCGTCTGGTTGGCTACACGGTGGGGCCCACCGTCACCCGTTTCGAGCTCGAGCTCGGATCCGGAGTGAAGGTCGCCCGCGTGACCAGCCTTGCCAAGGACATCGCATACTCCATGGCCTCTCCCGACGTGCGTATCCTGGCGCCGATACCCGGGAGATCTGCGATCGGGGTCGAAGTACCGAACCGGCGCCGTCAGCTCGTCACGCTCGGGGATGTCCTCAGCTCCGAAGAGGCACGCCGCGCCCGGCATCCTCTGGAGGTGGCTCTCGGACGCGACATCGCCGGCAGGCCTGTCATGACCAACCTCGCCGAGATGCCGCACATATTGATATCGGGAGCCACCGGTGCAGGCAAGTCATCGTGCATCAATTCGCTCGTCACATCGATCCTCATGCGTGCAACCCCCGAAGAGGTTCGCATGATCTTGGTGGATCCCAAGCGCGTGGAGCTGGGCCAGTACAACGGCCTACCTCACCTTCTGACCCAGGTCGTGGTGGACCCGAAGAAGGCGGCCAACGCCCTGGCGTGGGCGGTCGCTGAGATGGAGCGGCGTTATGACATCCTCGCTGAGGCTGGCATGCGCGACATCACGGGGTACAACGAGGCTGTCGGCCGTGGCGAGCTGGAAGAAGGCGACGCTCCCACCGATGCCGACACTTTCACCGATGCAGAGGCTCCCACCGATGCAGAGGCTCCCACCGATGCCGAGGCTCCCACCGATGCCGAGAGCCACCCTGGCGCTCGTTCCTCGAGCGTGAAGTTCGAGAACAACCTGGGCTCGTCGGTATCGGGGTCCGCAGGGTGGTCGGGCTCCGCCGAAGAGCTCGGCACCGTCGAAGGCGCAAGCAGCGCGGTCGCGGCACCGAAGGTGTCTGTGGACTCAGTGCGCCTTCGCCGCCACCTGCCCTACGTGCTGGTCGTGGTCGACGAGCTCAACGACCTCATGATGGTGGCTGCGCGCGACGTCGAGGAATCGGTGTGCCGGATCGCGCAGATGGCCAGAGCTGTCGGCATTCACCTGGTGCTCGCCACCCAGCGTCCATCGGTCGACGTGATCACAGGGCTCATCAAGGCGAACATCCCCTCGCGTCTAGCCTTCTCGGTGTCATCGCTGGCCGACAGCCGGGTCATCTTGGACCAGCCCGGAGCGGAACGCCTCATCGGGAAGGGCGACATGCTGCTATTAGGGGCGTCCTCGTCGGTGCCGAGACGAATCCAAGGCCCATGGGTGACTCAGGGCGAGGTGCGAGCAGTCGTGGCGCACTGGCGCCGCCAGCGCCAGCCCGATTACATCGAGGGTGTCGCAAGCTCCACCGAGGCGAGTCTCGGAGCTGACGCTGTCGGCGAGGACGAGGAGCTTCTAGGGGCGGCCATGGAGCTGGTGGTTCGGTCTCAGCTAGGGTCCACGTCCATGCTTCAGAGGAAGCTCCGCGTTGGGTTCTCTCGCGCAGGCCGCCTGATGGACCTCCTAGAAAGACGAGGAATCGTGGGACCGTCGGAGGGTTCGAAGGCCCGTGTGGTGCTCATGACCCCAGAGGAGCTCGAGCAGACGTCCAGGCGGTAGCCATCCATGTGGCGCCGAGCGGCTGGCACCTCATCGCTGAATTCGCCAGAACCTCGTCTGGTGACAGAGCCGTCCGAGCCTTGGTTGCGCCCGCAGCGCGGGCGTCCGGCGCCGCTATCGATGTCCAGAGCGCGACACGCCAAACGCGCGAGACGATCCCACTGGTCGCTCGCATCGACGCTGGTCATCGCGGCGGCGATCCTCGTCGGAGCGCTTCAGCTCGTTCGTCCTCTTCCTCTGCCGATCACGCGCATGGACCTGGCTCGATCGTCGAAGGTTCCGGGCGTGCCCTCGCCAGTTCCGTGGCCCGCTCAGGGTCAGGGAGCGGTCGCGGTTCCCGCTCTGCGGGTGGTTCTCGCCTCTGGCGCCGAGCAGCCGGTGCCAATTGCCAGCCTGACGAAGATCATGACTGCCTACGTCGTGTTGCATGACTATCCGCTCGCGCCCGACGCCAAAGGACCAGCCGTCACGATCAGCGCTTCTGATCAGACGGAGGCCTATGAAGAAGTCGAGGCCGGCGACTCCTCGATACCGGTCCAGGCAGGTGAGGTGCTGAGCGAACGCCAGCTCCTCGACGGCCTGTTGGTCCACTCGGCGAACAACTTCGGTAACGTGCTGGCGCGCTGGGACGCGGGGAGCGTCGCAGCATTCGTGTCGAAGATGAACGCCACTGCCGCGTCGATGGACATGCGCGATACTCATTACGCGGACCCGACTGGGATCGACGCGCACTCGGTCAGCACTGCCGTGGACGAGCTCCGGGTGGCGAGCGCGGCGATGTCCATCCCGACGTTTGCCGCGGTGGTGGCACAGTCGACGATCATCATGCCCATCGCGGGGACCTTGACGAACTACGTCAGCCAGGTAGGCACCGACGGCGTCGTCGGTGTGAAGTCCGGGTTCACCCAGGCCGCTATGGGGTGCCTCGTGCTTGCCGCCCAGCGTCAGATCGACGGCCACCGGGTGTTGGTCATGGCGGCGGTGACCGGCCAGCCCGGCTTCGATCCGCTGGATGCTGCCGCGCGAGCTACCTCGTCGTTGATCGACGCCACAGCAGCTTCGCTCAAGTCGCAGTCTGTGACGCCTGGCAACAGGCGTGTGGCCACCGTGGCCACACCATGGAGCTCGACCGTCGTCGCGGGGACGACGGCAGACTCTGTGAGCATGGTCGTGCGGCCGGGCGGCACGGTGCGACGTTCGATGAGATGGACCCAGGTCAGAGGCGGGGCTCCGGCGGGAACCGTGTTGGGGACGATGGAAGTGTCGGTCGGTTCGGAGCACGTCGAGATACCTATCCGAAGCGTGAGCTCGATCCCGAGCCCGTCTCTGGTCTGGCGCCTCACGCGCTTGTGAACCAGCGCTCTCCTGCGGCCGTCTTCGAGTTCCTCGGCTCGGGGATCGGGAAGTCTCGGCGCACTCGAGCCGACCGTTCCATATGAAGCTACCCTGGCGTCGTGCGAGCACGCGCCCCAGCATCGACAGCAAACCTCGGTCCTGGCTTCGACGCGCTGGCCTTGGCGCTTCAGCTCTACGTCGAGGTGGAGGTGGAACCGGCGCCGAAATTGACGGTCCGGGCCGAGGGCGAGGGGGCCGACCTCGAGGAGGAGGGGGGGCATCTCGCTGCCAGCGTGGCCATCGACGTCGCAGGGCACGACAGGCTGGCCATCACGATCCGCTCCGAGATCCCGGTGGCCAGAGGCCTCGGTTCCAGCGCGGCTCTTGCGGCCGCGGCCGCGGCAGCGGCGGGCTCGAAAGACCCCCTGGGTGTAGCAGCGCGTGTCGACGGACATCCCGACAATGCTGCGGCGTCCGTAGTAGGTGGGCTCGTTGCCGCGACTCTGGTGAAGGGCGCTGTCCGTGCCGTGCGGATGCCTCTTGACGGCAGCCTGGTATTCGTGGCCCTGGTGCCCAACCGCTCGCTTGCGACGTCAAAGGCACGCCAAGCCCTCCCACGTGAGGTGAGCCGCGCTGACGCGACGTTCAACCTCGGCCGCATGGCCCTGCTGTTGGCCGGTCTTGCCGACCGGTCGTTGCTCATTCGCGAAGCGACCGAGGATCGACTGCACCAGGACTACCGAAGCCCACTGTTCCCTGAGGCCCCGCAGCTTCTGAGCCAGCTCCTCCAGGCAGGGGCCCTCGCCACGTGCTGGTCGGGCGCGGGCCCGAGCGTGATCGGGATCTGCGAGGCTTCCGACGGCGAGAAGGTTCGAAGTGCCGCCGAAGCTGCAATGGACGACGTCGGGGTCGACGGTCGTGCCCTTCTGCTTCGGGCGGATCTCGACGGGCTCATCGTGAACGACAGGTGAAGATCCTCCCGAGTGGGAGCACTGCTGGCCCCTTACACTGACGCGATGTCCCGTACGTTCCACATCCGTACCTACGGGTGCCAGATGAACGAGCACGACTCAGAGCGGATCGCCGCTCTCTTGGCGGCCGACGGGCTCGAGCCGACCGACGACGTGTCCAGGGCAGATGTCGTAGTGCTCAATACGTGCTGTATCCGGGAGAACGCCGACGATCGCGTCTACGGACATCTCGGAGCATTGAAGGCACTTCGTGAGCAGCGTCCGGGGATGCAGATAGCGGTCGGGGGCTGCCTCGCCCAGAAGGATCGGGACGTCGTGCGGGAGCGTGCACGTCACGTGGACGTGGTCTTCGGGACCCACAACCTGGCACGCGTACCGGTCTTGCTGCGCGAAGCCGCCGAGAACGGCCCTGTCGTCGAGGTGATGGACGCCCCTCTGGCGGGCGGCGACCCTCCCGAGGCGCGCGGCCTCGAAGCGGTTCGCGAGTCCTCGTTTTCGGCCTGGGTGACGATCCAGACCGGCTGCAACAATTCGTGTGCATTCTGCATAGTCCCGCAGGTGCGAGGGCGCGAGGTCAGCCGTCCCTTCGACGATCTGGTGGCCGAGGTCGAGGGCCTGGTCTCGCGAGGAGTAAGCGAGATCACGCTGCTGGGCCAGAACGTCAACTCCTACGGGCGTGACATCACCCGCCGACATCCTCTATTCGCCGAGTTGCTCCGCGCGGTGGGAGCCATAGAACAGATCAAGCGCGTACGTTTTACAAGTCCCCACCCGAAGGACCTGCGGCCCGAGACCATCGCGGCCATGGCAGAGACAGAGGCAGTGTGCGAGCACCTGCACCTGCCGCTGCAGGCCGGTAGCGACCGGACGCTCACCGCGATGCGCCGCGGTTACAACGCCGAGCGGTACCTGTCCCGTCTGGGGGCGGCGCGTACGGCTGTCGACGACCTCGCCGTCACGACGGATCTGATCGTCGGTTTCCCCGGCGAGACCGATGACGACTTCGAGCGCACGCTCGAGGTGGTGGCCGAGGCCGAGTACGACAGCGCCTACACCTTCGCGTTTTCGCCGCGCCCAGGCACGCGCGCGGCTTTGATGAAGGACCATTTCGTCCCCGAGGAAATCGTGGCCGAGCGCTTCGAACGGCTGCGAGTCGTAGTAGAGCGCTCGGCGCTTGCCCACCACGCTGCACGCGTCGGCAAGGTGGAAGAGGTGTTGGTGGAGGGACCGAGCAAGCGTGACGCCCTCATGCTGAGCGCTCGCACCCGCCAGAACAAGCTGGTGCACTTCTCGCCGCAGATCGCGGGGGAGGGCATCTCGGATCGCGTCTCGGCTGGCTCGTACGCGATGGTGAGGATTACCAGCGCCGCACCGCACCACTTGCGCGGTGAGCTGCTCGCTACAACAGAGCGACGGTCTCTCGCGAAAGGGCGACGGCGGTACCTCAGGCTCTTGCCGGTCCGCGCCGGATAGCCGGTGGGAGAATGTCGTGATCCGGGGCGGCGCCATGTGGCTCTGCTCGGTCCCACAGCATCGGGGAAGTCTGAGCTGGCCCTGGCGCTGGCGAGCCAGCGAGTCGAGGCGGAGCTGGTGTGCGTCGACTCCATGAGCGTCTACCGCCACATGGACATAGGGACGGCCAAGCCTTCACCCGAAGAGCGCGCTCTGGTGCCTCACCACCTTCTCGACCTCGTGGACCCGGACGAGGAATTCACGGTCAGCCAATTCCAAGAGGCGGCGCGCCAAGCGCTGGGGCAGATAGAACAGCGCGGGCACCGTGCGTTGTTGGTGGCAGGCACAGGCCTCTACCTGCGAGCGGTGGTGGACGACCTCGAGCTTCCGGGCCGATGGCCCGAGGTGGCACGTACCCTCGAGAGTGAGGCTGCCCGTCCCGGAGGGCTCTCGCGGCTCCATTCGCGGCTCTCGTGGCTCGACCCTCAGGCCGCGACGCGAATCGAACCGGGGAACAAACGTCGGATCGTGCGCGCTCTCGAAGTTACTATCGGTTCGGGCCGTCGCTTCTCGTCGTTCGGGCCGGGACTGGGCTGCTACGCGCCCACTCGGTTCACCCTCGTGGGCTTGAAGTTCGACCCCGAGCTCTGCAGCGTGCGTGTCGAAGAGCGCTTCGAGTCGATGCTCGCAGCCGGACTGCTCGACGAGGTGCGCGCGTTGGCGACGCGTCCAGGAGGAATCTCGCGTACTGCCCGCCAGGCGCTTGGTTATCGCGAGTTACTTGCCCACGTCGAAGATGGCGTCCCGCTCGAGAAGGCGGTCGCCGAGGCGCTGGCGCGCACGAAGACATTTGCGCGGCGTCAATGGGCATGGTTCCGGCGCGATCCACGTATCTGTTGGCTGGATCCGTCTGGCGACCAGCTCTCGCAGCTGCTGGAGTTGTGGGACGCGGCGTAGGGACAGCGGTGGGAGACTAACAGTGATGTCCGAAACAGGCGAGATTCGTCTCTCGAAGCACCACGGAGCCGGGAACGACTTCCTCGTCTTCATGGACATGGTGGACCGGCGCCCTCTCTCAGCGATCGAGGTGCGTGCGATGTGCGATCGTCAGTTCGGAGTTGGTGCGGACGGGATCGTGCGTGTGTTGGCAGGGGGCAGTGGTGCCGCGCTGTCCATGGAGTTGCGGAACGCTGATGGGAGTTTCGCTGAGATGAGCGGCAACGGCATCCGATGCCTCGCTCAAGCTGCGGTCGAAGGAGGCGTCGTGGCAGCGGGGGTGATTACGGTGGAGACTGTTGTCGGCGTCCGCAACGTCGACTACGAGACCGTGGGCCCCGGGCTCGGTCGCGCCGCGGTGGACATGGGTCCTGCGATACTCGGTTCAGAGCTCGCAATCGACGACCTCGGAGTCGACGCGACCGTCACAGTGCACAAGGCGCGGTCGGTGGACATGGGCAATCCTCACATCGTGCTCATGTGCGGTAGCGTCAGCGACGAGATAGTGAGGACCGTAGGAGCACGTCTGGCGCGATCGGTTCCCGAAGGCGCGAACGTCGAGTTCGTTCAGCGCGACACTGGCCGCGAGACGCTCGACGTGCGGGTGTTCGAGCGGGGGGTGGGGGAGACGCTCGCTTGTGGTACCGGTGCCGCCGCCGCTGCTGCGGCCGCGCACGCCTGGGGGATGGTGGGCGACCGTGTCGAGGTTCATCTCCCGGGTGGAACGCTCGAGGTCGAGGTTCGAAGGGATTCCGTTGTGCTGCGGGGGCCCACCCGAAAGGTGGCGGAAGTCACGATTCGCGAATCGGATCTCGTAGAACTGGTCGGCGAGATGATAGCGAGGCAGACGCCGAAGAAGTCGACAGGTGTGTCCAGCGAGATGGTGGGGCGCCAGTGACGCTGATCGAACGGACCTTCCGCGAGCGGATCGTGCTCGTGGGAGTGGTGTTCGCGGGGAGTTCGCTGACGATGGTGGAAGCCGATCTGGACGAGCTCGCGGAACTTGTGGGCACAGCCGGTGCCGACGTCGTCGCCCGCGTGACACAGCGACGTGACCAACCCGATCCGGCCACGTACCTCGGCAGGGGAAAGGCGCAAGAGCTGAGAGAGCTGTCAGAGGCGAATGACGCAGACACCGTGGTGTTCGATGACGAGCTGTCGCCGGCTCAGCAGCGGAACCTCGAGCAGATCCTCGGTCGCACGGCCATCGACCGCACTGCTGTGATACTCGACATCTTTGCCCAGAACGCGCGCACCCAGGAAGGAAAGACCCAGGTGGAGCTGGCGTTGCTCCGGTACCGGCTTCCGCGCCTACGGGGCAGGGGGCATTCGCTCTCCCAGCAGGCGGGCGGCATCGGGACCAGGGGCCCAGGAGAGACTCAACTGGAGGTGGACAGGCGGCGCTTGCTGCACCGGGTCGGCCGGCTGGAGGCAGACCTACGCAGGTTGGCAGCTACCCGTCGCAACCAGCGCCGGGCGCGCCAACGATCGCGCCAGCATGCGGTTTCGCTGGTCGGCTACACCAACGCCGGGAAGTCCACGTTGCTCAACCGTCTGACCGGTGCGGGTGTCATGGTCGAGAACCATCTCTTCTCGACGCTGGACCCGCGCACAAGGCGTCTGGCGCTGCCCGGAGGGGAGACGGTGCTCGTCTCCGACACGGTCGGCTTCGTCCGAAAGCTGCCTCACCAGCTGGTCGAGGCTTTTCGATCGACGCTCGAGGAGGTGCGCGAGGCAGACCTCCTGTTGCACGTGGTGGACGGGTCGGCTCCTGAGCCCGAGGCCCAGATGGAGGCAGTGCGCTTGGTGCTAGGTGAGATCGGGGCGGCAGACGTGCCCGAGCTCCTGGCTGTGAACAAGGCCGACCGCGCTCTTTCAGCACACAGGCTTGCCGAGCGCTATCCGGGGGCGGTGGTGGTGTCAGCGCTTACGGGCGAGGGTCTCGAGGATCTCCTGCGGGCGATCGGCGACCGTCTGCGTGCAGCGGATCGTGTGGTCGAGCTCGTGGTGCCTTTCGACCGCGGCGACGTGCTGGCGGCGGTTCATCGTGAAGGCGAGGTGCTGGGTGAATCCCACGGGGAGGCCGCGACCGTCGTGCAAGTCGTTCTCGACGAGGCAGGGCGGGCGCGCTTTGGTCGGTTCGCGGCATCGTAACGGGAGGGTGTGTGTGTACTGACGCGCGTAGTGGTAGGCGTAGTGACGTGCGCGAATGCCCTGCACGCATGCCTGCGCCGAGGCCGTGAAGGATACTCGCGGCTTCGAGCCGCCTGAGTACCCCTATGCACGCTTGGCCCGGCTTGCCGATATCGCCGGTCGCCACGAAGGCGGGATGGTCGACCTCTCGGTAGGTACTCCGTGTGATCCGCCTCCCTCAGCGGTGGTGGCGGCGCTCGGGAATTCGGGCTCGGAGCGCGGATACCCGTCGTCGGTCGGGAGCGAAGCGTTGCGACAAGAGGCGGCCCGGTGGATGCGGCGTCGGTTCGCAGTAAGCGTCGACGCCGCGAACATCGCTGCTTGTGTGGGTACGAAGGAGCTTGTGGCCAGTGCTGCGTGGTTCCTACGCCTGCGTGATCCGACGCGTGACACAGTGATCGCTCCTGCTGTCGCCTACCCGACGTATGCGATGGGCGCGCAGCTCGCAGGTTGCAAGGTGGTTGGGGTGGATGAGTCGCCCGACGGCAGCATCGATCTTCGTTCGGTGCCCAACGAGTTCTCGGCGCGCGCCGTCATGGTGTGGCTGAACAGCCCTTCGAACCCGACGGGCCATCTCACCGACCTTCACGCGGCCGCCACCTGGGGCCGGGCGCATGGGGTGCCCGTCTTCTCCGACGAGTGCTACGCGGAATTCACCTGGGACCGCGCATCGCCGTCCTCAGTCCTTCAGGCAGGCCACGAAGGCGTGGTGGCGGTCCACTCGTTGTCGAAGAGGTCGAACATGGCGGGAGCGCGAGTGGGGTTCTATGCCGGCGACCCGGAGATAGTCGGATATCTGAGCGCGCTTCGCCAACATGCCGGGCTCATGGTTCCCGGTCCAGTGCAGGCTGCGGCAGTCGTGGCGCTCGAAGATGACGAGCACGTTCTGGCCCAACGCCGGCGTTACCTACATCGTCTCGAGCGACTGTGCTCGTTCATGTGTGAAGCGGGGCTCGACGCCCACACTCCGGCGGGGGGTTTCTACCTATGGGTTCCCGTGCCAGGCTGGGCGTCGGATACTGCCGGCCGTGACCAGCGCTCGGGTGCGTGGGTGCTCGCCGAGGCGTTGGCCGAGACAGCCGGGGTGCTCGTGAGCCCGGGTGACCTGTATGGGGACGCGGGCAGCGGGTTCGTGCGGGTGGCGGCCGTCCAGCCCGACGACCGCATCGAGCTGGTCGGCGAACGCCTGTCCCACTCGTCGCATCCTCGTCTCGGTGGCGGAGCGAGGAAGCGACAGAGGGCGGGCGCGCAGGTAGGCCGTTCGGCCCGTTCAGGCGCCGAGTCAGTACAGAGGCCGGCGACCGGTCACCGGAGCGGCAGCTTGTAGCCTCGGGTGATGTCCGACCTGGAGTCGCAGATAGAGGAGTTATGGGTTCGTGCTGACGAGCTCACGCCCGCGGACACTGACGCGCTGATACCGGTGACAGAAGCGATCGAGCTCCTCGATACCGGCGAGGCCCGTGTCGCGGAGATGGACGACCGCAGAGGTGAAGTGGTCGTTCACGCCTGGTTGAAACGGGCCATCCTGCTGCTGTTCCGGTTACGGGCGATTGCGACCACTGAGTTCGGTCCGTTCGAGTACGCGGACAGGCTGCCACTCAAGTCGGGTTATGAGGCCGCGGGAGTGAGGGTGGTCCCCGGTGGGTCTGCACGGTGGGGGTCGTTCCTCGATCGAGGGGTCATCCTGATGCCGAGCTATGTGAACATCGGGGCGCGGGTGGGTGCTGGCACGATGGTCGATACATGGGCGACGGTCGGCTCGTGTGCGCAGATCGGCGCTCGTGTTCATCTGTCGGGAGGCGTGGGCATCGGGGGCGTGCTGGAGCCTCCGAACGCCACGCCGGTGATGGTGGGTGACGACGCGCTGATCGGCAGCCGTTCGATGGTGACGCAGGGCGCTTGTGTAGGAGAGGGAGCGGTGCTCGGTGAGGGGGTTATCTTGAACCCGGGTATTCCCGTGATCGACTCTGATACCGGTGAGGAAATAGCGCGCGGCGTCGTCCCCCCGTGGTGCGTCGCGGTGAGCGCGGCACGCCGTCGGGAGTTCCCAGGAGGCGAGTTCTTCCTCCCGTGCGTGCTGGTGATCAGGCGGCTCGAACCCGGTAAGCGTCACAGGGATCTCGAGGCAGTGTTACGTGACCACGGCGTCGCCACCTGAGAGCTCGCGGTCATGGTGAACGATCTGCTGGATTTGGCTCTCGAGCTCGTAGGGATCACATCGGTGAGCCGCGCCGAAGCGACCCTCGCTACACGTGTCGAACAAGAGCTAAGGCGTCGGCCCGAAGTGGTGGTCGAAAGGATCGGTGACAACGTCGTTGCCCGCTCGTTCTTCGGTCGGCAGCGCCGGGTGATCTTGGCCGGCCATCTCGACACGGTCCCGCCCTTCGGGGACGCTGCTCCTCGGTTGGAGGGGAGCACGATTTGGGGGCTCGGGGCGGTGGACATGAAGGGTGGTCTGGCGGTGATGCTCGACCTTTCAGCCGAGCTCGAGCACATTCCTGTGGACGTGACACTCGTCTTCTACGCTTGCGAGGAGATCGAGCGCAGCGCGAGTGGGCTGGGAAGGATGGTCCGAGAACGGCCGGAGCTACTAGAGGCCGACGCGGCTGTCCTCGTCGAGCCGACCGCGTGTGTCGTGGAGGCAGGTTGTCAGGGCACGATGCGTGCCGTGGCAACGGTCGGGGGTCGGCGTGCTCACAGCGCGAGGCCTGAGATGGGTGTCAATGCAGTGCACCGCCTGGAGCCGTTGTTGCGCGTCCTCGCAGAGTACGAGCCAAGGGAGCTCGTCCTGGACGGTTGCCGTTATACCGAGCAACTGCAAGGCGTGGGGATCGCCGGTGGGGTTGCGGGCAACGTGGTGCCCGACCTGGCGAGCGTGACGGTGAACTTCCGGTTCGCGCCGGATCGTGACGTTCTCGAGGCTGAGACCGAGCTACGTAGATTGCTGGGCCGCGGGCTCGACGAAACCTGCGGCGACAGGTTGGAGATCCTCGACGTAGCCCCCGGTGCGCCCCCTGCACTTGACGATCTCCTCCTGGGCGGGTTGGTCAGCGCCACGGGGCGAGCTCCACGGGCGAAGGCGGGATGGACCGACGTGGCGACGTTCTTCGGACTCGGCGTGCCAGCCGCGAATTTCGGTCCAGGTGACCCATCGCTGGCGCATACTCCTGACGAGCACGTCTCGGGAGCGGAGCTCGTACGGGCTCGTGACGTGTTGAAGCGTTTCTTGTCGGGCGTCTGAGCCCTGACACGGCGTCCGATCGGCCTGTCGGCCGCGCCGGCATGACTGCCAAGGACTGGCACGACCGCCAAAGGCTGCACGACCATCAAAGGTGGCGCGACCGTCAAAGGCGGCGAAGGACGGTGACCACCGTGCCGTAGATGCTCACTTCCGCTGGGTCGAGCTCGATGGGGGAGAGGGCCGAGTTCGCAGGTGTGAGAACGATCTTGCCGTGACGGCGAGCGAAGGTCTTCACGGTCGCCTCGTCGTCAGGGATACCGGCCACGACTACGTCTCCGTTCTCGGCATCAGGCTGCTGCCGGACAACCACGAAGTCGCCGTCGAGGATCCCCGCTTCGATCATCGAGTCGCCCCGGACCCTGAGCATGAACAACGAGCCGGTGCCGGTGAAATCCTCGGGCAGAGGCAGCAGCTCCTCGACGTTCTGAATGGCCAGGACCCCGGTGCCCGCGGCAACATCGCCCACGAGCGGAACATGCCGGACAGGCCTTGCCGGCATCGGCGCCTTCGAGGAAGGGTCGTAACGCACCTCGATGGCCCGCGGCTTGGTGGGGTCACGCCGCAGGTACCCCTCGCGTTGGAGAAGCGCTAAGTGCGCGTGGACGGTCGACGACGAAGCCAGGCCTACCGCCTCCCCGATCTCGCGCACCGACGGGGGGTAACCCTTGGTCCGCAGGCTCTGAGCTATGTACTCCATGATCTGCTGTCGCTTGCCTGTGAGCGCCTCGGCCATGTCTCCCTCGCTGGGTCTTCGGGGCCGTCCCCCGCGGGCGCCGAGCTCGCGGCTGGTACCGGAGGCCTGCCCAATGCTGTTCAGGCCCCGGGTCCTCCGTGGAGGTCGGTCCGAACACCAGTTCGTCCATGATATCTCCGGCCAGTGGCTGAGGCAAACACCTGTTCGCCGCCGGCTCGCATCGTGAGAGCTTGACACGAACACGTGTTCGTGTTCTGATGAGGCAATGACGAACATGTGTTCGCTCAGCTACGAGGATGCCGTCACGGTGGAGATCGGCACGGCAGGTGGTCGCGCCTTGGTGGCTCGTCACGGAGGCAGAGGAGGGGCTCGATTCCTTCTCGGAGCCGTGGCGACGGCACTCGTCATCGCGCTCGCGCTGCCTTGGGGCGGGACCGGGGGACGTCCCCTCGCAACCTCCGGTTCCGCCCAGGACGGGTACCGGCTGTCCGGGCACGCGCTCTACGTCGTTCAGCCCGGCGACACTCTGTGGACGATCGCCGAGCGGCTTGCTCCCGGAGATGACCCGCGTCCAATCGAGGCCCAGCTAGCCGCCCAGGTCGGCGGTGACACGATCGTTCCCGGTGAGCGCGTGGTTCTTCCCTGACCCACCGGTGCTGCGGTGGGCCGTTGCTGTTTGCTTCGGGCCGGTCGTCCACCAGCGATACGGTGGCCAGCGTGCAGTGTCCGTGGTGTCGGGTGCTCGACGACAAGGTCGTGGACTCGCGTCTTGCAGAGGATGGCGCCGCCATCCGACGCCGGCGCGAATGCTTGTCGTGCGGACGACGTTTTACGACGTACGAACGGCTGGAGGAGGCGCCGTTATGGGTGGAGAAGCGTTCCGGACAGCGTGAGCCGTTCGACCGTTCCAAGCTCGTGGCCGGGATGAGGGCGGCGATGAAGAACCGCCCGGTGACTGACGTGGCGCTCGAGGAGCTGGCCCAACAAGTCGAGGAGTCTTTGCGCGGCCAAGGCGCAGAAGTCGCGAGCCAGCAGATCGGAGTTGCCGTCCTCGAGCGCCTTCGTGAGGTCGACGAGGTCGCCTACCTGCGTTTCGCGTCGGTGTACAAGGGGTTCGAGGACCTCGGCGACTTCCAGCGCGAAGTCGGCCTTCTCACGAAGACCACAGAGCCGAAGCGCAAGGGCTGAGGAGCGGTGCCTGAGCTCATCGAAGGCATACCCACTCGGGTACTGGCTATCTACGCCCATCCCGACGATCCGGACGTTTCGTGCGGGGGGACGCTGGCCCGGTGGGCGGGAGGCGGTGCGGAGGTTCACGTGGTCATCTGCACTAACGGAGACAAAGGCACCTCGGATCCTGCGGTGGACCCGGTCGCGTTGGCTCGGCGTCGGGCAGCTGAGGCGGCGGAGGCCGCTGATCTGATCGGGGTGGCGGAACAGCAAATCCTCGCCTACCCGGACGGGGAGCTCGCAGACGACCATGCTCTACGCAGTCAGCTGGTGGGCATGATCAGGCGGTTGCGCCCGGCCATCGTGCTCTGCCCGGACCCGACGGCGGTGTTCTTCGGTGAGGAGTACTTCAACCACCGCGATCATCGTGCGGTGGGGTTCGCCGTCCTCGATGCGTTGTCACCCGCGGCGGCTCTGCCGCACTACTTTCCCGAGGCCGGACCTGCCCATCAAGTGGAGACCGTGCTGATGTCGGGGACCTTGGAGTCGACGGTCTGGGTGGATGTGACGAGCACGATCGATCAGAAGGCGGACGCCGTGTCGTGCCACCGCAGCCAGTTCGCGGACGGCGGGGAATGGGCGCGACGAGCGGTGCGGTTGCGAGCCGAGGAGGACGGGCACCAGGCGGGCGTGGCCTTCGCGGAGGGCTTTCGGCGGCTGCGGCTCGGTGTCTGAGCTGGTTTCGACACCGGAGGATCCCCGGACGCCGGTCGGCGCCGACGCCTGCAACATCTTGCATGTCGACATGGACGCCTTCTTCGCTTCGGTCGAGGTGCTCGACGCGCCGAGCCTCGCCGGGAAACCGGTGATCGTGGGAGGAACGGGCGCTCGGGGTGTGGTGGCGTCGTGCACGTATGAAGCACGTGCGTACGGGATCCACTCGGCAATGCCGTCTTACGAGGCACGTCGTCGCTGCCCCCACGTCGTGTTCGTCGAGGGTCGCTACGACCTGTACGCCGAGGTCAGCGAGCATCTTCATTCCATCCTGCTCCGGTTCACTCCTCTGATCGAGCCGGTCGCCCTGGACGAAGCCTTCCTGGACGTATCGGGTGCACGCCGTCTGGTCGGTTCACCACCTGCAATCGCAAAGTGCATTCGAGGCGCGGTCCTCAAGGAGCTGGGTCTGAGCTGCTGCGTCGGGGTGGCTCGCACGAAGCTGTTGGCGAAGCTGGCATCGCGTGCCGCGAAACCAGTCCCAACCCTGCGGGGACGCCGTCCAGGTCTCGGGGTGGTGGTGGTACCTCCGAGCGGTGAGCTCTCCTTCCTGCGCCCACTGCCCATAGAGGCTCTATGGGGTGTGGGCCCAGCCACCGCTCGGCGACTCGAGGGGCTCGGTGTCACAACTGTGGGCGACCTGGCCACGATCCCTGATGAGGCCCTCCGCACGCTGTTGGGCAGCGCCAACGGGCGCCGTCTGGCCACTTTGGCAAAGGGCGAAGACGACCGGCCCGTGGAGAGCTTCCGGGAGACGAAGTCCGTCGGCCACGAGGAGACCTTCGCTGCGGATTTGCGAGATCTGGAAAGCCTTCATCGCCATGTCGTGCGGATGGCCGATGGCGTCGCGAGCCGTCTTCGCGAGGCGGACCTGCGTGGGCGCACCATCACCTTGAAGGTCCGCTACCCTGATCGCAGTACGATCTCGCGCTCGCAGACACTGCAGACTCCGACGAGTTCCGCGCGTGCCATCGCTGCAGTTGCCGGCGCGCTGCTTTGTTCTGTCGAAGTCACCCGCGGTGTGCGACTTCTCGGTCTGTCGTTGTCGGCGTTGGTGCGGGGCAGCGCCATGAACCGCCAGCTGTCCTTCGAGACGGGTCTCGAGACGGTCTCGAAGACGGAGCTGAGCCGCAGGCTCCTGCCAGCCGAGCCGGCAGGAGCCGATCGTCACCGATTGCTGGAGCACCACGCAGCGTGGGAGGAGGTGGAAGCAGTGGTGACGAAGATCCGCATTCGCTACGGCCGATCCGCAGTCGCGTCGGCTGCTCTTGTCGGGCCGGACGGAATCTCGGTGAAGCGCTGGGGAGACGCGCCACGGGGACCCGGCGAGTTCCCGACGTAGGGGGCCGTTGTCCTGTCTAAGCGGTTGCGCGAAGATTGATGTAGCTGCGAGATATGCCAAACGGGTGGAAGGGAGCCGAGGTTGCCGCTCTCGGAGCACGAGCAACAGGTCCTACACGAGCTGGAGCAGGCACTTGTCGAGCAGGACCCAGCCTTTGCTGATCGCGTTCGCTCCGAGAACGTCTACCGCTACGCGGGTCGCTACCTCAAGTGGTCGCTTCTCGGGTTCGCTGTCGGCTTGACGGTAATGCTCGTGTTCTTCACCACTTCGATAGCTGTGGGATTCTTCGGTGTCTTGGTGATGTTCGCCTCTCTGGTCATGTTCTGGACGAACCTGCGACGTATGGGAAAGGCGGGATGGGAGGACGTCGGTCGCTCCTTGAACGCGGAGGGGATCAGCCACGCTGTGGACGACACCCGCAGCTGGCTTCGGGAACATTTCCGCCGAGACCGCTAAAGGTGCCTCGAGTCGCGGTTATGGTGCCGCGTCGTGGAGTTGTGCCTGGCCATTGACATCGGTGGGACCAAGATGGGGGCTGGGCTCGTGTCGGGGGACGGGCAGGTGGTCCATGACGCTCGGATACTCACCCCGCACACCGAGGACCCAGAGGTGCTGTTCGGTGCTCTGGCGAACCTGGTATCGGGAGTGCTTGAGCGGGAACGTCTGCCCGCACGAGATGGGCGCGAAAGCGCGGTCGTGGTATGCGGGGTCGGCTGCGGAGGCCCGATGTCCCTGGCAGAGGGAACGGTGTCGCCGCTCAACATCCCGGCCTGGAGAGGCTTCCCGCTTCGCGATCGGTTGGCATGCCTGACGGGGCTTGAAGTGAGCGTGGACAACGACGCCAAGGCGTTTACTCTCGGGGAGGGTTGGGTGGGCGTTGCTCGAGGCAAGAGCGACTTCATGGGAATGGTCGTGTCCACCGGAGTCGGTGGCGGCATCGTGCTCGAGGGACGCGTGCTCGAAGGTGCCAGCGGCAATGCCGGGCACGTGGGCCACGTGATCGTCGAGCCCAGCGGTCGTGTGTGTGGTTGCGGGGCGCAAGGTTGCCTCGAGGCAGAGGCGTCGGGCACGGCGATCGCCGCGGCCACGGGACGTCCCGCTTCCCAAGCGCCACCGGAAGTTGTGGAGCGCACCGGGAAGCTGGTGGGGCGGGCGGTCGCGTCAGTGTCGGCGCTGCTCGACTTGCAGCTGGCAGTCGTGGGGGGCTCGGTAGCCTTGGGGTTCGGAGCTCCGTTCTTCGCGGCGGCGAACTCAGAGCTACAACAGCGGGCGCAGCTGTCGTTTTGCAGGTCGACTCGTATCGTTCCCGCCGCGCTCGGCGCTCGCGGGCCGCTAATGGGGGCGGGGGCCGTCGGTTGGCGCAGCACGGGGTGCCAGGTGCTCGGTTCTCGGACGTGACCGCAGTGGGCGCACGAGGTGCAAGAAGCGCAGGAAGCGCAAGGAGCGCAGGGAGCGCAAGGGGAGGTCTTCGCGGGTCGTCCGTGGAGGCGCGGACCGCAACAGCAGTCGTGGCGGCAGTATTGTGGCGGCCTTCGCTCTGGCCCGTCGCGGTGATGGAGACGCTTCGTATGGCCAAGCGCGGCTGGTGGCGCCGGTGGCCTCCACTCCCGCTGCCCGATGCGGACCTGTGGTGGTTCCGGCTCGAGACCGCTTACGGGGGTGAAGGGAAGACCGCTCCCACTGCGCAGGACATTCGTTCCTTCCTTCGTTGGTGCCGAGACGCGGGCGACTGGCACAGAGGATGAAGGGGCTTCCGACGACCAGGACGCCTGGCTCGAACAGGCGAACTTGTCGAAGCAACGGTGCACGTCTTGGTAGCCTCGTTACTGATGTTGGCCGAGGACGGCGCTGGTGCTAACGGGACGAGCAGGGCGCTCGTGCTCAACGCCACGTTCGAGCCGCTCGGTGTCGTCTCCACGCGGCGAGCGCTGTTGCTCGTTCTCGCCACGAAAGCCGAGCTGATCCATTCCACCGAGCGCATGTTCCGCTCCGAGAGGACTGCGCTACCCGAGCCGTCGATTGTGCGGCTCGCGCGCTATGTCCGGGTACCGCGTGAGCGAACGCTGGCGGTGAACCGTCGCACGGTCTTCGCTCGCGACCATCACCGATGCCAGTACTGCGGGTCAGTGGCGGAGAGCATCGACCACGTGGTTCCACGCAGTCGTGGGGGGCTCCACGTATGGGACAACGTCGTGGCCTCGTGCCGTCGTTGCAACACCCGGAAGGAAGACCGTCTTCCGCACGAGGTGGGCCTCGTGCTTCGTAGTCACCCCGTCGCTCCGAGGCAACGAGTGTGGCTGCTCGCCACAAGTGGAAGGGCACCTGACGAATGGGCTCCGTATTTGGGCGAGGAGTCGCTCACTGCCTGAGGTGAGCGACACTTCTTGCTGGTCGCGACAAGACCGTTTCGGCTCCGCCACCTCGCTATGTGGTGCATGGCCGCCCGCGGAAGAGCGACATCGGCGTAGCATTGCCACTTGTCACGTGACCGGGGCCGCGCTGGTGCTCGGTAGTGCCCAGCCAGCCGCGTTGCCGTCAATCGAGCGCTGCGCTCGCGAAGCGGTGGAGGTCGCGCGGCGCCCTGCGGGAGGTGGAGCAGTGCTCGTTGCTCCCGGGGCACAGGTGTGGATCGACTTCTGGGTGCCGCGTGGCGACGCCTTGTGGGACGAGGACGCGGTTCGTTCCGCTCGGTGGCCCGGGCGGATATGGGCCCGAGCGCTCGCGGCGCTGGGCGGACAGGGCCTCGAGGTGCATCAAGGCCGGTTGATCGAGACGAAATGGTCACCTCTCGTCTGCTTCGCCGGCCTGGGTCCGGGCGAGGTGAACCTGGCAGGCATGAAGGTGGTGGGTATTGCTCAGCGCCGAACGCGCGAGGGGGCACGCTTTCTCACAGTCGCCGCGCTGAGATGGGACCCCTCTTCGGTGGTGGGCCTCATGTCCTTGGAGCGGCTACAGGCCACGCGGGCGATCGATGATCTCGCTCGCGCGGCCGTAGGGCTGAACAAGGTCCTGCCAGGTGTGAACCGCGAAGCTGGTGACCTGTCGACGATCGCGATGGTCGAACGTGAAGTGGAGCGGTCGTTACCCTGACGCCAGTCGTGGTCGAGGGTCGAGTGGTGGAACGCGATTCACGAGGCCTCGTCTCATGCGCCGACTGCGAACGAGCCGACCAGTACGGCCAGCACTACCAGAGTGATGACGACGAAGCGCTTGTCGTGCTCGAGGGCAAAGCCAATCGCGCTGACTGCTACGCGAAGCACGGGTGTAGCGATCAGCAGAAGAAGGCCCAGCATCACGAGTGCAGGTCCGTCACCGTGGCTCACCCCGCTCACCACGGCAGCGATCGTGCGGGGCGCGTGGAGCCCCGCAGGATGAATGAGGCCGCGACGGAGCTGAGGCACGGCTCGACGCGCCGACGTGTACGAAGCGGAGGAGATGAAAGTCAAGGCAGTACCTGCAGCGATGACCAAGGAACTGATCACGACTCCGACACGGAGCACGGCCGACACCGCTGGTGTAAGTCTTTGGATCGTTCGTTCGGAGGCGTCGTCCGTGGCCCGTCGTGGCCCGAGAGTTTGATCCGGTTCCGTAGCCAGCTCAGTGCAGGACGACGGCCCCCGCGACACCGGCCCTCGCGAGAATCGCTCCTGCGACAACCGCCCCCGCGACAACCGCCCCCGCGACAATGCGCTCTTCAAGCTCCTCAAGTCACTCCCTTCACCAGCATGTCGAGGGCGACTGCGAACACCACAATCGCGAACAACGTACGCAAACGACGAGGTTGGATACCCGAAAGCAGCCGCGCTCCCCCAAGTGCGCCGAAGAGCACGCCGAGGGCAACGGGTGCGCAAACGAGCGGATTTACGTCACCGCGCTCGAAGTAGACGCCAGCCGAAGCAGCTGCCGTCACGCCGATCATGAAGTTGCTCGTGGCGGTAGAGATCTTCATGGGAAGGCCCATGGCCAGGTCCATGGCCGGCACCTTCAACGTCCCCGATCCCACGCCCAGGAGGCCGCTCACCGTGCCGGCCACGTACATGAGCAAGAAGCCGATCCTCGTGCGCGCCACGCGGTAGGTCACCACTCGTCCTCGGGCCAGATCGAAATAGGAACCGTGCAATCCGAGCCTGTCGGCCAAAGGATCGGGCGGCTGGGGAGGCCGGTCCTCGAGGCTCTTGCGGCGCGCCACGGCGATCGCCGACTGGGCCAGCGCGACGGCGAAGATCACATACAGCACCCGTGGCACCAGGATCGAGCCGAGGAAGGCGCCTGTCACCGCGCCGGTGCTCGTCGCCATTTCGAAGAACATCCCGATACGCATGTTCGCCATGCGGTCGCGCACGTACGCAACCGCCGCCCCACTCGAAGTGGCGATCACGGCGACGATCGATGCCCCGATCGCGAGGCGGATGTTCATCCCGAAGGCCAGAGTGAGTACCGGCACGATGATGAACCCACCACCGAGACCGAGAAGAGCACCGAGCCCGCCCCCAGCGACGCCGACTGCCAAGAGCACCAGGGTCAACTCGATGGGGCTCACCGCTTCGGGGCGCCCTTCTTCACGGCTCGGGGTTGGGAGTTGGGAGCTTGCCTGCGTCCCGGGCTCTCCTCGGCTGGTACGCAAGGCCGTGTAGGGGGCCCAAGTGGGGGGCTCGTGTTGACGGGGGAGGGTTGGGGGGATAAAGTGGCGCGAAGTGGAGTAAAAGGGAGAACCCCGACGTGGCGGGGGGAGTGTCGTGGGAGCTCGTGGCGATGGCAGAGTTCTTCGGGAGGTACGAGCACTCGATCGACGGCAAGGGACGGGTAATCCTGCCGGCGAAGTTCCGCGTCCACTTCGAGCATGGTGGGTTCCTCACGCAGTACCTCGATGGATGTCTGGCGCTCTGGACTCCCGAGCAATTCAGCTCACAGACGCGCAAGATGCGCGACCGCCAGAGCTTGGGTCGCAGCGAACGCAACGAGGTGCGGCTCTGGTCGTCGAACGCAGGCGCGTTGGAGATCGACCGACAAGGGCGCATGATGATCCCGGCGTACCTGCGCACGTACGCAGCTCTCGAGGGCGATGTACTCGTGCTCGGTGCCATCGACCGAGTCGAACTGTGGGACCCGCGGCGGTGGGAGGAGAAAGTGGGCCCAGAGGAACAGCGCCTGATCGAGGGAGCAGACGACTGACGAACATCTCGAGAAAGGACAGCAGAGCAGAAGGAACCCGGGGCATGCGCAGCCCCTCGGCTGGTTCGGTGGAAGACTCCTCCTCCGCCCACTTCCAACCGAGTCGCAGGAGAACCTCTCCCGACGGCATCCCGCCGGTCGAGGGGCTGCGCATGCCTCAGGTGCACTGGCACGAGCCGGTGATGGTGGACGAGGTGGTCGCCTTGTTTGCCCCGGTGCCTGCTGGATTAGTCGTCGACGTCACGACAGGAACAGCGGGACATTCTACTGCGCTTCTTGCCGCGCATGCCCACTTGAACCTGTTGTGCCTCGATCGCGATCCCGAGGCGGTGGTTGTGGCCTCGGAGCGTTTGTCCGGGTACGGAGATCGGGCGATCGTCCACCATGCCGGTTTCGATCGCCTTGGTCAAGAGGCCGTGCTCGCCGGAGCTCGCGTAGGAGGCCTGAGCGGAGTGCTCTTCGACTTGGGGGTCAGTTCCCTGCAGTTGGACACTCCGCGACGTGGCTTCTCCTACTGGCACGACGCGCCCCTCGACATGCGAATGGACCCCACCACCGGTCCGACTGCGGCCGATGTGGCGAACGGATGGGACGAAGACGCGCTGACGCGATTGTTCGCGACAAACGGCGAGGGGCGTTTTGCCAGGCGCATAGCCCGAGCGGTGGTGCGGGCTCGTCCGGTGTCGAGCACGCTCCAGCTGTCCGAGGTGGTGCGTGGCGCCATTCCCGCTGCCGCGCGTCGACACGGAGGGCACCCGGCGCGGCGTGTCTTCCAGGCGCTGCGCGTCGCGGTCAACGAGGAACTCGAGCTGTTGAGCAACGCCTTGCCCGAGGCAATCGCCGCACTGGCCCCGGGTGGCCGCTGTGTCGTTCTCTCCTACCATTCGGGCGAGGACCGCCTGGTCAAGTCAGCCTTCGCCCGTGCAGTCTCCGGGGGCTGCACATGCGCTGCGGAGTTGCCGTGCAACTGTGGCGCCCAGCCCTTGGGCCGCCTGGTGTTCAGAGGTGCCCACAGACCGACGCCCACGGAGGTCACCAGGAACCGGCGCGCCGAGAGCGCCCGTCTTCGAGCTTTCGAGCGCACCGGCCTTGCGGTGCCGGATCTTGACGCAGCAGATCGTGATGGGGCGGACGGTTCTTCGGTGATCGGCTCTTTCGGAGTCCTCGGAGAGGAGAGCGTGTAATGGCCCTGGCCGCCTCGCAGGTGAGGTCGCGCCGGTCGGCGGCCGTGCGCGACCTATTGCCGCGCGAGCGCCCGCTGAAGGTCGTCGAGAAGCGCCGGCAGCGCCCGCACCGAACCGGGCGCCTGGTTGTCGTGATGGTAGTCGCGTTGACTCTCGGCAGCCTTCTCGCGGTTGCCGGCGCCCAGGCATATTTGACACAAGGTCAGGTCCGTCTGACGCGGTTGCAAGAACAGCTGAGCACACAACTCGGTCAACACCGGGACCTGGAACTGCGGGTCGCCCAGCTCGAACAGCCCGCGAATGTGCTGTCAGAGGCGCAGAAGCAGGGCCTTGTCGCGCCCAAAGAGGTCACTGACCTGTCTCAGGTGGAACCACCCGCGCCTCAGAAGTCCACGACCTCGGGCACGCCTACGCGCCCCTCGCTGGCTGGGACAGCTGGCGCCCGGGCCCAGCCACGCACTGCCACCACGGCCGCCAGAAGCGGGGGTCGGTGAGCCCCGGCCTCCGGGGCCCGGATCTTCGAGACGAGCGCCGCTTCGTAAGGGGGCGCAGCACACATCGCGCTCCAAAACGCCGCGCAGCGACTGAAAAGCGTCGCTCATCAGCGAGGCGTGCCCCGACTTCAGTTCGCACGAATGTCACGGGCCGATCGGTTCGGTACGCCGCTTCGGTTCGGGAGTCGACCAAGACTCGGGGCTTCGAACGGCGAGTTGACGTCAAACCCTTGCGACACGCTCAGAGAACTCGCCGTTCGGATGTAGCTGGGGTCGTGCGCAAGCGCGCGGGCATCATGCGGATAGTGATCGTGGTGGTCTTCATTGTGCTCGGGGTGAAGCTCGTCGCCGTGCAGGCATTGTCGAGCGGCCACTACGCGAGGATCGCTGTGTCGGAGGTCACCAGCACTGTCCAGGTCTCGGCTCAGCGCGGGGGCATCTTCGACCGCAATGGCGCAGTTCTTGCCATTTCGGTGCCGCGCTCTGACGTCGTCGCCGACCCGTTTCTGATCCACGATCCTGCCGGCGAGGCGCGTACCTTGGCCCCGGTGCTGGGCCTGTCGCAGTCCTATCTGCAGCTGGAACTCTCGGAGCACGCGGGGTTCGTCTACCTGGCACGCGAGGTGGACCAGGGGGTGGCTTCGAAGGTCAAGGCGTTCGACCTTGTGGGGATCACGCTTCTGCCCGACACACAGCGCGTCGACCCCGCCGGGCAGCTGGCCAAGCCGCTTCTCGGTACGGTCGGGTCCAACGGCGCCGGGCAGGCTGGATTGGAGTACCAATTCGACAAGCTCCTGGCTGGCAGGAATGGAACTGTCGTCGAGGAGCAGGCCCCGGGCGGGGTCCTGCTTCTCGGAGGGACGACGCAGCGCCCGGCGGCCAAGGCGGGCACGGGCATCGAATTGACGATCGATCAACCCTTGCAGTTCGCGACGGAGCAGTCGCTGGGCGCAGCGGTGGTGAGCTCGCATGCGAAGAGCGGAATCGCGATCGTCATGGACACCCACACAGGCGACATCTTGGCCATGGCCAACCTGGTGGTCGATCCTGCGACACACAAGTTGGTCGAAGCCGGCCAGAACCTGGCGCTGACCCAGGTCTACGAGCCTGGATCGGTCTTCAAGCTGGTGACCTTCTCTGCTGCTCTCTCCGATGGGATGATCACTCCAAGCACGGTCTTGACGGTGCCGAACTCGTTGACCATCGACGGATGGGTGTTCCACGATGCCGAGAGCCATCCCACCGAGCAACTGTCAGCCACGCAGATCCTCGCTCAGTCTTCGAACATCGGGACGATCGAGGTCGCTCAATCTCTGGGGAAGGACCGACTTGCCGCGCAGATCAGCGCCTTGGGGTTCGGCCAGCCGACGGGTCTCGGCTTTCCGGGCGAGTCAGCCGGTCTGGTGAAGAAGGTCGCGTCGCAATGGTCGGCGTCAGACATCGGCTCGACGCCAATCGGACAGGACGACGCGGTCACGGCTCAACAGGTTCTCGACATGGTCAACTCGGTGGCGACCGGCGGGGTCTTCGTGCCGCCGCGTCTCGTCCGAGCGACGGTTTCGAGTGACGGATCGGTCACCGCAACTCCAAACGGCGCCACGCGCCGCGTTCTTTCACCCGAGGTGTCGACCGAACTCACGACGATGATGGAACAGGTCGTGCAGGACGGCACGGCGGTGAGCGCGGGTGTGCCCGGGTACACGGTCGCAGGGAAGACGGGCACGGCCCAGATCCCCGATCCTGTTCACGGGGGTTACATCCCCGGGGCCTATATGGCCACCTTCGCCGGCTTCGCGCCAGTGGAGAACCCGGTTCTGAGCGCAATCGTGGTCCTCGCCCAACCCACGCCGATCTTCGGCGGGGTTGTCGCGGCCCCCGTGTTCTCCCAGGTCATGCAGTACGCACTTAACCGTTACGGCGTACCCACCTCCTCACAGAGCGCTTCCTCGGGAGGCAAAGCCGACCCCATTCCGTTCTCCAGTGCTCAGCCGTGACCGATTCCCAGGTGGACCCTGTCACAGGGCCAACGCCGTCCCCCCGGACGACCTGTCGCGTCCAGGTACGATCGGCATGACGGCCGGGAACGCCACGGAAGGGCCGTGAGCCCCCCGGCGGGCCCCCGACTGTGCGAATGGACCGGCTGCTCGAGGATGTCGAGGTTCTGTCTACACGCGGCTGTGTGAGCGCCGTGGAGGTGACGTCGGTCGAGCACGACAGCAGGCATGCTGGGCCTGGGACGATGTTCTGCTGCCTTCCCGGAGCTGAGAGCGATGGTCATGACTTCGCTGGCGACGCCGTCGCGCGCGGGGCAGTGGGCCTACTGGTCGAAAGGCCGCAGGACTTGGAAGTGGCGCAGGCGGTGGTGCCTGCGGGCGCCTCGCGCAGGTCGATGGCAAGGGCGGCCGCCACCTTCTATGGCCACCCGGCTCGGTCGCTCAAGATGGTCGGCGTAACCGGTACGAACGGCAAGACCACGGTGACACACATCCTCGCGGCCATCTTCGAGGCGTACGGCCTTCCCACCGCTGTCATCGGTACCTTGGGAGGAGCGCGTACTACTCCGGAGTCCCCGTTGCTACAGCGCCTGCTCGCGCAGGCGCGCGACTCTGGACAACGCGCCGCTGCACTGGAGGTCTCGTCACACGCCCTGACCCAAGAGCGCGTGGAGGGGATCAGATTCGACGCCGCGATCTTCACCAATCTCGGACACGACCATCTCGACCATCACGGCACGATGGATGACTACTTTGCTGCCAAGGCGTCGTTGTTCTCGCCCGAACGTGCTGTGGTGGCCATCGTGTGTGTGGATGACCCATGGGGTCGGCGCCTGGCTGAGGACTTACGTATCGAGGTTGTGCCGTACTCGTCGTCCGAGGCGAGCGACGTCGAGATCGACGCACGGAGAACCGCCTTCTCGTGGCGAGGGCGACGCGTCGTCATGCGGCTGGCTGGGTCCTTCCAGGTGCCCAACGCCCTGGCGGCTGCTACGGCGGCAGCTGCGCTCGGCGTCCCGGAAGAGATCGTGGCGATCGGTCTCTCAAAGGCGCTGCCGGTTCCGGGGCGCTTCGAAGTGGTGGAAGCCGAAGTTCCGTTCACGATTGTGGTCGATTACGCGCACACGCCGGAGGGGCTTCAGGTGGCGCTCGCGAGTGCACGCAGCCTGGCAAAGATGAAGCAAGTGATAGTCGTCTTCGGCGCAGGAGGCGAGCGCGACCGTCAGAAGCGACCGGCGATGGGAGCAGCCGCAACGGCAGGAGCCGATCTTGCCGTGATCACCTCGGACAACCCCCGAGGTGAGGACCCGTTGGCAATCATCGAGGCCGTGTCGTCCGGGGTTCGCGAGCCGGCCGAGGTGCTGGTGGAGCCTGAGCGTGGCCGTGCCATCGAGGTGGCATTCGATCGGGCTGGCCCCGGCGACGTGGTGGTCATCGCGGGAAAGGGCCACGAGAGCGTTATCGAAGTGGGCGAGAAGCGCCTAGCGTTCGACGACCGGGTCGAGGCCCGAGCAGCAGCTCAGCGCCTGGTGTCCCATAGCGCCGCAAGGGAGAGCCGCGAATGATCAGCCTCATGGTTTCCGGCGGCATTGCCCTGTTGGTGGCCGCTCTGGGCACGCCGTTTCTCATCCGCTGGCTCCGACAGAGGCGCTTCGGACAGCAGATACGTGACGACGGTCCGTTCATGCACTTGGTGAAAGCGGGAACCCCGACCATGGGAGGGGTCGCGATGGTGCTGGCCGCAGGCGTCGGCTACCTCTTGGCACATGTGGGTACGCACGTGGCGTTCTCGAGGGCAGGCGTACTCGTGTTGCTCGTGACCGTGTGCGCGGGCGGGATCGGGTTGTTCGATGACTGGGCAAAAGTGCGACACCGGCGCAGCCTCGGACTCACCAAGCGCGGGAAGTTCGGAGCGCTCGTGCTCATGTCGGTTGGCTTCGCGATCGCAGCCGAGCGCTGGGCGGGAGTGAGCACGCATCTGTCGTTCACGCGCTGGGACTCCATCGGTGTCGACCTGGGTAGCGTGGGTTGGGTCTTATGGGCGGTCTTCGTGATCGTCGGAACGGCCAATGCTGTGAACTTGACAGATGGCCTAGACGGATTGGCGTCCGGCTCAGCGACGTTCTGTTTCGCGATCCTCGCGATCATCGGGTACTGGCAGTTCCGCCACTTCTCCCTGTACCACGTGAAATCAGCACTGGACCTCGCTCTCTCGTCGGTCGCGACCGCCGGAGCGTGCCTCGGCTTCTTGTGGTGGAACGCGGCCCCCGCCCGTATCTTCATGGGGGACACGGGATCTTTGGCGATCGGGTCGGCCCTGGGAGCGCTCTGTCTCCAGATGAACCTGCATCTGCTTCTTCCAGTCATAGGTGGCCTGTTCGTGATCGTCACGATGTCCGTGGTGATCCAGGTGGTGAGTTACCGGCTGTTTCACCGGCGGGTGTTCCTCATGGCACCGCTGCACCATCATTTCGAGCTGATGGGCTGGCCCGAGACCACGGTGATAGTCCGGTTCTGGATCCTCGCCGGGCTCTTTGCCGCGCTCGGGCTAGGTATCTTCTATGCCGACTTCCTCTCGGCGACGGGCCACTGAGGCGGGCCGTGAGAGAAAAGAGCTCCTTGGCGCAGGGTTCGGGTTCTTTGGCCCGCGGTTCCGGCGTGTGCGATGAGTGGTCGTGCTCTCAGTCCTGGTTGCGCGATTCAAGGAGGCTCCACCACCGTGACCGGCTGGCGCGGGAGGCTGGAAGCGTGAGGCCCGGTGACGTGTCGTGCAATAGCGCGTCCGCTCTACACGCCGCGAGATTCCAGGCACGCCCATGACCCCGCGCGCAGGTTCAGCGCCGCAAGCGCGCGCAGGGGCTTTCCTGGCGCGTAGCTCGGGCCATCTCCGTCTATTGGAGGGTGGAGGCCATGGCTCGGGCATCTTGCCGACGCGTGCTCGGCGCAGGGACCGGATCTCGACTCGGGGAGCGGTGTTGACCTTGACCGGCACCCTATGTGGCGTGGGCCTCGTGATGGTGCTCTCGGCGTCCGCCTACACGTCACTGGAGTACTACGGATCGGTGTGGACGATCTTCGAGCGACAGCTGCTGTGGATGGCGCTCGGGGTGCTCGCGCTGGGCGTGACGGCTCGCATCGACTACAAGCGCTGGCGACGCTTTCGGCTGCTGATCCTGTTCGGCACTCTGGGTCTGCTCTTCGCCGTACTCGTGCCGGGTGTCGGAGTGTCTGCTGGTGGTTCGAGCCGCTGGATCGGTGTCGGCCTCTTCCGTGTCCAGCCGTCGGAGCTCATGAAGCTGGCGATATCGATATTTGCTGCCGACCTGCTCGCAAGACGAGCCAAGCGTGTGCATGAAGCCAGAGCGGTGGTCCTGCCACTGCTGATCGTCCTGGGGTTGGCCGCAGCCCTGGTTCTCGTGCAACCGGACATGGGCACAGCTCTAGTCCTTGCGTGCATCAGCTTTGCCTTGTTGTATGCGGGAGGGGTGCCGCTTCGCCCGGTGCTGAAGGGGCTGGCCGCGGTGGCGGTGATAGGGCTAATCGTCGGCCTGGCCGAACCGTATCGTCGTGCACGGCTGCTGTCGTTCGCGGAGCCGTTCGCGCATGCGAAGGGATCGGGTTATCAAGTTGTGCAGTCGTTGGTCGGCTTGGGCTCGGGTCACCTCTACGGGTTGGGTCTTGGTGGCGGCCGCGAGAAGTGGGGCCTGTTGCCGAACGCGCACACGGACTTCATCTTCTCGGTCATAGGGGAGGAGGGAGGGCTGGTAGGCACGCTCTTGGTACTGGGGCTTTTCGCGGCACTGGCTTGGTACGGCCTTCGCGTCGCGACGCGGGCTCCGGACCGCTTCGGAGCGCTTCTCGCAGTGGCGTGCACAAGCTGGATCACTGGCCAGGCCGTGATCAACATCGGAGCCGTCATCGGGTTACTGCCCGTGACGGGCATACCGCTGCCATTCATCTCCTTCGGTGGTTCCTCGCTGGTGATAACGATGGTCGCGGCAGGGATATTGGTGAATATCGCCGCCCAAGAACGCCTACCTGTCGTTTCCGTGGCTTCGGCTCGCACGTCGGCTCGCACGTCGGCTCGCACGTCAGCGCGAACTTCGGCGCGGACTTCGACACGCACGCGACGAGCGGAGCCGACTTCGCGTCGAACACGGGTGAGCAGACCGGCTCTGGTAAAGAGAAGCCGGCTGGCACGCTCGCCACGCGGCACGACCGGTGGGGCAGGTCGGTGAGCATTCGCCGTTTCGCCCTCGTTGCCGGGGGTGGGACCGGCGGCCATGTCGTCCCCGCCGTGGCGTTGGCGCGCGCGTTGAGCACGAAGCTCGGACCCGGAGCCGTTGAGGTCGTGGGCTCGCGCCGCGGCCTCGATTCGCAGTTGGCTCGCGACAAAGGGTTGCCTGTCACCCTCCTACCGGGCCGTGGTTTCTCCAGACGGGTCACCGTCGAGGCCGTGCTGCAAAACCTGGCCGCGCTCGCTGAGCTATTGGTGGCCGGGGTTCTCGCAGTGGCAGTCGTGCTTCGACGCCGACCGTCTGTCGTCGTGGCAATGGGCGGTTATGCCTGTGTGCCGGTCGCGATTGCGGCCGCCGCGCTTGGAGTGCCGGTGGTGCTGGTGAACGTCGATGCGGTGCCTGGCTCGGCGAACCGATTGGTGGGCAGATTCGCCAGGGTGGCGGCGGTGGCGTTCGAGGGGACGCCACTTCCGCGCGCCACGGTCACCGGCGCGCCGGTGCGCGAGGAAGTGTTGGCCGTGTCACACCCGGATGCCTCGGCGCGCCAAAGCGCCCGACAAGAGCTTGGGATTCCACCTGAGCGCCGTGTCGTGGCTGCAGTGGGAGGTTCGCTCGGGGCGAGGAGGTTGAACGAGGCGGTGCTCGGACTCGCCAGGGTGTGGGAAAAGCGTTCGGACGTGGCCATTTACCACGTAGTGGGCAGGCGTGACGCGAATTGGGCAAAGGAGCTGAAGCCCGAAACGTTACGCGAAGCGCTCTGGTACAGGCAGGTGGCATACGAGGATCGCATGTCGCTCTTCTACCAAGCGGCAGACGTCGTCGTCTGTCGTGCGGGCGCCAATACTGTGGCGGAGCTCACGGTCGTGGGAGTGCCGGCGGTCGTGGTGCCTCTTCCCGGCGCTCCCGGTGACCATCAGGCGGCCAACGCGGCCGTGCTAGGACACGCAGGTGCCGCAGTGGTGGTCGAGGACGACGCCTGCACTCCTGAGCGACTTGCAGTGGAGCTCGATCGTCTTTTGATCGCTCCGGACTTGATGGACACCATGCGGCGCGCCGCCACGCAACTCGGACGGCCCGACGCTCTGTCTGCGGTCGTGGCGGTCGTCGAGGAGCAGGCCGAGGCCCAGCGAGAAGGTATGCGGATCTTTCGCAATGCCCTGAACCACCGAGCTCCCAAGTGACACACCGACAGAGCGCAATGGGCACCGGTGTCGAGCGGCGGCAGTCTTCGGAGCTGTCGGTGCTGTCCGTGAAGCGGCGGATCCACCTCGTGGGCGTGGGTGGTGCCGGGATGAGCGCGATTGCGTCTGTGCTGGCTGCCATGGGTCACGAGGTCAGCGGCAGTGACCTCAAGGCTTCCTCGGCTACGCAGCGGCTGGCTGTTGCCGGAGTGAACGTCTTCGTGGGGCACGACGCGTCTCACCTGGGCGATGCCGAGCTCGTCACGATGTCCTCGGCGATCCCCGAGTCGAACCCCGAAATCGCACAGGCGCGTCGGCAGGGTCTGCAAGTGTTGTCGCGCGCGCAGATGTTGGCGGAGATTTGCGCCTCGCGCCGGTGCGTGGCGGTGTCGGGCACGCACGGGAAGACCACGACTACCTCGATGCTGGCACTGATCTTGGTCGAAGCGGGCCTGCGGCCAAGCTTCGTGATCGGGGGAGACGTGAACGAGATCGGCACCAACGCGGTCTGGGACTCCGGGCAGTGGTTGGTGGTGGAAGCTGACGAGAGCGACGGCACCTTCAACTTCCTCGATCCCGAGGTCGCGGTGGTGACGAATGTGGAGCCAGACCATCTGGACCACTACGGCAGCTTCGAAGAGCTCGTGGCGGCGTTCGATGAGTTCTGCACCGGCCGACCGGGTGGTGTCGTCACCGGATCCGACGATCTGGTCGGTTTGGAGCTGGGACGACGCCATGACGCAGATCTCGTAGGGTGTTCAGGAGCAGCCACATGGCGCATCGAAAGGCGGACAATGGGCGCGGCGGGCGTGTCGTTCGATCTGCGCCGCGGTGAAGAGGTCTTGGGACGCCTCGCGCTGCCTGTGATCGGCGCCAGCATTGCGAACAACGCCGCAATGGCCGCAGTCGCCGCGATGAGAGTGGGAGCGCCCTTCGAAGCGGCGAGAAGAGCGCTCGCCCGTTTCGCGGGGGTGGCGCGTCGCTTCGAACCGCGAGGCGAAACACGCGGTGTGTACTTCGTCGACGACTACGCTCATCTGCCGACAGAGGTCCGCTCGGTGATAGGAGCTGCCCGGGCGCTTAGGAAGCGGCGGTTGGTGGTGGTTTTCCAACCTCACCGTTACAGCCGGATCGCCGCGCTTGGGGCGGAGTTTGCCGACGCGTTCAGTGGTGCAGACGTCGTGCTCGTCACAGATGTCTTTTCAGCTGGGGAAGAGCCTCTTCCCGGTATTACCGGGCGCCTGGTGGCCGACGCGGCGGCCCGAGCTCATCCGGCCCTCGACGTGGTCTACGTGCAGGGCCGGACCGAGCTGCACGAGCACCTCGCGCGCATATTGCGTCCGGGTGATCTGTGTCTCACCCTCGGTGCCGGGGACCTGACCACGCTCCCCGACGAGGTGCAGGCGGCGCCGACATGGTGAGCGCAACGGAGGCGAGAGGACGACTGGACTCACCGGCTTGCTCGTCGCCACCCTCGAAGAGAGCCGGGCGGTGAGCGAAGGGGAATCACCGGAGGAGCGGAGGTGCCTCGCCGCGGCGGTCGAGGCGCTGGTTGGCTCCTTCGGGACGCGCGCGGTGCGTGACGCACCGCTCGGCGCTCGCACGACCTACAGGGTGGGTGGCCGCGCCGCGATATTTCTCGAGATCGATTCGTTCGAGGACCTGCGCACGATGCAACGAGCGCTTGCTGTGGCAGGCGGGCCGGTACCGGTTCTCATCTTGGGCCAGGGCTCGAATTTGCTTGTCGCAGACCGCGGGTTCTCTGGAGTGGTGGCGAGCCTCGGACGTTGCTTCGACTGGGTCGAGGTGCGAGGGGAGGCGGTCCGCGCGGGTGGGGCTACGAAGTTCCCGATCGTGGCCCGGAGGTCCGTTGCCGCGGGGTTGTGCGGACTGGAGTGGGCGGTGGGGGTGCCCGGATCCGTCGGAGGGGCGCTTCGGATGAACGCAGGGGGCCACGGCTCTGACACGGCCGCGGTGCTCGATCGTTACCGGTCGTTCGACCTCACTGACGGGGTGGAGGCTGAGCACAGCGCGAAACGGCTCGCATTCGGCTACCGGCACTCGGCACTCTCTCCGAGTGAGGTGGTGCTCTGGGCGGAGTTCGTGCTCGGCCGAGGGGACGCAGATCGCGCCCACGCGGCTCTGGCAGAGGTGGTGAGCTGGCGTCGCGCTCACCAGCCAGGAGGTTCCAACGCGGGATCGGTGTTCATGAACCCCCGTGACGACTCGGCGGGAAGGCTGGTCGAGGAAGCAGGGCTCAAAGGATTTCGGATGGGAAGCGCTCGGGTCTCCGAGAAGCACGCGAACTTCATCCAGGCCGACGAGGGTGGCTCGGCCGACGACGTGCGCAGGCTCTTGGAGCACGTGCGCGCGGAAGTCGCCCGGCGCACAGGCGTGGAGCTGACGACGGAGGTTCAATTGGTGGGCTTCGAGGACAGAACGCCGACCATTGTCCACGCGCGTGCCTGAGTGGACGCCTCGCTCGGTGCTCCGCGTGGGCCGGGTCCCGGGAGAGTCGACCTCGATCTCACGTAGAGGTAGAGGGTAGGGGAGACCGTGCCCGCCATCACGATCAGCACGAGGGAAGGTTGACGCGCGATGGACCCCAAAATTCGCGAACGGCGCGTGGTGATCGCCCGCCAACGCGGCCGCGGCCGCCTTCGCGTGTTGGTCAGCGGGTTCTGCGTGTTGGCGATCGGTGTCGGCGCCTTCTTCACGCTTCAGACGAGTCTCTTCTCCGCCCGCCACGTGACGGTTCGGGGGGCGCACCACATACCCGTGGCAACGGTCGTGGAGGTTGCCGGCCTGACGAGACACCCTCCGCTGTTGGACGTGGACGCCGGGCTCGCCGCAGCTCGTCTCGAGAAGCTCCCGTGGGTACGAAGCGCTGTGGTGGAGCGTCACTGGCCCGATTCTGTGAGCGTCGTCGTCACCGAGCGCGTGGCTGTCGCTTCGGTGGCGCTGCCTGCGGGTGGCGTGGCAATCGTCGACGGCTCCGGGCGGGTGCTGGCGCACGAATCGGATGCCCCGGCGGGAACGGTGGCGCTTGTCGTGCCCCATGTGGCTGGACCGCCGGGCTCGGTCCTGGGGAGCACGGCGAGTGGCGCGCTGACAGTGGCTCGGGATCTTCCGCTTCCGCTGCGATCGCGAGTGACGACCGTGATCGCCGAGACTGGTGAGGGGGTGGTCCTCGACCTGGGCGGTGGGTTGAGAGCCGTGCTGGGCCCCCCTTCGGGGCTCGGTGCCAAGTTCGAAGCGCTCGAGAGCATGCTGGCCGGTACGCGGCTCGCGGGGCCGGCCGTGATCGACCTCACGGTCCCCGAGGAGCCGACGGTGTCCGCGGTGCCGCCGGCGCCAGGTGCGAGCACCCCCGACTAGGACGGCGGCTAAGGGACGGGACCCTTCAGCGCCTCGTGACGAGGGCCGCTCACCTCGAGCTGCTTGACCGTTTCACGGGGTGGCCGTATCGTGAGGCAGCCTTCGCACAGCATGAAGTTCTGATCGAGGGTGAGGTCGTTGCTTGGTGCCGGCTCGTCGGAGCCCGAGCGCCCGGCGGGGGTCCCGTAGCGTGGGTCTCAGGCGATGCCCGTGATTCGGGTGAGCGAGGAGAGTCGATGACCGGTCCATCGCAGAACAGCTACTTCGCCGTGATCAAGGTCGTCGGTGTCGGCGGCGGCGGAGTGAACGCGGTGAACCGCATGATCGAGGCCGGCCTCAAGGGTGTGGAGTTCATCGCCATGAACACCGACTCCCAGGCGTTGCTCATGAGCGACGCGGATTTGAAACTGGACATCGGGCGCGAGCTGACGCGCGGACTAGGTGCCGGCAGCGATCCCGAGCTGGGGCGGCAGGCCGCCGAGGAGCACCGTGGCGAGATCGAGGAAGCGCTCAAAGGTGCCGACATGGTCTTCATCACCGCAGGGAAAGGTGGTGGCACCGGTACCGGCGGGGCACCGGTGGTGGCAGACATAGCGAAGTCGGTCGGCGTTCTCACCATCGGGGTGGTCACCCGGCCCTTCTCGTTCGAGGGCCGGACGCGTTCTGTGCAGGCCGAGGCAGGCATTCAGAACCTGAAGGACAAGGTCGATGCGATCATCATCATTCCGAACGACCGGCTTCTCACCGTGTCGACGGACAAGACGTCGATGGTGAACGCGTTCAAGATGGCAGACGAGGTCCTTCTGCAGGGAGTGAAGGGGATCACCGACCTCATCACCATCCCGGGCCAGATCAACACCGACTTTGCCGACGTTCGCACGGTCCTTTCCAACGCGGGAACAGCCATCATGGGGATCGGCCAAGCTTCCGGAGAAGGCAGGGCAGTGAACGCCTCGCGTGGGGCGATCACCAGTCCTCTTCTCGAGTCGTCGATCGAGGGTGCCCGAGGGGTCTTGGTGAACATCGCAGGAAGTCCCGATCTCGGACTGTTCGAGGTGAACGAGGCGATGGAGATCATCCACGGTGTTGCTCACCCCGACGCCAACATCATCTTCGGCAACGTGATCGACGAGGCGATGGGTGACGACGTGAGGGTCACGGTGATAGCAGCCGGGTTCGAGCGCTGGGAGGAGCCGCACCCAGGTGAGCCTCGGCCCGAGGAGCGCAGCCAGGTGCTCGGCGGGGAGCTGTCCCGCGAGGAGCACGTGCACGAGGACATCTTCGCCACGCCGGCCGAGGACGAACTCGACCTGGGTGACGACGAGTTCGACGTTCCCTCCTTCTTGCGCTGAGAGAGCCCGCGCTGGTCGTGCACGGACCCGGGCCCGGGGCGCCGGTCAGGTTGGGCGACAGCGGGGTCATGGCGCTGTGGACCGGGCGGGAAGCGGGTGACCAAAGAGCGCTGGGCAAAGGCGCTGGCGTTCCCTCGCAGGTACCGCCGGGGCTGGTGATGAGGCGCCTGAACCAGCAGCACGGCTGTGTCGTGGTGGCGGTCGACGTACCGGCGGTCCGGGGTCTTTGCCTGCCATGGCCCTCGGCCTTCGATGACCGGCTCCCCGATGCCGACGTGATGGTTTGCAGGGGGTGCGGATCCTGCCTGGCGGTGTTGAGTGCCGACTGCGCCACCGTGGCGCTCGCGTCAGGAGAGGGCGTGTTCGCCGCGGCACACGTGGGATGGCGTGGGCTTGTAGCCGGTGTCATAGAGCAGGCTCTTCTTGTCATGAGGTCGCTCGGGGCTACAGGGGTCTCGGCCGGGCTGGGGCCGTGCATCCACCCGTGCTGCTACCGCTTCGAAACGCCCGAGCTGGACCTGCTGGTGAATCGCTATGGACAGCGGGTACGAGCGCTCACGGCTCAGGGAGAGCCGGCGCTCGACCTACCGCAGGCTGTTCGCAGCGCGTTCGCCGCGGGCGAAGCGCAGCTCGTGGTGGATCTGGACCGATGCACCGCGTGCGGGGACGGCAGCTTCTCCCACCGTGCGCGGCACGAGGAGGAGCGCCAAGCGCTTTACGTGTGGTTGGAGCCCGACTCACCATGAGGCAGCCGGGACCTCGCGCCACACGTGAGGAGCTCACCCCTCCTCCGCCACACGTGGTGGCGAAGCACCTTGCGGCGGTGCGGCAGCGAATCGAGACCTGCGGGCGAGACCCTGCGCGAGTGACGATCGTGGCTGTGACGAAAGGCTTCAGCCACGCTGCAGTAGCCGCCGCTGTGGCTGCGGGAATTACGGACATCGGTGAGAACTACGCGGACGAGCTTCTGCAGAAAGCCTCGGCACTCTCGGCGACGCTCGAAGGCGTGACCGATCCGCGTTGGCACTATCTGGGAGCGATCCAGCGCAGGAGGGTCAAGGACCTGGCGCCAGTGGTCCATTGTTGGCAGACCGTCAGCCGCGTCGCAGAGGGTGAGACGATCGCCGGACGCGCAGGCACGGCGGAGGTGATGGTGGAGGTGGAGACGACCGGACAGCCAGGGCGAAACGGTTGTCCGCCGTCGGCTACGCCTGAGCTCGTTGGCGTCTTGCGCGACCTAGGACTGGCGGTTCGCGGTCTCATGACCATGGGACCTCCCGGTCCGCCGGAGCTGTCCAGGGAGGCTTTTCGGACCACTGCACGTCTCGCCGCCGAGCTCGGTCTGCCCGAGCTCTCCATGGGCATGTCCGGCGACCTCGAGGTGGCGCTGGAGGAAGGGGCCACGATCGTACGCGTCGGGCGCGCGCTGTTCGGAGAGCGTTCCCGGCGGGCGAGCTGAAAGGCACGTCCCGTGCGACGAGCGGGTCCCCCTGTTCGGGACCCGAGGCAGTACGCTGTGCCGAGGGAGGCGTGTGATGGCAGCTGGTTTCTTCAAGAGGGCCATGGTGTACCTGGGCCTCGTGGACGACGAGTACGAGGACTACGAGGAATATGAGCCGCGCGGAGTGTCGGTGCCGCGCGGCGTGCACAGGGCGCCCGAACCCGAAGTGGACGAGGAGCCCACCTCTGTCGTCGCCGCGAGCACCATCCGCCCGATGTCGTATGAGCGCGGCGGGTCTCAGGCTCCGACGATCACTCCGCGCGCCGTCGTGCGCCCGGTGCCAGCGGAAGCAGGCGCCCGAGTCCATGTGATCGCACCCATGCAATTCGGTGACGCCCGCCAGATTGCGGACAAGCTGGTGTCGAACCAGCCGGTGATCGTCAACCTGCAAGTGGCCAACCGCGAGCTGATGAGAAGGATGATCGACTTCTGCAGCGGCGTGGCGTACGCGCTCAGCGGGAAGATGGAGCGTGTCGCGGACAAGGTGTTCCTCGTCACCCCGTCGAACGTGCAGGTGTCGGCGGAGGAGCGTCAGCGGCTCCAGGAGAACGGCCTGCTGCGGCCCTAGGGTGGCCGAGCCCCCTGCTGTGGGCCCCAGGCCTTAGGGTTTAGATCCGTGGTCCGTGAAGTCCTGGTCATCGCCTTGGAGGTCTACCTGTGGGGTGTCTTGTTCCCCCGGGCTCTTCTCAGCTGGTTCCCGGTCTCGCCCGGCAGCTGGTTGATACCGATCATCACGGTGCTGTACCGGCTGAGTGAGCCGGTGCTGGCTCCGGTGCGACGGGTGATACCGCCTGCGCGCATGGGGGGGATGGGGCTGGACCTGTCGTTCATCGTGGTCTTTCTCGGCATTCAGGTGGTCGTCATCCCGCTGATCGCGAAGGGGTGACCCGTCGGGCCTGAGACCGAGGGCGGTGGACCCGCTGGGGATCATGGCGAGAATTGCCCTCTATTGCCGCAGCAGGGTGGTTAGGATCTGCCTGCATGGACAGCCCTAAGGCGAACGAGCAATCCAGTCTCGATAGTCTGCGAACGGTCGAATTTCGCCAGACCCTGCGCGGATACCACATAGACGATGTGGATGAATACCTCGAGCGCGTCGCCGTGGAGGCGGAAGCTCTCCAGGAACAGCTCCGCCAGTCCGACGAGCGTACGAACGAAGCGGCGGAGCGCATAGCGCAGCTAGAGCACTTGTTGGCCGAGCAGCGAGAAGAGGCCGCTTCGGCGGAGCACGGCTCGAGACAGGATGTTACGGACGAGACCTTGCAACGCACGCTGCTGCTCGCTCAGAAGTTCGTGGACCAGACGAAGGGGGAGGCCGAGGCCGAGGCCCGTGCGACGGTATCGAAGGCAGAGGAGCAGGCGCGCAAGCTATTGGCCGATGCCGAGACCCAGGCCCACTCCGTCACAGAGGACGCCGAGAGCCGGCTGCGCGAGGAGATAGAGCGCCTCGAGAACCGACGTACGCAGCTTGCGCAAGACACAGAGAAGCTCGCGCAGCACATCGACGGCGAGCGCAATCGGTTACGGAGCGCCCTCGTCGAGATGCTCACCTCGGTCGACGATCAGGTCCAGCCTGCCGTGTCAGCTCTCGCTCAGCACGAGGAGCGTTCCGATGACGAGGCCCGGGTGTCAAGACCTTCGTCCTCGGACGGTGGGGAAAACAGCCAAGCGTCAGCTCACGACATGCAACGCAAGCCGTCTACCCAGTCTGCGGGAGGCGCGCGTTAGCTGATTGGTCGTCAGCGGAGCACCTTCGCGACCTCTATCGAGAGCGAATCCGCCTCAGTCACCTCGAGATTCACCGCCAAGGTCTGCTCAGCGACGTAAGCGCGGTGAGTCTGTAGCGCGCGGGCCACATCGGCAGGCGCGGCGATATGCAGGGTTATGTGATCGGTGATCGCAAGTCCCGCCTCGCGGCGTGCAGCCTGGACCTGTCGTACGACGTCACGGGCAAGTCCTTCTGACTCGAGCTCTTCGTCCAGCTGCGTGTTGAGGATCACGACTCCGGCGTCTGTGGGAAGAGCACGTCCGTTTCGCTCGTCGCGCGGACGCAGCCGCAGCTCGTACTCATCGTCTTGTGCCTGCAGGACGATCCCGTCGACCTCGACTCCTTCGTCGACCTGTTGCCATTCACCGCGCTTTACGGCAGCGATGACCCGCTGTGTGTCGGGACCCAGGCGCGGCCCTATGGCAGCCGGCAACAGAGTGAGTACGCGCTCGGCCACGGTGTCTACGTCATCAGTGAACAAGACGGACTTCACGTTCAGCTCGTCTTTGATCAGCTCCTCGTACGGGGCGAGCAGGGCGCGGGCGGCTGTGGCGATCGTGAGCCTTCGAAGCGGCAGACGCGAACGCAGTCCGTTGGCCTTCCTGATGGCATGGGCCGCCGAGCACACCTCGCGCACGAGGTCCATCGAGGCCACCAGCTCAGGGTCGGCGGGGAACTCGTCGGGAGTCGGCCAATCGGCCAGGTGCACACTGCGCTCCCCGGTGAGCCCCCGGTAGATGGACTCGGTGAGGAACGGCAGGAGAGGAGCGGCGACCTTGCACAAGGTGACCAGCACCGTAGAGAGCGTGTCGTAGGCGTCCACCTTGTCGGCATCGAGCACGCCGGGTCCCTGGCGTGCCCTCCAGAAGCGGTCGCGGCTGCGCCGGATGTACCAGTTGTTGAGGGCATCGAGGAAGGAGGTGATCGCCGCGCACGCCCCGTAGAGGTCGTAGGCGTCCATGCAGGCGGTGACCTCACCCACCAGCGAAGCGGTCTTCGCCAGTACGTAGCGGTCCAGGACCCCGCTGGCGTCGGTGCGCCGCCGCCCTCGGATACCGTCGGCGTTGGAGTAGAGCGAGAGGAAGTACCAGGCGTTCCAGATCGGGTTGAGGACCTGCCGACGAACCTCCTCGATGCCCTTTGCGTGGACGATCATGTCCTGGCCTCGAAGCACCGGGGAGGATACGAGGAACCAGCGCATGACGTCGGCTCCCCACATGTCGAACACGGTGTCCGGCTCGGGGTAGTTGCCGAGACGTTTGGACATCTTTCGCCCGTCGTCGCCGAGAACTATGCCGTGGGCCACGCAGTGATCGAAAGGTGGGCGGTCGAACAGCGCGGTGGAGAGCACGTGGAGCGTGTAGAACCAGCCCCGAGTCTGCCCCACGTACTCCACGATGAAATCTGCGGGGAAGTGGCTCTCGAACCATTCGGCTCGCTCGAAGGGGTAGTGAACCTGCGCGAAGGGCATGGAGCCCGACTCGAACCAGCAGTCGAGGACGTCGCCGACGCGCCTCATCATCGATCGTCCCGTCGGGTCGTCGGGGTTCGGGCGGCTCAGCTCGTCGATGGCCGGTCGGTGAAGGTCACGGGGCTCGACACCGAAATCGCGCTTGAGCTCCTCTACGGATCCGTACACGTCCATGCGAGGGTAAGCAGGGTCGTCGCTCTTCCAGACCGGTATCGGCGCCCCCCAGAAGCGGTTCCTGCTGACTGCCCAGTCACGCGCCCCCTCGAGCCACTTCCCGAACGCGCCGTCGCGCACGTGGGAGGGGACCCAGTCGATCTTCTGGTTCAGCTCGAGCATGCGGTCCTTGATGGCGGAGACATCGACGAACCAGGAGCTGACCGCCTTGTAGATCAGAGGGGTGTCGGTACGCCAGCAATGGGGATAGCTGTGGGTGTAGCGCGTCGCGTCGAGGAGGACACCCGATTCGCGCAAGTCTTCGATGACGGCTTCGTTCGCGTCGAACACATGCATGCCGGCATACGGCGGCACGGTGGAGGTGAACCGCCCCTGGTCGTCGACGGGGCAAACCACCGAGATGCCCGCTTCCTTGCAGGCCCAGTAGTCCTCCTCACCGAACCCCGGTGCGAGATGCACGATTCCGGTGCCCTCCTCGGTGTCGACGAAGTCCGCGGCGAGCACCGAGAAAGCGTTCTGTTGCCCGGAGAAGAACTGGAACAGGGGCCGGAAGGGGCGTCCCACCAGCTGTGTTCCGGTGATCGTGGCGAGGGGCTCGGTATCCGCGAAGAGCTCTGGGTAGGCGCCGACGCGCGCTCTCGCAATGGCGGTCGGCGCGCCTAGCACCTCGTGGACCACGTACTCGATGTCGGGCCCCACGGCGAGGGCGAGGTTCGACGGCAACGTCCACGGTGTGGTGGTCCAAACGAGCAGGCGCAACGGGCCGTCCAGAAGAGCCCCGTCCTTCGTGGGCGTTCGGACCGGCTCCAGCTCGAAAGCGACGGTGACAGCGGGGTCCTCGCGGGCACGATAGGCATCATCCTGGCGTGTCTCGAAATTCGACAGGGGTGTCTCGCACTCCCAGCAGAAAGGCAGCACCCTCTCACCTTCGTAGAGGAGGCCTTTCTCCCACAGGCGCTTGAACGCCCACATGACGCTTTCCATGTAGGGCAGGTCCATCGTCTTGTAGGAATCGGCGAAGTCGACCCAGCGGCCTTGGCGAGTCACGTAATGCTCCCAAGCGTCGGTAGTGCGCTGGACGAGACGCGCGCAGTAGTCGTTGAAGCGCTCGATCCCGTACTCGACGATGCCGGCGCGCCCGGCTATCTCCAGCTCCTTCTCCGCCTCCATCTCGGCGGGCAGGCCGTGGCAGTCCCACCCGAAGCGGCGCTCGACCCGTCTTCCGCGCATCGTCTGGTACCGGGGGACCACGTCCTTCACGAAGCCGGTCAGTAGGTGCCCGTAGTGGGGGAGGCCGTTGGCGAAAGGCGGCCCATCGTAGAAGACGTATTCGTTCACCCCTCCGGCCCTGGCAGAGACCGAAGCTTGGAACGTGGCGTCCTGGGTCCAGAAGTCGAGCACCTGCCCCTCGAGGCGGGGGTAGTCAGGGAGCTGGCCGACCTGCGGGTAGGGCGCTTCGTCGCTAGGTAGGTGCGACATGGCTGACAGCGTATTCGTCGCAGTGACACCGACTCGCGAAGCAGGTCACCGAGATCGGATTCTTCGAAAGAAGCATTTGCCGAAGGAGCCGGGATGTTGGCGAGGGAGCGGGGATGTTGCCAGCGCCGCGGGGCGACGCTATGGTCACCCAGCTTCTTCGAGCAGGTGGAGGGTGAGGGATGAGCGACACCGCTGGCAGTGTGGGCAGGCGTCTGGGTGCGCCTCACCGGTGAGCTCTCCGAAGAAAGCTGTCATGGCCAAGAAAGCTGCTTCGAAGCGAGGCTCTGGGGTCGCGAAGAAAGCGGTCGCGGTCAAGACCGCCAAGAAGCCGGGTGCGAAGAAGGTTGTAGTGCCCAAGAAGGCCGTTTCGAAACGCGGCTCTGAGGTCGCGAAGAAGGCTCCTGCGGCGAAGGCACGGGCGACCAGGACCGGACTCCAAACGCAGAAGGCCGCCTCGCGGGCCAAGAGGGCTTTGCCGCCGAAGGTTCGAACCCAGAAGCCCGAGGGGGCGAAGAAGCCCCAGAAAGCGCCTCGAAAGCTCCGAAGTGCGCAAAGGCCCCAGAAGAAGGGGAGCGCAGGTGTCGCCTCCGTGGCCAAGAAGGCCCGTGCCGCGAAGGCGCCCAAGATGGCCAAGGAAAGGCAGAGGGACAGGCCTCCGGCACCGGCAAAGAGGGCCTTGCGTTCGACCGAGGGTCTCGAGGCCGGCCACGCAGGCCCGGCGAGGGCGACCGCTGCTCGGGGGCCCTCGAAGGTGTCGGGACTCGAGCCCTTGTCACCGACGAAGACAGCGCCGCGCGCGAAACCCACACCGCTGCCGAAGCCGAAGCCGAAGCCGAGACCGAAGCCGAAGCCGAAGCCGAAGCCGAAGCGTGGCCCGTACGCGGACGACGAGAAGTTCCTCGAAGAGCAGCGTCGTCTGCTTCTCGCGGAACGACTCGTGTACCAGGAGCAGGCGGAAGATCTACGAGCCGAGGCCGAGTCCCTCGCTCTCGAACGCGAGCCCGGTGACGCGCAGTTCGACGAGGAGTCCGGTGAGGGCGGGACCGTGGCCGTCGACCGCGAGCGCGACCTCACGTTGTCGGCACAGGCTGTTGCCACTATCGAGGAGATCGACCTCTCGCTGGCCGCGATCGACGCGAAGACCTACGGCACGTGCGAGAATTGCGGTCAACCCGTACCCAAGGCCAGGTTGAGGGCGCTTCCCTATGCTCGGTTGTGCGTGGCGTGCAAAAGCGGAGGGCTGCACCGTCGCTGAGTGACGGTGAGCGCCACAGACACGGCGCCACACGCCGTTTGTCCGTGGCGGGTGCTGTCGCCGCGGTAGTGATCGTCGCTGACCAAGTCACGAAGACCTGGGCGGTCCACCGACTACAGCACGGGCCGGTACACTTTGTGTGGAAGCTCGATCTCGAGTTGGAGTTCAACACCGGGAGCGCATTCAGCCTGATGAGAGGCTGGGCACCGATTCTGGCTGGAGTGGCCGTGGCGATCGTGGTCCTGCTGCTCGCGTCCGTCAGGCGAGTGCGTTCGGACCTTCTTGCCGCTTCGGTCGGGCTGGTCGTAGGAGGAGCACTGGGCAATCTCGCTGATCGTGTCTTTCGCTCTCACCATGGGGCGGTCGTGGACTTCATCGCCTTTCATTTCTGGCCCACGTTCAACCTTGCTGACGCCGCCATCGTGGTCGGCGCGCTGTGGGCGGCGTTCTTGCTCTGGCGCCAGGGCTCGACGGGAGAGAGCCTGTGAGCGACGGCGACCAGGTGCCGGAACAGATCGAGATTCTGGTGCCGCCCGTATTCGGCGGAGAGCGCGTGGACAAGACGGTGTCATTGGTGGCCGGGGTGTCGCGCAGTACCGCTGCCGAGCTTCTCGCGCTGGGCCGGGTGGTAGTAGACGGGCGCGCGGTGCAAGTCCGGAGCCTGCGCCTGATCGCTGGCCAACGCCTCACGGTGGAGCTCCCACGATCCGGGGAAGAGACGCCCGCTGCCGATTCGACGGTCCGTTTCAGGGTGGTCCACGAGGACGACTGTCTGGTGGTGGTCGAGAAGCCCTCAGGTCTCGTGGTGCACGGTGGGGCCGGGAATCTCCGGGGAACGCTCGTGGGCGGACTGCTGGCACGCTATCCGGAGTTGGCACAGTTACCGCGTGCCGGAGCCGGTGACGTCCAACGGCCTGGGATCGTGCATCGGCTTGACAAGGGGACGTCGGGGTTGTTGGTGGTGGCGCGTACAGCCGAGGCGTACTGGTCGTTGTCCCGCCAGTTCCGAGAGCACACTGCCGGACGCGAATATCTAGCGCTCGTAGCGGGCTCGATGGACGACGAAGCAGGAATCGTCGAAGCGCCGATCGGCCGTTCGACGCGCACGCCAGATCGGATGGCGGTCACTTCGCGGGGGAGACTGGCGAGTACCGCTTACCAGGTGACGGCTCGGTACGGCGAGCCGGTGGTCGTAACGCTGGTAAAGGCTGTGCTCAGCACGGGGCGCACGCATCAGGTGCGGGTTCATCTTGCCGCGATAGGCCATCCTGTGATCGGCGACGACCGCTATGGCGGGTCTGCAAGTCGTCCGGTGGTCCTGCGCGAAGTGATGAACCACGGTCGGCTGTTCCTTCACGCGCACAGACTCGAGCTCGAGCATCCGGCAGGCGGGCGAACGACCTGGACCTCGGCGCTGCCCCCGGACCTGACCGATGTCCTCGACCTACTGACCCCGCTCTAGAGGCCGGCCGGGCTCGGGTATCGGACGGCCGGGCTCAAGCGGCGCGGTGGGCGGCTTCGATCGTCGGAAGCGTGGCCAGATACTGCAAGGCACGTGCCTCTGCCTGTCGGGCCCGGCGTACGCCGATTCCCAGTCGGGAAGCGGTGGTCTGCAACGAGGCTGGCGTGCCCCCATCCAGTCCGAAGCGAAGGCGCAGTACATCGCGTTGGACCGGCTCGAGGCGCTCGACTGCCTCGAGGACCCGGTCCAACACGAGCCGGCGCTCGACCTCGTCTTCGAAGCTGTTCTCGTCTCGGGCTACCAGGTCTCCGAGCGCAGTGCCCGCCTCCGTTGCCGCGGGCTGGCTGAGACTGGCGACCACCCGGGCCGCGCCCCGCAATGCCTCGAGCGCGGCTGGGTCTAGCGCGCTCGCTTCTGCGACCTCTTCCGGTGTGGGGTCTCGCTGTAGCTCAGCGGTGAGCTCCCAAGTGAGGCGGTCAGCACGCTGAGACTGCTCGGCGACCTCCATCGGTACGCGTATCGTGCTCCCGTGCTGTTGGACGGCACGCTGCAGCGCCTGGCGGATCCACCATGTGGCGTAGGTGGAGAACCGGAAACCGCGGCGCCAATCGAACTTGTCGACGGCCCGCATGAGGCCGAATGCGCCTTCTTGGACCAGATCCGCGAAGTCGACGCCGCGGTCTTGATACCTGCGGGCCCAGTGGACTACCAACCGCAGGTTCGCCGCAATCATCTTCGCGCGTGCTTCCTCGTCTCCCTCGGCCACCTGCTTGGCCAGCTCCACCTGCTCATCGGGATCCGGGAGCGGGTGCCGGTCGAGGTCGTTCAGGAAGAGGCGGATGCTGTCGCTGGTACCCATCGTCGTCGAACTGGCCATCCTCGCCTCTCGATCAGGTCTGCTGCCATGAACAACGCCCATGTGGCCGGGGTCATTCCTGACTCAACTGGTCGCGGCCTTGGACCTCGTGGCCTTGGACCTGGGGCGGGGACCTGGAGCCGGGCGGCCGGTTTTTCCCGCCAGGTTGCGCTGTCGTGGTCGGGGTGCTGCGCTTCTGCGAATGCCTGCCGAGCCATTGTCACGACCAGCCGAGCCCGATGCGGCCATTGGGGTGCCTGATGCAGCGCCTCCCGGTGGGACACGAGGGCGTCTGGTGGTCGCGCGTCACGGCGCGACCTTATGGAGCAGGGAGTGTCGCCACACCGGGTTGACCGACGTTCCGCTGGAGGACGAGGGCAAGTGGCAAGCCGCCGAGATCGGGCACAGACTGGGCGGACACGACTTCGCCCGGGTGCTCGTGAGCCCGATGTCTCGAGCACGTGAGACCTGCGTGTTGGCCGGCTTCGGGGTGTCGGCGGAGGTGTGCGAGGACCTTTGCGAGTGGGACTACGGAGCTTACGAGGGAAGAACCACACTGGAGATCCGCGCCGAGCGACCCGATTGGAACCTCTGGCGGGACGGCGTCGTAGATGGCGAGACGCTGGCAGAGGTGTCCGAGCGTGCCAACCGATTGGTGGCGCTCGTCAAGTCGAGTGCAGGTGATGTGCTGGCGTTCGCGCATGGACACATCCTGAGGGTGGTGTGTGCCCGGTGGCTGGACCTTGCACCTTCCGAGGCGGCGCGGTTCGTACTCGACCCTGGGGCGATCGGGGTGCTCGGTTGGGAGCACGAGGCCTCAGTCGTCGTTCGCTGGAACGACGCGAGCGGTGACCCACTGGGCTGAAATGGGCGCCGGTTCAGTGAAGAGACGGGGCGGGAGCAGATCCCCGTGCGCGACTCACCATGTCTGCGAGGGTGAACGAACCCAGGTGCTCACGCATGTGCTCGCCGACCTCGGACCAGACGGCGAGAAGCACGCACTGCCCCTCGTGTTCGCACGCGCCGTTCTCGTGCGGGCGGCCGAAATCGCCCGCCACGATGGGGCCGTCGACTGCGCTGACGATCTCGCTCAGGGTGATCTCTTCGGCGGGGCGCGCTAGCACGTAGCCTCCGCCGACTCCTCGCTTGGAGCGCACCAGCCCGGCGCCTTTCAGCGCGAGAAGGATCTGCTCGAGGTAGGGCTGCGGGAGACCCGTGCGATCGGCAATGTCCCGGACCGAGGTGGGGCTTCGTATGTCAGCATGAAGGGCGAGCGACAACAGAGCGCGGCTGGCATAGTCCCCACGGGTCGAGACCTTCACGACTCGATGCTACCTGGGGGTAGGGCGCGTATCGTTGAAAGCTGGGTACAGTGCACTGGTTGATCGACACTCCCCTTCGGCACCGGGATCTGCTTTGGTAGCCGACGACAGCTCGCGTCCTGTAGTTCCCGACTACGGCGGGGCCTGCTTGTCGTCGCTGGTCCCTGCTCTCGCCGCGCGGAGCCGACCCAGCGCGCCGGGCTGGCTCCCGGAGCCTTGCAAAGAGGCGAGACAGGTGGTTCTTCTGGTGCTGGACGGGATCGGATGGGAGCAGCTGACCTTGGAACGCGCCGTCACGCCGACACTGTCCGGCGGGACCGGCGGGCCCATCACCTCAGTCGCTCCCACGACCACGGCCACCGCCCTCACCTCGATCACCACCGGACGTACGCCCTCGGAGCACGGTGTCGTCGGCTACCGGATGTCGGTCGCACCTCGAGCAGTGGACCCGAGGAACGGTCCGCTGGGGGGTGCGGCACATGCGAAGGCGCCGCAAGACGATGTCGAGGCGGAGGTGCTGAACGTCTTGCGATGGCGCACCGGCCGAGGTGACATGCGACGTCTGATGCCGGCGACGCAATTCCAGACGATCCCCCCGTTCGCAGGGGTGCGAACGCCAGCAGTGACGCGCTCGGACTTTGCGGCGACGGGGTTCACGGCACTTCATCTAGCAGGGGCAAGACTTGTCGGTTGGGCTGTGCCCTCCACGTTGGTCGTGCAGGTGCGCCACTTGCTGGCTTCGGGGGAGCCTTTCGTCTACGCGTACTACGACGGGTTGGACAAGGTGGCTCACACTTACGGCCTGGGTGAGTTCTACGAAGAGGAGTTGCGCGGGGTCGACAGGTGGGTGGGCGATTTGATCGACTCGCTGCTGCCCGGGAGCGCGCTCGTCGTCACGTCGGACCACGGACAGGTGGAGGTGGGAGGTTCGGTGTACGTGCCGAGCGCTGAGCTGCTCGAACACGTGCAGATGCTGTCGGGAGAGGGTCGTTTTCGCTGGCTCCACGCACGGCCTGGAGCTGAGCGCGATCTCTTGTCGGCGGCCATCGAGGCATACGGCGACGAGGCGTGGGTTCGCACCCGGGAGGAAGTCGTAGAAGCGGGCTGGTTCGGAGGGCCGTTGGCACCTGCTGTGGCGGCCCGCCTCGGGGACGTCGCTCTGGTCGCGCACCAGGCAGTCGCGTTCTTGGACCCGGCGGACACCGGGGAGACGCGCCTTGCCGCGCGCCACGGATCACTCACCTCGGCCGAGATGTACGTACCGTTGATCGCATGGGCGGCTGACTGACTCGGCCGTGTCAAGGTGGTGCAGTAGTGGAGGTGAGCTGAAGGTGGTGCATTCACAGACGTTCGGGAGGATTTCCATATGACACAGGGCGCACGTCGTCCGAGCGACCGCGAAGGACCCGACACCGTGGTGGCGGAGGCGGGGAACGGCGTCTCCGGTGTGCTCGCCCGCCCGGGACCGCCGGGGACCGACCAAGGGCCCGCACCGGATCAAGCAGATCAGGACGAGATCGAAGAGTCGGTCCAGCAGCCGGCCAAGGTCATGCGGATCGGCTCCATGGTGAAGCAGCTGCTCGACGAGGTTCGCAACGCGCAGCTCGACGAGGCCTCTCGCAGCAGACTGCGTGAGATCTACGAGCTGTCCATCCGTGAACTGGCGGGGGCCCTGAGCCCGGACCTGGCGCAGGAGCTCGACCGCATGGCGCTTCCTTTCGATGAGTCCGCCCCCTCGGAGGCCGAGCTGCGGGTCGCCCAGGCGCAGCTGGTCGGATGGCTCGAAGGGCTGTTCCACGGGATCCAAGCAACTCTGTTGGCCCAGCAGATGGCGGCGCGCGCCCAGCTCGACCAGATGCGCCAGCGGGGACTGCCCCCGGGCCTCGGACCAGGGGGCGAGGACGGACCCCCCACCCGGCCTGGCACGTACCTCTGAGGCGGGGTTCTGGGCCAGCGCCAGGTGGACCACCGGTGCGCTATCGTCGAATGACACAGCTGTAGTTCTCCACAGGGTGGGCACGGCCTTGTGGAGAACAAGCTCGAAGTGGGTGCTGACCAGGGACTGTCGCCTACGAATCGGATGTCGAGGAGGAATGGCGCATGGCCACGGATGGATCGTTCGTCCATCTGCACACCCATACCGAGTACTCGATGCTCGACGGCGCCTCTCGGATAGCGGACCTCGTGGAGGCGGCGCGAGACGACGGGCAGCCCGCCCTCGGGATAACCGACCACGGGAACATGTACGGGGTTCTGGACTTCTATGCACGCTGTCGAGCGGAGGGTCTGAACCCGATCATTGGTATCGAGGCGTACATGGCTGGCGAGTCACGCCACGAGCGCCCCGTGCGACGGGGGAGGATGGACGATACCGGCGGCGATATCGAAGGGGGCGACAAGCTCTACTACCACCTGACACTTCTGGCCGAGACGACCACCGGCTACCGCAACCTCATGAAGCTCTCGTCGGCTGCGTATCTCGAGGGCTACTACTACAAGGCGCGGGTGGACTGGGAGCTGCTCGAGCGTCACCGAGAAGGCCTGATCGCCACGACTGGATGTCTCGGCGGCCTCGTGCCGCAGTCGTTGCTCTTCGGTGATGAGGAGCGAGCTTTCAAAGCGGCCGGGCGCCTTCAGGACATCTTCGGACGTGAATCGCTGTTCGTAGAGCTCCAGGACCACGGGCTCGCCGAACAACGACGAATAACCCCCGGTCTTCTCGAAATTGCCAGACGCCTGCGAGCCCCTCTGCTTGCAACCAATGACAGTCACTACACGCACCGCAGCGACGCTGTCGCCCATGACGCACTTTTGTGCGTTCAGACGGGCGCGACCATCGACGACCCGAAACGGTTCAAGTTCGAAGGAGAGGAACATTTCCTGAAGTCCGCTTTGGAGATGCGGAGCCTCTTCTCCGAGATCCCCGAGGCCTGCGACAACACACTTCTGGTGGCGGAGCGCGCGAACGTCGAGATCTCTTTCGGAGTGAACGCGCTTCCGGAGTTCCCCGTGCCCTCTGGCTTTTCTGGTGAGAGCTACGAGCAACGGGCCGACGCGTACCTGCGCCAGCTCACCTTCGAGGCTGCGGCGCACCGCTATGGCGCGCCCGTCGAGAAGGTCGTCGGCGAACGGCTCGACTACGAGCTAAGGGTCATAGCCAGCATGGGGTTCTCGGCGTACTTCCTCGTGGTGTGGGACCTAATGCGGCACGCTCGCGAAAGCAGGATCCGAGTGGGTCCGGGACGGGGGTCGGCGGCGGGCTGTTGCGTGGCGTACTGCCTCGGCATCGTGGACATCGATCCCATCCAGAACGACTTGCTGTTCGAGCGGTTCTTGAACCCAGGACGCAAGCAGATGCCCGATATCGACATGGACTTCGACGAGCGGTTCAGGGCCGAGATGATCCGCTATGCCACCGAGCGCTACGGAGCTGACCACGTGGCGCAGATCGTGACGTTCTCGACGATCAAGGCTCGTGCGGCCGTTCGCGACGCGGCGCGTGTTCTCGGCTATCCGTACCTGGTGGGTGACCGGATCGCCAAGGCCATGCCCCCCCTGGTCATGGGACGCGACACTCCACTGTGGGCGTGCCTCGAGCGTTCGGAGGGCTACGAGGATGGCTACGCAGCAGCGCAGGGCCTGCGTGAGATGTACGGAGCCGACGACGAGGCGCGGCGAGTGATCGACGTGGCCAAGGGTCTGGAGGGCCTGCGCAGACAGGACGGCATCCACGCCGCGGCCGTCGTGATCACGAAGGACCCGCTCACCGAGTACCTACCAGTGCAGCGCAAGCCGGAGAATGGCCAGGACCCTGCCGAGGCCCCGGTGGTGACCCAGTACGAGATGCACGGGGTGGAGCAGCTGGGCTTGCTGAAGATGGACTTCTTGGGTCTGCGGAACCTTTCGGTCATCGAACGGGCACTGGACCTGGTGGAACAGATCAACGGTAAGCGGCCCGACATCGACGCGCTGACGCTCGACGATCCGGAGACCTTCGCCATGCTCCAATCGGGCCAGTCGATAGGTGTCTTCCAGCTCGAGGGTGGTCCCATGCGATCACTCATGCGCGCATTGGCTCCCACCGGCTTCGACGACGTCGCTGCGCTGGTTGCTCTCTACCGCCCCGGTCCCATGGCAGCGAACATGCATCGTGACTACGCCGACCGCAAGAACGGGCGGCAGGCGGTCACCTATCTCCACCCGGACCTCGAGCCGATACTGGCCGACACCTACGGTCTCATGATCTATCAGGAGTCGGTCATGCGTGTGGCCCAACGGATCGCCGGTTACACGCTCGAGGAAGCTGACAACCTCCGAAAGGCCTGCGGCAAGAAGGACCGTGCCCTCATCGCGGCCGAGCGCGAGAAGTTCGTGGCCGGTTGTGTCGCTGAGGGGTACACCGAGCAACTCGGCACGAAGCTCTTCGACATCATCGAGCCTTTTGCCGACTACGCGTTCAACAAGTCACACGCGTACGGCTACGGGCTAGTGGCGTACCAGACCGCGTGGCTGAAGGCACACCATCCCGTGGAATACCTTGCCGCTCTCCTCACCTCGGTGCGCGACGACAAGGACAAGACGGCGGTGTACCTGGGTGAGTGCAGGGTCCTGGGGATCGAGGTGCTCGTTCCCGATGTGAACACGTCATCGGCGGGGTTCACACCGATGGTAGGGGCAGATGGAAAACGTCGAATCGTCTTCGGCTTGGCTTCGGTGCGCAACGTGGGCGAGAGCCTGGTCGAGCGCATCGTGAGCGAACGTGACTCAGGCGGCCCGTACACAGACTTCTACGATTTCTGCCGCCGCGTCGACCCCGTAGTGTTGAACAAGAGAACGGTCGAGTCCCTGGTGAAGTCTGGCGCCTTTGACTCCCTTGGACATCCTCGCCAGGGCCTGTGCCTGGTGTTCGAGGAGATCACCAACCGCGTACTGGAACGCCGACGCGAGGAGGAAGCCGGGATCTCGACCCTGTTCGCATCCATCGACGGGTTCTCTGAGGGCCACAGGGGTTCGGCGACGGGGTATGGCGACGTGCGCGTGCCGATTCCGGATACCGAGTTCACGAAATCCCAGCGCCTCGCGTTCGAGAAGGAGATGCTCGGGTTGTACGTGAGCGATCACCCGCTGCGTGGCGTCGAGTCTGCACTCTCGCGCATGACCGATTGCTCGATCGCGGACCTCAAGGAGGACGAGGGTCCAGCGATCGGAGCCATGGGTCGCGACGGGCAGGTGAGATCGGTGGGCGGGGTGGTGACCGCTTTGTCTCGCCGCTACACGAAGCGAGGCGAGCTGATGGCGACGTTCGTCCTGGAGGACCTCCAAGCCTCGATAGAGGTCTTCGTCTTCCCAAAGGTCATGGCGAGCGTGGCGGAGGTGCTAGCCGACGACGCGATATGCGTGGTTCGCGGTCGCGTCGACGTTCGTGACGACCAGGTCAAGTTGGTGTGCATGGAGGCGCTGCGCCCGGAGCTCGGAACTGAGGGTGTCGGCGGGCTTCGGGTCAAGTTGCCGGTCGCGGCCTTGAGCGACGGAGTGGTGGATCGCCTGAAGCAGCTGTTCACAGAGCATCAGGGCACTGAGCCTGTCTTCTTGGAGGTGGGACAGACCACCTTGCGGCTTCCGCCGGCGTTCAACGTGGACAGCCGTCGTGGGCTCGTAGGCGAGCTTCGGGCCCTGCTCGGGCCGAACGTAATTGTGACTTGACGCGCCCGGAGTCGGGACATCTGGGCTGGTGGACAAGCTGAGGCGAAGCGCTCGCGATCGTGCAGGAGATGACCCGAGTGGGAGGGCGACTCCGCGTCCCGTATTCTGGAGGCAGCACCTTCATGGGGCGGACCTGCTCGCCTCGGTGCCGAACAGCGGATCAGCTGGAGGAACACAAGGGCTGGAGGAACACAAGGGAATGTCGTTTGAGGCCGGGACCAAGGACTGCACAGCGCTGAGCGATGCCGAGTTGGCCGAGATGGCTGACCTGTGTGTCGACCGGGAGCCCGGTTTCGGCATCGGTTTCCTGTCGAAGCAGTGCGAGGAGTGGGTCCTTGTCACTCTCGCTCGCGAGGGAAACAAGCTGAGGGGATACTCCTTCGCCACGCTCGAGCGCATAGGTGGGACCCCGTCTCTGTTGGTCGGGCTGGCCACTGTGGATCGCACAGCCCGGGCCGAACAGGCTCTTCGACTCCTGCTCGGCGATCAGTACCGCCGGGCGGTTCTTGCTTTTCCAGACGAGGACGTTTTGGTCGGAACCCGCCTTGCCGCCCCAGAGGGGTACGGGGCCTTCACCGGTCTCGTCGACGTGGTTCCACGGCCTGGCCACAAGGCCTCGGGCGAGGAACGAGCCTGGGGCCGGCGCCTGGCCAAGCGTTTCGGCGCGGAGGGGCGTATCGACGACCGCACCTTCATACTCGCCGGAGACGGTTCGCCGACCGGTGCGATGGACTTCGGAGGTCCGAAGGTGCGCCCGTCCGAGGAAGTCATGCCCCTGTTCAAGGGGCTGGACCTAAAGCGCGGCGATCGCTTGGTCGTCTTCGGATGGGCGATGGCCGAGGACCTGGCTTCGAGGGCGCTCACTTCGGGCAAGGCATCGCGCTGAAGCTCCGGCAGCAGAGGGGTCCAAGCACCGGAGCGTCCCAAGCCCACAAGCGGGGCTGATCTCGACCCTAGGGGCGCGGCAGGATCGCGGCAACGATCTTGTAACAGTGGCCGTTGCGCGGACCACTCAGGGTCACCACGAGGAAGTGCGGCCGGAAGCCGAGCTGACGGGTGAGCTCTCTCCCCGACAGGCGGTCTCGGCGTGACGCCCACAGCGAGGCGACCGCCCGGCGGTCCTCCACGGGCAGCCAGTTGTCGGTTCGCTGCCATCCGAAGCGAGCCCACACGCTGTGGTCGGTGCTGCGACGAAAGAGTATCGGTCCGCGGCCGGGGATCACCAAGGCCAGAGACGGCCGCATCCCGCCGAACTCCCAGTAAGGGGCCGACATGCCGGGGAAGCCGAGCAGGTGCTGCTCGGCCGGGGCAACGAGACGGCGCAGGACCCTGCGTGCACGCCGCCCGCGCAGAGCTCCGACGGTCTTCGGGGTGCCAATGATCGAAACCGCCTCGGGTTGGGCGAGGTCGTCTCGCTCGGGATCAGCTGCCCAGGTTGCATCGACCACGTCGAACGGGGCGCAGGAGGGACTGGAGCTCTCCGAGGAGTCGACTCGAAGGCGAGCGAGCGCTCCGGAGCCGAGGTCGACGCCGGCGATGTCCTGTTCGCTGCACGCGAGCACCATGTAACGGTGGGCGCCGCGTGGAGTGCGCGAAAGGCGTCGCAGACGCCTGCGGGGTTGTGGCAGCGCGCGCGTCGGCTCTTGTTGCGCCGTGTCGGCGTGGTCTCCGTCGACGATGGGATCTGGATCGGTCACGTTCCCTGTACCGACGCGAAGCGACGACTCGCGAATTCGCGTTCGGCGTCCAGGCATGCCCGGAGGTCCTCCACCGTGGAGGAAGGGGTCTGGCAGGCGTGCTGGCGGCACACGTAAGCGACGGGACCGCTGCGGCCTTCCCAGAGAGGGGAGCTCGTGCGCTCTCCCCACGCGAGCACCTGGTCGGGCTCGTATCGCGACCTTGCGACCGCCAGGAGGTCAGGCCGATCCCCGCCCACCACGACCTCGGTGATCCCGCCGCCGGCGAGGGTGCTGGCGACGACAGCGCTTGCCAGAGCGAGCGGCTGGCGGAGAGCCACAGCGAGAAGCCCGTCCAGCAGCAGCTCGCCGTTGGCGGAGAGTTGCTCGTCGCCGCAGAGCGTTCCCAGCCTCAGAAGAGCGGCCGCGGCCACAGAGGTCGCAGACGGCCTGTCCCCGTCGGTCAGCTCCATCGGTCGCACGACGAGGCGTGGGGCATCGGCTCCGGTGGTGTAGAGCGGGAGGCCGGGCTCGGCGAAAAGCTCCAGCATGTCGTGAGCGGTCTCTCGGGCGTGTTCGAGCCACTCAGCCTTCCCTGTGAGCTCTGCCAGGCGCGTGAAGAGATCGACCGTCCATGCGTAGTCGGCAGCGTAGGCGAGGTGTCGGGCGCGACCGTCCTGCCACGACCTGAGCCAGCGCGCGTCGCCCGGACGGCGCAGTTCGCACAGCAAGAACCGGGCGAGCTTGACTGCTGCGTCCTCCCAGTCGCGTCGCCCGGTGGCTCCCGCCGCCTCGGCGAGCGCGACCCCGAAGGAGGCGTTCCATTCGGTGAGGACCTTGTCGTCGCGTTCGGGGCGTGCGCGTTCGCTACGGGCAGCGAGCAGGCGCAAGCGTGCCTCTTCTATGTCGGGTGGTCGTTCGAGCCGGCCGCCTGGGGGGCGTCGCAAGATACACCGACCCTCGAAATTGCCGGCATCGGTCGCCCCGTACCAGTCCGAGGTGATCGCACCCAACGCGGTGCCGAGCACCTCCGACATCTCAGAGGGTGTCCACAGGTAGAAGCGCCCCTCCTCACCTTCGGAGTCCGCGTCTTCTGCTGAGCAGAGCCCCCCTGATGGGAGCGCCAGATCGCGCAAGACGTAGCTGATCGTCTCCTCTACCACCATGAGCCAAGAGGCGTCCTTGGTCACTTGCCACGCGTGCAGGTAAGCGCGTACCAGCCCGGCTTGGTCGTACAACATCTTCTCGAAGTGGGGGACCGTCCAGGTGCTGTCGGTAGCGTAGCGGTGGAAACCACCCCCGAGATGGTCGTAGATACCCCCGCTCGCCATGGCCCCGAGCGTCGTGCTCGCCATGACCAGCGAGGCCTGCTCGCCGCTCAGTCGGTGGTGTTGCAGGCACAGCTCGATGAGCGTGGGCTGGGGGAACTTCGGAGCAGCACCGAAGCCGCCCCAGCGTGCGTCGAACCCAGCTGCGAGCTCGGAGGCGGCGGTCGCGATGAGCCGCTGGGTCGGCTGTTCAGGCTCGGGGACAGCTCGCTCACCTGAGACGCTGTTCGTCGCGCCGGCGGTGACCGAAGGACCGGCCCCGTCGGCCGCCGCTGCCCAGGCTGTGCCCACGGTCCGGTTCGTGGTGGGAGCTGGGTCACGCGCCGGCGGGCCCACGAAGTCCCCGGGCAGCCGAGTGCGTCGTGCGACTGCCTCCAGCAGAGCGTCCGCCTGTTGCTCGACTTCGCTCCGTCTGTGTCGCCACGCGTCGTCCACAGCGTCGAGAACGCGCCGAAACGCCGGCGCACCGGGGAGGTCATGAGAAGGGAAGTAAGTGCCGGCGAAGAAAGGCCGGCCGTCCGGTGTCAGGAAGACTGTCATGGGCCACCCGCCACGGCCGGAGACGGCTCGCACCGCTTCCATGTAGATGGCGTCGACGTCGGGGCGCTCCTCGCGGTCGACCTTCACGGGCACGAAGCGGCTGTTGAGCTCTTCGGCGATCGCGGTGTCCTCGAAGGACTCGTGCGCCATGACGTGGCACCAGTGGCACGAGGAGTACCCCACCGAGAGCATCATCGGGCGATCGAGCTCGCGCGCGGATTCCAGCGCCTCGGCGCCCCAGGGGTACCAATCGACCGGGTTGTCAGCATGTTGCAAAATGTATGGTGAGAGCTCTTTCCTGGGCGTGTCTCTCAACAGGGGCACCGACGTTCCTTTTCAGTCTTGGACAGGGGCGATAGTCACTCGCCCGGCATCAAACTTAGGGCCAGACCGTCGGCCCTTAGCCGACGGTCCTACGGAGACGTGGTCGACGATGGTTCGCAGGGTGGTCCGTCTCTGGTCGATGTCGAGTGCGCCCCACTCCGCCAACGTTAACGGCTTGGCCACGAGCGCTGTCATCTGAGCTTCCCCCGCTCCGGCGGACACTGACCCTGAGGCGGCGAGAGCCGTCTCTTGGAAGGATGTCCACATGCCAAGAGCCCACCCCCCGGAGTTCCGCCGGCGTGCCATCGAGCTCGTCAGG
>Ga0181524_10000255_pt1 | contig 64222 bp, 54 predicted proteins | sample PEATcosm2014_Bin_34_FD_119761 | JGI IMG/M metagenome (GOLD analysis project Ga0181524, IMG submission 119761) | Peatland microbial communities from MTU Mesocosm Facility, Houghton, MI, USA - PEATcosm2014_Bin05_60_metaG | ecosystem: Environmental > Terrestrial > Soil > Wetlands > Peat | place... | reverse complement strand
TCGTCACGAGCAAGGGCGCGTTCCACGGCACGACAGCCGCGACCACACCGACAGGCTCACGCAGGACCAGCCCGTTGCCCGTACTGCACCGCCGAACCGTGCTCCAGGGATACTGAGGCGCGAGCTCGAGGAAATTGTCCACCAGGAGGCGCGGACCGGTCGCCTGCATGCCCATCGAAAGCGTGATGGGGCATCCCATTTCGTCCGTCACTAGGCCAGCGATCTCGTCCCGCTTCTCCGTGAGGAGGGCGCTAAGTTTCCTCAGCACCTCCATACGCTTGGCGATCGACGCGCGAGGCCAGGGTCCAAAATCGAACGCCTTGCGCGCCGCGGAGACGGCGCGATCCACGTCCGCCTTCGTTCCGGAAGGCACCTGCGCGATCACCTCTTCGGTGAATGGCGATATCACGCTTATCTTGTCGTCCGACGCCGGATCGACCCATTGCCCGCCGATAAAGAGCTTCGTATAATTGCCCTGCCAGACCATTGGCATTTCCTTTTCTCTCTCCGCCGAAGTCGCGCTCGACCGCCTGCATCGGCCTCGGTCTTCCGCGGCGCTGACCCATTGAGGGGCCGCCAATACTTCCTCTACGGCCAAAATCGGCCGCGAAACGTCGTCGACCGCGACAATACCTCCCGGCGATCCACTTCCGCCGGGACCGAAGCCAGTTCGTTCCGTAGGTGCTGAACGCCATCCTCGCCGAGCGTCAGACGAAGCGGCGGATCCTCCGCATCCACCAACGTGCAGAGCGCGGGACCGAATCTGGCCGGGTCGTTCGGCTGCGCGTTGTGGCGGGAGGCGAGGTGCTTCTCGATCATCTTCCCAGCCTCCTCGTAGTCGGGGACGCTGCTCTTGCTGCTCGCGAGCGACGGGCCGGCGAAGTCGCTCCGGAATCCGCCCGGTTCGATGATCGTGACGTGGATGCCGCGGTGCTTGAGCTCCTTCGCCAGCGCTTCCGAATAGCCTTCGACCGCGAACTTCGTGGCCCAATAGAAACTGAAGCCCGCGGCGACGCCGAAGCCGGCCGTCGAGGACAGGTGATGATGCGCGCGGAACGCTGCCGCCGCATCACAGGAAGGGCTGCGCGCGTCATCTCGACCAGCCCGAAGAAGTTGACCTCGAACCGTGGCCTGTGTTTTTCGAGCGACGTCTCCTCGGCGACGGCGGTCAGTCGGTAGCCCGCGTCGTTGACGAGAATGTCGATCCGGCCGAACGCCTTGGCCGCTTCCGCGACCACGCCGTCGATACGCCGAATGTCCCTTGCGTCCAGATGGAAGGCCCGGAACCGATCGGGATATTGAATCGCCCGGGGGGTGGCCGCCGTCCGCCGCGAGCGCAGTGACGACAACGTTGTCGCCGCGGTCGAGCGCCGCCTTGGCGGTGGAAGCGCCGAGACTCTTCTCCGCACCGGGAATCAACCACGCGCGAGGGGATTTGCCAGTCATTGCGAGCCCTGTCCTCCGGAATTTCGCTCGCTTTGATCAGTGCACGGCCGCGTACATGATCTTTTCCTCCGTGGCGCCCGCGCCGCTCATCTCCTCGACGATCTGGCCCTGTCTCGCCACAAGGATGCGGTCGGACAGCGCCAAAATCTCGGGCAGATAAGAGGAGATGACGATCACCGCTATGCCCTCGTCGGCAAGGCGGTTGATGAAATTGTGAATCTCTACGATTGATCCGACGTCGACGCCGCGAGTCGGCTCGTCGAAGATCACCAGCTTCGGCTCCTGCACAAGCGACTTCGCGATCACCACCTTCTGCTGGTTGCCGCCGGACAGCTCGATGATCTTCGCCGACGAGTTGATCGCGCGCACCTGAAGCGATGACGACCAAGCCGCCGCCAGCTTTCTCGCCTCTCTCATCGACACGATCGACGCCGGATTCGCGCCTATGGCCAGATGGCCAATCTGGATGTTCTCGGCGATCGACATCGTCTCGAAGAACCCTTCGAGCTTCCTGTCTTCCGTCACATAGACGATGCCGTCGCGCGACGCCTGTCTCGGCACGCGATAGCGCACCTTTCGACCCTCGAACCTGATCTCGCCGCCATAGAAGATATCGCGCTTGAGGGCCCCCGCGACGATCTTCATCGTCTCGGTGCGGCCGGCGCCGACCAGTCCGAACATGCCGGTAATCTGTCCGCTGTAGACGCTGAGGGAGGTGTTGCGGACGATCTTGCCCAACGACACGTTATCGACGCCCAGCAACTTGGGACCGGGTTTGCGAATGGGGATGTCCACCCCTTTTCTGGCGCCGTAAAGCTCATTGGAAAGACTGCGACCGACCATCGCCTGGATGATGCTCGCGCGCGTGAAGGTCGACGTCGGCCCATTCGCCACTCTCTCGCCGTCGCGGAGAATGGTGATGGAGTCCGAATGCTGGAGAGCCTCCTCGAGCGCATGGCTGATGAAGAGGATCGAAATGCCCCGCGCCTTCAGCCTGCGGAGCAGACCGAAAAAGTGGTGCTTCTCTTCGGGAGTCAGCGTCGCCGTCGGTTCGTCGAAAATGATCACTTTCGCTGCGTGATGGGCGGCCCTGGCGACCTCGACCATCTGCCTCTGGGCAGCGCCGAGAGAACTGACCAGCGCCATCGGGTCCACGTCGAAATTCATCGACAGCAGAACCTGCTGGGCGCCGATGAAGAGGCCACGCAACCGGTTAAACAGCTTCTCGGAACCGAGATAGATGTTCTGGGCGACCGTCATCGAGCCGACGAGGCTCGTCTCCTGAAACACCATCACGATCCCACGTTTGAGTGAGTCGGCGGGGGTTTCGAAGACGACGGGCTTCCCTTCGACCAGGATTTCGCCTTCGCTCAGCTTGTGGACGCCAGCCAGCGCCTTCATCAGCGTCGATTTGCCGGCTCCGTTCTCGCCGACAATCGCGTGAACCTCCCCCCGCCGGAGCGTGAGGTCGACATTTTTGATCGCCGGGACGCCGCGAAACTCTTTGGTGGCGCCGCGAAGCTCCAGAATCGCTTCCATCACGCCAACTCCGCCACGAATCCTTGCACTGCGCCGAGATCGAGCGCGTACCCGGGCCCCTTCGCGCCAGCGATCAACCTTCCGCCGTGCTCGCAAGCGGAGCTGACGCCGTGCATCTTGCCATCCGCGCGGCTGTGCCAACTGCGAACGGGATGGACGTCGCGATCGAGCTCGACGACCAGTCCGTAGGACCTCGCGGGCGCCCAAGGTTTCAAGATGCCCATTTGCTTGACGCCGCCGCCCTGTAGCGGCTCCTTGAAGCTCGCGCCGCTGACGAGCGCCGGCGCGATCCAGTAATTCGGGGGCACATCCGCCATCATGCGCCCGCAAAAGTCGCGCTCCTTGAGCACGAACTCGACCAGCTGGTTACGAGGGGCGAAAACGCATAACCAGTATCCGCCCGTGGAGGCAGCGATCAGTCGCGCGGGATAGCCGGGCAGCCCGTCCAGAACGACGTGCGGGCCGGGCTGGCTGCCGAGGCGGACGATCCGGTGCTCCCAGGCTTCGCTGATGAGGATGTCGTTCCCGGGCGCGCGCGCGACCCCATAGGGGAAGGCGAGCCCGCCCGCCACCAGCTCGGCCTTGCCGCCGGCGAGATCGACGCGCCAGACGCTGCCGCTGCGCCCCCGGCTCATCAGGTCGCGCTTCCACTCCGCAGCCTCGAACTCGGCCGACCCTAAGGCGACGATGAGGGTGTCCTCGTCGACGAAGAGAGCCGCGGTCGGACAGACCAACGGACCGGAGACGAAGGTGCGAATCTGCCGCCCGTCGTGGCGTCCGCCGCGGATGTCGATTCCGACGCCGTCGACGCCGATCGCCATGGCGCCCGCGCCGTCGACGGCGACGCAAGGGATCGGCGCCGGCGCCCGCCAGATCGGTGCGGGCGCCGCGGCGCCGCGGGGCAGACGGAACAGGTCCTCGCCGCTTGAGAACAGCACGGCGCCGTCGACGCTCGCGAGATTGTCGAGCGCCGGACGCGTGACGACGACCTCCGCTTCCTCCAACAATTGGTTGGGCTGCAGCGGGCCGTCCATGACGGGAACGGATGTGCTGAAGCGGCCGCGTCCAAAGAAGGCGTCGAAACGGTCGCGGAGCGCGGCGATCATGAGCGTGGCCCCCAGTAGCTGTCCGGACCAGTCCAGCTCGGATCGGCGCCCGGAACCTTCCATTTTCCGAGCCGGTTGTTGCTCACGCCTCCGAGATAAAGGTAACCCTTGTGTTCCTTGACCGAGGTCACCATCGGATGGTTCAGCCCCCCGAGATCCCAATAGGTCCCGAGCACCTCGCCCCTGTCCGTGAACTTGACGACGCAGCCGGTGTTGATGTTCGGGAACAGCCAGTTTGCCGGGGCCACCTGACGGGTCATGCGCTTGCGGAAAGCCGGCATCGTGAGCGCTAGATCCAGCGAGGGACCTCGCATTCCGACGAGCGCCACCCAGTAGTTGCCGTCCGAGGCCCTGTTGATGTTGTCGGGGTAGCCCGGCAGCGCCAGCACCTGCTCGACCTTGCCCCGCTTCGGCCCATCGAACCAGTACCTGTTCACCCGGCAGGCCCAGGACTCCGCAAACAACAGGGATTCCTTGTCCTGTGTGCAGCACATCCCATTCGGGAATATCAGATTGGCTAGGACCGTACGGGTCGACTTGTCGCGGGGGTCGTAACAGATCAACCGTCCGTTGCCACGACTCTCCAGGCAGTCGACCGGCCAATCATGCGCGCTATAGCGGTATGAGGCCTCGCTGAAAAAAATGCGGCCGTCATGCGCAATGTCCAAGTCGTCCGCGAGACGAAGTCGCGAATCGTCGATGATCGAAAATTTCGACCGATTGGTCTCGTCGGTGAGTTTCACGACCTCGCGCTGCGGGGTCACCATGTAGAGACCCATTCCTCCGATGCAGACCACCAGATTGCCTTCACGATCGAAATTCATGCCGAGAGGGCTACCTCCCGTATGCGCATAGACCTCCATGGTCCTGAAGTCGGGCGCGAGGAAGCGCACGATGTCGCCCTGTCGATTCCCGGAATAGACGTTGCCATCGCGATCGATGAGCGGGTCCTCGGGCCCTTCCACCCGTCCGAGGCCGATCGCTTCCACGTCTCGAAGAGCGTCATTAACCGCGAAAGGGCTTCCGGAATCCGAGGCGGTTTCCGGACAAGCCGGCAGCTTCAGGAAAGCGGGCGACACGTAGGCGCTGTTCAGGAGCTTGTTCTTATTCTTGACCCAGCGTACGTCGACGAACACGGCCCCAAGCAGGACGAAACCGAGGATCATAGAGGCCGTCGACCCCTGGATCGACAGCGCCTGGAGACCATTGTTCAGCACGAGAACCGTGACGGATCCCATAAGCGCCTTGGCGACCGAACCCCGCCCGCCGCCGAGCGAGACGCCCCCAACGACGACCGCCGTCAGAACCAACATTTCCAAACCGACACCGGTGTCATTGCCTATGCTGCCGAGTTGCGCTCCGTAAAGGATCGCAGCCACTGCGCACAGTATCCCCGACGTCATATACGCCGAAAACACGACGCTCCGCACATTGATGCCGGCGTTGAATGCAGAGCGGCGGGACCCGCCGACTGCGGCCAGATGCCAGCCGGGCCGCGTGCGCGACAACACGACATGAAACGCCAGCGCGAACACGGCCGCAACGAGCACCGAATATGGCAACCCCCCGACTGAACCGGAGCCGAGAACTTCCCATATGGCCGAGTTCGGGGTTCCCAGCACGATACGGGTCCCGACATCGGGAATGAAGATGTCGTACACTGAACGAAAACTGATCAGGGTGATCAACGTCGTAAGAAAAGCGCGGAGACGGAAATAGCCAATCAGGATGCCGTTGATGGCTCCGCACAACGCGCCGACACAGAGCGTCTCGAGCGCGGCGAGCCATAACTCCTGTTGCCAGACGTTCATGGCCACCAAGACCATCATGGTGCAAAGCGCGAAGACCGAGCCAACTGAGAGATCTATGCCGCCCGAAATCATCACGATCGAAAATCCGATCGCGACAAGTCCATATTCGGACATTTGCCCGGCGAGATCATTGAGCTGCGCGATCGAGAACATCCTGCCGTTCACGACCGCGAAAACGGACACGACGACGACAAGCGCAACGAAAGCGATCGCGTTGTCGGCCCAGCGCTTGGAAAGGACTTCCCCGACCACATGGTCGGGGAAGTAGCGATAGCGGACGCGTGTTAACGTATCGGCGACAGACATTGCTTTCTTCCGTTTTCCGCTACCGACTTCCCTATTGCGCGTAGGGAAGATCTTTCATCGTCCAACACGAGTCGGGACGTATGTTGTCCTTGGTGATCAGCGTGTTCGGCGTGTAAAAGGCGAGGTGCTGCGAGCCCGCTGGCAATTGAGACTGCAGTTCCTCGGCGACCTGCACCGCCAGCGATGTGCCTTGGATACGAGTGTCGTACGAAATCAGGAGACTAAAAATCCCCTCTTGAACCTTGTCGCAAGAGGTCTGGTTTCCGCCGCCCGAAGTTACGACAAACACCTGCCCGGTCTTCCCAGCTTCCTTCACCGCAGCGCCGGAGCCCGCGTCCATGCTGTCCCAAATGCCGAAGCTCGCGCAGAGATCGGGATGCTGCTGCAGCACGCTCGCGGTGACAGCGCGGGCCTTCGTCGCGTCATAGTTGGCCGCCTGCTGCGACACGATCTGGATCTCGGGGTGCGAGGCGAGAATCTTGCGAAAGCCATAGACCTGGAATTCGTCGACCGGCGCGGTCGGCACGCCATCGACGATCGCCACCTTGGTCGAGGGGCCCTTGCCAGCCGCGCACTTCTCCACCACCGCACGTCCGGCCGCCTCGCCGATACCCTGCCAATCGGCGCCTATATAGGCGTCGCTTTGCCTAAGCGACTCCATGTTGAGCTGGATGATTTTGACGCCGGCGGTCTTCGCCTTCTCGATCAATTTCGCATAAGATTGTACGTCCGAATTCTGCAGCACGATCAGATCGACCTTATCATCGATCGCGGACGCCAGCGCGCGCGCGCCTTGCTCCGTGTTGTAGTTGATGTCGCGAACTTCGAGCGAGAAGCCCAGATCCTTGGCCTCGTGCTGTAGGACGTCGTTCCACGCGATCGTCAGGTCGGCGGTCATCGTCTGCGGCATGTAGACGACTTTCTTTCCCTTCATGACGTCGTACGTCGCCGCGCGCGCCTTGTTTTCGATCCCTACTTCCTGAGACAGGGCGGGTGTCGCACCAATCAGCGCGGCCACACCGACCAGTATGAAACGTAACTTCATTGCGTTTCCCTCCGTTCCACCGACCGCCTGGTCGGATTTCGTCAAATGTCTCCCTGCTGCGACGTCTGTTCGTCGCGGGGAGTGATGATGGTGTCGACGAGCAGAGCCGCCAGGAGTACGAGGCTCTTGACCAGGTTCTGAACCGAATAGCTGAAGTTCAAGATGGTCATGCCGCTGAGAAGCGTGCCGACCAGGAGAGTGCCGACTAGTACGTTTCGCACACCGCCGCGACCGCCGCTGAGACCGATTCCGCCAATGACCACGACCAGCAGAACGTCATAGACCATGGTCGAACTATAGATGCGGGTATTTATCCCCGAGTTGGAAGCCACGATGACGAGCCCGGAGAGGTAGGCGATCAGGGCCGACGCGACATACTGGCTGACGATGAGCGGGCGCACCGGCACTCCGCTCAGACGCGCTGTCAGGGGGTTGTCTCCAATGGCGTAGACCAGCCTCCCGAACCGCGTCCAGCGCAGGACGAAATACACGAGAAGCGCTAAAGCGGCGAAAATGTAGATCACAATCGGCACGCCGAGGAATGCGCCATAGCCCAGGTACTGGAGCCAGCCTATGTTTTTCGGGGCGTTATGGACGTCGGACGTGAACAGAAAGGCGTTTCCAACTCCAAAGATGACGCCGCCCATCGCCAGCGTCGTGAAGACTGCGGGAATTTCCGCGAAGGCGACGATCAAGCCGATGACGATTCCCGACAGCACGACGAAGACGGCGCCGGCGACCAACGCAAGCCCGAACGGCAATCCTCCGCTCGTCATTTGCAGCGCCCAGGACATGCCGACGGCGAGCGAGGCGACCATAGTGAGGTCGATTCCCCGGCCGATGACGACGAGACCCATGCCGAGTCCGAGCATTCCGAGAACGGAAACGCTGCGCAGGAGCGTCAGCACGTTCCCGGCCGTGAGGAAGTTGTGCAGGCTCAATGAGAAGCCGACGAACATCAGCACGGTGATCAGGAATACGATGCCTTCCTGCGTGATCTGCAGCTTTCGCTTCTCGCCGCCTCGCGTCTTCGACGCGATATCGTCTGGCGCTCGTTTGGACGAAGGAACATCGGACACTTGCTGCTTCGAGACCCCCACCGCATCTCCCCCTGCGACCGATCGTTAGCGACCGGCGCGGCGCGACACTCGCGCAACGCCGGTTTGGTATCAAGGAACGAGGTTCCGCGATAGGAGTTCCCTATGGCGAGGCAAGGCGAGCCTGCGAAACCATTCGTGAGAGGAATGCGCCGGCGCCGGAACGGAAGCCGGACTCGAACGATTGCTTGGGTTCCAGCCTCTCCGAAAAGGCGGCGTAACGCCGTCGCCCCGAGGACAACATGCGCCTTGCACCGCGGACGCGAGCGTCGGCGTAGCGAGGCCGAGTGAAAGCTCCGCGCGGAATCCGGCGGCTCGCGCGCGAGCCGCGACGTCAGATGCGGATCGGCAGGCGCAGGACCGCCTGCGAGATATTTCGAACCATCGCGACCAGACGCGGGCCGACCTCTCTTCGGATGAAGTCCTCAGTCATTTGGAACGAGGGCCCGGAGCAATTGAAGGCATAGGCGGCTCCACCTTCCCGCAGCTTCAGTGTGGCTCCGACTCCGTTGACTGTTCGCTCGTAGATTCCCAGGGAGACGCAGAAGCCGGCGGCGTCCAGCTCCCGAAACGCCGTCTGGAGGCGCTTCTTGAACTTCGGGAACTCCTTTTCGTCGTGCCGCTTGATGGCCTCGATCAGGAATTCGCGCTCGTTCTCAGGCAGCGCATGAAGATAGGCCAGGCCCATCGCCGACTTGTGGATCGGGACCCTGGCGCCGACATCAAGCCTTAGGGAAACCGTCGAACTGCCGTGCGCCAGTTCGAGATAAACCACATTGAGCCGATCCCGGTTTCCCACCGCTACAGAGCCGTTGGCAAAATCCGCGAGCTCTTGCATGTAAGGCCGTGCGACCTTCGTGATGCCGACGTTGCTGAGACAGGCGTAGCCAAGCGATAGAACGGGCGTGCCCAACGAGTACTTTTCGAGCCGACGATTGTATTCGAGATAGCCGAGCGTGGTCAGCGTGTGAGTGATGCGGGCTATGGTCGGCTTCGGCAAACTTGTCCGCTGCGCGATTTCAAGATTGCCGAGAAACCCGTCGCCCGGTTCGAATGCCCTCAACACTTCTAACCCCCGAGCGAGCGAGGTGATGAACTGACGATCCGTCTTCTCTTCGTCGGGCCCTGGCAACGAAAGGAGGGTGCTGAATTCCTTGCCCAAGTCCCGCCTCCCAAGCGCTTTGCTCTATTGATTGCGAATACAACGCGTCGCGCGAAGGCGCTTCAGGCGCCTCCTACGAAGCAGCGTCCCCGCAGTCGCGACTGCGCGACGAAGATTTCTCAAAATCAAGTTTTGATGTGCAAAATCAGATTTTGCAAGCGCGCTTCGCTTTTCTGGGGCCGGCGTCGGAAGCTTCCGGAGATTCGATAACAGAAACGTCTGTCGCCGCAGCCCCACGCGAACATGCGGGTTCGCCCAAAGCGTATATAGCGGGGCCCACGGGATTCCGGGCCTCAATGGTCGTTCGCGTCATCGTCGCCGACTACAGGCCTCAACGACTAGGCGCACGGCTGCGGCGAATCCAGATCGCCTCGCCCTGAGACACTCAAAGGACATGCCTATGGGCGTCGAAACGCAAACGACTTGTCGAACCGCTCGCGCCAAGAGCCGCCGGGCGCAACGTGCGCGTTGATGCTCGGCCCCCGCGTTCACCGACGCGCCCTCGTGCCGACGCTCGGGCCAGAGCCATTGATCGCGGCGATGTGCGACCGCGAGCCGATGGGACGCCGCGCCGACGCGAATGAGATTGCCGGACCGGTGGCGTTTCGGCGCCGATTCGGAGGAATAGTGCTGCCCGAGCGAGGCGCGCCTGGTCTTCAACGCCGGCGGGCAACGGTCCGCTTTTTCTGAGACTTTGGCGCGACCCGCGCGCCCTTCGCCGGGCCTCTCTTCGTCGTCGTCTTCGATGCGACGGGGAGCCGCCGGCCAAAGACGCCCTGGCGCTCGAGCTGCGCGATCAGATGTTCGCCGGCGGCGACGATGTGGCGATGCATGAGAGTCCGCGCGGATTCGGCTTTCCTGGCGCCGAGAGCCTCGAGGATCACAGCATGATACTCGATCGCGTCCTTGAGATTCCCTTCGATGCGGGCGTAGAATAAATTGGTCAATTGCTTAGCGAGACTTCCCATCAACAGAGCCAGCCGTGGCGATTGGGCGGCAAGATTAATCGCGCGATGGAACTCGTGCCCGAGCCTCGCCGCGGGCTTCTGGTCCCGCGCCTTGACCGCCCTCTCGTGCCGCCGATGCAACTCCTCAAGCCGTTCGACCTCCGCCTCGGAAAGCCGGATCGCGGCACGCGCGGCCAGTTCCGCCCCGACGGTGGCCTGCGCCCAGAACAGATCGCGCAGGTCGTCTTTGCTGAATCGATTCACGACGAAGCCTCGTCGCGGCATGAGCCGGACGAAAGATTCGCTTTGCAGCAGCAAGAGCCCTTCCCGAACCGGCGTCGTGCTGACGTTCAGCGCCCTTGCGACCGCGTCGATCCGCAGGAATTCCCCGGCCTTGAGCTTGCCGGAAATAATCTGCTCCCGAAGGTGCAGGGCGACGGCTTCCGAAAGCTGAAGCTGGCCGACGGGCCTGAACGGGGGCTGAAATACGGGGCTGACGTCGAGCTCCAGCGGAGAAGGCGGCATGTCCTCGATCGCATCCGCGCTCTTGGTCCTTACCCTCTTCTCCATTCGCGCTCCCTATCGATCGCAAAATGCCGACTCGCGCCGGCGCGCCAACGCCTGCACGCATAATATCCCACTATCGCCGCGGGGAAAACAGTTTGTCCCAGGAAAATGCATAGTGCACCGTGCTTTTGCCGCTTCGCGGGAGGTGACCTCCGGCTCCCCCGCGGCGGCCCCCACGCCTACGCCGACGTTTGCGCCTCGGACGACCCTGTTTGTCGGGCGCGGCGAACTCTTGCGCCGGTTGGATATAGGAAAATCCTATCGAGGGATGAGGGCGGGGGATAGCCGGAGAACGCCCCCGTTGACGCGCGACGGGTCCGCAACTTAACGCATTCTCGCGCCACCGCATGCACGTGGAAACAATGCGTGGCATGCGAATCGCACGCTTGATCGCATTCCTTAGAATGCATAATATATATCAAATTTAGGTTGATCGCGAGGTGACTGGCGTCGTCCCCCCGCCCGGTTCGATGTTCGGACCGCATCTCGACAACCGGCGCGGGAGAAAGGCGCACCGACTTCGTCGCGCCACATCGGCACGAGCGGCCGGGCGCTGCGACTGCAGAGACAAATGTTTGCCGAACGCTGGGCGCCCCCGCGGCCCGACATCGATAGGAGCCACAAACAATGCCCGCCACCCTCATTCAGAAATTGGCCGATTTCACCGCTGACACGACGTTCGACTCGCTGCCGCCGATCGTCGTGGAGGAGAGCAAGCGAGCCGTACTCGATTCGATCGGCTGCGCGCTCGCGGCGATTGGCGAACCCAAGGGGCGAGCGGGCATCGAGTACGGGCGGATCATGGGCGGAGGGAATGGCGCCGCCACCATCATCGGCACGGGCGACCGCGTTTCAATGTTCGGCGCGGCCTTCGCCAACGGCGAGCTCATCAACACCCTCGACATGGACGCGATCCTGCCGCCGGGGCACGTCTCCCCCTATGTGCTGCCCGGCGCGATGGCGATCGGCGAATCGTCGGCGTCCTCGGGCAAAGACGTGATTGCCGCGGTGGCGGTATCGCATGAAATGAGCAATCGCATCGGCAAGGCGATGGACAATCTGCGAGACACGAAGGACGGCAAGGTGTCGCCGCCGGCGGTATTCGGTTACGCGAGCACGATCTTCGGCGCCACCGCCGCGATTGGCAAATTGCAGGGCCAGTCGAACTCAACGCTGGCGAACTCGCTGGGCATCGCGGGATGCATCTCGCCCGTCAACCCACAGATCGCCTGGTTCCAGCACGCGCCCAGCTCGACGATCAAATATCTGATGGCCGGCATGCTTGCGCAGCAGGCCTTCACCGCTGCTTTCATGGGCCATCTCGGCCACCGCGGCGACCTGCGGGTCCTCGACGACCGCGAATTCGGGTATCCCCGCTTCATCGGCACGATCCGCTGGGAGCCGGAGCGCATCGTCGCCGAACTGGGAACGCGATGGTTTTTCCCGTTTGAGCAGTCGTTCAAACCCTATCCGCATTGCCGGATCATGCACGCGATGATCGATTGTGTAATCAAGATCGTCCGGGACAACCAACTCAATCCCGACGAAATCGAGCACATCAAGGTTTTCATCGAAGGGTTCGCAGAGCGGCCAGTGTGGCTGAATCGCACGATCGAATCCGGACACGACGCGCAGTTCAGCATGGCGCACGGCATATCCGTCGCCGCGCATCTCGTCCCGCCGGGCAAGGACTGGATGGATCCGAAAGTCATCCACAGCCCTTCGGTCATGAGCCTGATGAACCGGGTCGAAACGCAAGTGCATCCCGACTACGTGAAGCTGCTGACGGGTAACCCTGCCAGTCGTCCGGCGCGGGTCGAGCTGCGCGCGCACGGTAAGACCTTCATGGAGGAAAGGCGCTATCCCAAGGGCAGCCCGTCGCCGGAGCCCGACAGCGCGATGACGAACGAAGAACTGATCCAGAAGTTTCGCCACAATGCCGAGGGCGTGCTTTCCGCCGCCAACATCGACGGCGTCGTCAACGAAGTGATGTCGCTCGATAAAGTCGCCGATTTTGGAAGGGTCATGCGTATCGCGGGCAATGCGCAACCGTCGCGCGAGAAGGCGCGACCCGAGGCGATCGCCGCAAAGTGATCTGCGCCGAGTCGGCGCCGAGGCGCCGCTCTTGCCGACGGCGGAACGGAGGCGGCCGACCGCCGATCCCCGCGCTCCGTTCGCCGCGCGATATCCTGCTGTCGCAGACTGCCGCCGGCGCATCGACGGCGGATTCCAACCGGTGCGTTCAGCACGGTCTCTTGCCGTGGCGACCCCGGCGCACGCGCGCACGCGCTTGGCAAGCCTGAGGGGGCCATGGGACGCTCAAGGGTTTTCCTTTACCTCCCGAAAAGCCCTCGGAGTTCCGACTTCGATTGCTTTATGTGTGCTCAGACCGCATCGCGGGCGTCACGCGGCATTGCGCCTACGTTCACCGCTGCGCCGACGCTGACGCTAGCCCCAACACCGCGGCAGGACTTTTGTGATGGACTACGAACTGACAGAACAGCACCGGGCCATAGTCGCTGCGGCGGAACGGATTTGTTCCAAGTTTCCGCTCGACTACTGGCTCGAACGCGACCGGAACGGCGGATTCCCTGAAGAATTCTACAAGGAGGTCGCGATTGCGGGATGGTTGGGCATCGCCACGCCAGAGACCTATGGCGGCGCCGGCCTCGGCATCACGGAAGCGGCTCTTTTCCTGCGGACGGTCGCCGCGGGCGGCGGCGCGATGGCGGCTGCTTCCTCCATCCACATGAACATATTCGGGCTCCAGCCCGTCGTGCTGTTTGGAACCGAGGAGCAGAAGCGGCGAATGCTTATGCCGCTGATACGCGGCGAAGTGAAGGCCTGCTTTGCGGTAACCGAGCCCGACGCGGGCCTCAACACGACCAAGCTCAAAGTGAAGGCCGTGCGCGACGGCGACCGCTACATCGTGTCCGGCAAGAAGGTCTGGATCTCGACCGCGCAGGTCGCAGACAACATGTTGATCATCACCCGCACGACACCGGTGGAAGAGGTCAAGAAGCCGACAGAGGGCCTGACGCTCTTCTACACCAAGCTCGACCGCGACTACGTGCGGGTTCGGGAAATCGACAAGATGGGCCGAAAGGCGGTCGATTCCAACGAGCTCTTCATCGACAACTTGCCCGTGCCTGTTGAGGATCGAATCGGCGAGGAAGGCAAGGGACTCGAATACATCTTCCACGGCATGAATGCCGAACGCGTATTCGTGGCCGCGGAAGCGATCGGCATAGGCCAGGCGGCGCTCGCGCGCGCGGTGCAATACGCCAAAGATCGCATCGTATTCGGCCGCCCGATCGGCAAGAATCAGGGTATCCAGCATCCGCTGGCGCAGTCATGGGCGGAGCTCGAAGCGGCCAATCACATGATGCTGGCCGCCGGGGATCTCTACGACAAGGGCAAGCCCTGCGGATCCGAGGCCAACGCCGCCAAGCTACTCGCCTCGCAGGCGGCGGTTAAGGCCTGCCAGACGGCGATCCTGACCCATGGCGGCTACGGCTATGCGAAGGAATACCACGTCGAGCGCTTCCTGCGCGAAGTGCTGATCGACTACATCGCGCCCGTCTCTCCCCAGCTCGCGCTCTGCAACATCGCCGAGAAGAAACTCGGCCTGCCGAAATCCTACTGACGATTCGAACGGACATCGCCATGAAGCCGATTAGATCTTTTCTGTTCGTTCCCGGCAACAAGGCAGGCTGGATCGAAAAGTCGATCGCGGCCGGCGCGGACGCGCTCATCCTCGATTTGGAGGACAGCGTTCCGCCGGCGGAGAAGGCGCCGGCGCGCGGCATCGTCGCATCGAAGGTTGATTGGTTGGTCGAGAACGGCCAGCGCGTCTACGTCAGGATCAACCGCAGCCCGCACCTCTACGACTACGACGACGTGATGGCGATGACGCGGCGGGGCGTCGAGGGCATCTTCATCTCGAAACCCAACGGCTGCGAGGACGTCGACACCGCCTCCGCGATGATCGCCGAGGGGGAATTGCGCAGCGGCCTGCCGATTGGCGGCATCAAACTGATCCCGTTGCTCGAGACTGCGCGGGCGTTGCAGTTCGCCCACGAGATAGCTTGCCGTCCGCGCGTGTCGGCGATCGTCGGCGCGACGGCGAAGAACGCGGATGTCGCCCGCGCGCTCGGCTCCGTCTGGTCGGCAGAGGGCCGGGAGTCGCTTTATTTCAAGTCCAGGGTCGTCATGGCCGCGCACGCCGCCGGAAAGCTCGCGGTCGGCGGCGTCTGGCAGCAGGTGCGAGACCTCGAGGGGTTGGCGGAGTCCTCGCGCAAGGACCGCGCGCTCGGCATGGACGGCGAGCTCGTCCTGCATCCCTCCAACGTCCCCATCGTCAACAAGACCTACACGCCCTCGGCCGACGACGTCGCCTATTATCAGGGCATGATCGACGCACTCGAGGCGGCGCAGGCTGCGGGCCGCGCGTCGGCTATCTATGATGGCGAGCACATCGATATCGCGCACGTGAAGACGGCGCGCGAGATCATCGCGCTCGCCCGTTCGCTCGAGAGCGGAATCGCATGACCGACATGACCTCAACTTCCGGCTCAAACCCAGACGTGATCGATATGGCGACGGAAACGGAGTCCCGTTCGCAGAGGCAAGATCGTCCCTTGGCCGGCCTACGAGTCCTTGATCTAACCGTGGCGCTGGCGGGCCCCTACTGCGGCCTCATCCTCGCGGGCCTCGGCGCCGACGTCATCAAGATCGAGAGTCCGGACGGCGGCGACATCGCTCGCGGCAACCCGCCGTTCTATGGCCCGCACGGCTTTCATCTCGACGCGATGGGCGATGGCGACATCTCGGTCGCCATGCTCGCACGGGCGCGCAACAAAAAGAGCGTCACCCTAGACCTCAAATCTGAGCGCGGTCGCGAGCTATTCATGCGCCTCGTGAAGATCTCCGACATCGTCGTCGAGAACATGAGCGAGGGAACGGCGGTCCGCTTGGGCGTGGGCTACGAGACCGTGAAGGCCGCCAATCCGAGGGTCGTCTACGCTTCGATCGCCGGGCTCGGCGACTATCCCACGTTTCCAGGCCTCAAGGCGATGGACATCATCGTCCAAGCGCTCAGCGGCGTGATGGACGTCACCGGCGAGGCGGACGGCCCCCCGACGCGCTTCGGTCTGCCGATCGCCGATCTCGTCGCCCCGTTGTTCGCCTCAAGCGGCGTTCTCGCCGCGCTCATTCGGCGCGGCGTGACCGGCGTCGGCCAGCATGTCAAAGTCAACATGCTCGACTCTATGGCCTCGCTTTTCGCAATCGAACACTTCGACGTGTTTAAGCGCGCAGGTTTCCCGATGAGGTCCGGGAATCACATGAACCGCCTGTGCCCGTTCGGCGTCTACGCGACCAAAGACGGATATGTCGCCGTCGCCGCGCCGGCCGACAAGTCGGTGCGACTGATCGCCGAGGCGATGGGCGAGTCCGAGCTTATGGAGGACCCGCGCTTCGCCACCCGCGGACCGCGCGCGGCCAACGCCGATGCGTTCAACGCGCGGATGGAGAACTGGACACGCCGCTTGACGACGGAGGAAGTCACCACGGAACTATTCCGCAGACGCGGCGTCTCCTGCGTTCCCGTGCGTACCGTCGACGAGGTTCTTTCTGATCCTCTGCTGCGCGCTTCGGGGGCGGTGGAGCAACTCGTCCATCCCAAAATCGGGCCGATCGACGCCGTTGGCCCGGGCCTGCCGATCAAGTTCTCGGAGTCCTTTAGTGGATTTGACATGCCCGCGCAGGAACTTGGAGAGGGAAACCCCTACGTCTACGAAGAGCTGCTCGGTTTGAAGGAAGCCGAAATCGCCGAACTCAAGGGCAAGCGCATTATCTGACTCTCATAATCAACGAACCAGGAGGCGGAACGTGCCCGTCAATTATCAGGAACTTGCGACCGGCAAGTACTATGAGGATCTGATCCCCGGGACCGTGTACAAGCACGCGATCACGCGGACGGTCAGCGAGATGGACAACATGATGTTCAGCGCGCTCACATACAACTGCGCATGGCTGCACACAGATGAAGAGTACTGCAAAACGACGTTCTACGGTCAGAGAATCGTCAACAGCATGTTCACGCTGTCGCTGGTCTGCGGCGTCGGGGTGCACGACCTGACGCTCGGAACGACGCAAGGCAACCTCGGGTTCACCGACGTCAAATTCACAAAGCCGGTTTTCTTCGGCGACACGATTCATACGGAAACGGAAATCATCGGCCGGCGAGAATCGAAGAGCCGTCCCGACGCCGGCATCGTCGAGTTCGAAACTCGCGGTTACAACCAGCGCGACGAAATGGTCGTCAGCCTACGTCGGACAGGGCTGATGACGAAGCGGAGCTCGTTGAACGCGGCCTGAGCGAACGCACGACGCGCCGGAAGACGGCACAGAAATGCCCCGAGGTGGCGGTCTTCGTTGAGCCGGAGTCCGCTAGTCCTCCTCGGGGCGGGACGGCTTCGAGCCGGCGGCATGCTTCGCAGCGAAGGCTTCAATGAGCGGGGCATGCCACGACGGTCTTGTCGGGACGCGGCCCTAGATCCCAGCACGGATCAATCGGCTTTACGCCAAGCCATGCGGCACTATGCGACCGGCAAGTTCCGAACCGCGGACGACCTCCGCTTGGTCGGGGACGTCGGCGGTCGCGCGGGTGCGCCGGCAAATGTCACAGGAGTAGCCGCCCTGGCGCGGTCGCTCGCGGCGCGACAAGCGTGGGTGTCGCGTCGCCGGTGGACGCGGGGCTGAATGCGGGATACCCGGCGCCGAAGATCGGCGGCAATATCGGTTTGAAGCGCGCGCCGCGGGCGTATGTTTCGATGTTTGGGCGAATAGCGCACTCCCCTGCAGGTAATGCCCGTCGAACATTGCTCGGCGTGCATCGCCGGACGAAACATCTCGGCGCCAAGACCGGACTCGTGAGCGAGCCCGACCCCGCGACCCTACCGGTCCATCATCAGGACAATGCGTCCATGCAGGCCGCCTTTCGCCACAAGTCGATGCGCTTCGGCCACTTCGGACATAGGCAGGCGCATAGCGATCTGCGGCGTCAAGACGCCCTGGCGGAAGAGATTGGCGAGGAACAAAAGGGCCTTCGTGTTGGTCACCTGATCCGACACCGACAGGTAACTATGGCGCAGGCGCGGATCGGTGATCGGATGCGACTTGCGCAGGGACACCGCCGCTCCGCCGGTCCGCACCAGCGCGGCGGCGCGGTCGGTCAGCAGGGCGGCGTCGACCAGCCCGTCGACGCCCGCGGGAAACCGCGCCCGCGCGAACGCTTCCATCTCCGCGCCGCGCGGCGCGATTTCGTCAACGCCCAGACGGCGAAGCCAATCGACGTCGCTCTCCTTGGCATCAGCGACGACAGTGAGGCCCGCGTGTTTCGCAAGCTGGATCACATATCCGCCGACAACGCCCGCGCCTCCCGTAACCAGCAGGCTCGCCTTCGACGGCAGGTCCAGGAAATCGAGCGCCATTTTCGCCGTCAGGCCGTTCATCGGCACGGCCGCGGCCGCGGAGAGATCGACAGACTTGTCTAGCCGCGCGAGCGACGCCGCCGGAACGCAAACGAGCTGCGCGTGACCGCCGCCCTGCGGCCGCCGCGGATTGACGACGCCCATGACCGGCTGACCGACGTCGAGCGCCGAAGACGCGTCGCCGATGCTGTGGACGTAGCCCGCGAACTCCATACCGCAGATATACGGCGGCTTCAGGTAAGTCATCAGCGCCGTCTGCTGTCCCGCCCGCATCATGACGTCGGTCGGGTTGACGCTTGCTGCGACGACCCGGACGACCACCTCGCCGCCTTGCGGAACAGGCTCAAGCAGCTCCATGATCTCAAGAACTTCCGGGCCGCCGAATTCATTGAACGCGATCGCGCGCATCAAACCTCCCGTAACTCGTCCTGTGGCTGAGAATGTGTTCGATCAACGCTTGAGAGTTCGGTAAGCTCGCAAGCGTTCGGGATCGACTTTCAGCGGCCGCTGATAGGACGGGTCGCTGCGGTCTCGCTTCGCGCCTGGTCCGCCGTTCATGAACGCACGCATTTCTTCCGACAGCAGAGCCCGTGTCGAAGTGAAGGAGCTGAGGTCGTCGATATCCGGCCGCTCGTCCATCATCGACCAGTCGCGCAGACAGACGCGGTTGACGATACCCCACACCCCGTTGCGCCTCTCCAGACGATCAACGTAGCGACCGCCGCCCATCGTCAAAGGCTTGCCCTGACGGTTCATCGAGACGAACATGAAATAGGTTTCCGCGTGCGCGGCGTCGCCATCCAGTTCGCAGCTGTGGTTGAGCAGACAGTGCTGATGGCAAAGATGCGCATTGGCATGCTGATCGAGCGCCCATTCCACGAACTCTTGCGGATTGCCGACGAATTTGCCGTGTTCGTCGATTGCATCCGGATGGAACGCCGAAAGAATCAGTTCACGATCGAACCTGTCGACGCCACGCGCGTATCGGCCGATGCAGTCGCGTATCGCCTGCCGATCGTGGAGTTCCTGGACCATGGAACTCAGCTTTTCGATGTCGAATGTCAACGACACCCCCATATCACGCATCATGCATAAGATATCATCACATATCATCTAGTTGGTTCCGACAAGCACCTCAAGCGAGGGACCGCAGCCTTCACGAGCGGTTTGCCTCTTTGCGACTCAACCTCCAGCAACAGGCGGACGACATCGGCTCTGCCTATAGGACCAATAGTAGGGATGCTACATTGCCGTTGGGCCCGGCCGGCAGCAAGCTGTGCTTGGCGCACCGAACTCGTTACGCATTTGCAGATTCGTATACGCCAAGAATGTCGCGAAAGCGGGAACGCGGCGCCTGCCGCAACGGGCGCGAAAGGAGCTCAGGATGCCGCGCTACCATTTGCTCGTGCTGACCAATCCAACCGAGGGACGGGAAGCCGAATACAACGACTGGTACACGAACCAGCATCTGGACGACGTTCTGCGCGTGCCCGGCGTCATCGGCGCCCAGCGGTTCCAGAGAACCGAAGTTCAGCGCGACGCGGGGCCGTATCCCTGGAAGTACCTCGCCGTCTATGAATGCGACGCCAATGACGTAACGTCCGTCATCGACGGCCTGCGGTCGCGCTCTGGCACGCCGGACATGCCCATCAGTTCCGCTTTGGATGGTGCCCGCTTCGTCTGCTTTTTCGAGCCAATCACTGACATGAAGTGCCGCCCGGCCGGATCCGCCGGGTAGCGAAGCGCACACTGGGCTTGGCAAAGTCGGCCGCGCCACGCGACCCAACGCGCGGTCGACCCTGCCGACCGTCCTATCGGCTGTCGCCGCGACCGTCGTCCATCGCCGCCTTGCGGGCATAATCCCTTGGGTTCATGCCAAATCGCTCGCGGAAAGCGCGGTTGAAAGTCGACAGGTCGGCAAATCCCCAATCCAGCGCCAGCTCCGTAATCGACTGCCTCTCTTCTCGGGACGTGCGCAGCGAACCGGCGACACGTTCAAGTCGGCGGATGCGCACATAGCTCATGAAGCTTTGGCCGAGTTTCGTCATGGCGAGATGGACAGACCGCTCCGAAATCGCCAGAGAACGCGCGGCGCGCGCCGGCGACAGCAGCGGATCGCTGAGATGGGCGTCGATGAAGCGCGCAACGTCGGCGCCGCCCACCCGCTTTCGAGCGGGACACGGCCTTTCCCCGCGGCGCGTCTCGCGCGCGGCGATCGCGATCAAGTCGAGCAGCGACTGCGCCAGCGCCATGGCGCCGGGCGAATCCGCGCGAAGTTGGTTCCGTGGCAGCGAATGGACCAGAGACGCGAGCGCCCCTCCGGTTGCGGTCGCGCGAGCGAGATTGATCGCCGTCGCGTCGCATATGGCCGGCATCCGGCTTGTCAGCAGGTCGAACGGAATCTGAACCGACATCGAATCCGCGCAGGTGACGAAGTCAAGGCGGAACGGCTCGTCGCTGGTGGCGAGCGCGCATTCCCCCGCCGCGAGTAAGGTCGTGCGGCCGAGTTGCTCCACACGCACCGCGCCGCTCTTGGGACAGACGAGGTAGACAAACTGATTTCGGCTGCGCGCGATATTGCCGCGGGTGCGATCGACGACATGGGCGCCGCAGACGCCGTGCGCGATGTGCATGGTGTCGACGGCATAGGAAACAAGCCGCCCGGAAAACAGGTCCCCGCGGCTCTGTTCCAGATTGAGGGGAAGCACTACCTCGTACACCGCCTCACGCCAGTAGGCGAAGCGTTCGTGAGGTCTGACCCCGTCGGTGCTCCACTCCCTGTCACAGCGTAGCAACGCCATCCCGCGCATCCCTGCTTGAATAAAGGCTAACACAAATTGCGCTTGATGCATAATCGATTGCAGCCGGCGCCGGGACGCGCGGGCGGGCGCGTGTCACAGGTCGGCGCGCGCGGAGATCGACCTGAGCCTTGAACCGCAGGGTTGCCTCGAGTGCGATGAAGACAGCAGGCCGGGAAGGCCTTGATGAAAGATAGGGAGGGATCATGGAAAATATCGTTCCGTCGCGCCGAGCGCTTCTCGGCGCCGGTCTGTTGACCGCGTCAGCTCTTGCCGCCCCCGCACTTGTGAGCAACGCCGCCGCGCAGGACAATCAGCCGCCAGCGGCAAAGAAACAGACCTTTGTCCTCATCCACGGCGCCTGGCACAACGGCGACCTGCTGGAGGGCGTGGCCAAAGTGATCCGCGCGGCGGGCCACACGGTGTTCACACCGACGCTCGCGGGCAATGGCCCTGGCGATTCAAAATCCGCCGGCCTCGACGACGCGATCGATTCGATCGTCGAGTTCTTCAAGAAGAACAACATCTCCGACGCCGTTCTCTGTTCGCATTCCTACGGCGGCATTCCGGCGACGGGCGCAGCGGACCGCCTACCAAAGGGCGCCGTGAAGCGGCTCGTCTATCAGAGCGCCTTCGTCCCCAATAACGGGGAAAGTCTCGAGGACATGAACCCTCCCGCCTTCAATGAGTTGTTCAAGGTCATCAAGCAGCCGGACGGCGGGCTCGCGCTGCCCTTCGTCATCTGGCGCGAGGGCCTCATGAACGACGCCGACGAAGAGCTGGCGAAGAGCACGTTCGCGAAACTGAACAATCATCCCTACAATACGATGCACGACAAGATCAAACTGAAGACCAATCCGGTCGAGATGACGATCGCCAAGTCGTACATCCTGTGCTGGGACGACTGGGGGCAGCCCGCGAGCCTCGGCGGCTGGCAGCGATTCACCGAGAGACTTGGGCTCTATCGTTTCGTGTCGATGCCGGGCGGGCATGAAGTCTGCTTCACGAATCCGAGTCTGCTCGGCGCCAAAATCATGGTGGCCGGGCGCGACTAGGTCCGCTCGACGCCTCGGGTCGAAGCGCGGTTTCGCCTAGGCGGCATGGATCGGCGCGCTGAATCGAGCGTGCCGATACTCGCGCCCCGCGCCTGTATCGGGCCACCCTATGTCACGCATAGCGCCCGAAAGGTCGATCCCGCGGCGGAAGGCCGCGCGACTTCGCGCGGTTCATGGTAGGGAGGCAATAGGCAACGCGACACGACGTTGCGCACACGACCGCAAATGCTGGCAGTTTCTCAGGTCGGGAGGACTTGCATATGTCCATAAGAATTAACGGGTTGAAGATGCTCGGCGCGACCGCGCTGCTCATGTCCCTCGCTGTCGGGCCCGCGGCCGCGGAGGATTGCGAAGTCAAGATCGGCGCCGCCGGGCCGATGACGGGGGGAGCGTCCGCTTGGGGCCTCGCCATGAAGGCCGGCGCTGAATTCATGGCGGCGATGACCAACGAAGAGGGTGGCCTCAAGGTCGGCGACCGCAAATGCAAGGTCAAGGTTCTCAGCATCGATGCCCTCGCTACTGCCGCGGGTGGCGCGGCGGCGGCCAACTACATGGCGAGCGAAAACGTACACGTCGTCATCGGCCCTGTGGTCTCGCCTGAGACGACAGGTTTCAAGCCGGTCGCGGCGCGCAACGGAATCGTCAACATCAGCAGTTCCTACTCGAAGGACGCGATCGAGCCCGCATTCCCGCTGGCGTTCCACCAGCTTCAGGGCCCGCCGTCCTGGGGCTCCGTCGTCATCAAGGCCGCTGAAGACCGCCTTCACTTCAAGAAGGTCATGCTCATCGGTCCCAACGACCAGGGCGGCACCGACGGCACCAAGGCGCTCGCCAAGATGTACGCGGACCAGAGCGTCCAGACGGTCGAAGAGTATTATCAGCGCGGAACGACGAATTTTGCGCCGCTCGCCACCCGGATCCTCAACGAGAACCCGGATGCGGTCGAAACCTCCACCATGGGTCCCTCCGACGCCGGCCAGCTCACCAAACAACTCATCGAAGCCGGCTATACCGGGGCCTTCGGCAGCCTTGGCGGCGTCGGCGCGGCGCCGATCCTGGCCGGCGCCGGCGGCGCGCAGAACCTTAAAGCCTTCTATTGGCTGGAGCTGGTGGCCGTCGACGACGCCGGCGTGAAGCAGCTTCGCGCCGACTATGAGCGGATCATGAAGAGTCCGCCGCCGGTCAACGACATCTTGTACACTTCCACCAACGCGACCGAGATAATGCTGAAGGCGATTTCGGCCGCCGGCGCCGACTCTGATGGCGAAAAAATCGCTGACGCCTTGCGGAAGATGTCGCCAGAGGGGCGTTACCTCGGGAAGGAAGGTTGGCGTGGCAAGACGCAGTTCGGGATCAATCAGGAGCTCGCGTTTCCAGTGGGTCTTGGCGTCATCCTCGATGGAAAGAACGTCGGAGTGACAAAGGTCGAGGTCCCTTCGGAGCCATAGACCCGAGCTGTCGCGAAGCTGATTGCGGCGGGCACGTCGCTGGGGCGGCGCCCGGCGACTGGCCCTACCGTGACGTGCGATGTTATTCAGCGCATATCGAGGATTGGGCAGGAGAACGGCGCGAGCATGGGAAGCTTAATCTCGACGGGCCTGATCGGTTTGAGTCTCGCCACGCAATATGCGCTGGTCAGCATCGGGTTCACGCTCATCTTCGGCATTCTGGGCGTCATCAATTTCGCGCACGGCGGGTTCTATGTGCTCGGCGGCTATTTCGCGTTCTCTCTCTCCCACGCGCTCGGCCTGCCCTACGCTGCATCCGTGCTGCTCGCTGCTTTGGGCACGGGCATCCTGGGGTATCTGGTCGAGACGTTCGTCGTCGACAGATACGTAAACGACCATCTCGCGACGATGATCCTCACGCTCGGCGTTTATCTCGTCATGACCACCGGCGTGACGGCCGTCTACGGCCCGGAACCCATGGACTTCCGATTCCCAGTATCGGGTTCTTTTCGCGGTCCCGGCTTCTACATCTCCTATGCCAACATGATCGTGTTCGCGGTATCCGTCGTCGTGATCGCCGGCGCCTACTACCTGATGTTCAAGACACGTTACGGCGTGGCTTTGCGGGCGATGGCGGACGACCGCGCCGTGGCGACCGCGCAAGGCATTTTCCCCGCGCGCATGTTCCCCATGGCGTTCGGCATCGCGACCGCCCTCGCCGGCCTTACAGGCGCCCTGGTGACGCCAATTCTTTCGCTCGATCCGAACGGGGGCGAAGCGGTTCTGACGAAATCCTTCATCGTCGTAATTCTCGGCGGGCTCGGCAGCGTGAGCGGCGCAACGATCGCGTCCGTCATCGTCGGCATGGTCGAGGCCTATTCCGGCGTCTATCTCGGCGGGTCGAGGGGCGCGCTGGCTCTGTTCGTGCTCGTCCTGATCATCCTGGTCGTCCGTCCGACCGGCTTGATGGGCCGCGAAGCGAGAAGGGCCTGACGCGATGCTTTCGAACCGCCGGCGCGACTTCCTTCTCGACCTATGGGGGCTCGTCCTCGTCCTGCCCCTCGCCGTGATCCCTTTCGTCACGACCGCGCCGCTCTACTACTCGCTGACGAATCAGATCGCGATCGGGCTGACCGCGTCGTTTGGCGTCTACATAATGCTTCGCATGGACCTGTTGGCCTTCACCGTGCCGGCATTCATGGCGATCGGTGGATACGCCGCGGCGATTCTGGCCAAAGCCGGACCGACAAACTTGTTGCTGCTGTTGGCGATCAGTTTTGTCGCGCCGGCGATAGTGGCACTCCCGCTGGGCGCGCTGGTGCTGAGGCTGAAGGGGGTCTACTTCGTTTTCATAACCTTCATCTTCAACGAAATCCTGCAGCTCATTCTATTCGAGACGCCTGATCTCACCGGCGGGTCCAACGGCATCGCCGGCGTGCCGCCGGCGTCGTTCTTCGCGCTGGATCTCAGTTCCCCGCGCATGGTGGTGCTGGTCACCGCGATCATCGCCATCGTGGGCGCGGCTCTGACGCTCGCCGTGACGCAAAGGTTTCGTCCGGAGTTCACCTCGATCGAGGAGAATGAGACCCTGGCCGAGAGCCTCGGCGTCGCCATCTGGCAATATCGGACGATTGGCTTTGTCGCCTCCGCCGGGATGTCCGGGCTGGCGGGCCTCGCCCTGGTGAACATGTTGGCGACGGCGCATCCGAGTTCGTTTTCTTCGTTCTCGGCAGTCAACTACATCGCTTATGCCTTCATCGGCGGGCGGCGGACGATGCTCGGCGCCGTCATCGGCAGCGTGCTGTTGATCTTCATGTCAAACCTGTTCAGCAGCCAGGGGGCCTATTCCGCCGGCCTTTTCGGACTTCTGCTCATAGCGGTCGTCATGATTGCGCCGACAGGTCTCGTCGGCGCCGCGCAGCAGGTGCTGGCGTCGTTCTCGTCGCGCGCCAAGGGAACCCGCGCATGACCAGCCTAAGCGCCCTTGCCCCAATCGCAAGCGAGACGCTGCGCGTCGAGGGGATCGCCAAGCGGTTCGGCGGCCTCAGGGTGTTCGACGGCGTGACGTTCGCCGTGCCTGCGGGCGGCGTTCTGGGGGTCATCGGCCCGAACGGCGCCGGCAAGACCACCATGATCAACGTGATCTGCGGCATGGTGCGGCCGACCTCCGGCAACGTGTTGCTCGGCGATCAGGACATCACCGGCAAGCCCATTCATGTCGTGAGCCGCCTCGGCGTGGTCCGCAGTTTCCAGCAGACCAACACGTTCCGCAGCGCCAGTGTGGAAGAGAACCTTTACCGCGCCCAGCGTTTCTCGTACCGACGCATTGGGCCAGACCTCGGAATCGCCGGGCTGCTCGAAGAGTTCGGGCTTGCGCGGCATCTGCACGAGCCGAGCGACAAGCTGCCTTATGGCCTGCAGAAGATGCTGGGACTGGTCATGGCGCTGGCGGCGCGGCCGCGCTTTCTGCTCCTCGACGAACCTGCGGCGGGCCTCGAGCGGCGCGAACGCCCGCAGGTGGACTGGTTCGTGCAGCACGCGCGCGACGTGCTCGGCTGCGGCGTGCTGATCGTCGAGCACGACATGGATCTGGTCAAACGCCTCTGCCCGCAGATCATCGTGCTCGAGGCGGGGCGGCTGCTCGCCTCCGGCGCGCCGGATGCGGTCCTGTCGCGTCCCGACGTCATCGCCGCCTATCTCGGCGCAAGCGAAGAGTGACCATGCTGTCGATCTCAAGCCTCGGAGTCCGCTACGGCGGCATCATCGCCCTCAACGAAGTATCCATCGAGGTGCGGCAGGGCGAGACTGTACTGCTTGTCGGCGCGAACGGCGCCGGCAAGTCGAGCCTCATCAACGCCGTGATCGGCTTGGTGTCGACTGTTTCGGGCCGGATTGTCTTCCACGGTCAGGACCTCGCGGGCGTCCCCTGCGCGGCCAGGGCGCGGCGGGGGATTGGCTATTGCCCAGAAGGACGCCGCGTGTTTCGTTCCCTCAGCGTGACCGACAACGTTCTTTCGAGCACGCTCGGAGTACCGCTGTCGAAAGCGCGGGCCAATCTGGCCTGGATCAGGCAGACATTTCCCCTCGTCGCCAGCCGCGGCAATCAACCCGCGAACCAGCTCAGCGGCGGCGAGCAGCAGATCGTCGCACTCGCGCGCGCGGTGAGCACCTTGCCCAGACTGCTGCTGCTCGACGAACCGTTCCTCGGCCTCGCCCCTGTGTGGATCGGCCGAGTCAGCGAAGCCATTCGCGAATTGCAGGGCCGCGGCACCACGATCCTGATGACGGAACAGATGGCGCGCCCCGCGCTGAAGCTCGCCCACCGCGCGTATGTCATGCGCGGCGGCGAAGTGCGCCGATCCGGAACGGTCGACGAGATCCGCGACTTCGCGCTCGCCGAAGAATATCTCTGACCTCCCTCGAGCCGAGCCGAACAATGGCGAACAAACGATTCGAAGGCCGCGACGAGCCTATCCTCGATCCGGACATCCCGATCATCGACGCCCACCATCATCTCTTCGATCGACCTGGCCTTCGTTACCTATTCGACGACTATCTCGCGGACGCGCGCGCGGGCCACGACATCCGCGCGTCCGTCTACATGGAGATTCAGGCCTTCGCCCGGCTCGACGGGCCCGAAATGCTGCGACCGCTCGGTGAGATCGAATTTGCCAACGGCGTCGCCGCGATGGGCGCCAGCGGCCGTTATGGCTCCTGCCGCGTTTGCGCCGCCATCGTCGCCTATGCCGACCTTCGCTACGGCGACGCGATCGCGAGCTATCTCGACCGCGCCCTCGCTCTCGCCCCCGACCGGCTGCGCGGCGTGCGCCAGATCACGATCGAACATCCGAGCGAAGCGCCCTACCGCTTCATCACGCACCGGCCGCCGACCGGCGTCTTGCAGAGTCCGGGCTTTCGCCCCGGCTTCGCGCAACTCGCCAAGCGCGGCCTGTCGTTCGACGCCGCAGTGTTCCATCACCAAATGCCCGAGATCGCCGCGCTCGCCGATGAATTCCCGGATACGATCATCGTGCTCAATCACCTCGGCCACGCGGTCGCCATGGACATGAACGAGGACGGGCGCAAGGAGGTGTTCAGCGTTTGGCGTGCCTCCCTACGCAACCTCGCGCGCCACCCGAACGTCGTCTGCAAGATCGGCGGCCTGGGCCTGCCCTTCTGGGGCTTCGGCTTCGAGACGCGCGCCGACCCCATCGGCCATCTTGAACTCGCCCGCGCCTGGAAGCCCTATGTCGAAGCGGGCATCGAGGCGTTCGGCGTCGACCGCTGCATGATGGAGAGCAATTTTCCGCCTGACGGCAGATCGTGCGGTTTTGTGCCTTTGTGGAACGCCCTCAAACATTGCGTGTCGGGCTGCTCCGGCGAGGAGAAGGCGGCGCTGTTCCACCGCACGGCCGCGCGCGTCTATCGCATCGATCTGCCGGGACTTTGAAGTCCGCGCGCGGCTCGCGAGAAAGCCCCAAGGAAGCTATCCGAATGAGCTCTGCGGCTGCCCTGGACTGGATGAAGAACTCGCCGATCCACGGATTGACGGCCCTCGTCGTCGGAGGCGGCAGCGGCATGGGCGAGGCAAGTGCGAAGGCCTTCGCCGCGAACGGCGGATCAGTCGTGGTGGCGGACCTGCGCGCCGACGAGGCGGCGCGTGTCGCGGACGAGATCGTCAGCCGCGGCGGCGACGCCATTTCGACCGGCCTTGACGTTGCGAATGCGGAGGACATCGCCGCCAGCGTCGAGAAGACGCTGAAGCGCTACGGCAAGCTCGACGCGCTCATCAACACGTCGGCGCTTGTCAAACCCGCGCCGCTCGAGGACGGCTCGATCGACGAATGGCGGCGATGCTTCCAGGTCAATGTCGACGGAGCCTTGTTGCTGGCGCGCGCTTGCTTGCCTCACCTGCGCAAGAGCCCGTGCGCCGCCATCGTCAACGTCGGTTCTCTCGCGGGCGAGCACGGGTACGCGCGAGGCGGCGCCTACGGCCCCAGCAAGGCCGCGCTCATAACCCTGACGAGGCAGATGGCGCTCGAATGGGCGGCCTATGGCGTTCGCGTGAATGTCGTGAACCCTGGCACGATCGACACGCCGATGTCTCGCGCGGCGGTGCGGCCGGAAGTCCTCGCCGAGCGTGCGAAAACCATTCCGATGAGGAGACTTGGCAGCCCAGAGGAGGTCGCCAACGTCATCGTCTTCCTCGCCTCCCCTGCCGCTTCCTATATCACCGGCCAGGCCGTCAACTGCGATGGCGGGCTGTCACAAAGCTTGTTCCCGCAGCCGATGGGTTTCGACCCGCCGCGGCGACCGGCTGAATGGACCGCCGCTCCCTCAGTCCCCGCCCCCTTCACGCGGCGTTCGTGAACACGCCGGACTTAAGGCCCTCCGCGACGCGCTCTTCGGCAACCCCCCACTCGCGCATAACCTCAACCGTGTGTTCGCCAAGGCGTGGCGGCCTGCTTCGCAGACCTCCTGGCGTTCGCGAAAGTCGCGGCGCCGGCGCCGGATGGGCAGCGCCGTCCAGTTCGACGAGGCTGTCGCGGGCAGCGTTATGAGGGTGGAGGCTCGCCTCGTCCAACGACAGGACCGGAGAGAAGCACGCGTCGCTGCCGACAAACCGCGCGACCCACTCGTCCCGCGTGCGGGTCAGGAAGCGCTCCGCCAGTCGCGCCGCGAGCTCCGGCCAGCGCGCCTCCTCATTCTGTGGCGGCAAGGTGGCAGGATCGAGTTCGAGCTTTTCGATCAGTTCGCGATAGAACTTCGGCTCAATCGCGCCAACGGCCACGAAGCGCCCATCCTTCGTCCCGTAGGGCCGATAGTAGGGGGCGCCGCCGTCGAGCACGTTACGGCCGCGCCCAGGCCTCAGGCGCCCTGCCTGCCGAAGCGCGTGGAACATCGTCAGCAAGCTCGTCACGCCGTCCACCATTGCGGCGTCGACGACTTGTCCTCGACCCGAATTGCGCGCTTCGAGGACGCCGCAGACAACGCCGAACGCGAGATAGAGCGCCCCGCCGCCGTAGTCGCCGATGAGATTGAGCGGCGGCACAGGCGGACCGTCCGCCGGCCCGATCATGTCGAGCGCACCGGTCAGCGCGATGTAATTGATGTCGTGGCCGGCGACATCGGCGAGCGGCCCGTCCTGGCCCCAGCCCGTGCCGCGTCCGTAGACGAGCTGCGGACGGCGGACGAGACAGTCCTTCGGACCGACCCCCAGCCGCTCGGCGACTCCGGGACGGAAGCCTTCAAGCAGAACGTCGGCCTTTTCGACGAGCAGCAGCAACGCGTCGCGCCCATCGGGACGCTTCAGGTCGATCGTCACCGACCGCTTGTTGCGGCTGCGCAGATCGAACTTCGGGTCGATCTCGATGCCGATATCCGCCGCGCCGACCCTATCCACACGAACCACGTCCGCGCCCATGTCGCCGAGCAGCATGCCGCAGAACGGGACCGGCCCGAGCGCGGCGAGCTCGATAACTTTCAGGCCGCTGAGCGGTCCCATAGGCGGCTCCCGCTAGACGACGCGCTTTTCCCGCAACGCGGCGATTTCCTCGGCGCCGAATCCGAACTCCGAGAGAACCTCGTCGGTATGTTCGCCGACGAGCGGCGGACGCTCCATGTCTTTGGCTCCATGAGAGAACGAGACGGGCGACTTGGGGAGCGGTACGCCGTTGGTTCCGGGATAGTCAACGGTCTGAAAGAACACGTCGGCGAGTCCGAGGGCGCCGCCCATCACTTCCGCGGGCGTCAGCACTGGGCTTGCGGCGATATTCGCCTTGGCCAATGCGGATAGGCATTCCTCGCGCGTTCGGCCGGCCGCCCACTCGGCGGTGATGCGGCTAAGCTCCGCGCCGTTGCGTCCGCGCAGGATATCGCTCGCGTAGAGCGGATCTTCCACAAGCTCTGGGCGTGAAACTAGCTTCGTCCAGCGCTTGAACATGGCCGGCCCGATCGCCAACATGATGAACCACCCATCGCGCGCGGCGAACACGTCGGACGGGCCGGCGAATGGGCTGCGATTGCCGATGGGCTGACGGATGTTCGCGCCTGTGGCGTGCTCGATCAGCGCCGGGCTCATGATGTTAAGCGCCGTACCGGCGAGCGACGCTTGGACGTGCATGCCCTTGCCGGTCTGTTTCTTGCCGAGGATCGCGGCGAGCGTGCCATAGGCACAGGAGACGCCGGTTCCAAAATCTACGAACGCGGCCGCCGAGCGGTAAGGTTTTCCGGCTTCTCCGGTCAAATAGACGGCGCCGCTGATGGCCTGTCCGACGCCGTCGAATCCAATCATGTCTTTCAGCTCGCCATCGGAGCCGAAAGCGGTAATCGAAGTGAGGATGATGTCCTCGCGGATCGACTTCAGCGTCTCATAGTCGAGACCGAGGTGCCTCAGGGCGCTAGGCGAGAGATTCGCAATTACGACATCCGCATGGACGACGAGCCGCGCGATGATCGAGGCGCACTTCGGGCTCGACATGTCCAGCGTCAGAGACTTCTTGTTGCGATTGGACTGGAGGAACTGAGCGCCGTCCCCCGCGTCGGTTATTGGCATCAGGAACCGGTCATCGCCGCCGCCCGGCCGCTCAACCCGGATCACCTCGGCGCCGAGGTCGGCGAGAAGCGCCGCGCAGAGCGGCCCGGCGACGTAGCGTCCAAAATCCAGCACGCGAATTCCGTCGAGTATTCCCGCCATCTTCTTTCGTGCTCCTCCTTGGCGTCGTCGGCGGCGATGCCGCGGCGCCGCGCCCTACCCGCCTGCGGTGTCAGTCCACGCTCAGGCCCGCGTTGCGCCACCACGCATAGACCGGGTCCGCGGCATCGCGCCGCCCAACGGCCGGAATGACGCCGCCCTGGCTCGGGCGCGTGCGCGTCTCGTCGATGACGACCTTGCGGCGAGCATAGCGCCAGCCCCCGTCGCGCCGCTCCACCCGGTCGAGATAGCGGCCGAACACTTCCGCATCGACCTCGGCGATTCGCTGAGCCGCGTCCTTGTCGGACGCCGGCGCGCGCCGAAAGACGACGAACGACGTTTCCGAGATCGCGGTCGTCTCGTCGACGAACTCGATCAGGCAGTTACCCACGAAATGCATCGAGAACGGGATGACCGCGTGGCGCGTGCTGACCCAGTCGATGAAGCCGTCGACGTCGCCCGAGTACGAACCGTGTGCGTCATAGGCGTCGCTGTGATAGCAGGCGCGCAGGGCCTCCCAGTCGCGACGGTCGACGGCCCGGCAATAGCGAGCCATCAGGTCCTGGATCTCGACCCTGGAGTTGAGCTTCGTCAGCATGTCCATCGCGCCTGCCCTGTCTCGCCGCTCGTCGGCGACTCTCAGTCCTTGACGAAGACCGGAGCGCGGCGCTCACGGTGCGACCGTACGCCCTCGACCACGTCGGGGCCGCCGAAGCCGAGGAACTCGTACCCGAGAGAGGCCTCGAAGATCGGACCGGCCTGGCGGTACCAATTGTTGAGCGAGTGCTTCGTCCACTGGATGGCTTCCTGCGCGCCCGCGCTCAACCTGCGCGCGACGTCGCGGGCCGTGTCGAGAAGCTTGTCGTCATCGACGGAGAGCGACACGAGCCCCAGGCGCTCGGCCTCCTCGCCGGAAATCTTGTCGCATGTCAGCAGATAGTATTTCGCCTTCGCCATGCCGCACAGCAGCGGCCAGATCGCCGCGGCATGATCGCCGGAGGCGACGCCGAGACGGGTGTGGCCGTCGATGATGCGGGCCGTCTTCGCGGCGATCGAAATGTCCGCCATCAACGCGACGACAAGACCGGCGCCGACTGCCGGGCCATGGATCGCCGAGATGATCGGCTTGGAGCAGTTGATGAGGTTGTAGAAGAGATCGCGCGATTCCCTGAGAACGCGCGTGCGCGCCGCGTAAGCCTCGATCTGCGCGTCGATCAGTTCGAAACTGCCGCCCGCCGAGAAGGCTTTGCCCGCGCCGCGCACGAGCGCGACCCGGACCTCCGGATCGCGGTCGATGACGCGCCACACTTCCGGGATCTCCCCGTGGAGCCGTTCGTCGACCGCGTTGAGGTTCGGCCCGTTGAATATGACTTCCAGGACTCCGGGGTCGTTGTTTTCGAATGTCATCGAAAACCCCTTGTAGCGCTCCAGCATTTCTCTTGATCCTCTCAATTTGGACCGACGCCGCGACCGGCGTTCGGGGTTACTGAACGCGTTCGAAAATCGCGGTCAGGCCCTGCCCGCCGCCGATGCACATGGTCTCGAGGCCGTACCGTCCGCCGCGCCTGTCGAGTTCGCGCAACATCGTCGCGAGGATGCGGACGCCCGTGGCGCCGACCGGATGACCCAGCGAAATGCCGGAGCCGTTGACGTTGAAGCGCTCGAAATCCGCGGGCGTCAGGCCCCAGGATTTCGTCACCGCCAGCGCCTGCGCGGCGAACGCCTCGTTGAGTTCGATCAGATCCATGTCGGACAGCCTGAGGCCGGCGCGCTTCAGCGCGCGCGCCGTCGAGGGAACCGGACCGATGCCCATGCGCGCCGGCTCGACGCCCGCCACGCCCCAGGCGACCAACCGCGCGAGGGGGCGCAGGCCAAGCTTCTCGGCCTTCTCCCGCGTCGTCACGATACAGGCGGCCGCCGCGTCGTTCTGGCCGCTCGCGTTACCGGCGGTGACGGTCGCCTCCGCGTCCTTGGAAAGCATGATGGGCCTTAGCGCCGCCAGGCTTTCGAGCGTCGCATCCGCGCGGGGATGTTCGTCGACGGCGAAGGTCGTCGTCTTGCCGCGCGAGGAGGGAACGGCGACGGGAACGATCTCGTCCGTGAATCGTCCCTCGCGCTGCGCGGCGATAGCCCGCGCGTGCGAGCGGACCGCAAGTTCGTCCTGCTCGGCGCGGGTGACGTTGAACTCGCGGCGCAGGTTCTCGGCCGTCTCCAGCATGCCGCCGGCAACGGGGTAGTTGCGCCCGCCCGAGGTGACGCGACCGCGACCGATGCGGTCCATCAGCGGCGTGGAATCGCCTTTCAGCCCCCAGCGCAGGCCGAGCGCATAGTGCTCCGCCTGGCTCATCGATTCCGCGCCGCCCGCAATCACAAGATTGGCGACGCCAGTCTGGACGCGCATCGCCGCGTCGATGACGGCCTGGAGCCCCGAGCCGCAGCGCCGATCCAGTTGCAGGCCAGGCACCGTCACGGCGAGGCCGGCGTCCAACAGCGCGACGCGGCCAAACGCCGGCGCCTCGCCGTTGGGATAGCACTGGCCGAAGATCACATCGTCGATGTCGTCCGAAGTCAGCTTGGCGCGGCTCACCAGTTCGCGCAGAACGGTCGCCGCGAGATCCGCGGCCGGGACGTCCTTCAACGCGCCGCCGTAGCGCCCGATAGGAGTTCGCAGGGGTTCACAAACGAAGGCTTCGCGCACTTGGCAATTCTCCGGTGGCCGAGCGGATCCATCGAGACGGGTCCGCGAAGATGATTATGGCGAATCCGGGGACTCGCGGATGGACGTCAGTAGGACTTTGGCAGGCCAAGGATCTTCGTCGAGACGTAGTTGAGCACCATCGCCTGCGAGATCGGCGCGATCTTGAGCAGACGCGATTCGCGCCAGTACCGCTCGACGTGATATTCCGTCGCGTAGCAGTAGCCTCCGAGAGTCTGCATAGCGCGGTCGCAGGCCTCGAATCCCGCCTCCGAGCCGAGGAACTTGGCGGCGTTGGCCTCCGGGCCGCATTCCTGATGCGAGTCGAAGAGCTGCGCCGCCTTCATCGCCATCAGCTCCGCCGACTCGAGCCGGATCCAGGAGTCCGCCAGCGGATGCGCAATCGCCTGGTTCTTGCCGATTGGGCGATCGAAGATGATGCGCTGATTGGCATAGTCGACCGCGCGCTTGAGCGCGGCCCGGCCGAGACCGATCTGCTCGAAGGCCACCACGATGCGCTCGGGATTGAGCCCGTCGAGCAAATAGTAAAAGCCGCGCCCGACCTCGCCGACCACGTCTTCGTCGCTCGCTTCGAGGTTCTCGATCAACAGTTCGTTGGTGTCGATGGCGTTGCGCGCCATCTTCTCGATCGGTGTGACCTGAACGCGCGTGCGGTCGAGGTCGGTGAAAAACAGCGTCATGCCGTCGAACGGACGCGCGTCGGAGCGCGGCGACGTCCGCGCGAGCAGCAAGATGCGGTGGGCGTTGCCGGCGTTGGTGATCCAAACCTTGCGACCGTTGATGAGCCAGCGGCCGTTCTCGGGCACCGCACGAGTGCGGATGCGCGAGGTGTCGACGCCCGCGTCCGGTTCGGTCACGCCGAAGCACATCAACAGTCGTCCCGCGGCGATCTCCGGCAGATACTTGAGCTTCATCTCTTCCGAGCCGTGGCGGATGATCGGGCCCGGCGGAAAGATCTGGAAATGAAGCGCCGAGGCGGCGTTGGCGCCGCCTCCGGAAGCCGAGACCTCATGCAACATGATGGCCGCCTCGGTAAGTCCGAGCCCAAGACCGCCGTACGCCTCGGGGATCATTGCGCCCATCCAGCCCGCCTCCGCGAACGCCTTGACGAAGTCCCACGGATATTTCTTCTGCGAGTCGCACTCGCGCCAGTAGTTGTCGCCGAACCGGTCGGCGAGTTGGCGCGCGGAGTTGCGAATGAGGTTATAGTCGCTGGTCGTATTCACGGTGGGTCCTCAGCGTTCAGGCAGCATCAGTTGCCAGATTGGGTTGGGATCAGTTCGAGCGGCGTCGACGCGTCGAGAGCCGACATGTCGCCGACAGGCTCGCCGAGATAGCGGGCGCGGATCGCCCGCCGCATGATCTTGCCGTTCTTGGTCTTGGGCAGGCCGGCGACCTCAATGATCGCCGACGGAACCATCGCCTTGCCGATCGCCTTGGCGACGGTCCCGCCCGCCGCGCTCTCCTCGAGGCCGGGCGCGTCCGGCCTTAATACGACGAAGGCGACGATGCGCTGGCCCTTGTCCGGATCGGGAACGCCGATCGCCGCGGCTTCCGCGACGCCCGGATGCGTCACGAGCGCCGATTCAATCTCGGCCGGGCCGACGCGGCGGCCGGCAATCTTGATCGTGTCGTCCGACCGGCCGTGGATGCGCCAATAGCCCTCGGCGTCGACGCTGGCGAGATCGCCGTGAACCCAGGTGTCCGGCCAACGGTCCCAATAGGTCCGTAAATATCGCTGGGGATCGCGCCAGAAGCCGTGCGCCATGCCGGGCCAGATGTTGCGGATGACGAGCTCACCGATGCCATCCGCGCGTTCGCCCGAAGCGTCGAGCACGTCGACGTCCATTCCCGGGAGCGGGCCGCTGAACGTCGCGGGGGTCTGCGGCGCCATCGTGTAGCAGGAGAGAATCCCGCCGCCGACCTCGGTGCCACCGCTGTAGTTGAGGATCGGCAGCCGGCTGCCGCCGACCTCTTCAAACAGCCAACGCCAGGTCGGTTCGTCCCAGGCCTCGCCGGTGGAGGCGAAGGCGCGCAGGCTCGAAAGGTCCTGGGCCGGCCGCGCGCCGCCCATAGCCGCCTTGACCCCGCGCGCCGCCGTTGGCGCGATGCCCTGCAACGTGACGCGGTTGCGTTCGGCGATGCGCCAGAGCCGGGTCGCGTCGGGAAAATCCGGCACGCCTTCGGTGAAGACGAGACCGGCCCCGAACTGCAGCCCGCCCACAATCATCAGCGGACCAAGCATCCAGCCCATGTCGGCGATCCAGCCGATCCGGTCGTCGCTCTGGATGTCGAAGCCGTAGCCGAAGTCGATGCCGGACTTGAGGAGATAGCCGGCGTGCGAATGCACGATGCCCTTCGGCGCGCCCGTCGTGCCCGAGGTGTAGATAATGAGCAGCGGATGGTTTGCATCGACATACTCGGTCGGGGTTCCGGACGCGCCCCGCGCCAGCACATCGGCGTAGGCGTGGTCGCGACCCGCCGTCATCGGCGCCCCTCCGTCGCCGTTGCGCGCCACGATGACGGTCCGCACGGACGGGCTCATAGCGATGGCGGCGTCGGCAGTTTTCTTCATCGCGATGAGCTTGCCGCGCCGGGTCGTCGAATCGACCGTCACTAGCGCGACCGCCTCGGAGGCGTTGAGGCGCGCCGCCAGCGGCTCCGGTCCGTAGCCGGAGAACGCGGGCACGGCGACGGCGCCGATCTTCGCGCAGGCTAGCAGCGCGACCGTCGCTTCGGGCGCGACCGGCATGAACAGCGCGACGCGATCGCCCTTGCCCACGCCGAGCGCACGCAAGCCGCCGGCGAAACGCTCGACGTCGCCGCCGAGTTCGCTGAAGGTCAGCGAGCGGCGTTGGCCCGCGTCGCCCTCATAAACCACCGCGGTTCGATCCGCATGCTCGGGCGAGGCGGCATGTCGGCCAGCGCAATTCTCGGCGACGTTCAGCGTCGCGCCCGAGAACCATTTGGGAAACTGCAGCCCGTCGGTGAGGTCGACGATCTTCTCCCAGGGCGAATGGAACACGATGCCGAGGTCCTCGATCGCCGCCGGCCAGAACCATTCCGGATTCTCGACCGAAGCCTTATGAAACTCAGACAGCGAGCCGAAACCCCACTTCTTCATCGCCGCCGCGAGGCGGCTGCGTTGCAAATCGCGCTCCGACGGCCGCCAGACTGCGGTCGAGGAAGAGCCGAATACGGCGCGGCCGAGCATGCGTCAGGCCTCCTGCGGGGCGGGCGGACCGCCAGCGGTTGCGACTTCGCGCCCGCAGGTCTCGCGAGGACAATGGGGGTTCTGCATTCCGGCGCTCCCGCCTCCGCTATTTCACGGCGCCGCGCGCCTTGAGGTCGTCGTACAGCGCGACCACCTGCCGGGCGGTCTTCACATGCGCGTAGTCGATGTGATGCCCCTCGTAATTGATGGCCGCGAGACCTGCAGCCTCGGCCTTCTCGAACGCCTCGATCATGCCCTGATAGAACGCGACGTCGGACGGCGAGGGCGTGAACACTTCGTTGGCGATCGCGACATGCGAGGGATGGATGAGCACCTGCCCCTTGAAGCCGAGCTTCTTGTTCTGCTCGGAAAAGCGCCGGGCGCCGTCGAGATCCTTGATCTCTTGCCAAATGCCGACGATCGGGAAATCCTTGCCGGCGGCCCGCGTGGCGAGCACGGCGCGGCTGCGCATATAGAGGGTCTCGAGCCCCTCGGCGGTGAACTCGAAGCCGATCGAACGCGAGACGTCGGCGTCGCGAGCGGTGCCGGCGAACAGCGTTGCGCAGCGGGACGAGGCGCCAATCATCTTCTCGCATTCCGCATAGGCCTGCGCCGTCTCCAACGACAGGATGAACTCGAAAGTTCCCGGCGCGACGCCGTTGCGCCGCTCGAAATGGGTAACGAGCGCGTCGAGACCGACGATGTCGCGTTCTCCGAACGTCTTCGGCGGCAGAAAACCGTTGGCGCCGGCAATAGCGACCTTTTCGAGGTCGTCCCCCGTCATGCCGGTGTCGAGGCTGTTGAGCCTGATGTAGACGCCGACGTGCGGGCTGTTGCGCGCGAGATCCTTGACGGTTTCCGCAACGATATCGCGCGCTTCCACCTTCAGACCATAGGGGACCGAGTCCTCCAAGTCGAGGATCACAGCATCCACGCCGGTAGCAACCGCCTTGGTCGCCCAACCCTTGCGGTGCCCAGGAACGAAGAGGAGCGAGCGCGTGAATTTCATATACGGTCCATCGCGGTTGTCTTGTGCCAAGTGCGGAATATATTATATTTTGTCAATCAATGGCTAGGCGCCGAGCTGCCGGGATCGCCTTAATTCCCCGGCCCCTTCCGAAGCCATAGGTCGTAGGCCGGCATGAATTTCGTGGTTGACGTTCGCGCGCCGCGGAGCTGGCGTCCGCGGCGAGATGGCCTTCGACGGACAAGTCGGCGGGCCCAAGGCTTGTCACTCCTGCGCGGGACCTGCGACGAGCCCGCAGTCGTGAAGGCGTCCCACTTCATGGCTCGCCAGCCCCAGGAAGTCGGCGAGGATTTCATCGGTATGCTCGCCGAGCTTGGGCGCCGTTGGTGGGCGCGCGCGCGGCTCGCCTCGAAGTTTAGCCATGGAGCCAGGCGTGGGATAGCAGAGCCCGCTCGGATGCCGCACGGGCTCGAACAGTTCGTTGCACCCGACCAGCCGAGGATCTTCGGCGATCGCGGCGCCGAGCGAACGATAGGGCTCCCAGCACGTGCCTTCTCGCTCGAGGCGCTCCGCGACCTCGTTTAGCGTGAGCCCCGCTACGACCCGCTCGACGAGCAGGCAAAGCCGATCGCGGTGCAGGAACCGCAGACCCTCGTCAGTCGCGAAAGAGATGCCGAGTTCGGCCTCCAGCGCGCCGACCTTCACGCCAAGGTCGAGGGCTCTGACGAGGGCGGACCACTGCCGCGCAGTGATGGCGACGAGCATGATCCTCGACCGGTCGCGTGTAGCAAAGTCGCGGCCAAAGGCGCCGAACACTGAGTTCCCGTATTTCGGCCGATCGCCTGAGGTCAGCGTTTCCGCAATCTGCCCGAAATGACCCAGCACCGAGGCAGCGACGTCGCTGAGCGCCAGTCGAATTTCTGCACCGCGACCGGTCTCGCGACGGCGCCGATCGCCTGCAAGCAGCGCGAAGGCGCCATAGGCGCCCGTCGTCAGATCCCAGGCCGGCAGCATGCTGTTCACCGGCGCGTCGGCGGAATCCTCCGCGCTTCCCGTCATAAGCGGAATTCCGACCGCCGCATTGATCGTGTAATCGACGCCATTGCGGCCGTCCGGCCAGCCCATCACCCGCAGCGTTATGAGATCCGGCCGTCGTCGAGCCAGCTTTTCATGCGCGAGGAATCCGTCCGCGGGATAGTTGGTCACGAAATAGCCGCGTCCCTCTCCAGGTGCGGTGATCAGCGCGACGGCGAGTTCCCGTCCCTCGGGTCGGCGCAGATCGATCGCGATGCTGCGCTTTCCCTTGTTCAACCCCTCCCAATAGAGGCTCGCGCCGCCGGGCGCCAGCGGCCAGCGCCGATAGTCGGGGCCCCCGCCGATCGCATCGAAGCGGATCACGTCCGCGCCCATTTGAAGCAGGTGAAGCGCGCATGACGGGCCGGCGATGAACGACGCGCCTTCGACGATCGTCATATCCTTCAGCAGGTCGTACATTTCCCAACGCCCTCTTCAGAGAAGTCCCAGCGACGAAACGTCCTCAGTCCCTGAAGCTCGGCGACAGCGTCGCCATCAGACTCATCGAGACGCCGCCATCGACGACGAGTTGGTGTCCGTTCACGTAGGCCGCCGCGTCGCTCGCCAGCCAGAACACCGCCTCGGCCACGTCCTCAGGCCGGCCTATCCGGCGGGAAGGAACCGCGTTCCTTCGCGCCGCCGCCATATTCGGGTCGCGATACGTGCGCGCGGCCATGCCGGCGTCTATGAAGCCCGGCGCAACCGCGTTCACGCGCAGGCCGAGCGGCCCCCATTCGAGCGCCATCTGCTCGGTCAGCATCGCGAGGCCCGCCTTGGTGGCGGGATACGCGTTGTTTCCGAAACCTGGAACGATCGCGTTGAGCGAGGTCACGTTGACGATGCTGCCCGACCCCTTGGGAATCATCCGTCGCGCAGCCGCCCTCGCCACGACGAAAGGCGCTATGAGATTGACCTCCACCACCTTTCGGAACTCGGCGATTTCGATTTCATGAAGCGGGCCTCGCCGCGCGATTCCGGCGTTGTTGACGATGAGGTCGGGGGCGGCCGGGAGCCCGTCGAATGCGCGCTCCACGGCCGCGGCGTCGGTCACGTCGGCGCAGATCACGCTCGCGCCGGGAATGGCCGCGCGCGCGGCGTCGAGCGCGCTCTCAGACAGATCGACGAGCACGACGCGCCAGCCGCCCGCCGCTAGCCGCGCCCCGATCGCACGACCGATATCTCCACCTCCGCCGGTGACCACGGCCAATTTCGACTCTGTCATTGCATCTCGACCTATCAGTGGAAGAACTAATGTTTCAGCGCCGATCGGCGCTCTTGTGACTCAGTTCCCGCCCTCCAGCAGGCGCCTTGCGATCACCTGCGCCTGAATTTCCGCCGCGCCCTCGAAGATGGCGAGGATGCGCGCGTCGCACAGGACGCGCGAGATCGGATATTCGAGCGCGAAGCCGTTGCCGCCGTGGATTTGCAACGCGTTGTCGGCCGCGGCCCAGGCGACGCGCGCGCCGAGCAGCTTGGCCATGCCCGCCTCCAGATCGCAGCGGCGGCCTTCGTCCTTGGCGCGCGCGGCGAAATAGGTGATCTGCCGCGCGATGTGGATTTCCACCGCCATCATCGCGATCTTGTCGGCGACGCGCGGGAAATGGATCAGCGTCTTGCCGAATTGCACGCGCTCCTTGGCGTAGCGCAATCCGAGTTCGAACGCGCATTGCGCGACGCCGACCGCGCGCGCCGCGGTCTGGATGCGCGCGGACTCGAACGTCTCCATCAACTGCTTGAAGCCCTCGCCTTCGACGCCGCCGAGCAGGCTGTCGGCGGGAATCGTGAAGCCGTCGAAGGCGATCTCGTATTCCTTCATGCCGCGGTATCCCAGCACTTCGATTTCGCCGCCCGACATGCCCTTGGCGGGGAACGGCTCGGCGTCCGTGCCGCGCGGCTTCTCCGCCAGGAACATCGAAAGGCCCTTGTAGCCGGGCTCGCTCGGATTGGTGCGGGCGAGCAAGGTCATCAGATCGGCGCGCACGGGATGGGTGATCCAGGTCTTGGCGCCGTTGATGACATAGGAGTCGCCTTCGCGCGTCGCGCGCGTGCGCAGCGAGGCGAGGTCCGAGCCGGTGTTGGGCTCGGTGAAGACAGCGGTCGGCAGGATCTCGCCGCTGGCGATTTTCGGCAGGAAATGGCGCTTCTGCTCCGGCGTGCCGCCGACCAGGATCAGTTCGGCGGCGATTTCCGAGCGCGTGCCGAGCGAGCCGACGCCGATATAGCCGCGCGAAAGCTCCTCCGAGACGACGCACATCGCCACTTTGCCGAGGCCCAAGCCGCCGAATTCCTCCGGAATCGTCAAGCCGAACACGCCCATTTCCGAGAGGCCGGCGATGACTTCGAGCGGAATGTATGCGTTGGCGCGGTGCCAGCCCTGCGCGTGCGGGACGACCTCCGCGTCGGCGAAGCGGCGCATTTGAACGCGAATGGCTTCGAAGGTGTCGTCGAGGCCGGGGTCGCCGATCGCGCCCTCGTGCGCCTCGGCGATCAGGGCGGCGAGCCGCGCGCGCGCCTCGGGCGTATTGCCCTCGGCGATCAGCGTCTCGACGGCGTCGTTGCGGAACCGGGCGACGTCGCTCGCCTTCAGGCCGAAATCGCTCAGGCGGACGATCTCGCCCTGGTTCATCGGGATGCCGCCGAAAATCTGCGCGAGATATTCGCCGAGGCCGATCGTCGTCAGCAGCGCCTCGACCTCGCCGAAGCGCCCTTCGGCGCCCATCCGGCGCGCGTAGGCGGTCATTTCCTTGATCGCCTCGACATAGGTGGCGAGCCAGGCGAGGCCGTGCGCGGCATGCTGTTCGCGCTCGATTTTCGCCGCGCTCAGACGCCCGCCGTCGCTGAGGCTCGAGCGCAGCGAAGCCGTGGCCCTGGCGAGCACGGCCTCCGCGGCGTGCTGGCCTTCCAGAGCGAGGTTGTCGAGGTTCAAGGCGGGGCTCACGACACAGATTCCAGAAATGACCCGGTCGGCGCTGATGCGTCGACCCGACAACTCAGCGCTCCCGGCCGGCGGTGTATCCGCCGTCGACCGGAACGATGGCGCCAGTCACGAAGCTCGCTTCCGGCGACGCCAGGAACAGGATCACGGAAGCGACCTCCGTCGGTTGCGCCACCCGGCCGAGCGGATTCAACGCTTTCAGCCGCTGCACCAGATCGGGGTCGTCGAAATAACTCTGCGTCAGCGGCGTCTGAACAACGCCGGGCGCGACGGCATTAACGCGAATGCCGTACTTGCCGAGTTCGAGCGCCATCTCGCGCGTGAGGCCGATTACGCCGTGTTTCGTCGCGACATAAGCCGCGCGGTTCGGCGAGGCGACGAGGCCGGCGACCGAGGCGACGTTCACGATCGAGGCCGGCGCTCCCGCATCCTTTGCGAGGCGTGCGAAGGCCTGCGAGACGTTGAACACGCCGTCCAGATTCACCGCGAGAACGCGGCGCCACATTTCACCGTCGAGTTCCAGCACCGGCACGATCTCGCGAATTCCAGCGCTGTTGACGAGAATGTCGAGCCCACCGAGCCGCTCGCTAGCCGAGGCAAGCACAGAGTCGACCGCCGCGCGGTCCGCGACGTCGAGCACCATCGCAATGCAGCGTTCTTCTGCGGCCGAGCCGGCGACAACGCGTTGCGCCGCGTCGAGATTCACGTCAGTGACAACGACGCTGGCCCCTTCCGATAGGAAAGCCAGCGCGGTCGCGGCGCCAATCCCGCTGGCGCCGCCCGTCACAAGCACTCTGGCCTCAACAAATCGTGCCAATTTTGTTTCCCGCAAGGCGTCGACCCTCCACGTGACGTCGATCACAAAGTTGTCGCCGTGCCGCCGTCCACGGGAATCACAGCGCCGGTGATGTTTGAGGCCGCCCGCGACGCGAGATAGATCGCGGCGCCCGCCATGTCGTCTTCGTTAACGAGGCGCTTCAGCGGTACGGTCTCGAGCACCTTCTCCTCGCCGACTCGCTCGAGTTTGCCCTTCATCATCTTGCTCGGAAACATGCCGGGAGCGATCACGTTGACGGTGATGTGGCGAGGCGCCAGCTGATCCGCCAGATGCTTGGAGAGTTGATGCACCGCCGCCTTCGACGACGAATACGCGTAGGTCTCGTGTTTCGGCACATGGAAAGCGTCGATGGAGCCGACATTGATAATGCGCGCCGGATCCGCGGCGCTGGCGGCCTTCTCGAGCATCGGCGCGAGCGCCTTGACCAGGAAGAAGAGCCCCTTGACGTTGAGGTTGAAGACCTTGTCCCATCCCGACTCCGGATATTCCGCCAACGGCGCCGCCCAAATGGCGCCGGCGTTGTTGACGAGCACATCGAGCTTGCTCTCGCGCTCGGCGAGGCTCGCCACGAGTTTGCCGCGTCCTCCTTCGTTCGAGAGGTCGGCGGGGAGCGCGACGCAGGCGCCGAAGGCCTTCAGGCTTTCCGCGAGCGCGTGGCAATCCCTCTCGTTGCGCGAGCAGATATAGACCTTCGCCCCGGCCTGCACGAAACCCTTGGCGATCGCCTCGCCGATGCCGCGGCTTCCTCCTGTCACCAGCACCGTCTTACCCTCGACGCCGAACAGATGCCGCAAGATGTCCATGTCGTGTTCCCTTTACCCCTTTCGTTCGGGTCGCGGAGCTTCCCGGACGATTGGGCCTCTTCCCAGGCGCGGGCCGGCGCCGGCAAGCGCCAAACCAATCGATCAATCATATATAATGCATACCTTGTTGTCGCAACTCGCCGAGCGACGGCCTTTGCCACTTCGACACGCAGAACGCCGAGCGTCTCGCTGAGAACGTTTCGCCTCTGCGCGAAGGAAATTGAAGGCTTGTGCGCGAGATTAGGCAAAACCCACGGCGGTCGATCCCCGCCTCTTTGCCGCGCCATAGGCGAGACCGATGGCTAGGACAGGCCTCGGCCCGCGCGACCCGCATTTCGCGGGGAGGCAAATTCTGACATTAGATCATACGTGGTAGCGGAAGAACGGTCCCGCCTGACGAACCGGCGCAACTTACGAAGCGATCTTCGGCGGTTGTCGTATTCCTTCGCTCGTCGAGAGCTGCGGCGGACCTGTGCACCGATCGAGGAGGCAGATGTCAGACGCGGTCGTCAACTCGGATTTGGGGGCCTTGCAACGGCTGATGTCTCAGCGCTTCTCGTGTCGCGCCTATCGACCTGATTCGGTTCCCGAGGATGTGATCCGGAGCATTCTCGAGGTGGCCGGCAAGACGCCTTCATGGTGCAACGTTCAACCCTGGCGCCTCGTCATTGCCTCGCGCGAGACGACGGACGCGTTCCGCGCGGCTCTGACGGATTACGCGACACGCCATCCGGAAATCGAATCCGATCTGCCGTTCCCGCGCGAGTACCGGGGTATCTATGCGGAGCGCCGACGCACCTCGGGCTATGCGCTCTACGACGCGCTCGGCATCGATCGCCGAGACAAGGCGCGACGGGAGGCCCAGAGCTTTGAGAACTTCAGGATGTTCGGCGCGCCGCATGTCGCGATCGTGACGATGCCGGCGGATCTCGGACCCTATGCGGCGGTGGATTGCGGCGGGTTCGTCACCGCCTTTCTACTCGCTGCGCAAGCCCTTGGCGTGGCGACGACGCCGCAGGCGGCCTTGGCGCGGCATGCGGCATTCGTCAGGACCTATTTCGGCATTGACGACGGGCTCGCGATGGTCTGCGGCGTCTCCTTCGGCTACGCGAACCTCGAGCATCCAGCAAACCTCTTTCGCACTACGCGCGCGCCGCTGGACGAAGTGATGCGGTTCGCCTGACATGCGCCCTTCCCCGCCACAAAATCGACGACCTTCAACGTCGGGCGGCGGCCCCGAAGAGGGGCGCGGCGAATGAGCGACACGGTGATCGTCGACGACAAGACGCCGCGCGTCCGCGTCATTTCTCTCAACCGGCCGGAGCGGATGAACGCGCTCGATGGATTGACTTTACAGGCCCTGAACACGGCGATCGGCGAGGGCTGCGATCCCGAGCGCGACATTCGCGTCATCGTTATCCGTGGAATGGGCCGCGCCTTCTGCGCCGGCAACGATCTGAAGTGGCTGGCGAGCGGCGTTCTGGCGGATGTTGCGGCGCATATGCGTCACCAAGACCTCATGCAGTCGACCTTCGAGCTGATGGAGACGTCGAAGCCGGTCACGATCGCGGCCGTGAACGGATACGCAGTCGCGGGCGGATTCGAGCTGGCGCTCGCGTGCGACATCATCGTGGTGGACGAAGAGGCGGAGCTCGGCGACGCGCACATAAGGCGCAACATGTTGCCCAGCGGCGGCGGCTCGCAGCGGCTGCCGCGCAAGCTTGGGCTGGCGCGCGCGATGTTCTATCTGCTGACGGGGCGGCGCATGAAGGGACGCGAGGCGGAGCGCATCGGGCTCGCTTCGCTGGCCGTTCCCGGCGACGAACTAATGTCCGTCGCGCTCGCGCTCGCCGAAGAAATCGCGCGGTCGGATGCCGCTGCGCTGGGTTCGATGAAGCTGACGGCTCGGCGTGGAATGGAAATGCCGCTCAAGGAAGGGCTGACGTTCGAGCGGTGGATGCAGTTTCGCTACCGAAATGAGTCGCCATCGATGATCGCGGCGGTTCACGACTTCGCGACGCGCGGGAAGGATGGGACAGCCGGACCGGACTGAGCCACCGCCGCGCCGCGGGAAAACAGGTTTTGAAGCAGAAAACAAGGGAGACGCAAATGCCGTCGATTTCTGGAGGTAAATACGTCGTGGTGGGCGGCGCGAGCCTACTTGGTTCGCACATCGGCGAGCAATTGCTCGCTGGCGGCGCACGCGAAGTGGTGCTGCTCGACAATCTCGCGCTTGGCTCCACGGATAATATCGACTTCCTTCTCTCCGACAGCCGGTGCAGCTTCCTGCGCGCCGACGCGCTACGCCTGAACGAACTGTACGACCCGTTCGCCAAGGCCGACGGCGTGTTCCTTGTGGCCGGCTTCCTCGGGGCGCCGATGATGGCGAACACGTGGATGGGCATCGACGTGAACGTTCGCGGCGTTCAGAACGTGCTCGAGGCCTCACGCTATCAAGGCGTCAAGAAAGTCATCTACAGTTCGTCGGTTGGCGTCTACGGCGCGATCGGCGCCGAACCGAACACCGACGATTCGCCGCTGCGCTGGGCGGGCATGCAGCCCGGCCTCATCCTCTATTGCGCTTCGAAAATCATGGGCGAGGGCTTGGGTCGTCTCTATCACCAGAAGTACGGTCTTGGCTTCCTCGGCATGCGCTATTCCGCGATGTACGGCGAACGGCAGCACAAACGCGCCTCCGCCGTGACGCTAATGGTCCAGGCGTGGGAGCGACTGCGCGCCGGCCTGCCTCCGACCATCGAAGGTACCGGCCGGCAGGTGCAGGATTACGTCTACGCGGGCGACGCGGCCCGCGCCAATCTGATGGCGATGGAGAGCGAGGCGAGCGGCGAAGGCATGAACATCGCCTCGGGCGTCGACACATCGCAGAACCGGGTAATCGAGATACTCAGACAGGCGTGCAAGTCCGACCTCGAGCCCGAGTACCGTGACGATCCCACCCGAGTCCAAATGCCGGCCCAGGAGAAGCAAGGCTACAGCATCGAAAGAGCCAAGAAGCTCCTAGGCTGGGAGCCGAAGGTCTCCATCGAAGACGGTATCCACAGAATGGTCGCCTGGCTCGATAAGTCGCGGGCTGCTTCTGGCGCGAAGTAGACGTGGAGATGATGCGCGAGCGGGCGTGCGCCGGCGCCTCATTCTAACTTACGACTCTGGGCGGCGAATAACGAAAGGTCTGACATGAAGACCCTGAAGGCGAAGACGGCTGTTGTGACCGGCGGTGGGAACGGCATCGGCCGCTCCATGGCATTGGCGCTGGCCGACGCCGGCGCGAATGTCGTCATTGCGGACATCCGCGTGGCAAGTGCCGAGGCTACGGCCGCCGAGGCGCGGCGGCGCCGCGTGCGGGCCCTTGCCGTAGCGACGGACGTAACGAGCCGCGAATCGGTCGAAAACCTGGCGGATCGGGCCTATCGCGAATTCGGCGCGGTCGACGTTCTCTGCAACAACGCTGGCGTCAACTGGCGCCCATTTCGAGCTATCCACGCAGCGAGCCTCGAGGACTGGCGGTTCATCTTCAACATCAACCTGTTCGGCGTCGTGCATGGTCTCGACGCGTTTCTGCCGCGCATGCGGCAGCAGGCGGGCGAAAAGCACATCGTCAACACGGCCTCGCTCGTGGCCATGGTTCCACTGGCGGGCATCGCCGCATACTGCGCTTCTAAGGCCGCCGTCGCCAGCCTATCCGAGACCCTGGCGAAAGAGCTGGCGCCCTTCGGTTTCGGAGTGACGATCGTCTGCCCCGGCGTCGTCAAGACGGAATTCGGCGGCAACAGCGAAGCGCTGCGTCCCGAAAACGAGCGCGGGAGCAGTCGCGTTTTTGCGCCGATTCAAGACCCCTTGCAGGCCACGCTGAACCAAGGCGCCATCGAACCCGATGACGTAGGCAGGATGGTCTGCAACGCCATCCTCGACGGAACGCTCTACCTCCACACGCATGGATTCCCCGACGGCCTTGCGCAGTCGCGGATGGACATCCTCTTCGGGCCGCACACGTTGGGCCGAGTCTAAAGGGAAAGTCAGCGCGGCGTCAGCCTTCGCGCGCATCGGCCAGGATCATGTCGGCGGACTTTTCGGCTATCATGGTCGTCGGCGCGTTGGTGTTGCCCGAAACCGGGGTCGGCATGATTGAAGCGTCGACGACGCGCAGCGCCGTCGCGCCCCGTAGGCGCAGGCGCGGATCGACCACCGCCATCGCATCGCCGTCTGGACCCATCCGTGCGGTGCCCATGTGATGATAGGCGGTGCCTCCGGCCTGCCGGACGAATTCGAGAATCTCGGCGTCGTTCGCCACAGTGGGGCCGGGGAAGGTTTCGCCGATCAAGTACGGCGCGAACGCGGGCGCGTGCATAAGTCTGCGCGCCATCTTCACGACTTCGACGATCGCCGCGCGGTCGGCGGCGGCATCGAGATAGTTTGGCTGGATTTCGGGAGCCGCGGAGACGTCCGCCGACTTCGCGCGCACATAGCCGCGACTCTCCGGTCGCTGCTGATAGCCGCCGATCGTCAATCCGGGGTAACGGTCGAGAAGGCCTGTCATGCCTTCCTGGAAGCTCGCCGGCGTGAACGACATCTGGATGTCCGGAGTCTCGAGCCGAGGATCGGAGCGGTGGAAGAGCCGCATCGGCACCGGCCCGATGCCCAGAATGCTGGATCTGCCGGCGACCCATTTGAGGATCTCGCCGACCAGCCTCAGCCCGCGCGCGCGTTCGTTGATCGTCTCGATTCCGTGAAGGCGCGCCGACAGCCGCACCTGGTAATGGTCCGACAGGTTCGCGCCGACTCCCGGCGATTCGGCCACGACGTCGATGCCCAACGCGCGCAGATGCTCTCCGCCGCCGACGCCGGAAACTTGCAGGAGTCGAGGCGTATTGAGCGCGCCCGCAGATACGATCACCTCGCGCCGTGCGCGGACTTCCGCGCCCAGCCCGTGCGCGTCGCCCCGGCGGTAGCGCACGCCAACGGCCTGCCCTCCCTCAAATAGGATCCTCTCGACGAGACACATCGGGCGAACCGTCGCCCTTCCCGTCCGCACGGCCGGCCGCAGGAAGGCGCTGGCCGCGCCGGCGCGAACTGGGCGCCCGCCGGAAGAATCGATCGTGAACTGGAACGGGCCGACTCCTTCCTGCGACGCCGCGTTGTAATCCGCGACATAGGGGACGCCGAGGCTCTCCGCCGCTTCGACGAAGAGATCGCAAAGGAGGTGAGAAAAGTCGAGGTCCGCAACCGTGAGTGGGCCCTCGCGACCGCGAAACCGCTCGTCGGCCTTACCGATGCGCCGCTCGGACTTGCGGAAATAGGGCAGGACGTCGTCATATCTCCAGCCGAGATTGCCGAGCTGCGCCCAGCGGTCGTAGTCTGCGGGCTGGCATCGGTTGTAGATCATGCCGTTGATGGCGCTGGAGCCGCCAAGCGCTTTGCCCTGAACCAATGCGATCGAACGGCCTCGCGCGCCCGGAATGGGCGCGCTCGCAAAGCCCCACGTCAGCCGCGGATCGAAGACATTCTTGATGTAACCCGCCGGGATGTGAATGAAAGGGTTGGAGTCCTTCGGCCCAGCCTCCAACACGCAGACGCTACGCCCGGCCTCCGACAGGCGCAGCGCGAGAACGCAGCCCGCACTGCCCGCTCCGACGATCACATAGTCGAATCCCTCAACCACGCCGGTCTCCGCCGCCCGCGCCGCCTTCGCCTCACGGCTGCATCCGCGCGAGCCGCGCGCGGCCGCGCCTAATGCACAGCGGCGTACATGATTGTCTCTTCCTTGGCGCCTGGCTCGAACTCTTCCACGACCCGTCCCGCGCGATAGACGAGGATGCGGTCGGACAGATTGAGGATCTCCGGCAGATAGGACGAAATGACGACCACCGCCATGCCTTCGTCGGCGAGACTGTTGATCATGTGGTGAATCTCGGCGATCGCACCGACGTCGACGCCGCGCGTCGGTTCGTCGAAGATGACCACCTTCGGCTTCTGCAGCAAGGACTTGGCGATGACCACCTTCTGCTGGTTGCCGCCCGAGAGCTCAATAACCTTCGCCGCCTCGCTCATGGCGCGGATCGACAGCTTCGGCTTCCAGTACTCATACAGTTGCTGTGCTTCGCCCATGCGCAGGATCGGAACGGCCCTTGGCGAGGCGGCGAGATGCGCGATCTGCAGATTCTCGCCGATCGACATCGTCTCGAAGAAGCCCTCGAGCTTCCGGTCCTCGGTGACATAAATGATGCCATCGCGCACTGCCTGACGCGGCACGCGATACCGCACGGGCCGCCCCTCGAGCCGAACCGCGCCGCCGTGGAAGAAGTTGCGCTTAAGGACTCCGGCGACGATCTTCGCGGTTTCCGTGCGCCCCGATCCGATCAATCCGCACAAGCCGGTAATTTGACCCGCATAGACCGTAAAGGAGTTGTTGCGCACCGCCTTGCCCATCGACAGGTTCTCGACGCTGAGCACCGTCGGGCCTCGCTTACGAGCCTGACGGGCACCGTGAATCGAATACAGTTCGCCTGTCAATTGGCGTCCGACCATCGCGCCAATGATCTTCTCGCGATCGAACTTGGACGCGTCATCGGTGATCACGTGCGCGCCGTCGCGCAGCACGGTGATGCGATCGGCGATCAAGAGCGCCTCCTCCAACGCGTGCGAAATGAAAATCACCGACACCCCGCGGTTGCGCAGCCGCTTGATCAGCGCGAAGAAGTGCGCCTTCTCTTCCGGCGTCAGCGTGGCCGTCGGCTCGTCGAAAATGATGACCCGTGCGTTCTGACGCACGGCGCGGGCGATCTCGACCATCTGCTTTTTGGCGGCGCCGAGAGTGGCGACCTGCGCCCAGGGGTCGACGTCGAAGTTGAGCGAGCTGAGAAAGACATTCGCTTCGATGTAAAGAGGCCGCAGCTTGTTGAACGTCTTTTCGTCGCCCAAGAACAGGTTTTGCGCGACCGTCATCGACGGCACCAGACTCGTTTCCTGGAACACCATCACGATCCCGAGTTCACGGGCGCGAGTCGGCGAATTGATTTGCACCGCCTCGCCGTCGAGGATGATGGTTCCGCTCGTGGGCGTCGCCACGCCGGACAGCATTTTCGTCAGCGTAGATTTCCCCGCGCCGTTCTCGCCCAGAAGCGCGTGCACCTCGCCGCGGCGAAGCGTGAACGTCACATTCTTGATCGCGGGAACCCCGTGATATTCCTTCGTCACGTCACGCATGACGAGGATGTCGTCGCCGGCGACGGTTTGTGGTCGGGACTCCAGCGCTGCGGCTGCCGATCCGTTCATTCCAGAAGTCCTTACTGCAGAGCAATATCGACGACGACGCCCGCGCCCTTGCTCGTGGCGAGCAGGCGCTTTCCGAATTCGACGACGCTAGTAACACCGTGCCGTCGGCCGCTGGCGCGGCTGTGCAAGCTGTAATCCGGCTCAAAACTGCGATCGAGCTTCGCGATCAGTCCATAGGAAAGAGACGGGGCCCAGGGCTTGATCGCGCCGCCGATCTTCACTCCGCCCTCCTGCATCGGACTGAGCGCCGACTCGGGCGGCGTAAGAGAGGGCGACACCCAGTAGTCCCGCGCGATTTCGCGCATCATGCGCTCGCGATAGCCCGTCTCCCGAAGGACGAATTCGACGAGCTGATTGCGCGGCGCGAACAATGCGAGCCAGTACCCCCCGCCCGCGGCGGGCGCCAACCGGCACGGGTAGGCCGGCAGATTGTCGACCACCGTGTTCAGCCCCCCGCCACCGTCGATCCGCACCAGCCGGGTCTGCCAGGCTTCCGAAATCACCAATCTGCCACCGCCGTCGCCAACGACGCCGTAAGGGTATCCGAGGTCCCCGGCGAGCTTGCGAGCCCTTGCGGACGCCAGATCGCACAGCCATACCGATCCGGCGCGTCGCAACTGCATGAGGTCCTCTCGCCACGCCTCGGCCGAGTTGACTTCCGAGCCCACGACTACGGCCAGCGTGTCCTCGGCGACGAAAGCCATCGCGGTGACGTCGCCCTGCCCGCAATCGACGGCCGGCGACTTGAGCGAAGCCCTGGTCCCGCCGACGAAGCTTATTCCCTTCGACCTGCGCGCCACGGCGAGCGTTCCGTCCGCGGCCCCGGCCATCGCCGTGATGGGTTCGGCATACGTCTCCACCACCTCCGCCCTGCCGCCGACGGCGAGCCGCAGCAGCTGGCCGCCGCTGGAGAAGAAGACAGCGTCCCCCGCGGCCGCGATGTTGTCCGGTTCGCCACTCGCCGCCACGACCGCGGCGGTCTCTATCGCCATGTTTGGTCGGAACGCGCCGTCCATCGGAGGGACGGTCAGGGCCGCCGGCCCGGAGCCGCGGAAGTTGTCCCACAGGTTTCGCAGCGGCGTAATCACGACTTCTTCCCCCAATAGGCTTCGTAACCGCTCCAGTTCGGGTCGGCGTCCTTGAGGTCGAGAACCCCGATGCGATCGTTGTGGATGCCGCCGATGAACAGCTTGCCCTTGTGCTCGCGAACCGACGTGATCTGCGGATGGGACCCGTCGGGAGCATCCCAAAGAGTGTCGAGGATCTTGCCGTTGGCGTCGAACTTGATGAGAGACCCGGTGAACATGTTCGGCAGCAACCAGTTGTCGGGCGCGATGCGTCGGGTCATGCGCTTGCGGAAATCGGGCATACTGAGCGAAAGGTCGAACGCGGGAGAGCGCATGCCGACGAGCGCGACCCAATAGTTTCCGTCCGAGGAACGGTTGATGTTGTCGGGATAGCCGGGAAGGTCGGCTATGAACACTTCGCGCTTGCCCTTCTGGGGACCGGCGATCCAGAGCCGGCTGATGCGCGCGGCCCAGGTTTCCGCCACGAGCACCGACTGCGCGTCCCACATGACGCAGACGCCATTGGCGAACACCAGGTCCGTCATCACGGTCCGCGATTTGCCGTCCGAAGGATCATAGCAAATCAATCGACCGTTGCCGCGACCTTCGAGCGCGTCGGTCAGCCACTCGCTGGCTTCGTAGCGTTTGGTTGGATCCGAATAGTAGATCTTGCCGTCGGGTGCGATGTCCAGATCGTCCGCGTAACGGACGCGGGAGTCGTCGATGATGGAGAAACTGCGGTTGGTTTGAACCGACAGCGGGAGAATCTGGCGGTTCTTCGTCACGCGATAGAGCCCCATCCCCGCCACGCAGACGACGATCGAGCCGTCCTTGTCGACCTGAAGCCCGAGGGGACGACCGCCCGTATGGGCGAAGACCTCCTGCCGCGTAAAGTCGGGGCCGAAAAACTTCACGACATCGCCGACGCGCGTGCCCGTGAACAGGTTCCCCTCGTCGTCGATGACCATGTCCTCCGGGCCATCGAGACCGATGCCGAGCGGTTTCGCCCCCCGCAGCTTCTCATTTCGTGCGTAGGGCGAGCCCGAGCCCGGTTCGATGCTCGGACACGGCGGCATCTGCACCCAGATCGTCGAGATATAGGAGCGACTGAGAAGCTTGTGGCGGTTCTTGTTCCAACGGATGTCGAAGATCACCGCGAACAGCAGGATGAAACCAAGCACGATCGAGCTGCCGCCGACGGCCAGATTCATGCGAAGCATGCCGTTGTTGATGCAAACGATAGCGGTGGTCCCGAGAAGCGCCTTCGCGACGGAGCCGCGGCCGCCGCCGAGGCTGATGCCGCCGAGCACGGTCCCCGCAATGACGACGAGCTCCATGCCAACGCCGGAAGACAGCGCCGCGGAGGTTAATCGCGCAGCGTAGAAGAATGCCGCGAACGCAGTCAGCGTGCCGGATATCACATAGGTCAGGAATACCGTGCGCCGCACGTGGATCCCCGCATTGAATGCCGATCGGCGTGACCCCCCAACTGCGAATATGTGCCAGCCGAGCCGCATCCTCGAAAGGAATACGTGCGCGCAGATCGCGACGACGCCGGCCACGACCAGACTCGAGGGAACTCCAAGCACGGAGCCGTCACCGAGGAAGTCGAAAATATCGCTCCCGTTGATATCGGTGTCCGAGACGAGTCCCGCCGACGCGATCATTCCCCAAAGATCGACACCGGCGCGAACAATGATGAGAGTGACCAACGTCGTGAGGAATGCCCGCAGCCTGAGATAGCCGACCAGAACGCCGTTTAGGGCGCCAATGGCGGCGCCGAGGAGCAGCGTAATCGGCAGCGCCAGCAAGACATGGATCTTGGCTTGGAATATCAAGGCCAATGCGAGGAAGTTACACAATCCGAATACGGAACCGACACTGAGATCGATGCCGCCGCCGATCACGACGATCGTCTGTCCGATCGCCAGGAGAATGTATTCGCCCAGCACGCGGGCCAAAATCGCGAGACTGCCGGCACCGAAGAAGTCGGGAGTGGCAACCTGAAACAGCAACAACACGAGAATCAGCAGCAGCCCCGGAATAGACGTATCGATCCATGGCTTTGCCAGAACCTCGCCAAACAAATGGTCCGGCACATATCGGGAACGTAGGCGGGTTAGGAGACTGGCCTTGGCAGGTGCATTATTTGCAAGACTCGATGCCGACATGTGCGGACCTCTGGGCGAGCGCTTACCGGCGGCGCGGTTCCGCCGCCGGTCGCCCTCTACAAACAAGCGAGCTTCGGGCTTTCCTTTAAACAGATCGATCGCTATTTTTGCGGGCTGACGCTCCAGCATTGAAAGTTCTTGACGTTTTCAGGCGTGAGCACCCTGTTTTCGACATAGGTAGCGAACGGCTGACTGCCGGGCTTGGGATGCGTCTGGAGGATTTGCATAAGGGCCGCATTGATGTCCTGAGCCTGACCTTCAATATTGTAATCGACATAGGCTGTGTACCCGCCGTCCGCCACCTTGTCGCAGGCCTCGGGCTTGTTGCCGCCGCCGCCGGTGAAGATGCCGACTTTGCCCGTCAGACCGGCTTCGGCGACCGCCGGCGCGATGCCGATGTCGGCACCGTCCCACTGCCCGATGAAGGCGCAGAGATCCGGATGTTGTTTCAGGATCGTCGCGGCGATGGACTTCGCCTTGTTGGCGTCCGCGTCGGCGGTCTGGATCCCAACGAGCTGGAGTTCCGGATGGAGCTTCAGCTCATCATGAAAACCCTGCGTGCCCGCAATCGCCACATAATTGGTCGGGGGCGATTGAACCAAGAAAATTTTCTTTGACGCCGCGGTCTTGCAGTATTCGGCGGCGAGTCGGACCTTGATCCGGTCGACGTCGTAGTGGTTCGCGCCCACATAGGCGTCGCCATTTGCCGGTCCCTTCAGGTTGGCCCAGATCCAGTAAATGCCAGCGTCGTTCGCCTTCTTAACCAGGCGATTGAATGCCACGCCATCGAGCGGGTGGGCAATGATGACATCCGGCTTCTCCGCGATCAGTTGTTCGATCGCCTGCACTGCCTTGTCAACGCTCCAGTTCGGGTCGCGAACAACGAGCTTGTAGCCGAGCCGGTCGGCCTGCGCCTGGAACTTTGAAAGATACTCCTGCGTGATGGAAAACGTCAGAGCGATAGGCACGAAGGCGACCGTCTTGCCTTTCGCCGCCTGATAGTACTTCGGCATGATGCCGTCTTCGTAAGCATCCTGCGCAAGTGCCGCGGTAGAGACGCCTGCGGCGAGCATGCCAACCCCGGCGACAACCAACGCTTTGGTCGTCCATGGCTTCGTACCCGCGAAAAGTCTCCGGGCCCGCGCGATTGATTTCATGAACATCTTTGCTGATCCTCCACACTTGACGGTTATATGCGGCTTATTCCCACGTGACGGCGATCATATGTCGCCCTGCTGCGAGGTCTGTTCGTCGCGCGGGTTGACGATACTGTCGGCGATAATCGCCAGCAGCAGGATGGACGCTTTGATCAGGTTCTGCGCCACGAAGGACAGGTCCATGATCGTCATGCCGTTGATCAGGATGCCGATCAGAACCGTGCCGACGAGCACGTTCGACACCTTGCCCTTGCCGCCGCCGAGACCCACACCGCCGAGGACCACGACGAGAATGACGTCGTAGATCATGGTCGAGTTGAAGAGACGCGTATTCACGCTGCTCACGGTCGCCGCTAAAACGATCCCAGCGATCAGTGCTAAGATCGCGGCGATGACGTATTGGAGAACCAGGATGGGTCGAACGGGAACTCCGGTCGTCCGCGCCGCAATCGGATTGTCGCCGATCGCGTAGATGTAACGTCCGTAGACGGTGAACCTCAGGAACAGCCAGGCCAGTATCGCGACGACGCCCAGAAAGATGACGACGTTGGGAACGCCGAAAGTCAAACTCTGGAAGGCCGGCCTGGTCCACGCCAGTTCAGCGGGTACCGGAACGATGTCGTTCGATACGGCCAGATACTGCATGGTTCCGTAGACGATCGTTCCGCTGGCCAATGTGGCGAAAATCGACGGAACTTCGAGATAGGCGATGAGCCAACCGTTCAAGAGTCCCGCCACGATCGCGATGACGAGCCCATAGACGCAGACGGTCCCGATCGGCATGCCGTTCCCAACTTCGACAAACATCCAGGCCGTCGGCATCACCAGGACGGCGATCATCGACAGATCGATACCTCGGCCGATGATGACGATCGCCATGCCCAGCCCGAGAACGCCGATGATCGCGACCCCTTGAAGCAGGGTCACTATGTTGCCAAAATCAGCAAAACCCTTGAGAAAAATCGAAAATATCGCAAACAGGACAACAGCTATCGCGAGGACGATGCGCTGCTGGTCAACGCCCTTGAGAACTCGCGTCGCGAGCGATGCCGTGGGAGCAGCGTCTTTGCGCTCGCTGGAAACGGCAGATCGCTCAGAGGCTCCTGCGCTGCCCTCCTTCGTCCGCATAAATCCTCCCGCTGAGCGCGCCGCTCTCAACAAACCAACGGCTCACGTGCGGCCGCGCATTCATATTTCGTATTGCAGTTCCGCAAGCTTCCAGGAACTTGCGCATCCAAGGGTTTCACGTCAATGACGCTTGAGTCCCGCGGCGCCGCTCCCTGTCGGCGCGATAGGTTGCCCCTATGTCATGGCGCGAGTTCGCAAGCGTGCCTCGCGCGCCGCACAATTGTTTTGCGCGCGCTCGGAGTTCCCATCGCTTGTTCGTCGTTCATGCGCCACGCAAGTCCTGCAGCGGTGCGCATTGTCATCGAGCGGACGCGCCGCTGCGCGCCCGCCACGTCCGAGGACACGCGCCGGCGCTCACGGAATGCGAAAACCGACTGCGGGATACGCGAGACTCGACCCGGCCAACGCTCTGCGATGCGCTATACACGGCCCTCGCGAACAACGAGGGCGCGCTGTCTCTCGAGATCTTAGACAAGTGACGCTGGTGCGGCCTCGTCGCGCTTCAGGCCGAAACCGCGTCCACCTTCTTCGCGTCGTAGAAATCAACGAACTCCGCGCGCGTCTGACAAGGCAGCGTCGCCTGCAGGCGCTTGCGGTCGATCAGTTCCCGCACGATCATCTTGATCGTTGATTCCACTACGAGGCTCGCTCGAGACACCGGCTTTGAACGTTTGCGCACGAGATAGGCAGTGCGACGGATGTTGGGCTCGACCATCGGAACGAGCGCCAGCGTTCCCGCTGCGACCTGATCGACGACCGCCGTGTGTGGTAGGATCGTATAGGCGCTCGCGCGACTCACCATTTCGATGATGTGCGGCAACGAGTCGATTTCGGTCACGACGTTGAGCTGAATGCCATTCGCGCGCGCATAACGTTCGACAATCTTCCGCGCGCCCTGCGTGGCACTCGTAAGCACGAGCGGAAGCGTGGCGAGCTTGGCGGCGTCGATTTGCTCCACGGCGCGCCCATCATTGCCGATCAGCCCATCCCAGTTATCGGGGGCTGTAACGACGAACAGTTCTTCAATTAGAAGCGGCTGCGCCGAGAGCGGCGCGCTATCGGGAATGTCGTATACGCACCCGATCTGCAAGCGTTCGGAGCCTACCCAGTCGAGAATGTGTCCCGACATCGCCTCGGCGACATGCAGGCGTATCGAGGGCAGCTCGTTCTGTATCGTCTCCGCCAGCGGAACGGTCAAGAGCAGGCCCAGAGACGGAGGCAGGCCGACCGACACCGGCCCCCTCGCTTCTCCGCCGAGATACCGGATTTCTTCGATCGCGACTTCGGCGTTGCGCACGATTTCCCGACCGTGCTTGACCAGCGCGAGACCCGCCTCCGTCAGTTGCACGCCGCGCGCGCCGCGAATGGCCAGTTGAACGTCCAAGCGCTTCTCCAACCTGGCGACGTTCTCCGACAGCGACGGCTGCGCCAGCCCAAGCGACGAGGCGGCCGACGAAATAGAGCCATGCTCGGCAAGAGCCAGAAAATAATGCAATTGCCGGAGATCCAGTGCGGGCACTTTCTGCTCATCCAACATATGCGCTCTCCCATCTGTTTCCTACCCATTGCGGCGGCGGCGATTCGCGCCTTCCGAGATTGCCGCGCGCCGCGGTTCCACGGTCGCGCATTTCCAGGCGGCGACTGATTCGCCGCTGATTGCGTGAAGTCAACGACCGCACGAAGCGCATTGCGTTCGAGCGTCGCCGCTTTTCGAATTCCGGTTTCGGAGCGAGAGGCGCGTGGTCCGCTACTTCCGCCGTCCGCAAACCGTCGGTTACGGGCGCACGGGACCCGTATCGGCGTCTGCGATTCGATGGTTCCGCGGGCCAAAACAGGGCTTCCTCCCGTCGCTCTTCTTTGAGTGAATAATTCCGCATAGCGAAATCAAAGTCAACACTTTCTTCGTGTTTGCCTATGGCTCCCGAGACGCGAGCGGCCGACAAAACCTCGCGGCTTGCCCATTTCGGATATTATGCATTATATTGAAACGATGAACGAGATCCTGCCGGCCGTCGTCTTGGATGATGTCCAAAGACGCGAAATTCGGGCTGGGCGGTGGTCGTTCATCCGACCGCATCGCAAACGATTCGGGGCGATGAGGTCCAGACGCCATAGTGCAACACACGCAAACGGTGCTTGTCATGAATGCGACGCAGAAACACAAATTTCCGCGGCCGGCCTTTGTCGGCGGATCCAAGCGGCTGTTGATCGGGGGTAAGTGGGTTCCGGCCGCGTCCGGCAAGGAGATCGACGCCATTAATCCCGCGACCGGCGAGGTTATTGCGCGCATCGCCGAAGGCGGCCCGGAGGACATCGATCTCGCCGTCGCGGCGGCGCGTCGCGCGTTCGAGGGCGAATGGAGCCGTTGGACCCCTTATGATCGTCAGCGGCTGCTTCTGCGTGTGCACGATCTCGTCGAAAAGCATTTCGACGAGCTCGCGATGATCGAAACGCTCGACATGGGCGCTCCGTTGACGCGCACCATGCCTATGAAGAGGTGGGCGTCGCAGACCCTCCTGTTCTATGGGTCGCAGACCGGCGCCGCGGCCACCGAAACAGCGAAAAACTCGCTGCCCGGCCAGTTCGCTACGCTCAGCTTCAAGGCGCCTGTGGGCGTCGTCGGCGGCATCATACCTTGGAACGGGCCGCTGATCGGACTCTGGTGGATCATCGGGCCGACCCTCGCCACCGGCTGCACGGCCGTGCTGAAGCCAGCGGAGGACGCTTCGCTCTCGATCCTGCGCATCGCCGAATTGCTTTGCGAAGCTGGCGTGCCGGATGGGGTCATCAACGTCGTGACCGGTTACGGCCCGACCGCTGGCGCGGCCCTCGCCTCGCACAAGGACGTCGACCGCATCGCGTTCACGGGCTCCCCCGAGACCGGCCGCAAGATCGTCTCGGCCTCGACCAGCAACCTTAAGCGCATCCAGCTCGAACTCGGGGGCAAGTCGCCCGACATCGTCTTCGCCGACGCGAACCTCGACGCCGCGGTGCCTGGGGCCGCGATGGCCGTCTATGGCAATAGCGGGCAAGTCTGCATCGCCGGAACGCGCTTGTTTGTGCAACGCAGCATTCAGGAGGAATTCGTCGCCAGACTCGCAGAATTCAGCAAGACCGTGAAAATCGGCAACGGGCTCGATCCGGACGTGCAGCTAGGCCCGGTGATCTCGCGCAAGCAGATGGATCGGATACTGAACTATGTCGATATCGGCGGCAAGGAGGGGGCGCGGCTCGCATTTGGCGGCGGTCGGATTGAGGGCGACCTCGCCGCCGGCTACTTCATCCAGCCGACGGTATTCGCAGATGTGAACAACGACATGAGGATCGCACGCGAGGAAATCTTCGGCCCTGTCATCTCGGTGATCCCTTTCGAGGACGAAGAGGAGGCGCTCAGGCTCGCCAACGATACGCCGTATGGCCTCGGCGGAGGCATCTGGACCCAAAACGCCTCAATGGCTCTCAGGATGGCGCAGGGCATTAAGGCCGGTACGATCTGGGTCAACTGCTATGGCGCACTCGACCCCACCGTCGGGTTCGGCGGCTACAAGATGAGCGGATATGGCTGGAAGGGCGGTCGCGACCACGTCGACGGCTTCCTCTACAAGAAGATGGTCTACATGAACATCGGATGACCGTCGCGCCGGAAGGCGTCTACCTGGCGATGTTGCGATAACCCGGACCCGGTGCCGATATCTGATCCTACGAGGAGTGTTCCGTTGAGCGAATCCAAGCCGCAGACCCCCGCCCAACAATTGTTCGGCGACATCGCGCCCAAGCTGGCCGAATACAGCGACAACGTGCTGTTCGGCGATCTCTGGGAACGCCCGGAGCTTTCCCCACGCGACCGAAGCCTGATAACCTGCGCGGCGCTCATCGCGCTCGGCAAGTCGGACCAGATGCACTCCCACTTCCGGCGCGCAATCAACAACGGCGTGACGCAGGCGGAACTGGGCGAAATGATCACTCACCTGGCGTTTTATTCCGGATGGCCGACGGCGGCCACGGCGACGTTGCGCGCCAAGGAACTCTTCGGCCCGAAGAAGGACTGACGGGCGGCTTGGCGCCACGTTCGACGTGAGCCGACGAAAGGGGCGCGCGCAGGAAGCGGCGGTTCCCTCGGCGCAGTCTGTTCGTTGTTGCAAGTGAGACTTCGAGGCCGCTTCCATGGGGAGACTGCGAACATGACGATCGGATACGTTGGCCTCGGCAACATGGGCGGCGCGTTGGCTCGTCGGCTGCGGCTCAAGCATGAGCTTTCGGTGTACGACCTCAGCCACGCCGCGGTGCAGCGTATGGAGGAAAGAGGCGCGACCGCCTGCGCGAGCCTCGGCGAACTGGCGTCGCGCTGCGACGTGATCTTTCTCTGCTTGCCCACGTCAGCCCACGTACGCGCCGCCATTTTCGGCGACAATGGGCTTGCCTCCGGACTGAAGCCGGGGGCGCTGGTCGTCGATCAAACCACCGGAGATCCCACCGTGACGCGCGAGATGGCGGCGGAACTCGCCAAGCGCAGCGTGGACCTGATCGACGCGCCGGTGAGCGGCGGCGCGATGGGCGCCGAAGCCGGCACGATCGCCATCATGGTCGGCGCAGGGCCGGAGCAGTATGCGCGGGTTCATCCCATTCTGACCACGATCAGCCCGAACGTCTTCCATGCCGGGGGGGTGGGCAACGGGCATGCCATCAAGCTCGTCAACAACATGCTCTCTGGCGCGCAGCGGCTGCTCTCCATGGAAGCGATGGCGCTCGCGGCGAAGTCCGGCGTCGATCCGCAGACGGCGGTCGAGATTCTGCTCGCCGGCGGCGGGCGGAACGCTTTCCTGGAAAAGTTCATGGCGCCACATGTGGTCAAGGGAAATCTGGTTTGCGGTTTCACGCTGGGGCTCATGCACAAGGATGTCCGCTTGGCCTGCGCGCTGGGCGAGGACATGCAGGTGCCGATGTTCTTCGGCAATCTGGCCCGCGAATTCTACCAGATGTGCATCAGCGACATGGGGCGCGAAGCCGAGGTCAATACCGCGGCGCTTGTGATGGACCGCCTCGCCGGGACGCGCGTTGTGCCTCCGAACCCGCGTGTAAAGTGAATTGTATCAGGATCTCGCGCAGTCTCTGTCTGCCAACAGCTGAGTGAAGGGGCTAAGAGCGTCAGTCCATCAAGAGGACGATGCGCCCCTGCAAGCCGCCATTCGCCGTAAGGCGGTGCGCTTCGGCCACTTCGGACATGGGCAGACGCATAGCAATTCTCGGCATCAACACGCCTTGGCAGAAAAGATCGGCGAGGAACGCCAAAGCCGTCGCGTTGGTCATCTGATCCAGCACGGACACGTAACTGTGGCGCAGCCGCGAATCGTTGATGGGATGCGATTTGCGAAGCGATACCGCCATCCCGCCCGATCGTACGAGTGCGCCAGCGCGATCCGCGAGCAGGGCAGTGTCGATAACGCCGTCGACGCCCTCAGGGAACCGGCGGCGGACGAAGCCTTCCATCTCCTCGCCCCGCGGTGCTACCTCATCGACCCCCAGACGGCTAAGGCGGCGTCCGCAAACTATTGCTTCGGAGGGGACGGGTTCGGGCTGACTGTATAATTCCATTCGCCGTGAAACTCATGGCGGGTGAGATTGACCGCTTCAATCTCGGCGTCGGACACTTTGACGCCGGCGGGATAGGTATTTCGGTCGAGTTCGCAGCGCACCTTCAGGCCGGTCTTGGTCGTGGTGGCGGCGATCAGTTGCACGATGACTTGATGGCTGACGAGCGGTTTGCCGCGCCAGTTGCCGGTAATGAACGAGAAGAGCTTGTGCTCGATCCTGTTCCATTTGCTCGTGCCGGGCGGCAGATGGCACACGGTGATCGGCACGCCGAGTTCGTCGGCGAGCTTCTGCAATTCCAGCTTCCACAGACGCACGCGTGAGCCATTGCTTCCGCCGCCATCGGCCGTTATCAGCAGGCTGCGAGGGTTCCGATAGCGCTCGCGGCCCATGAGCTTCCACCAAGTGCGAATGGCGTTGGCCGCGAAGGCCGCCGTGTCGTGATCGACGCCCACGCTCACCCAGCCGGCATTGCCGGCGATGTCGTAGACGCCATAGGGAACCGCACGCCCGAGTTCCGGGATGACGAAGTCATGCACGCGGACCTCTTCGGGCGAGCCCTGCGGTCGCCATTCACGCCCGGCGTTCTTGAAGTTGCCGACGAGTTCCTTCTTCTTGGTGTCAACCGAGATGGCCGGTTCGCCCACGGCGAGCGCCGCTTTCACACGATCATTGATGTAGTGGAACTGTGCATCGCGATCGGGATGGACCGATCCCTCCCGCGTCTTGCGGTTGGATTGCAAGCTGTAGTCGAGCTTGTGCAGGAGTTCGCCCACGAGGGTGCGGCCAATCTTATGGCCCATGTCGCGCAAACTCTGGCTGAGCTTGCGCAGGCTCTTGCAGGTCCACAAAAGTGGCGATTGCGGATCGCCACGCGTCGTGGGTTCGACCAGAGAACGCAGATCGTCGATGAGGCTCGCATCCATCGCGCTCATCGGCTTGCGTCCGCCGCCAAATCGGCGCACGCGCTCCGCATCGACGGCTTCGCCAGCGCGTAACTCGCTGAGCGCCCGCCCGACCGTGCTGCGGGCAAGCCCCGTGGCGCGTGACACAGCCGCGATCCCGCCATGCCCCGCCGTCATCGCCTCAGCCGCCGCGAACCGCCGCCGACCCCGCTCGTCGAGCACCGGATCGAGCGCCTCAAACCGCTGGCGGATGGTCGATTCATCAATCACGCCGCCATACTACAGACACCTACCTGACGAGGGAATCCTCCCCCCGCGAAATTTTCGCGTCGAAGAGATTCAGTTATTCGCGGACGACGCCTAAGGAGATCGACATCGCTCTCCTTAGCGTCCGAGATGACCAGGAGGCCGGCATGCTTGGCAAGCTGAACCGCATACCCGCCGACGACGCCTGCGCCTCCAGTCACCAGCAAGGCGCCCTTCGACGGCAGGTTCAGGACGTCGAGGGCCATCTTCGCCGTCAGCCCGTTCATTGGCACGGCCGCAGCGGCGGAGAGATCGACAGACTTGTCTAGCCGCGCGAGCGACACCGCCGGAACGCAAACGAGCTGCGAGTGACCGCCTCCCTGCGGCCGCCGCGCATTGACGACGCCCATGACCGCCTGCCCGATCGGCAGCGCCGAAGAGCCGTCGCCGACGCTGTGGACGTGACCTGCGAACTCCATGCCTCCGATATACGGCGGCTTCAGGTGAGTCATCAGCGCCGCCTGCAGTCCCGACCGCATCATGACGTCGGTCGGGTTGACGGTCGTAGCGACGACCCTGACGACGACCTCGCCCGATTTCGGGACC